>Ga0310342_100000249_pt1 | contig 28653 bp, 26 predicted proteins | sample S15DNA20500_MG_FD_206155 | JGI IMG/M metagenome (GOLD analysis project Ga0310342, IMG submission 206155) | Marine microbial communities from station ALOHA, North Pacific Subtropical Gyre - S1503-DNA-20-500_MG | ecosystem: Environmental > Aquatic > Marine > Oceanic | place: Pacific Ocean: North... | reverse complement strand
GCCGGCTCGTTCTGCACGAGATTCGCCTTCATGGCGAAGGACGTTTTCGGTAGGTTCAACGTGGGTCGGTACGACCGTTGGGCGGCCTTGTCGGTCATGGTCACATCTTCCAGGTGTGCAGATCAGCCGGACCGCGGCACAAAAAAACCCCGCCATCGGGCAGGGCAATCGACCTTCACGACGCTTCCGGATGGCCCTACCCGATCATGGCGTGATGCTGAATCATGGGCACTTTCGGCGAGACGGTTTCCCAACGGCACTATAGGTGAACCGTCGGTCAGGTCAACGCCTTGGCTTGAAACGCCGGCCGTTCCCGTGCCCACGAGGCTTCGGCGTCACGGGGGAGATGGTCGTTGCATGGAATCAAGGGTGGCCCCTCGAAGGTGGCCGACGATATCCGCCAACGGCAAGGTCATCTGCTCACCGGAGGCCAGGTTCTTCAGCGAGGCGTGGCCTTCCGCCACCGAGGCGTCGAGAATCAGGGCGTAACCAGCTTTCATGCCGCTGGCTTCCTTGAGCAGCTTGCCGGCATTGCGCGTGGTCTTGTAGCTAAAGCGGGCGTGCAAGCCCGCCCCGCGCAGCGCCGCGGTGATGGCGGTTAGTTGCTTTGCGCCGGCGTCGTCGATAGCCATGACATAGACATCGGGATGGGGAGCCACATCGTCCGGCATCAGGCCCTTGTCGACCAGCACGTTGGAGAGGACGACGTCGCCCATCGCGAATCCAACCGCCGATGTCGGCGGGCCACCGAACAGCTCGATCAGTTTGTCGTAACGACCCCCGCCGGCAATGGCTCGCTCGGCGCCGCTGATCTCGTGAATCTCGAAAACGGTGCCGGTGTAATAGGCCAAACCGCGGACGATGCCCAGGTCATACTCGCACCAGTCGGCAATCCCGAAGCCGGCCAGTTCCTTGTCAAGCGCTTCTAGTTCGCCGATGTGCTCGTCCATGGAGATGGCGGTGCGTAACGGATCGAGGTGGCCGGCGCGGTACTTCATGCGGCAAGTCTGCTCAAAACGGATCAGGCGGTCCTCGTCCAGTCCGAGGCCGGCGGCGTCGCGGAGGAAGGCGTCAGGTTCGATCTTGTCGCGGCGGTCGAGCAGGTCGAATGCATCGAGAAGGCGATCTTCCTGCACCCCGAGCCGGGTGAGGATATGACGGACTGTCTGTCGATGGCTGATCTTCACCCGTACGTGGTCGGGCCGCAGGCCGAGCGATCGAAGCAGGTCGATCGCGGTGAAGATGCACTCCGCGTCCGCGGTGGCGGTATCGCTCCCGAGCATGTCCACGTTCCACTGCCAGAACTCGCGCAGCCGACCGCGTTGCGGCCGTTCGGCACGGCAGAAGTTGGCGATGGAGAACCACTTGACCGGCTTGGCCAGCGTGTGGGCCCGGTCCGCCACCATGCGGGCCAGCGTCGGGGTGAATTCGGGCCGCAGGGCCAGCATGCGACCGCCGCGGTCCTCGAAGTGAAATAGATCGGAGACGATGCCCTCGCCGCTCTTGACCTTGTAAAGGTCGAGCGACTCGAAAAGAGGGCCGTCCGCCTGCTCGAATCCGTTTCGGATCGAGACGCTCTGCCAAGCGTTGAACAGGTGGTTGCGCCAGGCCATCTGGCCCGGGTAGAAATCGCGGGTACCTTTGGGGCTCTGGAATTTCATGAACGTCGATCCGCGGTCGGGGCGGCGATGCGGGCGATGCGTAAGCTTACTTGACCCCGGCGATATATGCGATCCAAGCCGGATCACTCTCGGCGTGATCGCGCCGCCGAAACACGTCGTTGCCTTCTCCCGTCTCGGAATCGGTGTCTTCCCAGTAGACCTGCGTTTCGCGGAAACCTGCCTCCGACAGCAACTCCCGCAGTTCCGGAATGGTCCAGAGCCGCCAGTCGTATCGGAAAGCGCGTTTCATTTCGCTGCCGTCCTTGAAGCGAAAGTGGATGAAGCAGGTGCAGTGATGCGTGATCGGATCGAAGCGATGCTGTTCCCAGACGTATTTGAAGCCGTCCTGCTTGTGGATGTCTTCGGTATCTTCTTCATAGGACTCAGGCCCCCCCATCATGTCGAGCAGGAGCACCCCTTCCGCCTTCAGATTTCGATATACCGAGGTGAAGTAGGTGCGCAGGGCGTCGCGTGTCTTGAAGATGCAGAACGAAAAGTTCTGTGCGGCCACGATGTCCGCCTTGGGCCCCGTCACCGAGCGCACGTCGTTCTGCTGAAGGGTAATGCGTGCCTGCTCCTTGCTGGAGAGCTTGGCCAAGTTATTGCGTCGTCCCCAATCGAGCGGAGCGGTGTCGATGTCCACGCCGATGGCCGATCGCTTCGGGCGTCCGCGCACCCACGAGCAGCAGACTGCGAAGGTGCCGCAGAAGTCTTCTCGCAGGGTCTGGGCCGATCGACCGTACGCATCCTTGTAGGCCCGGTTGAGAAACCAGGCGTCGTGATCGGGTTCCTGTACCGACTGGAGATAGAGATCGTACTTGTCGGCCTTGCTGGCCATGGTGCCCTTGTGGCGATTCGTGCTGGATCTTTTGCTGCTCATGGCGCGGATGATAGCGGAATGCCACGGTGTTTCAACGAGTGTGCCGCACGGCGAAGCGTGAGCCGGTGATGGTGGAAGTGGCCGGGATTGCGTTGGCGGAGCGGATCACCTTCAATGGAATGGTGAGGATCATCGCCGGCGAACATCGTGGCCGCCGCATCCTGGGTCCCCGTGGGGCGCAGACCACGCGGCCGATGACGGACCGGGTGAAGGAGAGCCTTTTCAATCGGCTTTCCGCCCGCGACGTCCTGCGTGGTCACGTGCTTGACCTGTTTGCTGGGACGGGCACGCTCGGCCTCGAGTCACTGTCTCGCGGCGCTGACCATTGCACTTTCGTTGACCGCGATCGCAGCGCGATCGAGCTGCTTCGCCGCAACTTGCGGGATCTGGACCTGGAGGCACGCGCCACGGTCTGCCAAGTGGATGCCCTGGCCGCCGCGTGGCCGGCGCTGCTCCGCGACCGCCCGCTTCACCTGGTGCTGTGCGACCCGCCCTACCGCATGACGGAAGAGGCGGCGGAACGGCGCCGGGTCGTCACGATGATCGAGACGCTGGCATCCACGATCGAAGCCGAGGGCCTGTTGATGCTCCGCACGCAGCGGCAGACGGTGGTCGGTCCCGTCCGAGGCTGGGAGGGGCCGGACCGGTTCCTCTACGGGTCGATGCTGCTGTCGTTCTTCCACGGGCTGGCCGGCGACTGCCCTGACCCGCCGGGAACGATTTTATGACGCCGGATGTTCGGCTGCGACAGGGGAAAGCGAGTTCATGGCGAAGGTGGCCGGATCATGGGCATCCTGTCCCGGGTTTGTCTTGGGGGGGCCGCGGCGTCGGCCCGCGCGATCCGCGGCCGCTATGATGACGGCATGTTTGGCGCACTGACAGATCGGTTCAATGACGTATTTCGCCAGTTGTCCGGTCGCGGCCGGATCTCTGAGGACAACGTGCGTGAAGCGATGGACCAGGTGCGTACGGCCTTGCTTGAGGCCGATGTCCACTATGAGGTCGTGGAAGTCTTCACCAAGCGCGTTCTGGCCCAGGCCGTCGGGGCCGAGGTGGTGGAGAGCCTCAAGCCCGGCCAGCAGATGATCAAGATCGTCTACGACGAACTCGTTCACCTCATGAGCGGCGGCGAAGAAGAGTCGGGGCTCATGTTCGTTCAACCAGGCCCAACCATCATCATGATGTGTGGCCTCCAGGGATCGGGAAAGACCACCACCTGCGGCAAGTTGGCCGCACACCTCAAGAAGGAGGGGCGCAAAGTGATGCTCTGCGCCGCCGACCTGCAGCGTCCTGCGGCGGTCGATCAACTCGACGTGCTCAGTCGCCAGGTGAAGGACGAATCGCCCGGGTCCGGGTCCGTGGTCTTCTACAGCGAGGCCGACAAGGTCGCGGAGTACGGCAAGGCCGTCGGCGCGGCGGTCAAGGTCTGCCAGAACGCATTGAAGGAAGCGAAACGCCAGGAATGTGATGTTCTTTTGCTGGACACCGCGGGTCGATTGCATATCAACGACGATCTGATGGATGAATTGCGGCAGGTCAATACGACGTTGCAACCGCACCAAATTCTTCTCGTGATCGATGCCATGACCGGCCAGGATGCCGTCAACTCAGCGAAGGCATTCAATGATGAGTTGGAACTAGACGGCGTCATCCTCACCAAGTTTGATTCGGACACTCGTGGTGGTGCGGCCCTTTCCGTCAAGCACATTACGAGCAAGCCGATCAAATTTATCGGCACGGGGGAACAGATTGAGGCCCTTGAGGCGTTCCATCCCGATCGGCTCAGTTCCCGCATCCTCGGGATGGGCGACGTGGTCAGTCTCGTGGAAAAGGCCCAGGAGCAAGTCAGCGCCGAGGAGGCCGAAGCGCTGCAGGAGAAGATGGCCAAGGGCCAGTTGACGATGGATGATTTTCTCAGCCAGCTTCGATCGATGCGCCGTATGGGGTCGATGAAGTCGCTGATGGGCATGATGCCAGGCATCGGCAACCAGTTCAAGGATCTCGACATCGATGATAAGCAGATTGATCGGACCGAGGCCACGATCAAGTCGATGACCCTCGCGGAACGCAACGACGTCGAGTTGCTCGACAACTCGAGGCGGCGCCGCATCGCTCGCGGGTCCGGGACCAGCACCAACGATGTGGGTCAACTCGTTCGTGGGTTCAACATGGTGTCGCAGATGGCCCGGCAGATGTCGGGAATGGGAATGGTGGAGCGGATGCGGGCGTTGACCGGCCTGAGCAAGGTCGACATGTCATCGCTTGGCATGCGGGGAAGCGATGCGCCGCGGATGCAAGGACAGCCCACCCGCAACAAGCCGAAGTTCCGACAGCGCAAACGCCGCAGCCGCTGAGGCGGGGCTTACGCCGGGCAGCGGTCTACCCAACTGTCGTCGGACTCGTAACCCGCCTTGATCAGCATCTCGCCGCTGTGGTCGTTGAAGTGTTGGGCCGTGGCACGGGTGAAGTGATTTTCCCAATCGCTTGTTTGTCCCTTACGCAGAAATGCCGCTTGGTGTGCATCATCGTGTCGGCGGTTGGACTGCGTCGCGAACGAATACTTGTTCATCGTGATTTGGGCGCGAGCGAAGTCGGGCTCCGTTTCACTTAGCCGACCAAGGCCCTCGGCCAACGTCGTGGCCCCGTCGCGGAGAAGATCTTCATATCGCATGGCCACCATGTTCGGGCGGTTTTCTTCGTAGTAGGCACGGAGATGGTCGGCCCAGTTGGCCCGTGTTGCAAAAGGATGTCGAAGCTGCCGTTCGACGAACGGCGAAAAGTTGTGGGCGTGGTCCTGCTTGTTGACAAGCCCGGGGAAGAGACGCCGTTGGATGCGGGTCATCCGGGGGTGGTTTCCCTCGGGGACGTCGGACAGTCTTGCGCAATAGAGGCTGACCATTGCGTCGCGACCGTCGCGCATGATGTAGACCGCTTCGGGGTACTTTCGCGTCGGGATCTCGTGACCATGGACGACGGCGCGGCATCCCACGGGCAAGATGGAATAGCGCGGAAACGGCAACTGCATGTAATCGGCCACAAGTTGGCACGCCCAGGTGGTGCCACTCTTGGGGAACCCCAGGATGAACAGGAGCTGGATGGTGTCGGGGAAGGTTTTTCCGAGGAACCAGGTCACGTGGTGGGAAGCCTGGATGAGGCCTCGGCGCGGTCGCAGCGGAGGTCGTTTCGCCATCGTTTCGCTTCCCCTCATGTGGCATGGTGCCGCACTGGGCGGCGAACATGATCAGCGGTCCCAGAAGGCCCATGCTCCCGAGGCCGGGACCCACCGAGCCACTTGTTGGCCTCGCGGTCTTCCTTGAACGTCATGTGGTCGCGTGCTCCGAGATTCATGGCCCCCGGGTTTCGATGATGACGTTGGTTTCCACATCCGTGGCCTGCACCGAAATCGGGCAATATGCCTTCGGCGGCGTGCAATTGTCGACGATGTTTGGTTTCGCCTTGCCGGGCGGAAATGTGCTTGAAGTTTGCAATGAGGTCGGTGCCGATCGGTCCGACCTTAAGACGCTCCATCAGTGCAACTCCTGTGGATCCTTCCGTCCCGGAGGATTGTTGCGACAGTCCCGTGACGCCCCACCAGCCGAAGGCCAGAAAGCGTAGCCTCAAGGTTCGGCGACGGCAAACAAAGAACCCAGGTCCGGGGAATCCTATGACAGCGGTCGATGTAAATCGCCAGGTGTCGGTGTCGGGATCATTGCCGCGATCGTGCGTTGGCCACGTCCGCCCACGACGCGAAGGGTCGGCGCTGGTGATTTGGCGCGAAGTTTTTGTGTATCTGCGATTCGGGATCGTGGCGGGGTTCTAAGGCAGCAAAAACCGCCGGCAGGATATGCCGACGGTAAGTGGAGATACTGGGGATATAGGATTCGAACCTATACTAACTGATCCAGAGTCAGCCGTGCTACCATTACACCAATCCCCAATAAAATTTGGTTCCAAAAGCGACTTCTATCCTAGAAAACAACGACACTTGCGTCAATGGTCTTCGGTGCGGTCTATGTTGGGCCCGCGTTATGCATGGCGTGAATGACGGCCGCGCGGTCTTTGGCTTCGAACAGCGCTGAGGCAGTTACCAGGATCTGGCAACCCGCCGCCACGGCAGCGGTGGCGGTGGCGGGGCTGAGACCACCGTCCATTTCGATTCGTGTCGCCGCGCCGGCGCGGGCGTGGAGGTCACGGGTCTTTTTGAGTACGTCGGGCATGAAGGACTGGCCGCTGCGGCCGGGGTTCACGCTCATGACCAGCAGCAGATCCAACGCGGCTAGCACGTCTGCCTCGACGTCGGCGCTTGTTGCAGGATTGAAAGCCATCCCGGCCAAAGCGCCAGCCGCATGAATCTGTTCGATCACGGTGCCAGGCTCAGGCCCGGCCAAGCTCCAGGGCCGACAAATCTCACAGTGGACGGTCAGGAGGTTGGCCCCGGCGTCGGCGAAGGTACTGACGAAGTTCCAGGGCTCGTCGACCATGAGATGGACATCCAAAAAAGTCTGCGGAAAATGGTGCCGCAAGGCTCGGCACATGTCCACGCCCATCGTGAGATTCGGGACGAAGTGACCGTCCATGACGTCGAGGTGCAGAAGATCTGCGCCTTTGTCGAGGGCATCCGCACACTCGTCGGCGATCCGTCCAAAATCAGCCGAGAGAATGGAAGCGGCCACGAGCGGGCGCGACGGAACTTCGTTCAGTTTAAGCATGGCGGAAACGAAGCGGCAAAGGGTGCCGTCCCTAATGGTGTGAAAGCAATTGCCAGCACAATGGTTACATTCTTATGTCTGAAAAGTTATTCGGACGCAGGCTTCGACGCAGTGACCGCTGTTCATTCTTGAACCCTGCTCCAGCCGCCGTATCGGTTCCGAAAAACACTATTTCAGGGCGGCGTTGGCCAGCCGGGCGAACAATGTTCATTTCCTGGGCCAGCGTTCAAAGATTCCGATGATCAGCTTGGCCGACACGATTATCGAGCAACTCCACGCTGGCAAAAGTGACGCCTTCGAGCATCTTGAGACTGGCCCCGCCGCCAGTGCTGACATGGGTGACCCGCTCGGCCAGGCCGAACTGTTCGATGGCGGCGGCGGAGTCGCCCCCACCGATGATACTGGTCGCACCTCGATCGGTGGCGGCAGCGATTGATTCGGCCACGTGGCGTGTGCCGGCATCGAACGGCGGCATCTCGAACACACCCATGGGCCCGTTCCAGACAATGGTGCCGGCGGTTGCGATCACTTGGGCGAAGCGATCCATCGATGCCGGTCCGATGTCCAGGCCCATATGATCGGCGGGAAAGTCACCGGCACAGATCTGGCGCCGGCAGTGTTCCGAAAACTGGTCACCGCAGTGCGTGTCCACGGGAAGCACGATCTGCTCGCCGGCCGCCTCCACGAGGCGGCGTGCCTGTGCTTCGAATGAGGCTTCGAAGGGGCTGGTCCCGACGTCGCGGCCTTGGGCACGGAAGAACGTGTAGGCCATAGCGCCCCCGATGATGATCTGGTCGACGTGGGAGAGCAGGTGCTCGATCACGCGGATCTTTTCCGAAACCTTGGCGCCCCCGAGGATTGCCAGGAAGGGCCGGCGGGGCGTACCGATGGCATCGACGAGGTACCGAATCTCTTCGGCCACCAGCAGGCCGACGACGCGTGGACGGCCCACCATGGCTTCGGGCACACCTACCATCGAAGCGTCAACGCGATGGCACGCCCCGAAGGCGTTGTTGCAGTAGATGTCACCGTGCCGTGCGAGGGCTTGTGCAAACGTGGCGTCGCCTGCTTTTTCCTCCGCGTGAAAGCGCAGGTTCTCCAGCAGCAGGGCATCGCCGTCAGCCAGGGCCGCCACGGCCGCCTCGGCCTCCGGACCCACGCACTGGGGTGCGAAGGCCACGGTTTGCCCAAGCAATTCGGCCAGCCGCTGAGCACAGCAGCACAAGCTCAACGCAGATTCCACCCCCGTCCCGGCGGGCCGACCCAGATGGCTGATGAGAATGACACGTCCGCCGCGTTCCAGGACACTGCGGATCGATGGCACCGCACCACGAATGCGCCGGTCGTCCCTGATGCGGCCTTGTTGAATTGGCACGTTGAAATCCACGCGCATCAGCACGCGTTGGTGCGAGACGTCGATGTCGTCGATGGTGTTCTTGGCCATGGCGCCGGGGTTCGTGTGGTGAGAAGGAGCTTCGCTTGCGTCACCATGATATCCGGCAGTGACCGTGCTGCCGACACGTGTGCATTTGCTCCCTGCCATTCGGACCGCACTAAACTGTAGACTTTCTCGGCTGCGTCGGTGGTCGTACGCTTGACGTTGGTGCCGCGCTCCCTGTACGGATGACAACATGCATGACCAAACACGACTGGATGACACGCTTGGCAACGCCGGGGCATCGTTCATGCCGTATGGACCGCCGGCGGAAGATATACGCGTCGTTGAGACCTTTGGCGAGTACGAGGCGGAATATGCCGCGATGCGCAAGGGCGTCGGACTCCTTCAGACGCCGCAGCGTGCCTTGTTGCGTCTCGGCGGCGTGGACCGACGGACCTTTGTCAACCAACTGGTGACGAACGACGTCGGTGTTCTGGCCGACGGAACGGGCTGCCGCGCACTGGTCTTGAACCGGCATGGGCGTATCGAAGGCGACCTGGTCATTCTGCACGCCGGCGATGAACTGCTGCTGGTGACCGACGTCTTTCGGGCCAGCACACTGGTGGAGATGATGGAACAATTTATTTTCATGGAGGACGTGACGGTCCAAAACGCCACCGCTGGGTGCGTCCAGATGTCTCTCCACGGTCCGCTGGGCTTGGCTTTGCTCGCCGATATCGTCGAACACGGCGCGCCGCTGCTGGGCGAAGACGCCTCGCCCTGGGCGCACAAGGCGACCTCGATCGGCGGTGCGGCGTGCCGTGTCTATCGCTCGGACGAGGTGGGGGCACCGGGTTGGCACCTTCTTGTGCCGGCGTCGGCAGGCGTCTCGGTTCTCGAGGCACTTGCCTGCGCGGTGGGCGGGCTCGTGCCGGAGGTCAGCGGTGGCCAGCGGCGCAAGTTCAATGGGCGCGGGGTCGGTTGGCACGCCTACAACACGGCCCGCATCGAGGCGGGCACGGCCCTGTTTCACGTGGACTATGGCCCCGACAGTCTCCCACACGAAACCGGCCTTCTGCAGGAGACAGTCAGTTTCACGAAGGGGTGTTATCCCGGCCAGGAGATCGTGGCCCGCATGGAGAATCTGGGCCACCCCAAGAAGGTCATCGTCGGGCTCCGTGGCGACGACGAGCGGTTGCCCATTGCCGGCGCGGCGATTCGTTACGGAAACGGAGCCGAAAGCAAGGTCGTCGGTGCCGTGACCAGTTCGACCCTGTCGCCGATGGTCGGAAAGGTGGCCATTGCACTGGGCATGATGCGGTGGGATCTTCGCGATCAGGGTGTCAAGGTTCGGATTGATGACGCCTCGGGGACCATCCCCTGCACGGTCGACCGACCTGGGTGGATGACTTGACCGGCCGGGACCGGCGAGTTGGCCGGTCGTACGGCCTTGGCCAATGATTTGGATTCCCGAGGGTAAAAAGATCTTTGTGGTGACGCGCCGCGACGTTGTGCTCGAGCTTCATGACCACATCGGCACGGTGGTTGAAAACCGGAGGCCGTGATACGTCACACCTCACATGTCCAGACGGACTTCGCTGCCGGTTTCCTGGCTGCGGTAGAGCCCATCAAGAATGGACATGACCTGCAACGATTGCTCGGCGGGAACGGGGGAGGGTTTGCCGTCCGCCACCGCTTCCGCGAAGACCATGCATTCCAGGGCGTGCGGTTCGTGCTGGTCTTCGATCATCTGAAGATGGGTGTTATTGAATTGGCGGGTTGCGTGGTTGGTGGTCAGGATTTGGCAACTCGGCCAGTGCATGCCGGCTTCGGTTCCGTAAAGCCACATCTGCATGTCTTCCGTCGGTGTGTCGTGATGCAACACCCAGCTCACCTCAAGCACAAGTGACGCGCCGTTCTCGAATCGCACGAAGGCGGCCGCAAAATCTTCGACGTCGAAAGGGCAGGAGATTGGCTCACCCAGCCCCCAGTTCGTGAAAGCGCCTTCCCGGGTGGCCAACTCACAGCGGGCGGTTCCGGTGACGGTCAATGGACGCGGATTACCCATGAGCCAGAGTGTCAGATCGAGAATGTGCACCCCGATGTCGATGCAGGCCCCGCCACCGGAGTGCTGCTTCAATGTGAAGGTCGGCGTGGGTACTAGGCCGGCACGGCGGAGCATCCAGCACCGGGCGTGGTAGACGCGGCCGAGCGTCCCACTATCGATCTCCGCCTTCAGGGCACGCGAAGGCTGGCGAAAACGGAAATGCTGCGCGGTCATCAGCAATTTTCCACTGCGATCACGAGCGGCAATCATGTCACGGACCAGGCTCGGCTTCGGGGCCAGGGGTTTTTCGCAGATGACGTGCTTTCCCGCGTCGAGGGCCGCGATGGCCAGCGGGGCGTGGTAGTTGTTCGGTACACAGATGTCGATGATGTCGATGTCGGGATCCTGGATCAGTTCCTGGGGATCCGTGGTGAGGCGGCTGACCCCATGCTGCTGGCCCCAGGCCTTCAGCGCGTCTTCCCGAAGATCAGCGGCGGCGGCGAGATGGGCGTGTTCCGAAGCTTGCCAACCGGGTATGTGAGCTGCCGAAATACCGCCGGTTCCGATGAGGCCAACATTGCAGATGCGTGCCATGGTGTTCATTTCCTTCGAGTTGGTCGGTGGGCCGAACCTCTCGGGCCCGGTGGTTGTTCTTGCGCGAATGGCTCGGGTGGGAAGCCCTCGACGCATTGCGCGGATAGCAAGCCGATTGTGCCATGTCGGCTCGCCGTTGTCACCGGGGTAGCAACCGCCCGCCGCGTCCAGAGGTGGTCAGCGGCTTCCGGAGGCGGACCCGCTCTCCTGCCTTTTTTCCGGCATCGAACACTTCGGTTTGGCGCACGCCTTGCGTCCGCCGTGTCCGAATATGTGGATTCATGTGGCGGTAGTAGGCACGGAGACGCGGATCGCCGGTCCAGACCAGGGCATGGGCCGATGCCAACTGATCGGCTTGCTGGGCGAGTGATTCATAGAAACCTTCCACGACGCCAGCGAAGAATCGCAGGCGTTCACGGTTGGAACGAATCGCCGTTTCATGCTGGTGTCGGCGCCAGAGTTCTACCATGACCGTGCACAGGTAAGCGTACACGTATTCGGCCATGCTCAGGTTGTGTGCCGTACCATAGATCTCCAGTACGGTGCCCTCGCGATCGCTTGCGGCGTCGTACGAAGTCTGCCAGAGCACTTCCACGAAGAAGAAACGGTTCAGCAGCGACCCGAGCAGGAGTTCGTACGCGGTGTGGCGTGCTTTGATCGTACCGATGCAGCGCGATGAAAAATTGCGTTCACGATCGGCCTCGACCAGGGAGATGTTGTATTTGACCAGCAGATGCCGCGCTTTCTGCAGCGCCGCCTGCGCTTCATGTTCGTTGGCGCTTTCCGCCAAGGCCAGCAGCTTGCGTAGAACGCGAAGGACCTGTTCCTCTTCTCGTTCAGCGTGCGTGTGCGAGGCCGCGTCATCTCCGGGCCTGGCGGTGGCGGTGGCCGGACAACGCAGCTTGGCGCAGGCCGTGCGAAAGGCCTCGCCGTGGGGAGGCTGCTGATGTGCCTTGAGGATTTCGTCGACGTACTGGTGTGCCATTTCGTGGCGCAACGTTTCCATGACCGATCCCCAGGAATCGGCTGCGATGTGTCGAAAGCAAATGGAGATCGTGCGCGTCGGTGAGCACCAACTTCCCAATGTTCGCTCAGCGCGACTCACGCGGATCGTGGGTGTGACCAGCGCGTGGCCGAGATAGTCGGTGTTGTAGTGATGCCACCACTGGTAGAGGCGGCGGTTCCACGCAGCCTGAAGGTCGCGTGCCAGGGCGTCGGCATTCCTGGGTCGCGTGGCCACGGCGCCTCATCCATTTGAAGAGGGCAAGGTGAACTCAGCCGCGCAATGACCAGATCACCGGCGCCATGCCGCGTTGCGATGTTTGGCGCGGCGCCCGCTCCCATTTGAACCGGCCGTCATGCTTCTTGAGCATGGCGACCACGGCGGTGTCGCTGAACCCGGCGGATGAAGCGCGACGTGCCAAGTCGGGTTGCGAACACTTGCCCTGCTCAAGTTGTTCGACGACCCATTCGACAGGTGGTGGCTGCCGGCGGCGACGCGTTTTGGACGGTATCGCGGAAGGCATGCTGTCGGCGGGGGTGGCAGCGAGAGGACTGTCGTCGCCTGCAGCGGCCGTATGACCTTTGCCCGCTTGCTTGCCGGCGACGCGATTCGGGTCAATGCCATACGCCTTCAGCGAGGTGTCGAGCTCGGCCAATTCCCGCAACAGTTCGGCCCGACGCTTGTTAATGCCAGACAGTGCGTCGGAAAGCATTTCGACGGCAGATCGTTCGAGACTCTTGTCGGTGGTGTTGCCCACGGATACGACTTTCAATTAGTTGGATAGTGAGAATAAATCGTTGGAAGGCAATGTATGCCAATCGAGCCGGCGTCATCCAAAAGGATCCAACCGGCACCCAAGGAATCATAACGGGGCCGCGGCCAATGTCAAGGTTGCTCTCGCCCTCGTCGAAGGACTGATAGAAGCCAATTTTATGTATTGTGTTACGTTGATTTGAATGGATCAAAAGGCGATTTGCCACCATCATCGGTCAGCTGTCCTGGCCGCGAATCACCTTGACTTTCATAGATTTTCTTCTAAAATGAAAGACTCGCTCGGTTGCTCCCAGCCAAAACAGGTCAATATACACAGAAGGAGGTTGTTGTGTCTGCGGTGAAACCCCCCAGCGAATTGCTTGAGGATGCAATCAACCAGATCAGAGGACGTCGCGATGATATTTTGAATGAATTGAGAGAAATAGAAGAGGCGCTGCAGCGGTATGGCATCGATCCGCATCAATTGGCCAACGCCAAGGGCCGCACACTGGTACAGGGATCCAAAGGCGGTGCCGAGCACGCACCGGTGGCAGCGAGGGCAGTGCGTCGGCGTCGCATTGCGCCGTCCCTCGACTGGCTTGTTTCCCTCCTGCGGGAAGGCAAGCAGTCGCAACCCAACTTGGAACGTCGCGCTTCATCCGCCGGGTTCAGCGAGACTGCAGCGGTCGCCCTTCTGAAGAAACACGGCAATCGATTCAAATCGGAACGCTCGCCACGCAAGCCGGGCATGCGTGGCAATCCTGCCCTGATCTGGTCGTTGCGAGGCCGGTAGTCTGCCGCTTGAACGCTAGAAAGATCGGACGTGGACGGGGGTGCGCAGCATGGTCGCGATGTCGGCGTGAAGCACATCGTCTTGCCGCGGAGGCCAAATTGCCCGTGGTGGTTGCCAAAATATGTTCTTAGAACGGAATATCCTCGTCGAGCGGCACGACCTGGTCCGGTGGGTCGGCCATCCCGCCGGGATCCGCGCCGGCATCTGTGGCGGCATCCGTGGCGGCACCGAGTACACGGAAGGTGATCGCTTCGGCATTTAGAAAATACTTTGTCTCGCTTGAGGCGTCGCGCTGCCATTTGCGCCCGCTGAGGCGATAGGTGATCTCGACTTCATCGCCGATGTTTATCTCGTCGGCGGCATCACATCCGTCTTGAATGAAGTCGACGGGGACGTAGTTCGTGAAACGACCCTTTGGCTGTTCGAGGACCACGAGACGTTTGCGAAAGCCGTTTTGCCCGTACGTCTTGGTCTCTTCAATCAAGTGAACGGTACCCTGAACCGTTGCATCGCTCATCGCGGTTTTCCCTTGGCGCCGTAGGCGCCGGTGCGGGGTGTGGTGCCGACGATCGCATCGACCATCCGGAAACACGGCCCGTGCATGGCCATCGTAGGCCAGTCTGCCCCGCCGTGCTGCGGCCGATGGCAGAGGCGGTGAATACCCCCTCGGACTAAGGTGTTGCACGGTGGGGCCAAGTTCACGGGGGGACGTCGGCGGCCGTGGCCAGGCCCGCCAACGTGTCCCACAACTGCATCTCAAAGATGTCATCGCCGTGGTAAAGGGTGATTTCGTCGGCCCCGGCGGCCCGTGCGGCGTCGAATCCTTTCCGTAAAAGCGCTGGCGTGTCGAGGTGCCCGCGACCACAGGCGAGAAAGCAGTTGATGCGAGTTCGTGACGGAACCGCCTCCCGTGCGCAGTGCACGGCTTCGAAAATCGAGGCGACGTCGCGCGTGTACTGGGCGACTTGGAGCGTATCGATCAGGCCCATGCGAGCCCAGGTTCGCCAGTCTTGCATGGATTGACGCAAAGCGGTTGTAGGGCGGCCGTCGCCAGCACTGAAGATTGAAAGGTGCACGTCGCGATCGTGATCGGCCAGTCTCCGTCGGAGGGTCGTGAGAAAATCGGTGATGAAATCGGCGCGGTACTGAATCCAGTGAGGATCGTCGGGACGCAATGTCAATGGATTGATGAGGTGACGGCGAAAGAATCCGTCAATCGCGATGGGATCGTAGCCATGTTCCAACCCGACATACCGAATGTAGTCGAGCATGATCCCCGATACCGAGGACGCTGCGAGTTGGCGGTCCAGGTGTTCCACGCGGGCATGCCGTGCTTCTTGCTGCGCCCATGAGAGAACCGTTTGCAGTGGCGCCGGAGAATCTTTCGTCCACATGCCCAGTTCCGGATGCCGGTCCATTGCGGAGACGCCGTCCGGTAGAGAGGTCAGCATGGAGACCGAGGGGTGAACCTCGATGCCCATCGCCGAGGCGCGTGACAGCGACGCGGCATCAGGCCAGTGATTCCCGGTTGCGTTGATCGGTACGTAAATGCGTTCGATGCCGGCGCCGCGGACGGCATTTAGAACACGGGTCGAGGCGGTGCCGTAAATGCTGAAAATGATCTTGGGGCGCAGACTGCGGTCGATGCGGTGTGGCGGTTCGTAGGCCAACAGGTCCTCGAGCGTGCGTCCCCACGTGTCGAGTACGACGCCGTCTACGCCGAGGTGAAGAACGTGGTGATTGCGTGTGTCCGTCACGATGAGACGGCCTTGGCCGGTCGTTGTTACGGCGGTGGGATGGGCCGGATTCGAATGCCCGTTGGGCCGGGTGGGAGTTCGCGATTCCCACCGTGTTCCGTCCAACGTGACCGTCAGCAACTGTCCCGTGGCAGCCTCGGTCACCCATAGCCGGTCGTCAGCGATGGCCAAGCCGGGTGTTTCGACGGGGGCGACGCTGTCGGAGGCGGGGAGAATGAAGGTACGGGTTAGCAGGCCATTTTCGGTGAATTGATAGATACGTCGTTTCCCGGGATCGCGCACGTAGACGAAGCCGCGATCGTCACAGGCGATACCACCGAGCCGTCTCTCGTGCGGTGCCGTCGGGGCATTTGGGTCGGGAACCTGCAGCCAGGACGTGACCGGCGCACCGTCGGGGGAATATCGGGTGATGCGTTCATGGCGGACGTCGACAACGAAGATCTCGCCGGCGGGATTGGTCGCAACCCATTGCGGTTGACCCAATTCGTCGTCGATACCGAGTACACAATGCAGGTGGCCCGTGGCGGCAAGGACGACCACGCGCCGTTTGCCGGGGTCTGCGATGCAACGTCGGCCGTGGACGCTGACGGCGACATCCGTGGGTGTGGCCAGCGAGCCGAAACCTTCAATGTCGGTGATCGGCTCAAGCCAGCGCCGGTCGAGGGTGAACCGGGCGACATGTCCGCGATCCGGGTCGGCGACGTGAACGACCCCGTCGCCGGTGACGGCGACGCCGAGTGGCCGGCTGAACTGCCACGGCATGGCAGCGAGACTTCCCGAGGAAGCCATCGTGATGACGGCGACCAAGCTACGCCATGGGAAACAATGGTGCACCGTGTCGCTCCGGCCGTGGCATCCCTGGGTGCATGCAGGCCATCCCAGGTCCAATCCGACCACTGCTTTCGATTCGGCCACCCGCGTGGTCGATCATTCCCCCGTGTCCTGGATCACGTTGATCAACGGCAGGGCCGCGGCCTGCTCGGTCAGCGTCACTTCGACGTGGGGGTGCTGTTGGAGGAAGGATCCGGGACACCGTCCGGTCACCGGGCCGAACAATGCCCGCCGCAACACTCCGGCGTGCCAAGATCGCATGAACGTGAGATGGATCTTGCGGCTCATCATCAACTCGTGCATGCCCAGGGTCACTGCGTGTCGCGGCAGCATATCACAGTTGCCGTGGGTGCCCCCCATGGCCATCTGGACGTGGCTTTCCCGCATGATCGTCACGCAGCGCGTGCGACTGTGGCGCACGGCGTCGTTGTCGCACGGGGCGTCCGGCTCCGGGGGATCGTTGAAGGCAAAGTGCCCCGTGATACCGAACCCACCGTAACAGAGGTCGGCGCCGCCGTGCGATTCAATGATGTCGGTTGTCCGTTGCGGATTTTTCGGGTCCGGGAAATGAACCTGTGTGACATCGGGCCGAAGATCTGGATCCAGTGCGTCGATGAACGACGTCTGCAGGTAGCGCCGAAAGCTCAGGGCGTGGTCGATCGAAACCAAGCCGCCTGTCGCCGGGTCCAGGTATTCGTCCATGCCCATCGTGACCAGCGGCGCGCACGAAATACGGCGCTGGTTGCACAGCGCGGCCCAGAAGGAATAGTCCAGCGGTCCGGTAGGTGTAATGATCAGCAACCGGCGGCCTTCCTTGCCGGCTGCGGCGATTGCGGCGATCGCCTCCTCGGCCACGCGCCGGTTGAGGGCAGCTACATCGTCGACCCGGTGGAAGGCCCATGGTCGGTGTTGGGCGAACGCATGGAATGGTAGGGTGTAGCAGTCCAAGATTGCTGGTGGGGATGCGTGAAACCGCAATCGCAACGCCGTGTTCTACCGGTCGCCGTCGAGAGCCTCGGCGGCATTCAAGTCATGATCGATTCGCAGCAAAGGGATCGAGATTCCTGATTCGCCCAGGCGCGGGCCGCCAAGTTGACCGTCCAACCGTCGGGATCATCGATCGGCTTGGTCTCATCCGGCCGATCTTTGACGCCGGTACAAGTATAACCCTGACGATGTTTTGTCAGACGGCGGCCTCGCTGGACGGTCTCGTGGGGTCACGTTTGTCGCATTGCTCGTGGTCATCTCGATCATAGTCCTGTTGGCTGCGATTCTAATGCTTTCGGTAAGCCTGGGGGGGGGGGTCGCTTGCGTCACCCGGGTCCGGCTCTTGTCATGCGTGACACATGCGCAGCCGGCGAAGCCAGCTATACTGCGGTGCGAGGCGCCGGGTCGGACCCACGCTGAATCGAGGGCGGAGTCTAACGTGCCGAATCCACAGATTGATATCGATTGGAAGTCTCTTACGACGGGCCAACGCATCGAGCACCTCGAAGTGGAGGGCTACGTGGTCATTCCCGGCGCACTTTCGGTGGATCGCGTGGCATGCCTACGCGAGCAATTACGGTCCGTGCAGACCGTGGGAGCCGACTACACCGACAAGAAGCAGGTGCACAACGATATCCAATGGGCGGGTGGCGATCTCACCGAATTGATGGGCAACCCTCCTATCGTCGCGTTTCTCACGCGGTTGTTTGGCGCCACGCCCATCATGATGACCTACGACTACTCGCGCTCGGAAGCGGGTTGTCCTGCGATTGCCCTGCATGCCGATGGACAACCCTGGGGAACACGGATTTTTGGGCCCGAACAGAGCTGCCCCAAGCTGGTGCGAGTGCTCTACTACCTGCAGGACTTGACGCCGCAGCGTGCGCCGTTTCGTGTCGTGCCGCGATCGCACCTCAGTTTTCACAACGATGCCAACCCCTACCTGCGTTACCAGAATCATCCGGGACAGGCCATGGTCACCTGCGCAGCGGGGGATGCGTGCCTGATCAACCAGTACGTCTTCCACGGCAATTATCCCAACCGCTCGGAGACCGCCCGTGAAATGCTGGGCATCGCCTACCGGCCGGGCTGGGCCGGGCCCTGCGATCCGGTGGACCCTTGGCCCGACGAGGAATTGGCCAAGGTGTCGCCGGCTGTAAGGGCCGTCCTTGGCGATCGCAACGCCCGCATCTGGAATTACGAAGGGGCCAACGTCCCGGATGATCTGAAGGCCGATGCGCCGGGCATCGACCCGGGTCGCTGGACCCTGAACGATTGACCCGTATGGCGTTGCGCATGGCTCCGGGGGAAATCGGCACACCAAGCTGAAGCAGACGCTCTTGCCCCTCCCGGTCATTCCTGCAACGATGCCACGCGTCCTTCATGCCGTCTCGCTTTCGACAGATGTGCCGCCACGTGGTCGCCCGGGGTCTTGCCCGATGGTTGCCGCGTGGCATCATGCGCGACGAACGCTTTTTTGATCTGTGGCAGCGGCACGGCTACCACGTCATGCCCCTGTCGTTCTACAACCCGATTCCCGACACCCGCACCATCTCCGTGGCCCACTTCGAGCGAGTCTCCGAGTTGGTGGGCATCGATCTGCGCGACCACGCACAGGTTCAACTCTATCGTGAATTGTGCCGACGGTATCGCGACGAAGTCGCGGCGTTGCCGGCCGACCTGCGCCTCGGGATCGACTGGTTTGTCCTGTACGGGATGGTTCGACGACTCAAGCCACGCCGGGTCATCGAGATCGGTTCGGGTCTGTCCACGCGGCTGACGGCGCAAGCGTTGTTACGCAACGCGGACGAAGAAAACAAAAGTCCTGACTTCACGGCCATCGAGCCCTATCCCGACGCGGCATTGCGCCGCGGCTTTCCGGGACTCAGCCGACTGCTGGAGTCGCCCGTGCAGGAGGTCCCGCTATCGACATTCGAGGCGTTGGGGCCGAACGATCTGCTCTTCATCGATTCGAGTCACATGCTGAAGATCGGCAGTGACGTGCAGTACGAGTTCCTGGAGATTTTCCCGCGCCTCCGTGTCGGTGTGACCGTGCACATTCACGACATCTTCTTTCCCTTCGACTACGGGCGCCGGTTTATCAAGGAAAAGAAAGCGTTCTGGAACGAACAGTACGTATTGCAGGCTTTCATGACCTTCAACCGGTGTTTCCAGGTCGATTGGTGCTCAAGCTATATGGCTCACCACCACGCGGATGTTTTGGCAGAAGCCGGGGAAGGGATTGCCGCCGCACAAAAGAGCCCCGGAAGTTTCTGGATGCAGCGTGTGGCGTCAGCGTCCAGCTAGGACTGCGTTGGCGGAGAGGATTTGGTGATGGGAAGCGTGGGTTTGCGCCCATCGGTGCGAGTGTACTCGTCGTTCGCGTAGCGATCGGTCAGGCCCAGGTTCGGCATGATCCTCGCCGGCACCCCCAGGGCAAAGCTGTTGGCAGGCACATCTTTCATGACCACCGTGTTGGGGCCGATCCTCGCGTTGTCGCCGACTTTTACGTCTCCCACGACCAGTGCCCCGGAACTGATGTAGACATTGTTGCCGATGACGGGGGTCCCTCCGCTGGCCACGGTACCGATGGTCACGTTGTGGCCGATGGTGACATCGTCACCGATCACGGCCCGTGTATGGATGTGCACGATGCCAGAATGAAGCATCTTGAAGCGGTCACCGATGACCACATTGCGGTCCATGTGCACACCGGTGAGGATCTCCGAAAGAAGATTTACCATGCCGTACAGCTTCCCGAGCGCCCACCGGAAGGGCGGGATACGCACGTGCAGCGACCGCTGCCCGAAGCGGTATACCGCCATTGCCCAGAAGCAGCGGTTCAACAGGGGCCGCGGGTAATGGTGCCAGTCGTCAATCAAGCGGTCGGGCATTGTCTTTCAATTCCCGTGGCGGCACGGGCCACGTGTGTGGCGATCATCCGTTGCGGGGTCGTTGTTCAAGGTCAACGGAGAGAAACGGACTTGTCTTCGTCTCAGGTTTGCCTGCCGGCCCGGGTGTCCAGGTAGGCAACGATCTTTTCGATGGAATCGAGATTGTCTAGCGTAAAGTCGTCCGGCGGGATGGCGAGTCCTTCCTGCGATTCGATGTGGGTGACCAGATCGGCCATCGAAAACGAATCGAGCAGCCCGGACGAGAACAGCGCGGTATCGGAAGCAAGAAATTCGAACTCGATGCGCAGCTGGTGGCACAGGTACTGACGCAGATTATCACAGGTAACGACACGCATCAGTCGACGCCCCGGCCCCCCGTGCTACCGGCCAAGGCGTGACCTGGTTCAACACGGGTGTCCGGCATGGGTGCGATGGCCCTTGAGGAATGAATCGATCAACCCGCGAAACCTTCCCCATGCCGATGCGAACGTGGTGGAGATCCTAGGTTTGGCCGTGGCCGCTGTCAACGCGGATCGGGGAGGTGCAGGCCCCGTGGCGAAAGTTCCACGGCCGGTGATCGCGAGGTCGTCGTGGACTGTAATCGATGGCGCAAGTGGCGTGCGGGAGGCTTGCTCGTTCGCCCCAATCCGATGAAGATATATCGCATCTACCGGGACATCGAGCACGGCCACGGCCCCACGTGCGGCTTCGTATCCCGATATCTGCAGCGGGCAAGAACATGAACCAAGACGTCGGTGACACGAAGAGGCGAGGCGCTTCGCTGCTACTGCTGATCGTCCTGGCGGTGGCGGGCGTTGCGGCGGCGAGGCAGACCTGGCTGGACATCTTCGACAATGGCATGCGCCGCGCCGACGCCGTCCATGTCTTCATGGCCATTCCCCTCTGCGTGTGGCTTGTCTGGACGCGGCGCCAGGCGCTGGAGAAAAGGCGACCGCGACCCTCCGTGGCTGGTCCGTTACTCATCGCTGCCGGCTGGGCCGCCTCGTCTTACGGATATCACACCTCCGGCCAGACACTTTGGCACGGTGGCGTGGTGATCGTACTGGTCGGGTGTGTCGTTTCGGCCATCGGGCTCGATCTGTTTCGGTACTTTTTGCCCGCAGTCGCGGCACTGATGTTCGTCGTGCCGGCGCCCGGGTTCGTGCGCAAGCAACTTGAAGGTCCGATGGAGATTGCCGCGGCACGGGGGGGCAAGTTTCTTTTCGATGTGCTCGGCATGGATGTCGAGATGACCACCAAACGATGGGCGTTCGGCGAGAAGTACATTTTCCGGCAGGACGAACTGGACCTGTTCGTCAGTGATATCTGCCAGCGATCGCAGATGTTTTTCGTCGTGTTCATGGTCGCCTTCGCCTTCGCGTTCGGTGGGCCGGTGCGAAGCACGGTGGGCCGGATCGTCATCCTGCTGTCCGTGCCGATCCTGGCGATCGTGTGCGATCTATTGCGGCTCGTACCGTTGGTGTGGTACTACGGCCAGCACCCCGAGGCCGTCAACGAGCGGTACCACCTTTTCATCCCCTGGCTGCTCGTGCCGATCGCCTATTTCATTCTCTGGGGCGCCGTGGCTCTGTTCCATTGGGTCTGGAGCCCCGACGCCGAGGAAACATGAACCATGTCCGGAGCCTCTGGCCGTGACTTCGTCATTTTAGGGTTTGCGCTGGCCATGCTCGTGGCCATGGGTTTTGCCAACGCCAAACGTACGACGGTGGCCGACACGCAGCCCTACCACGCCCGGGTGCGGGATGCAGTCAATGCGATTCCCCGGACCATCGGCGGCTGGCAGTCCGAAGAGATCGCGTTGCCGGAGTTTGCCTTGAACCTGCTGAAGCCGAACGTCATCGTGCATCGCAGGTACACCGACCCGAATGTCAAGCGTTTTGCGCAACTCACTTTCGTGCATTCGAAGGATGCCCGCTGGCTTATCGATCACTACCCGCCGAGCTGCTATCCCTCCTTCGGGTGGATCTTCCTCGCGGAAGAGAAAGAACAATGGCATACGAATTGGTTGGCCGAGGGGAAAATGATTCCGGGCGCCGAATTCGGGTTCAAGTCAAGGAACAGCGTCAAGGAAAAGCCTGATATCGTCGTGCGAAACTTCATCATGCTTCACCAGCATGGCATGCACCGCGATCATGATCCGGTCCACGTGGCTGCAGCCGATTTTACGCGTCGCCTCTACGGCGCCGCCCAGTTGTCGGTCATGATGGACGCGTCCATACCACGCGTCGACCGCGATGTGATCTACATCGCCATGCTTGAAGCGGTCGGGCATGCCGTGAACACGGTGCTGGACGAGGGTGCGGCGTCGACGGCGCAATGAACGCTGCCCGTGGCGATCGACCACCCGGGACAGGTTGCCGCTGGAGTCGAGCATGGGCTATTGTGAATCGTGATGGCCGAGCGTGGCACGTTTGACACCGTCTTGGCATCCATACGGAATTGTCTTTCATGAACAACCTGCCCACCTACGACGTTGAGCACATCGCGTACATTCGTGGTGTCGATCATCCCGAGTCGATCGCCATTGGCCCCCAAGGCGAAGCCTATACCACCGGTACGGCGTGCCAAGTCTATCGAATCGATCTGGAAACGAACACGGCCGAGCAGTTTGCCACCACCGAGGCCCGCTGCCTCGGGCAGGCGGTGGATGCCGATGGCGTCCTTTACGTGGCCCATACGGCGGGAAACGTGTTGCGTATTGCCCCTGGCGGTGACATGAGCATTTATGCGACGGGGCCCGGCGGCAGCGCGTTTCAATGCACGAACTACCCGGCGTTCGATCGGCAGGGTGACATGTATCTGTCGGCCAGCGGCGATTGGTCGGGGCAGATCAACGGCCGTCTCTACAAGATTCCCCGTGGCGGCGGTGAAGCAGAGATCTGGTACCCCGAACCGGTTGACACGCCCAATGCCATCGCCCTGGATGCCGAGGAGCGATTTCTCTACTTCGTCGAAACCTTTGGAAGCAGCATTGCCCGTATCGCGATTCGGGAAGATGGTTCGGCCGGCGCCCTGGAACGTGTCGTTCACATGCCTCGCCATATTCCCGACGGCATCGCCTTCGACACCGAGGGACGGCTTTGGATCGCCTGCCACCGGCCGGATGCCCTGTACGTCTTCGACCTGGCCGAGCGTCGTGTGCACCTGTTCGCCGAAGACTGGAAGGGCGAAGCATTGCGGGGACCGACCGACGTTGCGTTCGGTGGTCCGCAGCGTGACATTATTCTCGCCGCCTCCCTGGACAACCTGGTGGTGCACCGGTTCGATGGTACCGGTGTTCAGGGGCTTGCGCTGAATCACCCCCAACTCTGAGACGGCTTGATCGACGGGTGCAAGCTTGCCCCACTTCGCAGGCAGCCGTGCCGGATATCTTGACCCGCAGTGATTCGATCATGCACGGCAATCGTCCGCGTGCGATGTCATTGGGTCGTGGATGCCGCTGCCGGCAGTGGTGAACGAGGGCTGATGGATTGCCTTGCGCTGAATGGCGGGCCATGGCGGTGCCGTGGCGATGAGCGGGTGTGGCTGCCTTCATGTGTCGCACCAGGCAAGGCCATGCACTCGCCATAGACCGTATGGGCAAGGGACGCTAACATCGCGCCTCAGCGAACATCACAGCAACGTCGGATGACCGAAGGAGACCGCCATGCACTGGATGCAACTACGCCGCGGACGACTTGACGCCTTTGATCGGCGGACGCCCGTGATTCTGCCGACCGCTGCAGTGGAACAGCACGGCGAGCACCTGCCCTTGGGGACCGATTGCATGATCGTGGCAGCAATCGCCGAGCGGCTCGATCGCGCCATGGACGGGAATATCCTGATCCTCCCGACGGTACAGGTCGCCTGCTCGGAGCACCACATGGGCTTTCCCGGCTCCCTGACGATCACGCATGAGACCTACCGGCGGACGGTGATGGAGCACGTGGAATCTGTCTTCCGTCATGGATTTACCCGGCTCATGATTCTCAATGGTCACGGCGGCAACGTGGCAATCAACAGCGTGCTCAGCGAGCAAATCGGCCAGCAGCATCCCGAGATCGAATGCCTGGTCGGTAGTTGGTGGAGCATGGGGCGGGCACGCACCGAGTCGCTCAGCGAAGGGGGGTTTCTCTCGTGCGGACACGCCTGTGAGTTCGAAACCAGCATTCTCCTGGAGATCCATCCCGAACTGGTGGATATGGATCTTGCTGAGGATGGAGGGATCCAGCAGCGCGTGGAGTCCATGGACTTCGATTTCTTCCGAGGGGGCAATGCCGCGTTCTACCGAGCCTTCCACGTCATGTCGCACAATGGCGTCTACGGGAAGCCATCCCTGGCCTCCGCCGAGAAGGGCTCGCGGGTACTGGAGGGAACCGTGGCCTCGGTGCAGGAATTGATCGAGTCATTCTGGCCGGATGTGAAGGAATTGGCCGCCCCTGCGTGAAAGCGATGTCCAGTTCCGTGCCGAACTTCCGCTGCCTGGCAGGCGGCTTAGGTTGTTTTCGGGTTGATGTGGCCCAAGAACCATGTCCACAAAAAAAGCGGATACGGACTTCCTGAACCAGTTGCCGTGACGCGTCAGGTGCGCCCTCCGGCGCGTGCTTGGGTGTCAGGTTGAAGGCTTGTCTTGCCGGGTGGCTTCAAGCAGGCCACGGCAACCGCTAAACAGGTGGGCCCAATCCACGCCAAGGCTGATCCAGTGCAGTCCTCGCTGCATCCAGTGTGCGAAATTCTCCTCCGAATAGAACGTCGAGGTGCCAAGCATCAGGTTGCTTTCCTTGACCCGTCGGCAGACGAGGTCCATGGCTTGGGAAACCTGCGGGTCATCGATCTGGCCCAATTTACCCATGGATCCTGACAGGTCATTGGGGCCGAGGCAGAAGCTGTCTACCCCGGGCACGGCCACGATTTCATCGATGCACTCGACGGCATCGATGTGTTCTATCTGCAGGATGATCAGCGGATCGTCCGCGACCTGCTCCAGGTAGTCCGCCTGGGAGATTGCACCGTGGAACATGCCGCGCCGTGGCCCGAAACCGCGGCCCCCGCGAGGTGGATAGCGGCAGGCTTTGACCGCCCGTTCCGCCTCTTCCGCGGATTTGACGTTCGGCACGATGATCCCCGCCGGGGCGCAATCGAGTACCGGCTTGATGACGTCCGCGTGGTTGTAGGGAACGCGTACGAACGGTGCTGCGCCGGTGCCACGCACTGCGGTGACGTGATTCAGCGCCGTGGCCAGATCGATGGGTCCGTGCTCCATGTCGATCCAGGTGAAATCGAAACCTGCATCGCCGATCAATTCACTGATCGCTGGATCGATGTAGGTAATACCCGTACCCACGCACAGTCTTCCCTCGGCGATGCGTTGGCGAAAAAGTTCGATGTTGTTCAATGATGCCATGGCGGCAGCCATGGTAGGGAAGAAGGGATGGAAAGGCCAACGATGCTCGATCGCGATGCCAGTGGCAGCGATGTGAGAGCAGATCAAGACATGTGGAGGCTTGGCGCAATCGTGGAGCTTTTACAACCGCTTTCGCCCGTATGCCGAACGGGCCGTTCTGATATACGTCGACTTGCTTATTTCAGTCGCGGCATATCCCCTAGGTGTTCGGAGGCGCAGAGCCTTGGTAAACCTCGTTCACCACAGCGATCAGCCAACGGCTCTTCTTTCGCCGCGTGTACTTCCAACTCGGTCCGGAAGTATCATTCCTGTACCGGAAAGCCTGCTCCGGCCGTGGCGAAGTCGATTTGAACATGTCAAAGCGATGCATGGTTTTACGATCTTGACCGTGTCCACGTTGCCGATGCGTTACACCGACTGCCGCGTGATGCTGAAGCGGGCACCCTTCCGCCGAAAACTTGCTCGCCACGGCCACCATGTCGCAGGACACTGGCCCGCTTCCTCGCACCCCACCTCAAGAGGCGTATAATGCATCAGTTAGCACTGATCGACGGTCGTCGGCGCCACCCGGCGCCGAAACCGCCGAAAAGCGCCGACAACAGCGGGCCATTGGCGCAGTTGGCTAGCGCGCCTCGTTGACATCGAGGAGGTCACTGGTTCAAGTCCAGTATGGCCCATCAGACTCAAAGCCCTAGTTCGAAAGGACTTAGGGCTTTTTTGTTGCACTGCTTCGGGAGAGGGGTGACCCGCGCTCTTCGGTTTGTCGCCTTTCGTCTACTCGCCAATCTTCCGGGTTACGATGCTCGGCGCAAGCACGGTCGTCCATCATCCGCCACTGCATGAAGCCGCCACCAACCGACCAACGTCGATGAACCAGCACCCATCTACCTCTCTTCCGATCATTCGTCGCATTGGTCGTTCTCATCAACGCCTTCATGGGACAACCCGCATTCTCGGAGGACAGGCCGGAACGAAAACCTTCGAGAGACGACCGCTTCGCAGGTCATGTCGCCTGGCAAATAGATGAACGGCTCGGCCAGAAGTGGCGGGAGATCACAGGTCGCTTCATCTTTCAGCGCACATGCCTTCCATGTCACAAGCAAGGACCGGCGTCCTATGCGAGAACTCAATGGAAGAAAACACTCGCCGACCATCTACCCGGGAAGACGCAGCTGACTTTCATCCATGACCGCCCATTGATATTGAACCGATCGGCCCGCACCATCCTCCATCGGGGGGCTGAGTACGATGCTTCCGAAATCGAGTTGGGTGAAGTCCGACCAGTCGGTTTTTCCCTCTTCGGTACGGAATACATCGGGGTTCCTTGCCGCTTCGCTCTTCGCACGATCGACCAGGTCACGCATCCGGAAGCACCTGATCGCCGCGTTTCCAATGGAAGTCGTGCGGACTGACCCCCCTTCCTCCATCATTCTCCCCAGTCGATTGAAATCGGGGTGACGCGATCCATAGTACTCGCCATCGCTGGCGGGCCTGGGCTGATAGTCCGTCATCTTCTGCACAACGATTGAACCATCGGATCGGCGCACTTTCACATTCATCCCGACCGCGCGTCGATACGGAACGTTACACACCCACTCGGCAAAATGGTGGCTCGTTGACGTCGCATAGGTCACCCCCAGGAACAGGACCTTGGCGTCCATCGCCAGGATGACGCCGAATGCGGACTGCAGATCAAATGGCGATAACGCCGGATTCACACCGGCAATCTCGGCGGCTCGCCCGCCCACCGCGGCAAAGCTGTGGCGATAGGCCACGCTCCGAAGCGAGTCATTTCTGCATCGAACCGTTTCTGATACGACGCCCATTTCCGAAGGATCGTTCCGGGGATCGATAACCGGATCCTCCTCAACCTCATGAGCGAATGTGAACGCGGGAACGACCAGTGTCCCGCTCTCACCGATCGCCTCCAGAAGCGATTCGACCACGGTGGAAGGACCGCCGTCAACCGGTCCGAACGTGCGCATGGCGCAATGAACTAAGACCACGTCGCCGGGTTGCAGGCCCACGTCCTGAAGGCCACGGCGGAAGTCGCCTCGATCGATCTGTTGACCACCGGTTTCCGTGCTCATCCGGCAACCTCCCGGCTCCCGACGCGATCCGTCATGCTCACCGAGTACAGTCTAGCGTCCTTCATAACGATTTTTAGCCTGACGCGCCTGCCCCGCAACACGGACACGTCGGAATTCCCGCCCCAGCGAACGGCGGCGCGAACGTGATCACCGGTAACAGCGTCGCATTCCGGAGATTGAAAGCCCTGGATCGCCCGCCCGTCATCATCAAGAACCGCGACACGCACGGCGCCGGATGGTGCCTCCACGTTCACCACCAGCTCCCGGCCGTGCATCGAGAACGGTTCAGTGACAAGCAGGCCCTCGCTCGATCCGGCATCCAACGACGCGTATCCATCCGCACGCAGTGTCGCCAGGCCTGTATCGACCTTCCAATCTGCGATCGGTTCGGGCGGTCCGCCGGGGGTTTGGGTCGTCCTGCCCTGCCCCGTGTAGTAGATGAAGATGCGATCCTTGACGACCAATGGACGCCCCGCCAGGACGATGGACTCGTCCCAACTCCCACTCGGTCCGAGAGGGATCAGCGGCTTGCGATGGACGCGTTGCCAGTCAAACCCGTCGTGGCTGCACACCAACTCCGTATGCATGCTGCGGCAACGGACCTTGTTCATCTCGATCGGGGGACCGAAGCGTCCCTGGTGAATGTTGCGATCCACGATGGATTGCCATTGCTCCCTGGTGAATGCCGGGATCTGAAGATTCTGGACCGTATAGAGCAAGCCGATTTGTGAATGGTCATCATTCACCGCGCACAGCCCCGCCATCTCGGTCCCCGGCGCGTCATGTTCATCGGGCCTGAGAACGAGTCTGGGTGGAAGTTCCCAGCGTACGAAATCATCGCTCTCGGTACGGGCCACGACTCGCAATCCGTA
>Ga0310342_100000248_pt1 | contig 28731 bp, 19 predicted proteins | sample S15DNA20500_MG_FD_206155 | JGI IMG/M metagenome (GOLD analysis project Ga0310342, IMG submission 206155) | Marine microbial communities from station ALOHA, North Pacific Subtropical Gyre - S1503-DNA-20-500_MG | ecosystem: Environmental > Aquatic > Marine > Oceanic | place: Pacific Ocean: North... | reverse complement strand
CCCCTCAAACTCGATCCCCAACTCGGCTGAGACCTCTTCAAACCTCCCCCGCGAGGACTGCCTGTAGAGGGCCGGGCCGGGCCCGGACAGAACCTTGCCGTCCGCCAGGCTTCCCGCGTTGGAAAGAAAAAGATCCAGGAGCCCATCCCCATCCGCATCGAATACACCCGCCCCGGTACCGATGTTTTCGACAATAGCCAGCTTGTGGCGCCCCCCGGACACGAGAATACGATCCAGCCCGGCCCCTGCCGCACGGTCAACAAAATGCAGAACTGCGGGATGTTTCGAAGATGAGTCCCGAAAGCAGCCCGGCATCACGGCGGCAGCCAACAGCAGGACCAGGACGAAACACCACCGGAGAGAGATGAGGTTACTGTCTTGCATGCTTTCGGACCATTTCCCGTAATTCATCTTCGGCGATCTTGTCCCCAGGCGCCTGGCTGATCACTTTTCGGTAATGCAAAGCCGCCTGGCCGTAGGCTCCGGATTGCCGGAGAGCCCTGGCGAGCAGCAGCCGGGCCCTGGCCTGCTGGGGGTTCAGCGAGAGAGCTTTCCAGGCGTGGCTCTGCGCCTGGTCGCTGTCTCCCGTAGATAAGTGGAACTCACCCGCTTCGGCCCACGCATCCACGCTGGCGGGCTCTCGCCTGCATTTTTGCGACAGCCGGTTCGCTTTTCGCAATCGGATCCGATCTGCCTTCTGAAGCTTGACGAAATTCCCCAGCGCCGCATCTGCGCCTTCCTTGTCACCACCTCTTCGAAGCGCCATAGAGAGGGAAAAGGCCGCCTCGAGATAGGCCTTGTCTTCGCCCAGGGCGCGGCGAAAATGCCCGGCGGCAACGGAGTATTTCGCCAACAGATAGTCCGCCCTCCCCATCAGGTAATGAACCTCCGGTGTGCTCCGGGCAGTGTGGAGGACCGAGAGGGCCGCGACCGCCTCGGCGGGACGATCGAGCGCGAGGAGGGAGCGGGCCCGGTAGATGGCGCAATAGTAATCAGGGGGCTCTCCCCCGGCACACCTTGCCAGTATCTTTTCGACACGCTGATAAGAGCCGCGCTCGTAGAGAAGGACCGCCAGCCGAAAGGCGGAACGAAGATCGGTGGAGACGCCCACCGCCTTCTCGAGCAGCTTCTCGGCCTCGGCAGTCTCTCCCCTGGAGGCCAGCACCTCCGCCATACAGTAGCGGTATCGCGGCTCGGCCCTCAGCGCCGGGGGCGCAAGGGATAGCGCCCCGGCCGCCTTTTCAGGCAGCCGCATCTGCAGGTAGCACTCCGAAAGCAGCAGGGCGCTCTCCGCCCCACCTCCGGGCTCAGCAAGAGAGCTCTCGAGAGCCGTGGCCGCGGCCTCGAAGTCCCCGGTCTCGAGCAGGGCCTCGATCTTGTCGTTTTTACCTGCTCCCGGAGCCGACAGCAGGGCGACAAGGGCGAGGGCTGCGAAGGTCATTCGCCCTCCCTGGAAGCGAGTTGCTCCAGCGAGGTTCTCTCCGCAGCGCGAAGGTAGTCCTGGAGGCGCTCCGACATCTCCCTTCCCAGGGGGCTGTCATCGTCACCAAGGAAATGAAGCGCCATCCTCTGGGTTTCCGCGGCCAGGTCATGCTGCCCGAGCAGGTGATAGGCCTGGGCCATCGAGTCGTACATCCTGGGGCTCTTGTCATCGGACATGGCTGGCGCCTTGAAATAGAGGATGGAATAAGTTGCTAATATACATCGAATCCCGTGTTGTTGAGCAATCGGGGAGCTTTTCAGGGAGAAGTCTTTGCCTCTTTCCATGGCTCCTTCCCCTTTTCCTCCTCCCCGCGGACCTGTAAACTGGGCCTGATATGAGCATTCAGCACAACCTCAGCGAGCTCGCAGGGATCGTCAATGGAACCCTTGTTGGCGATGCGGACTACTCCATCGCATCTCTCGCATCCCTCACCAGCGCAGGCCCCAAGGACCTCAGCTTTCTCGACAATAAGAAGCTGGAGAACGAGTTGGAGTCAACAAGGGCCGGCTGCGTATTGGTGGATAGAGAGCAGGAGGCGCCCGCGACGCTGAATATCATCCGCGTCGACCAGCCTCTTGTCGCCTGGGCGGCGGCACTCGAGCTTTTCCATCCGCGAAAACGGCTCTTCAAAGATGTCTCGCCCGATGCCATCATCGGCAGGGACGTGGCCATCGGTGAAGGAGCCGGAATCGGCCCTGGCGCATGGATAGGAGATGGAGCCGCCATCGGGGCCGCCACCGAGGTATTCCCGGGCGCCACGATAGGGCCCGGAACCACCATTGGAGAAAACTGTCTCATCTATCCCGGCGTGCACATCTATCACGACTGCACCCTGGGAGACCGGATCATCATTCACAGCGGCGCCGTTATCGGCGCCGATGGTTACGGTTTTGCCCAGGAAGATACGGGCAATCCAGCTGAACCCGTCATCCACAGAAAGGTCGAGCAGGTGGGCAGCGTGATTATCGAAGACGATGTCGAGATCGGGGCGAACACCACCATCGACCGCGGCGCCCTCGACTCAACCTTTATCGGGAAGGGCACGAAGATCGACAGCCAGGTGGTTATTGCACACAACTGCCGGATCGGCGAGCACTGCCTGCTGATCTCGCAGGTCGGAATCGCCGGGAGCTCCCGCCTGGGAAATTACGTTACCCTGGCGGGGCAGGTCGGCGTGACTGGGCACGCCACGATAGGCGATGGGGCGATCGTCGGCGGCGGAAGCGGAGTCATGCAGGATCTCGAGGGAGGCCAGGTCTATCTCGGCACCCCGGCTCGGCCGGCCGGCTCCACCAAGAAGGTCTACGCCCTGCTGCAAAAGCTGCCGGAGTACGCACGGAAAATCAGAAAACTGGAAAAGCGGCTGCGGAAAATCGAAGGCCCCGGGAACGATGAGCCTGTCGGGGGCTCCTGATCAGACAAGTCCCTCGAGGAGCGAATCGAGCTCAGGGGCGAGCCTCTGCCAATGGTAGCGGGCGGCGACCTGCCGGAGCTCCCCGGCGAGGCCGGCGGGCGGCTCCCGCAGAAAAGAAGCCAGCATGCCCGGCAGCTCGGCGGGATCGCTGTAGAGGCAGGCCGCGTGGAATCTTTCCGGCAATATTTCCGGATAGCTGAGAGCGCGCGGGAGCACCGGCAGGCAGCCGAGGTAGATGGCCTCGACCACCGAGATACCGAAAAATTCGTGGGCGGCCGTCGACACGACGACACTCGAGCCCGCCACTGCCCGGAGATAGTCGCCCCTGTCTTCGTAGAAACCCAGACGGATCAAACGATCGCCCAGCAGCTCCCGGGCGTCCCTGAAGGCGGGGTAGGAGCCGTCAAAGGACTCCCCACAGATAATGACCCGAAAATCGATATCCAGCTTCAGCAGGCTCGCAAGCGCCTCGATGAAAAGCTCCGGCTGCTTATCGTATTCCCAGCGATGATTCCAGAGGATCACGGGCGGCCCAGCGCCAGCCGCCCCGAATTCTTCGCGAACCCTGTCGTGAGGCTCAAAATCGATCCCGACGGGAAAGACGCCGGAGCGCTCCTCAACCCTGTCGGCGAGGTCGTCGGGGACGCCGTCGGCCATGAGGCTGAGGGCCTCCCGGATGGCAGCGAGGAACTGGTCCCGGTGGAACCGGGAATTGAACAGCACCCTGTCAGCCGCCAGGCAGGAGCTCAGGTTGATCCAGCCATAGTCATGGTCCCCCTTCGCGTGCCGACTCAGGGGATAGCTTGCCTGGTTCTCGTGAAAATACAGGACCGTCGGAACGTCACGGTACGCAGGAGGGCAGATCGCCTTCCAGTCGGCAAGGTTCAGAAAATCGGAGGCGAAGATGACATCGGGCACAGCCCCGGGGGGCTCCGCCGCTGCGAGCTGGGCAAAGTGATAGGCCGAGCCTCGCATTCGCCACTTCCACTTACGTCCGGGAAGCGACCAGATATCCACCGTGTGCCTCGAGTACCGGCTATATCCCTCGAGGAATACGCTGTGGGAAAGATTATAATAGGGTTCGAGAGCCAGGATTTTGAGGATATCGGTCATAGAGGAATCTCGAGCTCTCAAGAGTTGTAGAGGCTCTCATTTTGGCACATGATATATCGAGCATAATGAGTGATTCAAAAGAAACACCAAAGACCCCTGAGGAGCTTCTGCAGGAGATGCAGAAGATATTCAAGGACGGTGGAGGCGAAGGAGTCACCTTCTCTCTTGCCCCCAACCTGCAGCCCGATCCCGAACGCGCCCCTGATGATTCCGGAGAGGACCTCGAGATACCCGAGGCGATGCTTGATTTCGACAGGACCCCCGTCGAGGTAAAGGCCTATCTTGATCGTTTCGTGATCGGGCAGGATGAGGCCAAGCGAACCCTCTCCGTGGCGGTTTGCGATCACTACAATCACGTCAAGAGGGTCCTTGGAAAAGCCCCCGGGGCGGGGCCTGTGGACGTGGGAAAGCCCTCGGCAAGCGCCCCGGTTTCCGAGTACGTAAAACAAAACGTCATCCTGCTCGGCCCCACCGGGGTCGGAAAAACCTACCTGATCAGAATACTTGCCCAGCTGATCGGGGTTCCCTTCGTCAAGGCGGATGTGACCAAATTTTCAGAGACCGGCTATGTCGGAGGCGATGTCGACGACCTGGTCCGAGAACTCGTCCGCGGCGCGGATGGAAACGCCCGCATCGCCTCACACGGGATCGTATTCCTCGATGAGATCGACAAGATCGCCAGCGCCCAGACCGCCCAGGGGCGCGATCCCAGCGGCCGGGGCGTCCAGGTCGGCCTGCTGAAGCTGATGGAGGAGACCGAGGTCAACCTGCGCAACCCGATGGACATCAGCGCCCATCTGCAGGGCATGATGCAGGGCGGCGCCCAGGGCCCGAGCACAATCAACACCCGCCACATACTCTTCGTCGTCAGCGGAGCCTTTTCAGGCATCGAAGAGGTCATCGAAAAGCGCTTGAGCGAACACAACATCGGCTTTGGCGCCTCCTCCCAGCAGGAGAACGAGCCACAGGAAGGCTCGATACTCCAGGACGTATCGACCAGGGATTTTATCGAGTACGGGTTCGAGCCCGAGTTCATCGGCCGCCTGCCGGTGAGGGTCGCCCTCGATGAGCTCTCCGACAACGACCTCTACCGGATACTCCTGACCTCCGAGGGTTCCATCCTGAAGCAATACCGCCAGAGCTTCCAGGACTACGGCATCGACATCGCCTTCGAGGACTCAGCCCTGCAGACGGTCGCCCGCAAGGCCGCCGATGAAAAAACAGGCGCCAGGGGGCTGATGAGCGTCCTCGAATCCTGCCTGAGGAATTTCAAATTCAACCTGCCCGGCACCCGGATCGACAAGCTGGCGATGACCTCAGGCCTCGTTGAGGATCCGGAGAAGACCCTCCAGGAGGTCACGAAAGATCCCGGCGCGGCCGCCACCAGCTACTACCTCTACACAGCCAGGGAATTCGAGGCTGAGTTCGCCAGGCGCCATGGCGTGATGCTTACCCTTGATGATGATGCTGTCCAGGCGGCAGCGGGCCTCTCGTCGGAACAGAAACTCCCGGTCAAGGATTGTCTCTGGAACATCTTCAGCGAGCAGGCTGACTACCTGCAGAAGATATGCGAGAAGGCGGGCCGGTTTGAATTGCCTGTCACCCCGGCGATACTGGCCAATCCTGGCTCCGGAGCGGAGATATGGCTCAGCGGCAAGACGGCCGCGCCCACCGACGATTGACCGCTGCCCGATCCATGCAGGCCGGCTCTCAGACTGAGCGAGTTTTCCAGGTCCCCCTCCTGAACCAGAAGATGATCAGGATGCCCTTGAGGGCCGCCGTAGCGGCGATGACCCACCAGATCTCTTCGGGAACGCCGCGGCCAATGGTTGTGGCCAGGACGGCAAGGGGCAACCTGGTCGCTGTAATCGAGGCGCTCAGGAGCATCGGAGAGAGGGTCAGGCCAGCCCCGCTGAAGGCGCCTCCCAGCACCAGGTCACAGGCCTGGAAGAGAAAGCTCCAGGAGGTGATCTTAAAATAGATTGAGGCCTCCTTGATAACCTGCATCGAGCCGGGGGCTTTCGTGTCGATAAAGCAAGCCCCCACCTCCTCTCCAAAGACAAACAGGACCCCCCCCCAGAGGGCGCTTATAAGGGCGCATTGCAGAGCCGCCCTCCAGGCCCTGTTCTCGGCGAGGTCAATCCTCTTCTCTCCCATATAGCGGGCAACCAGGCTCGAGGCCGCGGCGTTGTAGCCGGTATAGATGACCCAGGCCAGGCCCTCGCCCCGGTGACCGATGGCCAGCGCCGCGATCGAGGTGGAGCCTCCTGTCGCCTCCACGATCCTGGTCAGGCCCAGGTAAACCAGGGAAAAGAAGACGCCCGCCATGGCCACGGGGTGGCCGATCCTGCCAAGGCGCCACAACATGGCGTAATCCAGGCCCAGTCTCCCCGGCCTCGATATTCTTGTCGATCCATCCAGGCGGAGTTCCTCATCAGAGGGCCGCTCGGATTCCAGCAGGTTCCTGCGTCTCAAGACCACCAGCATCAGGACAGCGCTGACTCCGAAGCAAATCACCGTAGCCCATGCCGCTCCCGCCACTCCCATCGCAGGGATCGGCCCCAGCCCGAAAATGAAGATGGGATCCAGTATGACGTTCAGGGCGAGCCCGACAAGTCCCAGCAGGAACGGGACCCTGGTGTCTCCATGGCCGCGAAAAACGCCTGCCGCGGCGTAGCCGAGCAAGAGCACGAAACCACCACCCCAATAGATCCGGACATACGGAGCGCCAAGCGCAACCAGCTCCTCGCTCCCGCCGGCAAGCCTGAAAAAATATGGCGCCAGGAAGTACCCCGCCACGGCGCAAAAACCCGCCAGCCAGATGGCCCCTCGCAGCCCCTGGCTGGCCGTATAGCGAGCTGCCTCGATCTTCCCGGCGCCGCAATAACGCCCCACGATCGCGGTCAGGCCGACGACGAGAAGTGAGCCGAATGAGTTGTAGATCCACACAGTGAAGCTGGCGATCCCCAGGGCCGCGATCCCCAGGGCTCCATCCTCGCTCCTGCCGATCCATGCCGTGTCTACCCAGGTGTGGGCAAGCGCGGTGAAGGCCGCCCCCGCCGCGGGAAGGGCGAGAGAGAGTATCTCCCGATCCGCATTTCTCTTTGGAGAATGATCTTCGGATTTTCCAGCCTGCTCGGTCTTCACCGAGTAGACTTTATCCGCGATGAATCAAGACATCGAATTGAAAGACCTGCGGGAACTGCCCCGCTACCACGTCGAGACCATCACCGATGAATATCTCGACATCATGGGCCACATGAATGTTCGCTGGTATGTCGCCCTCTTCTCTCGCGCGGTAACCGGGCTCTTCAAAGAGATTGGCATGACGGAAGAGTACTTCGCCTCCGGTGAAAACGGGAGCTTCGCACTGCGGCAATTCATCAATTACCTGGCCGAGGTCCGTTCCGGGGAGACCATCGCCGTCCACACCCGCCTCATCGAGCGCTCGGAAAAACGAATTCACCTGGTTCATTTCATGCTCAACGAGACCCGCGAGGTTCTCTCCTCCACGATGGAGGCCCTGATCTCGCACGCCGATTTGACCCGGCGAAAGACCTCCCCGTTCCCTCCGGAGATCGCCGCGAGAATCGATTCACTGACAGCCGCAGCCGGCGAATTGCGCTGGCAGGCTCCTCTGTGCGGAGCGATTCACGCCTGAGCCTGGCCGGACTGCTCCCACCCGGCGCCTGTCATATGGTGAATGAGAATACCCCCGGCGACCGACACGTTCAAAGAATCGGCCCCCTCGGCCATCGGGATACAGACGCGAGCGCTGCAAAGCTCGATAATCTCCCGGGCGAGGCCCTTCTCTTCATTCCCGAGAACCAGGCACCAGTCGGGAGCCGGCCGAATCGCCGCGAGGGGCTCCGCAGCGGCATCGGCGACAGCCGCCACAAGCTGGGCAGACCGCCTGGCGCCAAGTTCCGCCAGCTCATCGGCGATGCAATGACATTTATAGATCGGCAGGCTGAACACGGCCCCCATCGACACCCGGATGCATCGCCTGGAATAGGCATCCGCGCAGCGCTCACCGAGAATCAGCGCGTTAACTCCCAGGCACCCGGATGTTCGAATAATGGACCCGAGATTCTCAGCATCGGTGATCTCAGGGCAGGCGACGGCCCTCAGGGAAGGCGACGTCGCCTGCAGCAACTCTCCAGCAGGCCGCCCACGAGGCCTCTTCCCACAGCCCAGCACACCTCGATGGAACTTGAAGCCGACCACCTCTTCAATCTCCCGATCGCCGAGGACATAGACGGGGACCTCCCTCGGCAAAACCGTCGCCAGTCGCGGCAGCTTGCGGGAGCTGACAAGCGCCGACTCGAGCTCCACCTCGCTCGCGAGCAGCCGCCCGAGCAGGTGTTCACCCTCTACGATGAAACGATCCCCAGCCTCCGCCGGCCTGTTGCGAAGATCTCTGTAGGGGGCCAGCCGCCCATCTCCGGCGGACTCCAACTCATGGACAGCCAAGTTTCAAGCGAACCTCCAAAGGGGCAGCGGCGGGGAGCCGGACTCATTCCCCGGGCGGCTTTAATTGATAGCGGGACTTTCCGTCCTTGCCGTTCCAGACATGCAGGATGCTATCGTAGCCACCGGCCACCACCACCGTCGCGTCAGGAGTCGCATCGGCAGAATACATATAGTCTCCCCCTCCGGCGAGAGTACGAAAATTATTGCCGTCGTTGGCGCGATGCATCTTGACGCTCTTGTCACCGCTGCAGGAGAGGGTCTCCTGGCTGTCGCCAATGAAGCTGACGGAGGTAACCTGCTTGGAAAATCCGGCTATGGTTCGCTTGACCGCCCCAGTGCGAAAATCCCAGATCTTGATCACGTTGTCGGCTCCGCAACTTGCCAGCACATTGCTGTCAGACTGCCAGCTGACACCGAGCACATGGGCGGTATGCCCCTCGTAGAAACGGATCTTCTCACCATCGGCGGCCTTGAAGCTGCGGGCGAATTTATCGGCGCCCCCGGTCGCGATGTATTTCCCCTCGGCCGAATAATCGACAGCGAAGATCGTGTCGCTGTGGGCATCATCAAGCCGCCAGTCCATCGTCCCCTTCTCAACGTCCCACACGGACAGCTCCCCGGTCCGGGAGGTCTCTCCACCCCCCGCGGCCAGGCGCGTTCCATCGGGACTGAAATCGATGGACAGGATCCTGCCTACAAGCGGGCTCTTGCTCACAGCTGACCCGAGGGTCTTATCAAGTACCCATTGGCCGGCCGGCACCAGATGCCGAATGCTGTTCTTCTCCCGGCAGGAGACGATCCCTTCGGCCGTAACCGCGAGGAGACGGCCCTCCCCCGGGAAACTGTGCAGTCCCGTGCCTGTCTCCGAACTCCAGGCCGCCACCATCTTGTTTTCTCCAAGAGTATAAAGGTAGCGCCCATCCGCCGAAAAAACGATGCTGAGCGCGGGCTTCTTGGCCGCTTCCGCCGCAGCCTTCGCCGCCGCGACCTCCTGCCCGGGAGCCCCAACCGCGGCTTCAGCTTTCTTGATCTCCTCATCCCGCGCCTTGATCTGGTCTTCGGCTTTCTTCACATCCTTGCCGCTCTCGGCAAGCGTTCGCTCCGCCGAATCTACAGTCGACTGGGCCGCCTTGGCCTCCTTGTCGGCCTTCTCGATCTTCTTTTTATCCGTACTCTTTTTCGCCGCCTCGAGCGCCTTGTTCTTGCCATCTCTCGCCTTTGTCGCCTGGGCTACAGCCTTCTGGGCCGCCTTGGCCTCCTTGTCCGCCATCTCGAGCTTCTTTTTATCCTCTCCCTTCGCCGTCTCGATGGCCTTGCCCCTGTCGCCTCTCGCCTTCGTCGCCTCATCCAGGATCGCCTGGGCCGCCTTGGCCTCCTTGTCCGCCGTCTCAATCTTCTCTTTATCTTCGCCCTTTTTCGCCTCATCGAGAGCCTTGCTCTTGCCCTCCCTGGCCTCCGTCGCCTTGGCTACAACCTCCTGGGCCGCCTTGGCCTCCCGCTCAGCCATCTCAATCTTCTTTTTACCCTCACTCTTCGCAGTCTCGAGGGCCTTGTTCCTGGCATCCCTGGCCTTCGTCGCCTCATCCAGGGCAGCCTGGGCTGCCTTGGCTTCCTTGTCGGCCATCTCAATCTTCTTTTTGTCCCCACCCTTGGCCTCCTCGAGGGCCTTGTTCTTGCCATCCCTGGCCTTCTTCGCCTTATCGAGAGCTTCAGTGTTCTTCTTCCGGGCGTTCTGCTTGCCTCCTAAATTTTTCGCATCCCCCTCGCGCGCTTTTTTTTGCGCCGCCAGTCGATCGTTGAGCAGCTTGAGGAACCTCTCCTTGCGGACGGTCTCCCGCCCCAGGGCAGGATCTCCCTGGAGCCTGGCCACCTCCTTGCCATCGGCAAGATTCCACAGGGCAACCCCGGGCGCATCGCCGGAGGTGGCGAGCCTCTCCCCATCCTCGCGAACAGCGGCGGACCGCACAGGTGATCCGTGATTGAACTCCCGCAGCTGCTTTCCTCCTGGGGCGTCCCAGAGCCGCGCAATTCCATCCTCACTCCCGGAAAGCAGCTGCCCGCCTTCACGGTTGACGCTAAGGAGACATGTGATCTTTTTCTGATGGCCCTTGAGCTCCTTAATCGGAGCAGGCCCAGGAGGCTCCTCCGCCGCCGCCTCGCCCTCCTTTGGCTCAGCCTCCGCGGCAGGCGCCTGTGGAATGCCCCATACCCGGACCACGCCATCCTCCCCCCCTGTGGCCACGTTGGCATCCTTCGCAAGATAGGTGACCACCGACGCGGTCGAAGGCAGGGTTATCGAGCCTGTTTTCATGCCCCCTTCTACACGCCAGAAATCGAGGCGCCCCGCCCTGGTGAGGGTGCAGAAAGATTTCCCATCGATCGCCAGGCTGAGCGAGGCCACCTCCTCCGAGGCGGCAGAGATCTCAGCCACCAGCTCGCCGGAGACCTTCTGGATGCGTACCTTCCCATCTTCGTGCCCGGTAGCGAGAAGGCCTGCCGCCTGGCTGACGTCCATGCAGACCACCGGGGCTCCTCCGGCATCAAATTCCGAGAGGGACGTGCCCTTGCGATGCTTCCAGATCTTCACACAGCGAAACCCGCCGGATGCGAGGGTCTCTCCATCGGGGCTGAAGGCGAGACATTGGACACTGTCAAGATGCGCGATCCCGGGCTTCTTGTAGGGCCCGGTTTTCAAAAGCTCGGCATCGGTAAGCCGCGTGATCAGGCCCCCGGAATCGAACTCGTAGAGAAACACCTGGTTGGCCCTGGCACAGGCAAAAATTTTTCCATCGAAACGGACCGCCGTAGCGTAGATGGGATTGTGCCCGGCTGGAAGAGGATGCCATTCGACCACGGCGGGCTCAGCCGATGGGCCGCCTCCTTTTGCGCCCTGGTCAATCCAGAGAGCGAGCAGGCCGAGCTCTCGGGGACCGAGGGGTTTGGCGCCGACCTTGTTCTTCTTGGGAGGCATCGTCGGCTTCACCTGGTGTGCGGCGCTCTTCAAAAGTGGGCTCTCGGCGCTCTTGCCAGGCACCACGATGGGGCCATCTTCTCCTCCCTTGAGAATGGCCTCGGCCGACTCCAGATTGACGTCCCCCCTTGATTTTGACGAGGAATGACAGGCCACGCAATTGGCCCGCAGGATGGGGAGTATCTCCTTCTCGAATTGGACAGGCTCCTTGCGTTCAATCTTCTCTATGGCGAGAGGCTCCTGCCCCATAGCGCCAGTCGAAACCAGCAAGAGGAGCAGAGCGGGGCCATGGCAGAGCTTCCCTGCCAGGTCGCGGAAAGTGGACGGCTTATTGCTTGGGTTCATCTTTTTTCTTTTCAGGTTCATCTTTTTTCGTTTCGGGCTTCTCTGGAGCTTCTATCACCAATTGAAAGTTACTTTTCAGCACCTGGTTGGCGCTGCCGAATTTGGCGGCGGCCTGGATCTCGATATCATATTTCCCCACCGGGGCTTTTTGGTCAGCCTCGATCTTAAGCATCGAATCCGACTTGTCCTTGGGCACCTGAATCTCGGCGATCTTCACCCCCTTCGCGCCTTTGAGGATCGCCTTGACCTTCACCTGCTCATTGAAGCCGTAGAGCCTTTTTATCTTCACCGGCAACTCGCCGGTCTGCCCAGCCTTTACCTTGAAACCCTCGGGTGGCGCCAACTCCCCATCAAAAGCGAAGGCCGCGACGGTGACGTTAATGTTGATCGGGACAGAATAGACCCCCACCTTCATCTTCTTGGGCTTGGCTGCGTTGGCGAGCCCATCAGCTTCTTTCTTTGAAGAATCCAGAGCCTTCTTGGCCCGTCCCTCTTTTTCCCTGGAGGCCTTGGCCTCCTCCTCAGCTTTTTTTCGGGCCTCATCGGCCGTCCTGACGACCTCCATCGACTCCAGGTGTTTCTTCTCAGCTTCGCCTGACTTGCCGGCGAGCTCCTTGTTCTTTTCTCCAACTGACTTGACGGCTTTTTCGGCTTCACCCTTGGCCGTCACCAGGCCCTGATCCGTAGGGTTGTTCTTGACCGCATCTGCGGCGGCCTGCAGCTTTTCCTGTGCCGCCTTGAGGTCTTCAGCAGAAGTCGCGCTCGCTTTTTTTGCCGCGGCCGCAGCTCCGGCCAGCTTCTTCGTGTCCTCCTGTGACTTTGCCTGAGCCTTCTTCGACTCCTCGAAGGTCTTGTTTTTCGCAGCCGCCTCCCCGGTGACGGCCTTGAGGATCTCGCCCATCTTCTCGTGGCGCTTTTTTGCCCTCGCGGCGGCCGCGCTCCCCCTCTTGTACTGGACCTCCGTATTTCCCCTCAGGTAGAAAGACTGCGCGCCGGCAGGCGCTCCCGGCTTGATGTTGACCTTGACCTTCACCTCAGTCTTTTTATCCCCGACATCGAATTTCTTGAGCTCGACATTGGGAGGCAACCCGAGAACGTTAACGGTGATTTTTCCCTGGGCCCAATCCTCCCGGTGGATCTTCAGCGCCAGGTCAATACTCCCTCCCTGCGCCATTTCGTAGACGGCAGAGGCGGGCTCCAGCCGGAAGGGGCTTTTTTCATCGGCCCGTACCGCGAGGCCCAATCCACTGGTCAGCCTGGCCGAAGAGATGCCCGACCACAGAAGGGTCCCGTAGGTCACCTCGCGCCGCACCTCCTTTTCTCCAAGACGAGATTTTGCAAAGACCCTGAGAGGGCCCTTCCAGTCGACCACATCGGCCCCGACATGCAGCAACACCGTGGTCGAGTTCTTTCCAGCGGCTATTCGCCCCTTTCCTCCCTTGATGGATTCGGGCAGCCCCTCGAACTCGAGCTCGATCTCCCCGGCGAATCCATCTTTCCTGTGGGCATACGCGATAAAGCGATCCGTCCCGTTGCGTCTGAGCAGCGAGCCCCAGACACCCGGCTTGTTCTTTTTCGGATCAGGATCGGACTCGGGATAGCCCGGCAGCAGCACAACCCCGAAATCGGGCTCCGGCTTGCGCACCACCAGGCTGTAGACGTTGCGGGGGTCAGCACGGGCATCGCTGTAGAGATCACGGACGAGGATCCTGTAGCGGCCTCCTTTTTTCGCCGGGAATTCCCCGAAGGGATCATCCGACACCGTGCCGAAGTGCCCTCCGCCTATGTTCGGCAGGCCATCGTCCTGGAACTTGAGCTCCTTGAGGCTCTCTTTTCCATCCTTGCCGACAGAGACCTCCTGGACGACAAAGACCGGATCCGTTCCAAGCCCCAGGCGTTGTGAGCGAACCTCCACCTTGAGAACTCCATTCTCCACCGCCTCGAATTCGAACCAATCCCTGTCACCCCTTGGATAGAAACGCCCGGCGGCCTCACAGGGAATATTGATCCGGGTCGCCTTGCCGGAGGAATTGTTCGGCTCCGTCTCGGTAAAAACCTGGTTGGACGCTACCCAGAGATAGGATCCGTCAGAAGAGCCCAGGTCTTTCTGCAGCGCCTCCGGGAACCGCTGGACACCGAAATCCCGCGACTCGACAATGGCCCCTCCGGACCCGCTGAACTCCGGCACGCGGATCTTCCGCACGATCTTCTCGGGCACCGTCCCATTGAACGAATACTCCGGCGCCGGCTGTCCGCCCGGGAGATTCTTCCCGAGAATCATGAATTCCTGCTCACTGCCGGGGACCGCCACCGGAGGAAAGATGGTGTCCACATGGGGTCTCGCGGAAATACTCAGCCTGTAAAAAAAATCTCCCGAGCCCTTATAGCGCAGATCGCGGACCTCGATGGTGAGAACTCCATCTTCCGGAGCTTTCAGGTCCAGCAGCGCATCTCGCCTCTTGTCGATTCGGCTGCGCCCGATCTCGATCCCGCCGGAATTGTAGGCGACCAGGACCGGAAGCAGCCTTGAATCAATTCGCGCCGCCAGGCACTCAACTACTATTCTTTTTCCCCCGGCGGCCTGGAAGCGGAAGAAGTCCTTGTCGTTGGCCCCCCCGATGACCCCATTGACAGTGCAGCCAAAGGGAACCTCGCGAGCCTCCCCCAGGCTGTTGTTGCCCTCCTGCTCGGAGACCTCTTCGCCGGAACCGACAACGAAACACCGGGGATTGGTGACGCCAAAAGCTCCCACGGCTCGCACCTCGTAACGGCCGGGAGGGACCTCCTCACCGATTTTCACCACGAAATGGCCCGCATCAAGGCGGGGTTTCTCGCCCAGGAATTCCTCGTAGGGACTCGGCCCCTGGAGCTTCGCCTCAGCCTTGATTCCAGGATGCGAAAAGAGGACCGATTCGATGCCATCAAGGTCGGCTCCAGAGAGCCTGATGGAGGTCTCCTTTCCCTTCTGCGCGCCCGAAGGGACCACGCTCCAGAGCCGGGCCTGGGGCATTTGACCAGAAAGCCGGGTGGGACTCAGCCCGGCAAAAACCAGGGCCATCGCCAGGAAACAATAGTTTCTGATTTTCATATTTCTCTTCGCTGTCACCCGCAAAAGAGGGCCGATAACAGCCGGTTTGGATTGGAATAAATTAGGGGCTGTCGCCAGCCGAGAAAACCGTGGAAGAAAGAAACAAGCGTCGCGAGTCGCTCTTAATGATTGAAGAGAAACTCCTTCGTATTGAGCAAGGCCCAGATGATGTCCTCGTAGGCCGCCTTCTTGTCTCCCTTGCCGAGGTGGGCAAGCGCCAGGTTTACCTCTTCACTCTGGGGCGCCCTGGAGTAGAACCAGAAATAGAGTTCGCTCATTTTATCCTGTTCAGTCCGCTTCTCATCCCGGCTGAGAAGTCCTGCCCGGCCATCTTTATTTGATATTTTTCCAAGCACCTCCTTGGAATTCAGGAGATGCAGACTCTGGGCAAGGTTCGCATCATTCGACCGCTCACACTCGCAGGCGCTGTCCGCCATGGGCTTGCCGAATACGGTCAGGAAATAGTTCTTCTGGCCGGAGTCGGGCAGTTGGATTGCCTTCATGTCAGGAGGCACACCCCCGAAACCACCACCTGACTTGGTTACCTGGTTCAGCGCGTCGTAGAGAACCTCTGCGTTCAGCCGACGGGGATAGAAGCGCGAGAAATTCTGCTTGTCGCGAACATTGTGTTCGTTGGGGATAGAACTCAGCTGGTACACCTTCGACCGGCAGATGGTCCGGACCAACTGCTTGAGGTCGAATTTGCTCTCGATAAAAGACTTCGCCAGAGCGCTCAGAAGCTCCGGGTTGCAGGCGGGATTGGTGACCCTCATATCGTCCTCGGGATCAACCAGCCCCCTGCCGAAGAAGTGCTTCCAATAGCGGTTCACCAGGGCCTTGGCGAAAAATGGATTCTCCGGATTCACCATCCAGTCAACAAGGGACTGGCGAGGATCATCATCCGAAGACAGATGCAGCGGGGGAGCCCCAAGCCCCGCGGGCGACAGGCTCTCGCCAGAGCGAGGATTTTTGGCGCTAGCCTTCCCGCGGTTGTGGAAGATCCTGTCTTCATCGGCGTGGCCATCCGGGTTCTTCTTGCGCCCTATGCGACTGAAAAAAGCCTGGTAGCCGTAATAGTCTCGCTGGCTCCAGCGCTCGAAAGGATGGTGGTGACAGCGGGCGCATTGGATCCGCAATCCGAGAAACAGCTGGGCGGAATCTTCCACCTGCTGCTCGGTTTTATTTACTGAACGGTACCAGACCACCCCGGGGCTGCTGCGCAAATCACCTGAAGCGGCGACAACATTCCTCACAATCTGATCGTAGGGAGCATTCTTCTGGAACATCTCCCGGATCCAGTCATGGAAGGCGAAGGTGCCGGTCTCGTAGGTGGCCTTGGTCTTTTTATTTCGCAGCAGAGCAGCCCACTTGTTGGTGAAATAATCCGCGTAACCGGATGAATCCAGAAGCCTGTCGATGAGCCTGTCTCGCTTGGCTGCATCGGCCTCCTTGGCGAATCCGGTGGCCTCCTCCGCGGTCGGCAAACGACCGGCTATGTCGATAGTCACCCGGCGAATAAAGGTCGCATCATCGCATGGTCCGGAGGGCGGCATACCGAGGACCTCGAGCTTATTGAACACCGCTGTGTCGATGAAATTGCGGGGCTCGGGAAGGTTGGTGACCTCTACGCCAAGGGGGATGGTCGCCCGGTAGACCCCGACCTGTCCCTGGTAACGAATCATCACGGCGACATCGCCGCTGAGATCATAGGTCCCAACGAGGCCCTTGTCGTTGACCTCTCCCATCTCCTTGTCGTTGACCTCGAAGGCCGCCATGGGAGTGACGTCTTCATAGCTGCCATCGTTGTAATAGGCGAGAACCGAAAGCTGCTGGGTGGAGCCCTTGGCCATCGTGCGAGTCAGGGGAAAGACCTCGATGCGCTCGACCCGGAGCTCTTCGGCGTTACCGTAGGGCATCCCCTGGCGCATCCATCGATGAATAATTCTGTACTCGTAGCTCTCCCTGCCAAAACGCTTTCCGCCACCGTGCGGGGACAGGTTAAGAGACTTGCGAAGAAGGAGGCTCAGATCCGGAGAGGCTGGAGTAATCCGGCGTCCGCGACCTTCCTTGACGAGGAACTCATGATCTTCTGTCGGGTAGAAGCCCAGGAGGCTCAAGCGAAAACCGTTCTGGCCACTGCTCTTGCCGTGACAGCCTCCCCCATTACATCCATGCTTGGTAAAAATCGGCACGACCTGGTTGGGGAAATTAACGACCGGCTGGTCGACGAAATTTTCAACCTTCAGCTTCTTCTCGGCGCCGATCTTGACCTCGTCTTTAGTGCTGGCTCGAACCAGAACCTCTCCATTGGAAAGTGGCGTGACGAAGCCTAGGGCATCGATCTCGATGACCCCCTCGGGAGAGCACTCATAGCTGACGGAGGAGGTGAGGTCGACAACCGACCCATCGGAAGCCTCGCCGGTGACCACGAGCTGCGTCCTGGCATCGGCCCCCCGAAGGAGTTCGTTGCCCGCGGGACCGATGGAGAGCTTGAGGCTTCCATCGGCAAAGGCGTTCGTCGGCTGGCAGAACAGGACACCTGCAAAAACGACAGCGATATAATGTTTCAGTTTCATGGCGTTGTAAAAACGGTATTCGCTCCTCATATCACTTCTTTCATTGGTTCGTATTGTCTGTCGACGAGGTAGTGAGGACGACCGGTCAGATCCCTGGTTGCGGTCGTCGCCGGATTGATTCCCATCTGATGGTAAAGGGTCGCATGGACGTCCTGGAAGTGGACGGGGCGGTCCTTGGCATCCTCCCCCAGCCGGGTAGTGGATCCGATGACCTGACCGGTCCTCATGCCCCCGCAAGCCAGGAGAGCGCAGGAGACCCTCGGCCAATGGTCTCGCCCGGCATTCTTGTTAATCTTCGGTGTACGCCCGAATTCACCCCAGACCACGACGCTGACATCCTTGTCGAGGCCTCGCTGATGCAGGTCCTCGACCAACGCCGTAACACCCTGATCGAGCATCGGCATGTCCTGGCGACCTCGCTTGAAGTTCCCTCCATGCCAGTCCCAGCGGCTGAAAGCCAGCGTCACGCAGCGAGCCCCTGCCTCGACAAGCCGGCGCGCCATCAGGAATTGCTCCATGAGTCGAGGCCCTCCGTCGGCGACGTTGCCGGGAATCCCTTTCCCGTAACGCTCGCGAACACGCGGATTTTCCTGCTGGATATCAAGAGCCTTTGCGAGCTTGCTCGAGGTCAGGATCCCGAAGGCCTGGCGGGAGAAAGCATCCATCCCATCCATCACGCCGCTCGAATCAGCCGAACGGCGGAAACGATCGAAGCTCGCCAGGAGGCCCTTGCGATCCGAGAGCCGTTCGAGCGTCACCCCGTCCAAGACCATGTCGGCCTTGCCGGGACCGGAGGGCTTGAAGGGCGAATGCGCAATTCCGAGGTAGCCTGACTGCCCCGCGTCAGCCCATTGCTTATGTCCCATGGGCGGCGCGAGTCCGACAAAGGGCGGCATGGAAGGATCTACAGGGCCCTCGATGCTCGACAGATTTGACCCGATACACGGCCAGCCACCCTGCGGCTGATTCTTGTTGTTCCGCCCCACCATGCACTGGAAGGAATCATGCCCGCCTGTAGCGCCAACAATGGATCGAATGATGGTGAACTTGTCCATCATCCCGGCAAGCCGCGGGAAAAGCTCGCAGATCTCGATTCCAGGCACATTGGTTGGAATGGGCTTGAACTCCCCGCGAATCTCACTGGGGGCATCCATCTTGAGATCGAACATGTCCTGGTGCGGGGGACCGCCGGGCAGGAAGATCATGATAATCGCCTTGTGCGACCTTCCGGAGCGAGGGGTGGGGTCTATTCGATTCTCGGCTCCGGCCTCTGCCTGCAGGATTTGCGGCAGAGAGAGTCCCCCCATAGCCAATCCTCCGATGGAAAGAAAGGTACGCCGGGGGAGGCGGTCACAAAAACCGCTATCCGATCGATCCCCTAAAATCGTCAACATGAATGGTCTCCACAAAGAAAGCTGGGCGACGTTTACGGGATTTCTGTTGAACCGAGTGGAGTATATACTGCCCTCCAACTGTTGTTAAGCCTATTCTTATCGGCAGTTAGGGCCCCTCGTTTCCCTATTATTTTTCTTCCGTGCCTGAATTATTCGACATAAATTTTTTACCGAACACCATTTATGATTTCTGGCAGACCCTGGTCAAATTACAGGCAGTTCGATGCTCAGGCGAAACCCTAAAAAACACAAAAAAGAGAATATCCCGACCTGCGGGGTTTGCGGGCTCTGGGACCAATTTTGCGTCTGTGAAATCCTCCCCCGGAGAACGAGCCGCATTGAGTTTCTGCTGATACAGCACTCCTCGGAACTCCTCCGGCAAAGCAATACAGGGCGACTGGTCGAAAAGATGGTCGAGCCCTGCGAAATCATTCCCTGGGGCTCGCCCGACGTTCCTTTCAGCGCCGAGAGTTTGAAGAAGCCCGGGACCCGCTACCTGGTGCTGTATCCCAGGTCCGACACCCGACTTCTCGAGCCCACCGACCTCCAGTCCCCTGGCGGGGGAAAAACCAGCCTGGTCCTCCTGGATGCCACCTGGGCCCAGGCAAAGTCGATGTCCCGGCGCATCGGTGAGCTCCAGGATCTCCCGTTTGTCTCTCTCCCCCAAGGCGAAGCCCCTCGCTGGAAGCTGAGGAGGTCACCCGGACCGGGTTATTGCTGCACGCTCGAAGCGGTCATTCGAGCGTTGGCTATCATCGAGGGAGCCGACTTCGCGGCCCCGCTCGCGCTGGCTCTCGAATTGGTAATGACCCACAGCCTCCACATGCGGGGCAAGCTGAACAAAACCGAGATGGAGGACATCTGCCTTCCCATCATCGAAGGTCTCCGCTCCCTCTAGCTCACCCGCCTCCCCGGCGACCGCCCACAAGCCGGCTTTTCATCGAATGAGTGGCTGCTGGGTGCTTGACAGGCTCGACAGGATCCATTCATTTATCCCTCCGGGCCCCCTACAAGTGGAGGCCGCGGCGAAATAAACCTGGAGGGAGTGACCCTTGAGAGATTTTGAATACCAGGCGCCCTCAAGTATCGATGAGGCGGTAGCCCTTCTTGCCGAGCACGGAGACCGGGCGAAGATGCTGGCCGGTGGAACGGATATTATCGTCCAACTGCGCGAAGGGCTTCGCGATGCCGGCCTGGTCGTCGACGTAAAAAAGATCCCTGAGCTCATGCAGATCGCGTGGAGAGACGACGGCGGCCTCGAGTTCGGAGCCTCCGTCCCCTGCCATGTGATCTACAAGGATGAGAAAATCATCGACAGCTATCCGGCACTCACCGACTCGGCGAAGATCATCGGCGGGTGGCAGATCCAGGGGAGGGCAAGCATCGGGGGCAATCTCTGCAATTCATCTCCAGCGGCCGACAGCATACCCTCGCTAATTGTCGAGGGGGCGGCCTGCAGGATCGCCGGGCCCACAGGCGAGAGAACTGTCCCCGTACACGACTTCTGCACCGGGCCGGGAACCAACTGCCTGACGGAGGGAGAACTGCTCATATCACTCGTCCTTCCGCCTCCCGCGAAATCAGCCGGCTCCCGCTATATGAGGTTCATTCCACGCAACGAGATGGATATCGCTGTCGTTGGCGCCGGCGCATGGCTGCGTCTCGACGAAAGCGGCGAGTCCGTTGAGGAGGCGCGCCTCGGACTCGCAGCTGTCGCCCCGACCCCCCTGTCAGCCGATGAGGCGGCCGCCTGGCTGCAGGGAAAGCCTGCGACCGAGGAGTCCTTTTCCGAAGCCGGAGACATGGCACGTAAAGCCGCCTCGCCTATCAGCGACATGCGAGGACCAGCGGACTACCGAGTCCATCTTGTCGGGGTGCTGGTAAAGAGAGCGCTTACCGGCGCCGTGGGCCGGGCCCGCGGCGGCGATCGAAACCCGGTGATTCCCGTGGGAATCAACCGTTGTTGAAAACAGCGAGCCCGCTGCCGGGCTGGAGCATTGATTGATGGGAAGAAAGATACACGTCAGCACGACAATCAACGGCGAGGATTCTGAGTTTCTCTGCGAAGCCCGCCAGAGCCTGCTCGAGGTCCTCAGAACCTCACTGTCCCTGACCGGCACCAAGGAGGGTTGCAACAACGGCAACTGCGGCGCCTGCACCGTACTCATGAACGGGGTCCCGGTCGACTCCTGCCTCGTCCTGGCAGTCGAGACCGAAGGGGCGGAGATCGAGACTGTCGAGTCCATCGCGAAGGAAGGCCACCTGCACCCTCTTCAGGAATGTTTTCTCGAAGGAGCGGCCCTTCAATGCGGGATCTGCACCCCCGGCTTCCTGGTCTCCGCCAAGGCGCTGCTCGATGACAACCCCGACCCTGGCGAGAAAGAGATACGCTTTGAGCTCTCCGGAAACCTCTGCAGGTGTACGGGGTACGACAAGATAGTCCGCGCCGTGCAGGCCGCATCCGAGCGAATGAAAGAGGCTAATTGATGTCGGATAATTTCAGCAATTCCCAGATCATCAAAGACCCCGGGGACAACTACAAGACCCTGGGAACCCGGCCCGTACGCCACGACGGAGTAGACAAGGTGACCGGCCGCGCGATCTACGGAAACGATGTCCAGCTGCAGGGGCTCATCGAAGGAGCGATCCTCAGAAGTCCTGTCGCCCACGCGCGCATCAAGTCCATCGACACCAGCGCCGCCGAAGCGTTCCCCGGAGTCCTGGCCGTCGCCACCTCGGCTGACTTCCCGGACCCGAAAGACAAGGTCGCCGATCTCGGCGAGGGGCCTGTCAACCTCGCCCATCTCTCCGCCAATTGCCTCGCCAGGGACAAGGTCTTCTACAAGGGGCAGGCCATCGCAGCCGTCGCCGCCCGTGACGTCCACATCGCCGAAGAAGCGCTCAGCCTTATCAAGGTCGAATACGAGCTCCTGCCCGTCCTCACCCGGGTGTTGGACGCGATGAAGGAAGGCTCGCCCCTGCTCCATGAAGACCTCCGGACCAATGAGATGGGCAAGAAGGCGGATACGCCCAGCAACATCTCCGATCACCTGCATTTCGAACAGGGAGACCCGGATACCGCGTTTGAAAACGCGCACCTTGTCGTCGAAAGAGAGTTCAAGACCCAGACCGTCCACCAGGGCTACATTGAACCCCACGTAGCGACAGCGCACTGGAACCAGGATGGGCACCTGACGGTATGGGCCTCTACCCAGGGCGCCTTCAGCGCCAGGGAGCAGACGGCTGAGACCCTCGCGCTCCCGGTCTCCAAGGTGAAGGTGATCCCATGCGAAATCGGCGGCGGCTTCGGAGGAAAAATCCCCATCTATCTTGAGCCCGTCGCTGCTGTCCTCAGCAGGAAGAGCGGCCGGCCGGTAAAGATCCAGATGACCCGGGACGGGGTGTTTGAAGGAACAGGGCCGACACCCGCGTCCTTCATGAGGATAAAGGTCGGCGTCGACGAAGCCGGAAAGATCCTCGCCGCCGAGGCGTGGCTTGCCTACGAAACCGGCGCCTATCCCGGCGGCGTGATCGGCCCGGGCTGTATGTGCGTCTTCAGCTGCTACGATATAGAAAACGCACGGGTCGATGGGTTCGACGTCTGCGTGAACAAGCCATGGACCAAGGCCTACCGGGCACCCGGATCAACCCATGTCGCCTTCGCGATGGAGTCCGTCGTTGATGAAATCGCCGCGAAACTCGAAATGGATCCTATCGAACTTCGCCTGCTCAACGCGGCGAAGGAAGGGACCAAGCGCGTCGATGGCCCCGTCTATCCCCGGATCGGGCTGGTGGAAACACTCGAAGCCGCGAGGGACCATGATCACTATAAATCCCCCATCGAGGGCCCCAACAGGGGGCGAGGCATGGCCGCCGGATTCTGGTTCAACATCGGTCTCAAGTCCTCCGTCACCGCCCACGTGAACAATGATGGAACGGTGACTCTTCTTGAAGGCTCCACCGACATCGGCGGCACCAGGACATCGATCGCCATGCAGTTGGCTGAGACTCTGGGAATCGGCGCGGAAGACATCAATCCCAAGGTCGCCGACACAGACAGCGTAGGCTACACCGACATCACGGGAGGCAGCAGGGTGACCTTCGCAACGGGCCTTGCGGCTATCGAGGCCGGCAAGGACATCATCTCCCAGATGAAGGGGAGGGCCGCCATGCTGTGGGAATGCGAAGAGGGCGAGGTGGGATTCGCCGATGCCGTCTTCAGCCAGGACTCCAACTCGATCACCTTCGCCGAGCTCTGCGGAAAGCTCAGCAGCACCGGCGGACTTATCACCGCGAGAGCATCGGTGGATCCTCAGGGCTTCACCAATGGCTTCGCCGTCCATATCTGCGATATCGAGGTGGACCCCGAGACCGGAAAGGTCGACATCCTGCGGTATACCGCGCTCCAGGACGCCGGCAAGGCGATCCATCCCAGCTATGTTGAAGGTCAGATGCAAGGCGGATCCGTCCAGGGTATCGGCTGGGCTCTCAACGAAGAATACCTCTTCGATGAAGACGGCCGAATGCTGAACCCCACCATGCTGGACTACCGCATGCCCACGGCGCTGGACGTGCCGATGATCGACACCGTTATCATCGAGGTGCCCAACCCATCTCATCCCTTCGGGGTCAGGGGAGTAGGGGAGCCCCCTATCGTCCCGCCTCCCCCGGCGATAGCCAACGCGATCAAGAACGCGACCGGGGTCCGGATGACCGAGTTGCCCATGTCGCCCCCGAGAGTTTTCGAAGCGATCACGAAAAACGGCGGCGCCCCTTCCTGAGAAACCCAGTCGGGAGATCTTAATGGCGATTGTTCATATCCCGCCTCAGATGCAGGAGCTGACGGGCGGAGCGGCAGAGGTAGAGGCCGAGGGGGGGAACCTTCGCCAGCTCGTGGCCCATCTTGAAGCCGCCTTTCCCGGATTCCGGGATCGACTTACCAGGGGAGATTCGGTCGCCCCCGGACTCGCGGTCTCAATCGACAACGTGGTCACCTCCCGGGGGCTGCTCGCGGAGATCGAGACTGACAGCGTGGTGCATATCATCCCCGCCATCTCCGGTGGAAGCTGACAGCTTACCGCTCAGGCTTCTTTGAGCCTGACTTCTACAGAGGTCTGCCTTAAGCTCTTCGCAGGGCGCCACCCCACAGGGTGTGTCCGGAACTCATGAAAATCGCAGGCCATTACCTCATCCCATCTCTCATCCTCCTGGCGCTTTTACCTCGCCTCCATGGGGCCCTTCCCACCACGCAGGAAGATCAAAAGACGCTTGACGAGCTCATCCGGAAGACCCGCCAGGCCGTAACCGCCATCACCTCATCCGGCAGGAATGGAGAGGCCTCCGGAGTCGGGAGCGGTTTTTTCATCGGCCCCCGTGGATACCTTGTGACGAATTTCCATGTCATTGGAGAGGGAAGGCCCTTCACCATCACCCTGCCGGACGGAAAAACACTTGAACCCAGAGAGGTCATCGCGGTCGACCGTGAGGCCGACCTGGTAGTCATCCGTGTCGAGGGCAAGGCCCCTGGAGGTCTCGAGCTTGGCGATTCCAGCATGATCCGCACGGGACAAGGCGTCCTGACCATCGGCAACCCCCTTGGTCTCAACCACAGTGTCGCCAGGGGCGTTATCGCGGAAGAGAGAGAGCTCGAGGGGCGCCCCATGATCCAGGTCGCGATGCCGATCGAGCCCGGCAACAGCGGCAGCCCCCTGGTCGACGAACGGGGCCGAGTGATCGGCGTTATCGCGATCAAGTCAGCTTCGAGCCTGGGTTTCGCAGTCCCATCAAACGTCCTCAAGCGCCTGATCGAGAACCCGCGCCCCATGGACATCAAGAGATGGCTCCGCATCGGCTCGCTCGACAAGCGGGTCTGGGAGGTGGTCACGGCCGGCGGAAGCTGGCGTCAGCGCGCGGGGCGGCTCATCGCCAGCGGGTCAGGAGGCGGCTTCGGCGGAAGGATGGTCTGCCTCTCCACCCTCCCCGAGCACAAGGGCCCCTTCGAGGTTTCCGTCGACGTCAAGCTCGAGGATGAGCGGGGCGCCGCCGGACTCGTCTTCCAGGGGGGAGCTCCAGACCGGCATTACGGTTTCTACCCGACCAATGGAGCCCTCCGGCTCACCCGCTTTCTCGGCCCCACCCTCTTTGAGTGGACCGTGCTCCAGACCGTTCCCTGCCAGGGCTACCATCCCGGGGAATGGAACAATATCCGGGTCAGGATTGAGGGCGAAAGGATCATCTGCTCGGTCAATGGCGAGACGGTGATCGACCTCGAGGACTCGACGCTCAGCTCCGGCAGGGCGGGCCTGTGTAAGTTCCGCTCGCCTACCGCTGAGTTCAGAAGGTTCAGGATCGGCCCTGAAATACCCTCGGATATGCTCAAAAAGAGTCAGCGGACAAAGGTCCGCGATCTCGCCTCGAAGATCGATCCCCTGGGCCCTCCGGAGGCCGCGATCATCGAGGGGATTGCCGAGTATGGACCCGCGGCAATCCGTGAGCTCAAAGCCCGCTCGCGGGAATTGGAAAAGGAAGCCTTCCGAATGGACCATCTCGCAGGGCTGGTTCATCAGCAGATTATCTCCAGGCGTTTGAAGAAGCTCCTGGGCGGCGCAAAAAAGGACTTCGACCTCGTCCATGCCGCCCTCCTGATCTCAAAAGCCGACAACGTGGAACTTGAAACCCTTCCCTACATCGATCTCCTTGATCGATTTGCCGAGGAACTCAAAGATCGTCTCGATGGCGTCAGCGAGCCTGGGCCGAGACTCCAGGGGCTGATCAGCTACTTCAATGCCAACCTCGGATTTCGAGGCAGCCGCATGGAGTACTACAACAAGGCCAACAGCTACCTCAACGAGGTCATCGATGACCGGGAGGGCCTGCCGATCTCGCTCTCGGTGCTGTTTATGGAGCTTGGGAGGAAGGCCGGGCTCGAGCTGGAGGGGATCGGGATACCGCGCCATTTTATCGTTCGGCACAAACCCGCGAAGGGAGAAACCTCCTTGATCGATGTCTTCGACAAGTGCAGGCTCATCAGTATCGAAGACGCCTCTCGCCTCAGCGGCTCTCAGCTCACCGAAACTGACCTGGTAGCGGGCACCAGGAGGGACATCCTGGTGCGAATGGTACGCAACCTACAGAACGCCGCGACCATGGAGCAGGACGTGCAGGCGCTGATGCGTTACCTCGACATAGCCATCCTGATCAGGGAAGACTCCGCCATCGACCGCTGGCAAAGGGCTGTCCTGAAATCTCGAACAGGCCAACCTGCCGCCGCGGTAAAAGACCTTGACTGGCTTATCGACCGCCACCCCGAGGGCATCGACCAGGAGAGCGTCGAGGCCTTGCGGCGGCGCCTTCGATCTCAGGGCTATTAGGAGCCGGCGGTCCCGGGACTGCCGGACACCCTCTCAGCCGAGCCCATCAGGAAATCCAGGAATTCCCTCGCCGTGGCACTGAGATCCCGCCCCCTGCGGCAAATCAGCCCCACAGGCCGCTTCAAATCGACATCCCGCAGCCGGGTCTCAGTGAGGAGGCCACGCTCGACATCTCTCACGATACTCGGCCGGGGCAAAATACTGACCGCTGACGAAATACCCAGGGCCTGCTTGATGGTCTCGATATTGTCGAACTCGCTGAGAATGTTGACCTCTATCTCGCTTTCCCTGAAGAACCTGTCGATCTCTTTGCGAATGGTCAGGTCTTTTTCAAACGCCACAAAATTCACGCCGACAAGGCGATGGGCCTCGATCCTGGCTTCCGTGCTGAGCGGGTGCCCGGGTGCGCAGGCCAATACCATCTCTTCGCTGATCCACGGGAGCACCTCGATATGCCGATCTCCCTTCGGGTAGGAAATCACCCCCACCTCGGCTTCATCATTGAGTATGGCCTCGTAGACCTTCACCGGATGGTAATATTCCAACCGGACTGTCGAGCCGGCGCGCTCCTGCATGTATTTCCGAACCAGATCGTTGATGGTGTGAAGGCCAACGGAATATATGGAGACGACCCCCACCTGGCCTTGTGCCGAGCTCCGCTTGCTTCGAATCTGGTTGAGGGCCCCCCTGTGCGCATCGAGCACCTGCAGGCATCCCTTGTGATACAACTCCCCCTCATCGGTAACCTTCAGTGGCCGGTAGCTGCGGTCGAGCAGCTTGACCCCGAGCACCTGCTCGAGGTTCGCGATCTGCTGGCTGGCGGCGGACTGTGAGATGGCGAGTCGCTCAGCGCCTTTTGAAAAACTCCTGAACTTGACGACCTCGCAGAAGACCTCGATGGCCTGGAGGTTCAAGTTCGATGTTCGGTTCCGTGTCAGGTCCGTCATATACTATATAAGATAACCTAATATAGTGCTTATTTCTAATCCAATTGACTAATTCTACGGCATGTGTCACTCTTGGTGCTGGCTGAGGGATCGAAGGATCTACGTATTAGAAACCAGGGGCAAAGTGGCCCTGAGACTGCCCCATCCCACATCTTGGAATTTACTTAACCAATGGCTGCTAAAGGATTTCCGGAAAAAAAAGGCCTCTATGATCCACGCAACGAAAAAGACAGTTGCGGCGTAGGGTTCATAGCCGACATCAAGGGTCGCCGAAGCCACCAGATCCTCCTCGATGCCAGGGAAATGCTCGATCACATGAGCCACAGAGGAGCCTGCGGTTGCGAAGCCAACACCGGAGATGGAGCCGGGTTCCTTACCGCCCTCCCGCATGAATTCCTTTCCAGAGTAGCCGGCGAAGACCTCGGCAAAAAATTGCCGCCCCCCGGGAAGTTTGCCGCCGGAAACGTCTTCCTGCCTCGCGACGACGGATTCAGGCAGCAGTGCAAAGACAAGGTAGCCGAGATCATCCAGGCGCAAGGGCAGAAGCTGATCGGCTGGCGCGAGGTACCCACAAGAACCGACGATGCCGATATCGGACCGGCAGCCCGAGACAGCGAGCCGGTGATTGAGCAATTGTTCGTAGGCGCCTCGACTGATCTCGAGGGCGACTCCTTTGAGCGTCAACTCTACATCATCAGAAAACGCTCCAGCCACCAGCTGCGCACCCTTGAGCACGATGAGGCCAAGGACTTCTATATCTGCAGCCTCTCAAGCAAGGTCATCATCTATAAGGGGCAGCTCATGAGCGAGCAGGTGGTGCCCTATTTCCCGGATCTCAAAGACCCTGACTACACGAGCCACCTCGCGATGGTTCACTCGCGCTTCTCCACTAACACTTTCCCTTCCTGGGACCGGGCTCAGCCCAATCGCTTCATGTCCCACAATGGAGAGATCAACACCCTGCGCGGAAACATGAACTGGATGGCCGCGCGGGAAGGCGTGGCCGAATCGGATCTCTTCGGTGACGACCTCGAAAAATGCTTCCCGATCTGCGAACCCGACTGCTCTGACTCCGGCACCTTCGACAACGTCCTCGAGTTCCTCCTGATGGCGGGGCGAACGCTGCCCGAGGCCATCATGATGATGATCCCCGAGGCATGGCAGAACCACGAGTCCATGTACAAGTCGAAACGGGACTTCTACGAATATCACTCCACCCTCATGGAGCCCTGGGATGGACCGGCATCCATCGCATTCACCGACGGCCACTATATCGGGGCGGTTCTCGACCGCAATGGCCTCAGGCCGAGTCGCTATTACGTCACCCATGATGACAAGGTCATCATGGCATCCGAGGTCGGCGTCCTTCATGTCCAACCTGAAAACGTCAAGCTCAAGGGAAGACTCCAACCTGGACGGATGTTCCTGGTAGATTTCGAGCAGGGCAAGATCATCGATGACAATGAGCTGAAGAGAGACCTCTCGGTTCGCCGGCCCTACGGCGACTGGCTCGAGAACCAGGCCCTTGACCTGCAGAGCCTCCCGACCGCCGCCACA
>Ga0310342_100000246_pt1 | contig 28815 bp, 12 predicted proteins | sample S15DNA20500_MG_FD_206155 | JGI IMG/M metagenome (GOLD analysis project Ga0310342, IMG submission 206155) | Marine microbial communities from station ALOHA, North Pacific Subtropical Gyre - S1503-DNA-20-500_MG | ecosystem: Environmental > Aquatic > Marine > Oceanic | place: Pacific Ocean: North... | reverse complement strand
TTTCGAATTTCCAAAATTTATTTGATTTTGTGACAAAAAAATGAAATCCTCCGGGGTTTTAAAAGATTTTATGCCGGTTTTATCGATAGATTGCCCGCATCGATGCGGCTTTGCCAATCGCCTTGAAGTGTTGCTGCGCCGACGTGGCGGATGCTTAAGTATCGGCGATGTAAGCTAGGCACCAAGGATGGTGCTCAGTGCCTTGAGCTTTAAGCTGAAAAGCCGTGTTCGTTGGATGAAGTGAAGGCCATCAAGCAAGCGGGAACGTTGCCGGGAAAAAAGGCTTCTGAAAGACAGCCGATTCACTTCACAAGATCCGACTTCTACGCCAGGATATCGTGCAGTACCTCACCTTCGACATCTGTTAATCGGAAATCGCGACCATTGAAACGGTACGTGAGTTTTTCATGGTCGAGACCCATCAGATGCAGAACGGTTGCATGAATGTCGTGGGCATTGACGCGTTTTTCGACGGATTTATAACCAAATTCGTCGGAGGCGCCGTACTGTGAGCCGCCTTGGAAGCCGCCACCGGCAAACCATGTTGTGAAGGCATTTGGGTTGTGGTCTCGACCTGTTGATCCCTGGGAATCGGATGTGCGGCCGAACTCGCCACCATAAATGACAATCGTGTCTTCAAGCATGCCGCGTTGCTTGAGGTCGTTTAACAAGGCTGCTGTGGGCTGGTCAACCGAGGCAGCACATGTGCCGTGGTTTTCCCGGATGTCGCTGTGGGCATCCCAGGGTACGTCATTGACTCCTCCACCAGGAGTTTTTGCTACGTCTGCGAAAATCTGCACGTACCGTACGCCGCGCTCGATGAGTCGACGGGCGATCAGGCACTGGCGGGCGTAATCCTTGGATGCATCCCGGTTGAAGCCGTAAGCTTCACGGGTGGCCTCTGTTTCACGGCTGATATCAAATGCTTCCGGAGCTGAGGTTTGCATGCGATAGGCCAGTTCGAAAGATTCAAGACGAGCGTTCAAGTCGCCTTCGAAAGGTCGTTTTCGAGCATGTTCGGCGTTGGCCGTTTTCAGGGCATCCAGGAGCGAGCGTTGCTGCTCTTTGCTCAATTCACTGGGCCGTTTCAGGTTCTGGATCGGCTGCTTGCCCCGTGGGTCGAGCGAGGTGGCCTGGAAAACGGAAGGTAAAAAACCTGACGACCAGATCGGGTCGGCACCGCGGGGTTTTATCCCGTGCAACACGACGAAGGCAGGAAGATTTGAATTTGGACTGCCAAGGCCATAACCCAGCCAGGAACCCATGCTGGGAAATCCTTGGCGGATCATGCCTGAATTCAGTTCCAGCATTGCCGGTGTGTGGTTATTCGATCTTGAGTAACACGAGTAGACAAAAGCAATGTCATCCACGTGTTGTGAAAGGTGTGGAAAAAGTTCCGATGTCCAGGCACCTGATTCACCATGTTGTGCCCATTTGAACGGTGATTTCAAGCACTTGCCGCTGGTCGTAAAGAACCCGGTCTTTGGGTCAGCGCCAGCCAGTGAAGTACCGTCTCGTTTCTGAAGTTCAGGCTTGTAGTCAAAGGTATCTACTTGGGAAGGACTTCCTGTTTGGAAAAGCCAGATCACGGCTTTTGCCCTCGGTGTGTAATGCGAGTTTCGCTCTGCGAGTGGATTGAATGCGGCAGGTGTTGCGCTGACGACCCCTTCCTGGTGAAGCAGGCTGGTCAGCGCCAATGAACCGCACCCGAGGCCGGCTTTTTTCAGAAAATCACGTCGTTGTTGTGGTTCGGTGATCAGTGAGGGGTGCATGATGGAAATTCACCTTTTCAAGGATAAAATTTCAACAGGTAATATCGGTATTGTTGGCGGTTATCGCCAAGTTATTCGATAAAAACGAACTCGTTCAAACACAGCATCAGGTGACAAAAATCTTGCACAGCAAGTGACTCGGCATTTTCATCTTCGCCTCGCAGAGTCGTTTGCCGTTTGATAAATTCATGCATTGTCAATTTTTCACGATCGGTGGCGGGGCGTGAAAGAGCAACGCGATAGGCATGGTCAATGGTTGCGGGGACAGGAGTATGTCCGTCTGGACGAACCCGTCCAGCAAACCGGGTAGCCAGATCCCGAATGATTGGCGAATTCATCATCGCCAGAGCTTGTGGTGCAACGGTGCTTTGTTCGCGCGACGCAATGCCCTGCATTGCGTCGGGTGCGTCGAACAATTGAAGCAAGGGAATCAGCTGACTGCGTTTGATGGTGAAATAAACGCTGCGACGTAGACTCTTCTCGTCCAGTGTTCCTTTGCCGAACATTTTCTTGTCCAGTGTGCCACTGACTGCAAGGAGCGAATCTCGAATAATCTCAGCTTCCAGTCGACGGGGATTTCGTCGCCATACCAACAGGTTTTCCGGATCTTGTTTTTGATTATTTTCGTTGATTTCGCCTGCCTGCATGTATGCAGCGCTGTTCATGATCAGCTTATGAAGCGATTTGAGTTGCCAACCGTTTTCGATGAGTTGTTTTGCTAGCCAGTCGAGAAGTTGGGGGTGGGATGGAAGTTCACCCCGTGTGCCAAAATCACTTGGAGTCGCTACGATGCCATGACCAAAATGGTGATACCATATCCGATTCACAATCACACGTGCCATGAGGTGTCCGGCACCATGGTCAATGTCGGACAACCAGTTGGACAAGGCAATTCGGGCTGCGAACGGCTGTTCCGCATTTTCAGGATTTGTCAGCCAGTGTTGTTCATTTTGTTGGGTCCGCATTAAAACCTGGAAGAAACCGGGATTGGCTTGTTCTTCTTTGTTGTCGGGGTTTCCACGCCTTAACTGGTAAACCTTGTAGGTGTCATCACCGAATTGGTAAGTGTTGCCCCGCACGCGGGCTGCGAAGACCTGGCTTTCTTGTGGCTTGGGCCGAAGGGCGTCGTGGCGCAGGACAACCTGGTTGAAAGCCAGCCAATCCAGGTCGTATCCCTTGTACCACTCGATTAACCTCTTGTTTTGGTCGTGATCACGTGTCTCGGCCGACAAGTTGGTGATAGCGGCAAGCTCGTCAGCAGCTTGTGAAGTCGTAGCTGCAAAGTAGAAGCCGGACTTTCCACCAGCATTGGTGATTTTCATTAAGAGTTGATTGCGTCCAGCGGCCAACTGAATATCGACTTTCTCCTGGTCAGGAACCGCTTCGTTACGAACGGTCTTCTTTTCTACCACCAATCGGCCATTGACCCACAGTTGGATGCCGTCATCGCTTCCCAGCGACAAAGCAGCGACTTGGGATTGGTCGACTTCAATGGTCCGGTAAAGATAATTGGCCACGTTGTTGCCGGTGAGCTTGTCGTTATGAGCAATGTTATCCTTCCATTCCGGTTGCTCTGTCCATTTGAGCTTGCCATCCTGGTAAGTGGCAGCGAGGTCGATTTGCTTTTCAGGTGCAAAGACCTCGCTGAAGGCCGTGTCGTGGTTGTCGGCCGCGAAGGGTCCGATGTGGTGCCAGGGCGGGAGGGTTAAAGACAAACCGGCCTGGGGAGGCGGTTTTCTCGTTGCCAGCCAATTGGCGAGGCGCTGGGGAAGCTGTTCTTGTTCGTGTTGTGTCCGCGCGGCGACCAACGGTTGGTGGGACGCATCGTGCTTTTTATTTGCGGCCTGAAAGGCTTGCGGCTGATTGTTGATGCCCGTATTGGAAAAACCGACATCTGCGAAGGCTGCTGCCATGCGGTAGTAGTCGAATTGAGAGAGAGGATCGTATTTGTGGCTGTGGCAACGAGCACAACCGACCGTCAAGCCAAGAATGGAGGTACCGATCGTGCTGATCATATCGTCCAGTTGTTCGTAACGACTCCGTTCGCGTTCGTTTTGTGTTTGTTGCGTTGTGTACGGTCCTGCGACGACGAATCCAGTAGCGGCGATGCGGTCGATGGCAATTTTGGCCTCGTCTTTCGTTTTGACATGAATATTGGTTAGCAGGTCTCCAGCAATCTGTAATCGCACAAACTCGTCATAGGGCATGTCGGAGTTGAGTGCCCGGGTGACAAAGTCGCGATAGCGCCAGGCAGCCGGTCGATCGCCGTCGAAGGCGTATCCATTGCTCTCGGCAAACCGGACGATATCCATCCAATGCCGCCCCCAGCGTTCCCCGTAGTGTTGATTGGCAAGCAGGCCGTCGATGAGTTGCGAATAGGCTGTTTTGGCATCGGTTTCAAATCGAGCGATGAATTGGTCAACCTCTTGGGTCGATGGTGGCAGTCCAATCAAATCAAAATAAGCTCGTCGAATCAGTTGGTGTGCACTGGCGGTTGGATTCGGGATGATGCCCGCCGCTTCCTGTCGAGCACGAATAAATTGATCGATAGGATTATTAATCCATTGTGTGTCTTTGACCGTCGTTGGAGTCGGTGCAGTTAGCGGCTGGAACGCCCAATGTTGTTTTCCTCTGGTAACATCGATCTCTGAGGTTTTGACCACGGAAATGCCGTCACGAGGATCCGGTGCTCCGAGCAAAATCCACTTTTCAAAGTGGGCGATCAACTCGTCGGGCAATTTTCCCTGGGGAGGCATTTTTAAGGATTCCTGTTTCAGGGCACTGATTAGCAGGCTCGTGCCAGGTTGACCCGGAATGATGGCCGGACCCCGCTTGCCGCCCCGGCGACTTGCATCACGAGAATCGAGGAATAGGTCACCCTTGAGATTGTTTTTGGCAGCGGCGCCGGCCGAGTGGCATTGATAACAATGCTTCACCAGCAGCGGGCGGATTTTTGCTTCGAAGAAGTCCAGTCCTTCACGGTTGTTTTCTTCTGCGCAAAGATGGGACGGGCCCAGGAAGATAATGATCAGGCAGAACCGTTGCATGATGACCGGGACGTGCAAGCCATAGCGGATGTTTGTAATCGTAGACACCGGTTTAGTATACAAGCACATGGGCGGTGCGTACATTCTATTTTTTGAACTGCTGGAGAGCGTCCCGAAAGAATACTTTAAAGTGAGATCAATTCCGACAAGGAGACGCCTCTTCACCTGTTTGCGAGGTGAGTTGGTGTTGTTACATCAACTGGGCGTGAGGAAAAACTTTTTCTAGTCACCGGTTCGTGCAGCCTGGCTAGAAAGTTCGTGTTCCCGAAATATTCGTCTCTACGTAATAGATTGAAGTCTGTGCTGAGATGTATAAGCCTTGCAAGCCTCTTCCCCAACAACAGTTTGTCGGTGGTTCCGGGGTTACGATGGTACCCAGGTGCGTGCCGTCTTCACGAAAGATCCACACTCCACCTGGCCCGGTCGAGTAGACATTGCCCTGTTCGTCAGTGGTGAGGCCATCGGGTTGCCCCGGTGCGTCGCTGGGAAATTCTGCAAAGATGCGTCCGGCAGCCAGGGTTCCATCAGGGTGGATTGACTGAACACGAAGGTTTCGGCGCGCAGCGTCGGACGTGTAGAGTAAGTTTTGTTGGGGGCCAAGTGCCACCCCCCTGGCCTGCTTGCATTGGCGAGAAGCAAGCTGGAGAGGAAGTGTGCCGGGAAGCTGTGTTCGCGGCAGGCGATAGACAGCCGTTGCGCCAGAGGATTTTACTGGTGGACTGTCAGTAAAATAGACCGAACCATCGATGTTGTAGATGAGGTCGTGGGGAGAATGCAGGAGTTGGCCCTGGTAACGATCGGCAAGGAGGGTGACCGACCCGTCCTTTTCGGTGCGCGTCACGCGGCCGGGGTTCGTTTCGCAGGCGAGCAACCTTCCCTGGTGATCGAAAGTCAAACCGTGGAGACGACTGGAGTTTTCCCGGAAGACTGAAAGTTTGCCGCCGCGGGGCTCCGATTCCCAGTTGGGAATATGCCAACGATGAATTGTTCCACTTTTCACATCTGTGAAAAGCAGGAAACCGATGCGGCTGAAGATGGGACCGGCGGTTAATCCGAATCCACTAGCGACTTGAATGATCGCAGCACGACGATCGACCAGCTGAAACAGGTCGGTGTGTTTGGCATAGATTCCTGGCGATCGCATTTCAAGAACCCTCACCAGGTGCATTATAGGACTTGGCAGGGGCTCGGTAGCTGATATCCAACATCGGCGTTTCGATGCGAACCTGACCTTGATACCACGATTCCATCAGGAAGGAGAGAGCACCACTGGTCAACAGGGTTCGTTCGACCGGATAGTCGAGCGTGTGATCAGTGAACATGCGACCGATGGAATCGACCAGTGGGCTGAAATTGTTCGAATTTTCAATGGGGATATAACACAGTGTCGACCGGGGTTGGCGTTCTCCCTGAATTTTAACAGCAGCCAGATACTCATTGGCTTTACCGCCAAGTCCCAGAGCGGCGCCACGAAAGCCGTCTCGATATTCGATGAGACAAGCCACCGGTTGTTCGGTTTTTTGTTGCACGGGACCGGGAGTCACCTGTTGGCCTCGTGAGAGCGCGGCCTCGACCAGGTCGAGGTTGAAGAATCCGCGATCGGCGGCTTGCCAAACCGCATCGTCGGTGAGCAATTGAACCGCCTTGATGCCGGTTTCACCACCTGCCCGCCGTTCTGCAAAACATTGCAGCGTTTCAAGTAAATGAAACAGCCCGCCATCGGAAACCCAGCCTCCTCCCACCGCAACGGCTGCTTCGAGCCGGGTTTCCAGTGGGAAGTCGAGAGCCGGCCGGCGAAACGTTACTGAAACCGAGGATCCGGCCATCAGCGGGAATTGAAGTTCCTTGGACCAGTCATACATTTGTTTTGAATGTTGCCAGTCGTACGAGAGATGCTTGTCGTTGAACACGGGTACCGCGCGCCCAGAACGACGAAAAACGTTAACAATTTCCTGCATGTAACGATGGCGAGGGTAGAGCTTTTGGTTTTTGACATTGGTCGGGTAGTCGCCATGCTCGCCGATCAGGAGAACACCGTCGACTGCCAGCTCCTTTCCGCCGAGAGTGAGGGCTTCCTGGATGGTTGGATATTTGGCAACACCCCAGCTGCTGGCTAGTCGTTCGCTGATATCGGCAGCATGTTGCTGTTCCACGTACAGTGATGCGACATCACAGGGGGGAGCGAAGTACTGGTCGTTGATCCAGTAGCCTTCCAGAAAGCGAGTAATAAAATTGTCGCTGTGCGAACGTACGTGGTAGGTTGTGGAAAGGGCGGCGATTTTCTTTCGATGACGAGGGGCGTTGGCGGCGGCTTGAGACCAGAATTTAGTGGGACCGATCACGCCCGTTGCACCGATCACCCCCGTTGCGGTGGTTGCCAGAAAACGTCTGCGATCCATCACTATCTCCCCACGGTAGTGTGTCGGTAGCAGAGAAGCTGCCACTACGATTACGACTAAGGCTACTGATTCTTAAGCGTTTGACAAGCCGGTTCGTTACGATTGGACCACTGCAGAGTGCACCATATTGGAGATGCTGTTGAGCAGGAAGCCGTCCTGTTCAGTGGCAGAGCGTGTGGTCAAGAGCACACAGAGCAGCTGACGTCGTGGGTCCGACCAGGCGACGGTACCGGTAACACCTACATGACCAAAGGTAGCAGCGGATCCCAGGCCACCAAAATAGTTCCAAACAGGAGAGTCGCGCAAGGCCCACCCTAATCCCCAGGGAGCCTGGATGCTCAGGTTGTGGTTGCGGGTCATGGCCTGGGTGGTAGCTGGTGAAAATAATTGAAAATTTCCCAGGCGTCCACCATTCTGAAACGTCTGCAGTAACCGGGCGAGGTCACCCGTCGTACTGTGTAAGCCTCCCCAGGGATGTCCCATGTCCCGCCAGTAAGGTGAGTTGGGGCCCCAGCTTTTGGCGTCTTCACTGTCAGCGTTCTCTTCTTGAAAGATGGCTGTTTCGCCAATGGAAAGACCGTTCAGACCGAGAGTCGTGTGTTGCATCTTCAGTGGTTGGAAGATTTCGCGTTGCAGAAAATCTCGCAGCCGCATTCCTGAAATCCGCTCGGTGATTTCGGCAGCAAGCAGGGTTCCCATGCTCTGGTAGGCGAATTGTGTACCCGGTTCATACAGCAGCGGGGTTCGTAACGCTTCGTCTACAAATTGGCTGAGGGGTGCGTGGGCCCTGCGTAGCGCGCTGTTGTTGGGGATCATGTCGGGCAGTCCCGACACATGGGATAGTAGATGCCAGACTTTTACCTGTGCCTTATGGTCGCCCCGAAATTCAGGCAAGTAACGTTGAACCGGATCGGACAAAACAACTTCGCCACGCTCCACCAACAGCATCAATCCGCAAACACTGACGGGCTTGGAAATCGAAGCCAGTAAATAAATGGTATCCGGCTGGGTGGCTGGTGCGCGGGGATGAGAATGCAGTTTTCCGAATCCACGATGAAAGACCGTTTTGCCATGGCGGGCGATTAGAATCGATGCCGAGGTGACCCGCCCCGTGTGAGTTTCGGTTTCAAGTCGATCGGCAATTCTACTGAGTCGCTGGGTCGACATTCCGACGGACTCGGGATCACTTGTTGTCAGTATTGCTATGTCTTCCAACGGCGGCTTGGAACCTGTCGGCTGCGGTTGTTGGTCGGGGCTTTCGCCGCGCCCCTTGCCAATGGCGGCCAGGCCCCAACCGGCCAGGCCGATGGTTCCGGCAGCCATTAACTGCCTCCGGGACGGATGCTGGCGACCGTGTTGAGTCGTGGTAGATCGGTTGTCCATCCAACGCATAATATCTTTTTTCTCCACCACGTAACAAACAATATTAAACAACCAAAATACTCGGATTAGGCGAGGCGCGTTGTTGATCTGCCGTGAGCTTCTTGAATGCCCATTTTCGCACGTCAGGGGTATTGGCTGCCGCTGAGACAGAGCCTGAAGTTTTCAATGGGCTGTGGGTCCACCGATCGTGAAAAAGACAGCACGTTTGATCTTCTCGGGAAATTAAAGATCCTATCCTCCAGCAAGGTACTTGTCATCCGCAAAAAAGCACCGTTATTTGCAGTGTTTTCACGCGATACCGCGCCTCATGCGGGTCGCTGATGCGACGGTTTATGATTGCGGCAACGTGTTAATCAAGGTATCGTACAGGCGCCGTCGGAAGGCACGGTTGGAAACCGTCATTCAATCGCAGGAACCGACCAGCGTGTCGTTGTAACTTCGCCATCTTTATCCTTGCGAGGGTTTGTCTCGATGACCAGAAAACAAATTTGGAAAATCGGGCTCTCATCTTCCCGTTTCAGAAGCATGGATCGGCGGATGCCGCGATCCCGTTCAGATCGTTTTTCACGTTTTCAATTCGAAACCTTAGAGTCCCGGATCGTGCTATCGGCAACCAGTTCTTTGCATGCCAACCATTCCTGGGTCGACCCGGTCGAGAATGTTGCTATGGAGAATGTTGCTGTGGACGAGTGGATCATTCGGTTTGAACATGCGCTGCCGGATGAAATCGATCAGGTGCACGATTGGCTGCCAGGGGAACACAGCAGCCGGCAAATCACCGATCTGGGAGTCAACAACCTGGTCACCCTGACAGCAGACGACCTCGATGCAACGACCGTGCAAGGCTGGTTGAAGCAATCCGATGAGATTGCTTATGTCGAACCCAATTACGTCTATCAGGCAACGGTCCTCACGCCGGATGATACCCATTATTCACAACTCTGGGGATTGAATAACACCGGTCAGTCCAACGGCACTTTGGATGCTGACATTGACGGTCCTGAGGCCTGGGAACTGACCACCGGCTCCTCCGACGTGGTGGTGGGAGTGATCGATACGGGTGTGGACTATACGCATCCAGATCTCTATCTCAATATGTGGGTCAATCAGAACGAAATTCCGTCCACGGTCGAATCGGTGTTGTCGGATGTGGATGGCGACAGTGTTTTCACGTTTTACGATCTCAATGATGCTGCCAATGCAAGTCATGTTTCTGACTTGAACAGCAACGGTTTTATTGACGCCGGCGACCTCTTGGCGGATCGTAATTGGGCCGATGGTGCGGATACCGACGGCAACGGTTTCAAAGATGATTTTGTGGGCTGGGATTTTGTCAACAACGATAACGATCCATTCGACGACAACGAACATGGTACGCACGTTTCCGGGACAATCGGCGGCGTGGGCAACAATGGTACGGGCATTGTGGGCGTGAACTGGCAGGTGCAGATCATGGCCTTAAAATTTCTCGACGCGGGGGGCTCGGGTTACACTTCGGGAGCTGTGCAGGCCGTTGAATATGCTACCTTGATGGGTGCCCAGTTAACCAATAACAGTTGGGGGGGAGGTGGCGCCTCGACATCGCTCTTGGACGCGATTGCAGAGAGTCGTGAAGCAGATATGCTCTTCATTGCTGCAGCTGGTAACGACGGTTCCAATAACGATTCCACGTCCACCTATCCAGCCAATTACGAACTGGACAACGTGATTTCCGTAGCTGCTACCGACCGCAACGATGAGCGGGCCTGGTTTTCTAACTACGGAGCAACCACGGTTGATTTGGGCGCCCCTGGGCTTGATATTCTCAGCTCGACACCTGACAACCAATACTCGAGTTTCAGCGGTACTTCGATGGCCACACCCCACGTGGCCGGAGTGGCAGCTTTGGCATGGAGTGTAACGTCGAACTCGACCTATCAAGAGATTCGTGATGCTATCTTCGCTGGAGTCGATCCCGTGTCGTCGATGGCTGACATCACGGCAACCGGCGGCCGACTCAACGCGTTAGCCACTTTGCAGAATCTCAATCCACATAAGGGAACCATCGAACTCTCACGGGATACCTACGGACTTGCCAGTGTCATCGAGGTCACCGTTTATGACGCTGATCTGGATATCAACCCGTCTTCGGTGGATACGGCGACCTTTGAGATCTCGAGTACCACCGAGACAAGCCCCGAGGTGGTGACGCTATCGGAAACGGGGATCGCCACCAGTCAATTCACCGGTTCGATCACTTTAGCTTTGGGAGACGCACTGGCTGATGGAATTCTTCAGGTTGCTCACGGAGATACAGTCACGGCCAGCTATCACGATGCCAATGACGGTACTGGCTCGGCGACGGTGACCGACACGGCAACGGTGGATACGACTGGACCGTCAATTCATCAAGTTACTGCAACGTCCCATGCAACTCGAGCAACCATTGGATGGACGACCAATGAACCCGCCGATAGCGTTGTTTTTTATGGAACCGACGCGGACAACCTGGATCGGAGTCAATCCTCCCCGGTGTTGACGGCCGCCCATGCGGTGTCGTTAACCAATCTCGACCCGCTGACAACGTACTATTTTACCGTGACCTCCACAGATGCTGCGGGGAACGCGGCTAGTGATACGGGCCACCATTTCACGACCCTGGAAGTTTCCCCGCTTCTTTTTGTAGATGATGACGAGGGAGATTCGCTGGAGGGCTATTTCACGCAGGCGCTGGATGCCAACGGCTATGCTTACGATATTTGGGATTCGGCTGGCTTGGGGAGTTCCCCGGCAGTTGCAGAGATGTCGTCCTACTCGGCGGTGATTTGGAATACGGGCTATGATTATTCCTCTGCAACGGCCGGCCTGACCGATGTCGAACAAGGGGAGATTGCCGCTTACCTGGAAGGGGGAGGAAATATTTTCCTGTCCGGCCAGGACATCCTTTATAACGGGGTCAGTGACGAATTTAATTCCAAGTATCTTCACGTGGCCAATTATTGGAATGATGAGGGTGTATATCGCGTTCGAGGTGTTGTCGGCGACCCCATCAGTGCTGGTATGAATCTGCCGTTAACGCCTCCTTCGTCCTATCCCGACAACTTTGCTGATACCCTCCAACCCGATTCCAGCGCCGTGGGCATATTCCGCGCTAGTGAAACGGACTTCGGCGGGATATTTCCTTACGCCGCCTTGCGTTACTCTGCGGTCAATCATTCCAATCCATTCAAGGTGGTGTTTTTTGCCTTTCCCTTCGAGGCCATCAGCACCACGGCTGCGAATCCCAATAATCAAAATACCGTCATGCAAAGGGTCGTTGGTTGGCTGGGGCAGGAAGCGGGACCGGGACAGCCCAGTGCACCCGCTTTGGATTTGGACGCTGACGATAGTTCGGGAGCGACCGGCAGTGACTATGCCACGACCTTCTCTTCCGCAGGTGGCCCGTTGTCGATCAGTGACATTGACGCGGTTTTGACGGACATCGATAGTGCTAATCTCACGGCACTCAACGTGACGATTACCAACTTGTTGGATGGAACCGCCGAAGTGTTGTCGGCTGATACGTCCGATACCGTTATCCAAGGGTCCTATGACGCCAACGTCGGGATGTTAACCCTGGCAGGAAGCGACTCCGTTGCCAACTACCAACGAGTGTTGCGATCTGTTCGTTATGACAATACCTCGCAAAATCCAGAGACAACGACACGAAGAATTACTTTTGTGGCTAATGACGGAACTGCTTTGAGCAATACGGCAACAACAATGTTGGCTGTCGTGGCGCCCAATAAAGCACCGGTTGCCGATGCGGGCGGGCCGTATTTTCTCGTAGCCGGCGACCCTCTGTACCTGGATGCACAGTTGTCCTACGACCCCGATGGGGGGCCTTCGCCGTTGACCTATCATTGGGACCTTAATGGCGATGGCCAGTTCGATGACGCAAAAGGGATGACCCCCTGGATCAACTGGAATAAGTTGAAAAACAGATTCGGCTATCAAAGGGGCCACACGTACCCGCTCGGTGTCTTGGTTTCCGATGGCGAAGCGAGTGCAGTTGCCAATTCGGAAGTGACCGTAGCAGCGAACATGGCGCCGGTTGCCGATGCGGGCGGCCCGTATTTCCTCATGGCGGGTGATCGTCTCTACCTGGATGCACAATTTTCCTACGACCCCGACGCCGGGCCGTCGCGTTTGACTTATCAATGGGACCTCAACGGCGATGGTCAATTCGATGACGCGAAAGGACGCGCGCCGGGAATCAACTGGAATAAGCTGAAAAACAAATTTGGCTACCAGAGCGGCAACACGTACTCGATCGGTGTGTTGGTTTCCGATGGCGAAACGAGCACGGTTGCCAATTCGCAAGTGATTGTGGCTGCGAACATGGCGCCGGTTGCCGATGCGGGCGGCCCGTACTTCCTGACAGCGGGGGATCCTCTCTATCTGGACGCACAGTTGTCCTACGATCCCGACGGCGGTCCGTCGCGTCTGACTTATCGCTGGGACCTCGACGGTGATGGCCAATTCGAGGATGCCAAAGGGAGTGCCCCGGCAATCAACTGGAATAGGCTGAAAAACAAATTTGGCTATCAAAAGGGCAGCACGTTTTCGATTGCCGTGTTGGTTTCTGATGGGGAAGTGAGCACCGTTGCGAATTCACAAGTGATGGTGGCGGCCAACCTGGCACCGGTGGCTGACGCCGGCGGACCGTACTTTCTCATGACGGGCGACCGTCTCTATGTGGATGCACAGTTGTCTTACGACCCCGATGCCGGTTCCTCGCGGTTGACCTATCGGTGGGACCTGGATAACGATGGCCAATTTGATGACGCGAAGGGGCGCACACCTGGGATCAACTGGAGAAAGCTGAAAAAAGTATTCGGCTATCGAAGCGGCAACACGTACGAGATTGCCCTGCAGGTGTCTGACGGGGAGAGTGTCGCGGTGGCTTATTCGCAAGTGATCGTTGGGTAACTTTCATCTGCAGCCGAGGCGTCGGCCTGGCAGTGTCTTGTGTTAGCGTTATCGGCTGCCGCTGGCCCTCCATGTTTTTGGCAAGGGTTTACTTGGAGGTGCTGAAGTCGAAGGTCAGCGGTTCCTTGACGTAGCCGTATCCGAAGCGGCCGCCGTAGCCGATGGCAATCCGGTCGGTACCTCTTTTGATTGCCTCGGCTTTCCGTGTTTCCCAGGGTACATAGTAAAGTCGCTCATTTTCGTTGTTGGCTGTCAAGAAGTTACAGAAAGGGTCCCAGCCCGGGAACCACTGGTCAGCGTATTCGCGAGAATAGGTGAGGATTTGCATTCTGTAATCGTTGAATGTCTCGACGCGTTCTTTGAGCTCGTGCCAATTTTCTGGAGACTCTTCGATTTGCCAGGCCCGGTAAGAAATCAGAGCGTGAGCAATGAATTTTGTAAAATCGAAAAACTCTCTGGTATGCCGTAACCAGCCGCGTGCCATTTCAGTGTCGGCTTCCTGCTCCGCCTTTACCAGCAGTCCCTCGAGTTCCTTCAGGTGATTCGGAGGATAGAGTAACTCGTACATGGTGATGTTATCCAGCCACCGCGGCATCAGGTTGTAACGTTGGGCAAACTCATTTTCGTTGATGGGCAGAACCGCTTCGTGGCGGGAGTAGATCAGATCGAAAAACTGGTTCATAGTGCTGCCGGCTTTGCCATACACCCCGTGGCAGTATTCGGTGACGAGTTCTTGATGATCGAGTGAGGGATTTCCCATCAGCTTTCCGAGCATGTAAAAAATGGGGCCCTGCAATCCCCAGTTCGCTTCGGCAAATTGATACAAGCCAATGAAACCGCTCTGGTGGAGGTAACGAAGTCGGTCCGCCACTTCGTTGGGCGTGAAGTGAATGTCCATGCCTATGTTGAGCTGGATGTTGAACCAGTAGACATAACCCGTCATTCCTGAGAGTTTGCCACGCCACGCCTTGAGGAACTTGGGCTCTTGGTTGGTGAGCTCGCCAATGACGTTGTCTCCGAAGTAGTCGATACGTTTGGACGGCCAGGCTGTCGGCGCATAGCACATCAACAGGACTTTCTTGTCCGGATGAGATTGTTTGACTGTGTCGATGATCGATTTGTGCAGCAAGAAAAGGCGTTCGCATGGCTGATTGCGGAGCGCTCCGTAGAGGAAATCGTCCCAGCCAATACCCAGGTTCTCATAACGGTAATCGTCTTGTGCCTCGCACGTTTTGCATTCGCAACGGCGAAATCCGTCTTCCTGGCCGAGCGAGACAATTTCAAATCCGGCGTCGAATTGGTCCTGGATCCACCGAGTAATTAATTTCTGAACATCAGGATTGGTTGTACACAGGTGATTGCCCTTGCCCGTTCGTTTGCCGTCGATGAGTGCAAAATACTCTGGATGTTTTTCGAAATATGTCGACTCACTGACGCAGTGATAATACGTATGGCCGCCAGGCAGGATCGCCACTCCATTACGAAAGTTATTGATGATGGATGCTGGTGTGCCAGCACCGTAGGTCCACCTTCCGTCGGAGTAGGCAAATGCCGGTACGAAGGTTTTGGAAAGGTCGTTGGCAACAGAAATATTCGTTGACTTCGGGATCAAAACGCCTTGGGGAGTTGGCAGGAACCAGCGGATACCGCAGGCATCTTCCAAGAAAGTGAGAACGGCGCGGCAGGTACCCCGCGGGCCGAGCTGGGGATTGCCATTGACCTCCTGGAGTTGATCGCGACCGATCAGGAAGAGCATATTTTTGCGAACCACGAGCTGGCAGCCGTCATACTTGAGGCCTTTTGTGTCAATTCCAGCGTCAGCCGCGAGTTGTGTAGGCCCGACCGAGATGAGCGTGCCCGCTGGTGCCTGACTCTCGGGTACGGATTGCAATTTCACATTGCTCACGCTGTGTACGTATTCTTGTAGCCACTCGACAGCTTGCTTCGTCGATGGCAGCATCTTATCGGGTACTACAATGGTTGAGACGGGCCGTCCGTCTCGTACCAAAAAAAGTTTTCCGTGATCGGCCTTGGCGGGAGCCTGGCGGACCACCGCAGCGCAGAGGATCAGGAGGATCCAAAAGAAACGTTTCATGGCAATGTTCCTGAAAAGGGTGTTCCTGAAAAGGGCCTGTCTTGGTGGTTCGTAATAGCATCGCACACACTCTAGCTTGTCGTTAGTGGCCTTGTCTTGCAATGCGTGAACACCGAGAGCAGGTCCTCCGTCGGGTGGACCTCACTGAGTCGTTTGAATCCGCTGATGGCCCTTCGACAGAATCATGAAATGCACCAACCTCACGCACCCGCGATGGTCAGAGACCTGGAACCCGGTCCGCTCGACCCGGAGCGACACTCGATTTAACGAAATTCCTTTGAAGAGGCACCCGACATGAGAATCGATAGGATTAATGGCCTTGTTTAATTTTCAAACCGCAAGAGCCCCCAAGCCGAGGGGTTCCCGCGTACTTGTTCGCGTGGATGAGTTACATAGTAGCGGTGAAGTTGCTCGAAGCCGCGCCCCCAGTACAGCGCCGGAGCTTGTGAGTCGATGTTGCTATCGTCGCAAACGAAGTCGAAACCAATCGTATGTCCCACCTCGGGCCAGAATCCATAAATCGCCTGTTCAGGACTGGACCAGGACCAGGCTCCACCAATCGAAGCTTCGATTGTATAGCCATCATCGGCAACATGACATTCGACGCGTGTAAACGGATAATCGGGAACCTTCAGTTTGGCCAACGGCCCTTGCCAGAATGTCTGGCCGACATACGCTTTGTGCCACCGGAACTGCTGTTTCTCCTCCTCGGTGAGTTTTACTTCTGCCGGTGGTGTTGCCAGCGGCAGGCGCCAGTTGCTGGCGTTCTCCGGTGTGGTTAATCCGGGAGTGACAAACCAGAAGTGATGATCGTTTGCATCGTAGTTGTACACACCCTTTTCGTTACCCAGATCGAGAAACACATTGAAAGCCGTAGCGCTGCGCGGGATCGCTGGCGTCTGGTCGCTTTGCTGTGGGATCCAGGCTGCCAGGTAGAAATTATCAACATCCCAGCCGGTCCAAACTTTCAGCTGCTTCTCGCCGACCTGTAGCAAAGCGGGATCACGTGATTGCCACTCATTCAAACGTCCATCAATCGCCGGTGGTTGGGAAAACTTTTTACAGGACAATGGCGAGTTGAGCTTGTAACTGCGCCGCGCGGTCACATGACCGTCACCGTAGTCGAGTCTCAATGCAATCTGTTCATACGATACCCGGGGAAGACCTGCAGGAACAAAAAGCATCTGTTTCCAGGCCATCGTACCGTTGGGGGGTAGGGAGACTTTTTTGTTGTGGATCATCTCCCATCCTTGGGGAAGATTCCACTTTGCTTGCGCATTCACCTGGTGGTGACTTTTGTTGACAAGTTGAACAAGGAGAGTACGTGTTTCGCCCAGTTGGATACCGCAGCCATCATCCTGGATTTGGACCAGTAGCGGTGCGGTTGTGTTACGAGGTTCCTGATTGCTGGTAACGATCGAAGTCCAGACCACACGGTAGGGATCACCGTAATGGGGTTGAAATTCCAGTTTTGTGTTATCTTCGCCAAGGTCGGCCAGATCAACGGGAATCTCAACCAAGGCAACACGTTTGGCATGCTCAAGGACCGGCAACTGGTAAGGAGTGCCATTGATCTTGACGATCGTGTCTTCCCAGTCGCCACGCGGCTTGTCCAGAGCGACCCTCAGTCGAGCGGACTTTGCCAACTTTCCATCGGCATGGACCAGGCATTGCGGTACCGTGAGCTGCTGGAAGGCCTCGGGAGCAGGGTTGGCCACATCGTCAAAGTTGCTTGGCCCGGGCGTCTTGAAGAGGATTTGGTCGCCAAAATATTCACGCGTCCACGCCGTGCGCGTTGGTTCTGGCAGCTCATCGAAATCGATCGTCAACGAGTAAATTGTATCACTATTGGCAAGGAACGAAAGCAAAATGGTTTCGCCCTCTTGTTGGAAGTCTTCAGAAACCGTGTCGTGCCCAGTCTCATGCTGGATGTGTGCAGAATCGAAGAACACGTGGCTACGTTGCACCTGGGTCACCTGGCAACGGTCAGGAACTTTGATGCTCAAATCGATTTGCCGTTTTGTGTCGGCCAAGTCGTTCCACACCAGGATACAGAGCCGGCTGCCTTGCCTTGCCGCCCGCGCCCGGATTCCACCCGCCTGGGGAAACAACCAGACAGGCCCCCCACGGGCTCGCGACGGAATGGCTGACCGTGACAGGTGACTTCCGCTTGCCGCCGAAGTGACCTCTCCAGTAACTTCGAAGTCTCGGTGTACGTGTGAAGCCTCACCCGTCGGGGAACCGACAATTTCAGTGGTGACCATCGTGCCGCGGAGATCGCGCATGATCCAATATGCCCAGTATTTCGGCAAACGTCGATCGGCTCGAAACATGTTATGAAAAACTTCTCCTCCGTTGTCGCGCAGATGATTCGTGTTGACGATCACCTTGTCGGGCATGTCGAGTAGCGTCCAGAGGTAGTGAGCGTTGTAGGGCCCGTTGAGTGGATCGTCCATCGGGCCCTGTGTGTAGTCACTCTCTTGCACACAAATCGGTTTGCGGTCCCCCCAGCGAATCTGTTGAGCGTTTTGAATGATTCCCGCTTCAACATGGAGCATGTCGGAGGTCATGTCGTACCAGTGAATGCCATAAAAGCTGATTTTGTCCCCCAGTTGGTTGATCATAGGCTCCCACCAGCTTCGCCACGTCCGCCAGTTGGACCATTGCAATGCATTGGTCACACCGGGAGTTCCCAGTCGTACATCTTTCAGGTCGGATTGTTGGATGCGGCGATGTGTCCCAGCGATCACATCAATGAGTCGCTGGGCTCCAATTCGTCCCGTCCGATTCGTGCTTTCGCGAGTGGGATCGCGCATCAGCTCCGGGTCATTCCAATATCCCATCAAACTAATCTCACCAAAAAACTGAAAGTAGTGTTCGGTATTGGGCCTGGTCTTGAATTGATGTCGAATGACTGCCTCTGCCCACTCGGCGTACACGTCAACATCCTGAGGGATACTGTAACCGCGCCGCTCCTTGGGGCCTGACTGCCAGGACGGTCCTGATTGGAGGCAGTGTAGGAAGTGATCAATGCGATAACCATCTGAGTCCGGTTTGGCCATGTCGAAATAGGCTTTCAGCTTTTCTCGGTCAATCTGTCCAGGCAGCTGTGGGTCTTCGGCAATACCCCCAATGTCTGTCGAGCTGCCGGTTGCCGTATGCATATTGGCGTCTGCAAGCTGTTGAAAATTACCACCCGCCAGGCCGTCCACGCCGAACAGTGCGTCGCGAACCTGATCCACACCATTGATCGAAACCTTCGTGGTGGCGTCGACGTTAACTTGGACAGGCTCATCCGCCAACGATGACCCCGACAGTAACATTCCCGACAAACAGAGGGTCATGTTCAGACAATGACAGGCTTTCATGTGGTTTCCTTAACCGATCCAGTTCGGTTGACGTGATGCGAACGAATGTAAACGGGATTGTAACTTTTGGCTGGGCAATGTGCTTAGCTTCCTGGATTAAGTCGATAAGTTATACCTTCCTAATGAAAATGGCAATCGGATGATCGACAATCACGAGCATTGCTTATCCGTGAGGTGCACAAAGCCAACATCACTACCAGTGGTGTGAGTGCCGGCGACAAGGATAAAGCCATTTGGACAAATGGCTAGACATCGGCAGTTGACCTATTCAGAACAGGATTTGGGGACGACAAGAGTCGCTTGACACCGGTTCAACGAGCGTAAAGATCGTGAAACGGGCAGGATCTTGACCTGTGACAGCTGAATAGGGAACCTGCCTTACTGAGGTGATCAACCAACTCCTCCAGCATTTATCAGGTCCAAGTTGCCCGCGCGGCTGGTTGGGTAATGACTCTTTTTACCGACCGGTGGCGGAGAACGAGGACATACCCGTGGGAGCGATCCAGAAATATCCAGGCAAGCATCGTTGACGACACCTGCAGGATAGGTAACGCTAACGTTTAAAACGATCCCGGCACAAAGAATCAGCCTTCAGAGGTTTCAAAAATATCGGTCAAGAATGATAAATCTGTGTGTTTCATTTTTTATGGCCTTGCCTTTGAAAAATCAAGTTAACCGACGCTTTCGGATTGACCCAGAACCAGGGAGGGTATCCAGTTTCGTCTTTTCAGATCAAACGATTCCGTGATTTTAGGGTTGGGTAAAAGGACGCTGTCCATGCAACATCACCGGAGCTGTACCCTGCGGCTCACCACGCGCGTCATTGTGTCTCTTTTCGCGGGATTTCTTTCACCCCAGCTGTCCGTAGCTGACGTGTTGGAGATTATCGCCAAAGACGCAATCGTTGTGATTCCCGACAAGCCATCGACTATTGAAAAGCAATGCGCTGAGCGCATTGCGATGGAACTGATTCGTCACGGTCAGGACCCAACAGTGGCTTTGCAGCCGGCCAACAAGGCCGCAGCAGGGCTCAGCGGAGACGCACAGCATCATTTGATTCTGGTGGGCAAAGTGGGCAGCCAATTTCTGCTTCGCGAGCCACACTTTTCCTTTGCTGCGCGGCGCTCGACCGACAAGGCATCACTTTACGTTTTCGGCTGGGGGACATTTCGCGGCGATGTGGGCTATCTTGAATGCGATCGCAATCCTTATACGTTCAATCACGAGTCACCGGACAGGTTTTTTCAAGTGATCCGCATCACGGGTCTGACCGACCGCGGCTTGCAGGCGGCAACCGATGCGTTCTTGAAGCGATCCATCCTGTCGGCCGTCGTGCAGGTTGAACCCGCGGTGCCCGGGGGCATGATGAACGACACACGGGATTTTTCCGCAGGTGCTTTTTCGCTCGAGACCAAGATTCCCATCAAGGTCCCGGCGACGATCGGGGTGCACAAGTTTGCGGGTTGGCTGATTCCGGATGAGACGTTTTACCTGGGTTTCGCAGAACTGACCGAGTCGCGGGTGAGGGGCCAAAGCGGAATCGTACCCCGCGGGATGTGGCGCGCAAAATATCTGCCCGACGGGGGGCAGCTGCCTGGCGATCAGTTTTTGCAGAGTCTGCACCGCAAAGCCTCAGGGAATGAAGTCCTGATTGTTCAACTGGCTGACGACGAGGAAGCGCGGACAGCTTTGTCGCGAATGGAGAAGTGGATCCATCCAGCCACCTGGTGGAGTGATGTAAAGCTGGGTGATCGCGTGTTGCGACGGCCGCACAACAAAGCGGAAGAACCATTTTGTGTCGAGCGGCGCGGCAGCCAACTTTGGATGTTTAATGTTCCACAACCCGGTCTCACCTTGGCCGAGCTTTCCAAGCTCGGCGACCAGGCACCGGCGCTTCCGAGTGGAAAAGTAATGGTCATTGACAACGAACCGAACGCGGCGAAGCCGTTTCTGGAATCCATTGGTGCGGCGCGTTTCAATCCGTGGCAGCGCGATGGGATCCAATACAAGAGTCTGTGCCATCCCTGGCAGTTTCGATATGACCCGGCTAATGAAGGCATCGAGAAGGAGTGGTACCGGTCTGACTTGGATGACTCAGAGTGGGATCTTTTCCCCGTTCCAGGCAACCACGGCTTTGGCCTGGCCTGGTACCGCACGACTGTGGAACTTCCTCCGCTGGAAGGCCGTCACGTCTACTTCCTTTACGATGGCATGTTCATGAACATGGATGTTTACGTGAATGGACAACTGGCGGCGCGCACGTTTGGCGTGTCGTACGGCCGCGGTCGCGATTCAAAATTCGATATTACCCCGCTTCTCCGCCCAGGTCTCAACAGCATTGTCGTTCGTGCTGATGGTTTTGGCCTGTCGGTCTCTGGCGGGTTGTTTGCGCCGGTCTTTCTTGCCCTCGGACCGCCCATGAATTACGGCGAAGTTGGCAAACTCGTTTCGGTAGCCGGAGATGTTCTACCGGAGTCGAGAGAGCTGTTGCGCCGCTACGACACGATCGTCCTGAGCAGCAATGTCCAGTTGTCTTATAAGGACCAGGAGCAGCTGCAGGAATTCGTGCGGCGCGGCGGCGGACTCTTGATGATCACGGGCAACCGCGGTTGGGGCTGGTACCAGGATTCGCCTATCGATGAGGTGAGTCCGACGCACTTGGATTGTTGGAAGAACGCAGAAATGCTGATGGGCTTTTTTCGCGGTACGGCTCGGGTTGAGCCGGTCGGTGAGAGCCCGCTTGTGGCAGACATCGATTGGAAACATGAGCCGCGACTAGCCTACCTTCAACAATTCTGGCCGAGAGATAGCGCGTACTATGCCGGCAAGGACTTCTGGGGAAACGGTACTGGTCTGGCCAATAGTAAATTCGCCATGCAGAGCGCGGACTGGAAAGTCCATCTACGTTCGACCCACGCCATTGGCTATCCCGTGATGCTCAGTTCACGGTACGGAGCGGGTAAGGTGCTGCTGTTTACCAGCAATTACGGCGGGGCGCGCCAGGCCGGTTTCACCTCCTGGTCAGGTTACGATCAATTGTGGAGAAACTGCCTCGCCTGGCTGAAGCCGCAACGACGTGATCTCTCACCTTCGCCACCAGCCAACGCTGCTTCCCAGCCGCCGCGCCTCGGCACTCTGTCTTTGAACCGCGACGGCCGCACGGCCCAATTGACATTCAACGGGCAGGCGACGGTTCGATACCGCGTGTTCAATCCGACTCTCTGCCTGGAGACCGCAGGCGACGTGGTCGGCAACGGAAGTGCGATGATTCCGCTGTTTTCGGCTGACCAGCGGTACAACGGCAACGAGTTGTCAACACAGTTTGAGTCTTCGGTATATGCTGATCGAGCGATCGTGCGGGTGGCGTTGCTCGACAGCTCGCAATCTTCGCTGGAAGAAAAAAACTTCGAGCTGTCCCTCGCGCCGGACGGGCTTTCGATCCAGTTGTCGTTGGACAACGTTTATGAGCGGGAGCAGAAGCTGCCCATCATCGGCATCCATCCGCCACGGATCCCAGAGCAGGCGCCGATTGACAGCGTCGTCTATTTTCCCGGCGAGACGATGCACGCTACCGTTAAGCTGACTTCCGCGACCGAAAAACCGATTCGTGCGGTGGTTAAGATCGAATTGGAAAGCCTTGTCCAGGGGCAGTTGCAGGAGCTGGTTGCCAGAACGGTCGCCGTTTCGAAAGCGGAACCGCTCAGTCTGACAGCGAGCGCCGAGCTGACGGGTCCTATGGAGTTCTATCGGTTTCAGGTTACCGTGAATGTCAACGACCGCCAGCGCACCATGACCAGGATTTTTGACTGTATCGATCCGTGGCGGCGGATGGAAAATCTCGTGAAAATGTTTCCCCGCGGGCACGACGGTTATGGGGCGTACTCGGACGATTTCAATCACCAGGGATGCTTTGGTGTGACGGGGGGATTTGTCTCGAAGAATACCGACGCATTCGGTTATGCCAACGACCTGATCACCTTCGGCGTGGCGCTGGGTATGCCTTGGAAGCCGTGTGAGTTCGCGGCGCACCATTTCAACAGTTTTTCATTTTTTCCCAACGGCACGATGTTCCGCTCGTGGTGGGGTCCGCAATTTGCGGTGAAACTTGACCAGTGGCATGGTGGTTCGCAGGCGGGAGACCCGATGTACTACGGCCGCTTCCATGACTCGTGGGACAATGAGATGACGGAGGCCTGTTTCTCTTGGGAAAATTTACGGGCATTTGATGATTACTTGAAACTAGAATGGGATGCCCGCTTGACGGGCTTGACGCATCGAGAGTTGTGCGATGAAGTGCTCTACAAATTTTTTGACCAGTGGCAGCTTTTCATTGCGCATCAGAACAACGATGCCCAACGTTTGTCGGCACGGCCATTCGTTCGATCAAGCCCGATGCGCTGATGAACAACCAGACCGGTGCGTTGATGGCCCGCAACCATTCTCGGATTCAGCCGCCGGAAATTCTCCGTGAATACTCGAAGTACGTGACGCACTACGAGGCCGACTTTGTCGTCAACAACGCCAACCTGATCCACTGGGAGGCCATCAACAGCGGCGCCGTGAAAGTGCGCGATCCCCAGGCGGGTGTGATCCTGCACAACTGCATTCCGCAGGCGGGTTTCACACCGGGCTGGAAAGTCGCGGAACTGAACCGTCGTAAACAGTACGACAGCCTCTGGATGGGTTTCTTTGATGACAGTGGTCAGTACCGACCGATCTACGAGGCGGGTTACTACGCGCACATGGCTTCTCCCACAGGTCGGCCGAAGTCGTGGGCTTTTGGCCGCTGGTACAACCTGCAGATCAACCGTCTGGCGGAAACCATCGGGCCGGTCGAACCGATTGGCGCGATTTACGTCGAGTGCCTCTCGGAGCCGCGCAAAGACAGTCAGGTGGATCGGCTCACGACCTTTGAAAATATCAGCAGTCCGCTGGAACAGAATATCCGTCTGTTCAGCAAACTTCGGGATGCAGGCGCCGTCATCTCGGGTTTTGTTTTGGACCGCAATGTTAAGAAGATTCCCCGGGTTGACGGTTTGCTGGTCATGCCTGGGTTTGGAATGAACCCGTCGATCTTGAAAGAAATGGCTGATCGGCAGGCGGCCGGGACACCGCTGGCGGTGGTGCACAGTGGCGGTGGTCTGGGTTTTGTCGATATACCCCTGTCGCGCGCCGTGGGAGTCAAAGCGACGCTACCGGTGCACGGCCAGCCGTGGGAAGTTCTCGATCACGAGTTGACCAAGGAGGTGGCAGGATTGCGCGGTTGGAATGGCCGGCTCACCGCGCCACATCAACTTTGGAACAATGTTAAAACCGAGGAGGGCTTTTCCGCCTGGCATGCCGACGAAGCAACCGATCTGGTGCGCCTGCCGACGGGCCATTCCGTGCTGGCCGTCCAGCAACCGCCAACTGGCGGCCGAACCGGTTTCTACGCACCAGGCAGTATGGAAGCCGACGAGGACACTCTCAAGTTGTTTGCCCGCGTGATCAACTGGTCGATGGGCAACCCGTTAATGTTTCCCAACGGTGTGACCGGTTATGGATTTCGGGCTAAAGGTATGACGTTTGTCATCGCAGAGGAACTGCGTTACCAGTCTCGCAATGCTAGGATCGCCGTCAAGCTACCCGCCGGTTCCTACCGAGCCTTTGACCTCAACGAGAATCACAGGCTGAAGTCCCAATGGGAAAACGAATACCTGTATATCTCGCTCCCGCTTCGGGCTGGCAGTGCGACGCTGATTGCCATCATCCACGGCGAAGATCAAAAGGAGTGAGGTACAATTCCCAACAGCATGTGGCCACGCTGTCCGAAGTGAGGTGGAGAAAATCCTGCACGGAGTACTTGTACGGGACGGGTGCCAGTTGTTGGCATCGGCCGATCGAACAGTTGGTGGGACGGCATTTCGATTTCAGAGAGGGAAAGATGTAGGCTTTTCAATTGGTAGAGCGAGCGAACGCTCAAGATCCTCGGCGTACTGACCGCGGTTGTCTTGACAATCCATACATTCGTTGCGTGGGGGTTGGACTCCGGCGCCAAAAGCGGGTGGCTGATGCCAAACGATCCGGACGGTTCCCAGTATCAGGAAGCGTTGGGTTACCCGTTCCTGATTTATACGGGGGGATTTCCCGGTCTCTGCAGGATAGACGATGGGAGGCTGGTGCTCAAAGTGAGCAGCAAAATGTGGAGAGTTGTTACAGGCCAGCTGCTGTTGGGTGAAATCGTCCCATCATGGGATCTCTACGTTTCCCTGCAGCACCGTGGAGTCGGGAGCAACGTCCAACAGCCGGTTTTGCGCACCTCCCAAGAGGTTGTTTTGAACCAGATTGTGGGAACTTTTTCCCCGAATCCGAATGGCCTCTAGCATCGAATGTTGGTCTCTGCGGTCAACGATGCTATTTCCTGAAATCCGGCAACGCTGGCAATCTTCCAGTTCAACTCCCCGATAAAGTGGATCGATGATCTGGCACTCACTAATGGCTACATCTCGACAGCGAACCAATGTAAAAGCTGCACCGGATTCTGCTGATCCGGAGCAGAGGCGCCGGGTGACCAGGCCCACGAATGAGCCGTTGTCACAGTCTTCCAACCGAATCCCGTCTCGAGGAGGAGCGTCATCGTCTCCTCTCCAGACCAGGGTGTTGGAACCGACGGCAATGCCAGCGCAATGGGTGGCCAGAATCGACAAATCTTTAGAATCATAAATCGTGTTTCCGGTGATCGCCGCTCTTTGCAGATGGCGCAGTTCAATGCCGCGCCACTGGCTGCCCAGCACGTTTCCAGCCAGGGTCACCAGTCGTGCGGCTGCCGGAAAAGCGCCGGGCGCTCCATGAATTCTGACATTGGCACCACCGGGCTGAATGGTCGCCTGGATCGTGTTACTGGAAATCGTCACTTCACTGATGGTTCCGGTCGGTGCTTCAAACCAGATTTCGGCTCCGGTAGGCTCGCCGTTGGGTGATTGATCGACACCCGGATGGTTGTTGTACTCAATGTCGTTGCCCGTGATCTGAAAATTATGGACATCCCCGTTAAGCGATTTGATACCGGCTTTTTTATTCCAGCTGATGTGGTTGCCGTGCACAATGATTTGGTGCAGGTTACAGTGATCCAGGAACAAGCCAAAATGATGGTTATTGAGCAAATGAGAATCGCTGAGTACAAAATCGCGATTTCGATCGATCAAGTGAATGCCATGTTTGCATTCTCGAACCAGCACACCAGTAATCGTTGTTTTTGTCGTTTTGCAAAGTTCGATGCCCACCGATTCAGGGTGTTTCCCGAGAATTTCCAGGCCCGAAATTTGTGGCAGTCGTTCTTTTTCCCAGGTATGTGGTTGATAGGTACTGGGCCTGGCTGTCCCCTGGTGATCTCCGAGGATTCGCAAAGCGGGTCCGGCACCGGCCATCACGATACGCGAGGCGCCTCCAGCACCGCGCACGGATCCATAACCCTGTTTGGTCAGATCCATCACCAACGGGCGGGTGATGAGATAGGTACCTTTGTGGAGATCCAGTAATCCGTCACCTGCTTCCAAGGTGTGTTGCAAGGCGGCCGTGTCATCGGTCTTACCGTCTCCTACGGCGCCAAAATGATAAACGTTTGCCATGGTGATAGTTCTCTTTAGTGTTCCATCGTTCCCAGTCAGCCTTGGCCACCCACAACCGGCTTCTGTTGCCTACAACAATCCTCGCATATATTCATAAGCAAACAAGCGCCTCCCGCATTTTCCAATTTGGTTCTCCATGCCTGGTCTGATTAACTGGCATGCATGGCGCGGTTGAATTCGTCCTGTTCATTTGACGTCCCGGTGCGATCCCGGGCTAGCTCTTTGGTCATTCTCGGTCACAACCGTCTTCTGGAAGATTGACAAGCCTTTGAGGGGGGGTAAAATTCCTGGCATTGTCAATCATCGTTAACCCAATGAGGGATGGCCAAACTTACGTATTTGCGGCGAATGAGCTATTTGCAGCTCAAGTTCTTACGTAACTCTATCACTGCCGATGTCAGGCTGCTTGACGACCGCCAAGCCAGTGAAGTGCCTGGCCAGCCGGACTGAGAAAGTGCTCAGCCAGAAGCCTTTGAAAGGAAAAAAATGACACTCAGCAATCCTGTTGTCCGCCGCATGCCCATCCGAATCGTGACCATGATCGTTGTTGGTACCCTATTGGGAATGCACCGCCCAGCCACTTGCGACGATTCGAATGGACCGTCCACCACTATCAGCCCGGTTCAGCTAACCAAATCTCACATCGAAGCGAGTGATCGTCAGCGGCGGATCATACTACACCATGATGTCATCGGCCCCTCCGTTCGCAGCACCCCTTGGAAGAAACCGGTCGAGCAGTTGGATGAAATCGTAGACTACTTCATGCAACCTTACGAAAGCGAGGTTGCTGAACACGTCGACAGTGTCTTTTACGAATGGGGCGAAGGATATCCAGCCATGTGGCCGAGCAAGATTGTCCGACGAGCGAAAATCGAGTTTCCTAGATGGTGGGAGGCAGGAATCGATCCAGTGGAAGTACTGGTTAGAGAAACCAAAAAGCGAAATCGAGAAGTGTTTTTTACCTACCGACTCAACGGGGGCGACGTCGAAGGAGATAGCGAATATGCCGACTGGAAACTATCGTCCATTAAATGGCAGCATCAGGACTGGCTGATCAAAGCTCCTTGGGATTTTTACTATTGGGATTTCACTTTTCAAGGAGTACGTGACTATAAGGTAAGCATTCTTCGCGAGATGGCGGAGATGTACGATGTGGATGGCCTGCAAATCGATTTCGCACGTAGTCCCATCGTACTCCCCGCAGGCCAGCAGTGGAAAAACCGGGAGCACTTGACAAATTTCATGCGTCAGTTGCGCTCGACAGTGCAAGAAGTTGCCAGGAAACGAGGCCGCCCACTACTGCTGGCCGTGCGAATTCCGGAAAATATTGTTGGCTGCCATTTTGATGGCATTGATGTGGAAACCTGGGTCCGTGAGAACCTGGTGGACTTGCTTGTTCCTGGGTGCGGTGCAGCTGAAATTGACATCCCTGCTTTTCAACGGTTAACAGCCGGCACCTACATCAAGGTGTATCCGTCTTGGGACTCGATTCATCCCACAGAAGGATATCGCATACCCGCTATTGAGTATTGGCGTGGTCTCTACAGCAAATGGTGGGCGCTGGGTGCTGACGGCGTTCACGTGTTTAACCTGGGTACCGTGCCCCCCGTATCGGCGGGCATCTCTGCTCGGCAGCCAGGTTCGCCCTTTAATTCCGCCGACGCTTATTCTCCGATTTTGCGAGAGATTGGCGATCCGGAAGCGATGCGATTCAAAGATAAGGTGTTTTTTGTTGAGCGTCGCACCGGGATGCATGGGAAACAGATAAGCGGCGACCCGGAAAATTGGACGACGCCCCGACACATGTTTTTTCTGACATGCATGTTAGCCCCCTTGCCGGTACCCTTGGCAAATGATGGACGGGCAGACACGTTGCTAACACTTAAGGTCACCGACGACGTCAATACCCATCAGCGGCGGGTTGAAGCAATCAACCTGAAAATCTTGTTATCCTATTCAACCACCGAAAGCCATGACCCAAAACAGTTCGAGGTACGGATTAATAATTTGTTATTGGGCGATGGCCAGACAGAAGATTTTGTTCGACGTCCTGGGTCGCCAATCGTTGTGAGCGGGGCTTTGCGCGGATGGTTGACCTATCCTGTCAAGCCGGATCAGATCGCGTTGGGTGATAATCTTGTCGGCGTTCGTGTCATCGATCGCCCCCATGACAGTCCTGACCAGATCGTGATCG
>Ga0310342_100000244_pt1 | contig 28859 bp, 26 predicted proteins | sample S15DNA20500_MG_FD_206155 | JGI IMG/M metagenome (GOLD analysis project Ga0310342, IMG submission 206155) | Marine microbial communities from station ALOHA, North Pacific Subtropical Gyre - S1503-DNA-20-500_MG | ecosystem: Environmental > Aquatic > Marine > Oceanic | place: Pacific Ocean: North... | reverse complement strand
CTGGACCGACGGCATCTCCGGCTCAAAATTCAGCGCCTGAGCGTTACTATTCTGGTAATCCTGCTCTCGGTGGCGCCCCTGATAATTACGCTCATGCCCCCGAAAGCGACGTTCCCCTATCCGCCCTATTTACGAACGTACATCACTCATATTTCCGGGTTGCTCGATAAATCGGAGCTGATGTGCTCCGACATTCCCTGGGCAACCGCGTGGTACGGCGACCGAGTCTCGCTGTACCTGCCGCAAACTCTCGATGAGTTCTACGAAATCAACGATTACCTGTCCAAAATCAGCGGCATCTATTTCACCATGGAAACGCGGAATAAACCGTTTGTGCGCGGCCTTCTCAACGCGGAACAAACCTGGTTTCCCATTATACAGGGGAGCCAAATGCCCGCCGAATTTCCGCTTAAATATTCTTATCCCCTCGCGCGGTTTGACCAGCAATTCGTGACCGACCGCGACCGGCTTTCCGAAGAGGCCCAGAAGTTAGAGGCAGAGGACGATGAAGAAGCGGCGGGGCAGGCAACGGAAAAATCCCCCCAGGAAGCAGAAGAGCCCGCGGAATAATCCGCTACTTCTCCGACAGCAGCTTTTCGAGCGCGCTGTCCGGCTCGGAACCGAGCCTGAGCGCCTCCTCGTAGTGAGTTCTGGCCTCGACAAAATCGGGTTCATCGACGCCGGCGAGCAGGACCGCCATATTGAATTGGGCCTCTGAACTCAGCGGATCGAGGATCACCGCATTTTTTAGTTGGGCAAGAGCTTCTTTGTGCCGTCCTCGCCCATACATAACCATCCCGTAATAAATCAGGTAGCGCTCGTCGTCGGGATTCAGACGAATCGCCTTCTCGAACGCACGGCTTGCGGATTTCAGCTGGTCCTGACGCCAGGCGATCATGCCCAGCAACGCATTGGCATCTGCGCTTTCGCCAACAAGCTCCTGCGCATCCTTCATCATCGATTCCGCGGTTTCGTAGTCCCCCTGCTCATAATGCAGGGTGGCGAGACCGATATGGAATGCGGATTCCTTGGGCCAACGCTCCAGACCGCCCCGAAACAGCGCTTCTGCTTCTTCAAAGCGTTTTTCGCGCATCAGCGTGTTGGCTTCGTCGAGAAGACGCGTCTTCTCCAAACCGATCCCCGCCACGGTCCGCGTCGATTCAGGATCGGTCGCCCTCTTCTGTCGAAACCTGGTTCGTGAGCGCAACTGCTGGGTAAGAAACTGCACCTCGTTTTCCTTATCCAGCATCTTCTCTTCCTGTCGGGCGAGTTCCTTCCACGACTTCTGAAGAAGGCGCGCAAGTTTCTCCGCCTTACCCTCCATCTGCTCGCGCAGCTTCTGCTCCCGCCGCAGCATAGCCTCCATCTTCTCCTGCGCCTTCATCATCTCGCGAAAACGCTCGATACTCTCTGCGATCTTTCCTTTTCGGCGTTCCGCGTCCTCCACCGCCGTCGCCAACTCCGCCCGAACCGCTTCCAGATCACGATTCAATCGTGCCTCCCGCTTGAGCGCATTCTTCAGATCACGCCGAAGGGTGCTAAATTCATCGTTCAGGTCGGCTCGCGGCTCCTCCCCTCCACCTTGAATCTTCGGTTCTTCGCCGGATTTGTGGATGATGATGATGGGCTCGGTTCCCTCGCCCTCCGCAACGGCGAGGTGAAGTGAGGGAAAAGCGGTGAGCGCGGCAAGGAAAGACCACCTCGCCACACAAGAATACGGGTACCGGGTAGCTATAGACATCACGAAACGAAATAGTTCACGAATCTTCCCCCCATTTCAAGTCTAAATTTGAAATCCGGGCCCTAAATTGAGTGGTGATCCTCGTCCTGATTCAATACTCTTGCTCCCAGTGAAACGATGGCAGTCTTATAACCAGACCTCGGCGAGGCACCGGCGCGATTCGACGAGCCGCCCGCGCAAGAAAACGGCACTACTCTTTGGTTTGCTGGGATGGCTCGCGATCTGTATCCTCCCGACCTTCCTCGTTCTCGGCTTGTATTCCGATGACCGTCTGCGCACAGAGTTCTTCCGGGTGGCCGACGCGGATGTCCTGGTCGGCCCTATTTCGCTCGGCATTGCCGCCCTGTTTCGACCCCCAACGCATGCCGTCAGAAAACTGAAAAATGACCGCAAGCGGGAAAAAATGGAGCGGAAACAGGCCCTTTCCGATAAAAGCAGGCGCATGGAAGGCCAGGAGCAATCCGGGACCGTGCTGGTACTCGTCCTCGTCGTTGTCGCGCTCTCCTCCGCCTTGATCCTTCAAGCGCAGGTTACCGCGCTCGGCCACCACCGGTACGGGCAGGCCGCCCTGGACCATGTCCAACTTCGTCTGGCCGCAGGCGACGCCATCCGCCACGGCATGGAGCGGCTCGGCGACGACGAGGATTCAAGGATCGATCACCTCGAAGAAGCGTGGGCCCTCCCGACCCGGGAAATAGACCCTTCCGGAATCGAGGTGCTTATCGAGATTGAAGATCTCAACCGATACTTCGATCTCAACAATTTGAGCATCCAGACCCGTCCCGCCATCCGGGCGCCGGCGGCCATCTTATCCGACATTTTGACGCTTTGCGACGTCTCTAACCCACGCATCCGGGCAGACGCGCTGCGAGATTGGATTGACTCGGATGAGGACGGGGCCTGGGAATCGGTTTTCTACAATTCGCTGTCCCTACCCTATGCGGCTGCCAACCGCCTCCTATATAACTGGAACGAACTCCTGCACGTTGAGGGCTATCATCGGGAAGACTTTAAGGCGCAAACCATGGAATCCGGAGGACTTCCCGAACGCGGAAATCTAATCAACTCCGTGACCATTATTCCCGTGGTCAGGAACGTGCCGATCAAGGTCAACGTGAATACCGCCGCCCGAACGGTACTCGAGGGCGTACTGGGTCGGGATCAGCAGGCAGCGCTCGAGCGAATTCTCGAACGCAGAGAGCATCGCCCCATTCTTCCGGAGGATGTCCGCCAGATCACGCTGGACCCCGATCTGGCCCAACGCCTGAACGCCTACGTCGCGGTGCAAAGCGAATACTTTCAGATCACGGCCCGCGCCACGAAAGGCGACCGGTCGAGATTCGCGCACGCCCTCGTTCGCCGAGATACCACAGGGAATGTCGGAATCCTGGACTGGGTCCAATGAGAAGACTTTCTAACTTTCGGTTCTGGAGAAGTCTTTAACCATGGAAAGATCGGTCGCATACGGGGTCGACCAGGCGGAAGAGTCTCTTACGGTGGTAAGGGCACGTGCATCCAGGCGCCACGTTTCCTTCGAAACGGTCTACCAGGCGAACGGTTCCTGTGAATCCCACAAAGCAGCGGTCGCCATCTCCTCGCTCGCACAGGCTGCAGCTACCCGGTCCGCCGTGGTCAGCGCATCGATGCCCGCCTCGAACGCCGTGACGCGATGGCTGGAAACGCCCTTCTCCGAACCAGGAAAAGCAATGCGGGTTCTCCCGTCCGTGCTCGATGTGCAACTCCCGTTTCCCCTCGAATCGTGCGTATACGCCTTCGCATCCTTGGGGAAAAAACCAGGGAAGGGATGCCGCGCCCTCGCCCTCGCCTCGCGCCGCGATGATGTCTCGACTCGGCTGGAACAGTTAGGCAACTGCGGAATCGACCCGTGGATCCTCGATCACGAAGCGCTCGCCCTGTGGCACCGCGCCGAGGAGGAACAGACCTCAAAAGCCTTGGAATTCCGCGTCGTCGCACATACCGGGCCCTCTTCATGGACCCTTGTGGTCGGGAAAGGGGCACGCTTCCTTTCTTCTCATACCTTCCGCGCCACACATCGGGACGTCGACGCCTCGTCCATCGTGCCGCGCCTTCAGCGCGTTCTCAGATCACAGTGTGGCGATGCGGACGCCGTGATCGACTGGGTATGGGTCGGCCCGGGTATCGGGGACGCCCCAATACGCATGGAGGTCGAAAAAGCACTGAGCGGGGACCGGCGGATGCAGTTTCGCGTCGCAAAAAATCCCGACACCTTCCTCGCACGGGCTCTCGCCGCTCATGCTCTGTCTCCGGATATCACCCAATGGAACCTCCGCCGCGGCGACCTTGAACATCCCGGATGGATCATGGTGCGCGCCCGGTCACGGCGAAAGGCTGCCGTCGCCGGCATCGTCGTCGGCCTGCTGCTGATCGCGACCAACCTGGGATGGCGCACCATCCTCAACAACAAGAACCATAGCGCTCAGGCGCGCGTAACCGCCCTCGCATCTCAGCTCACGGGGCTGCCGGCCGATAAAATTGCCCGAGGATTCGAACTCCACGCGGTAACTACCCACCTTTCAGACAATCGGCAGTCAATGGACCCGTTTGCCCGGGCATTGGCTCCCGGCGTCAGCGATATGCTGTACCACCTGGCGGCGACCGCTTCCGCCAATGGACTTTCCATCGGGGAGTTTCGTACCGAGGATGACTCCGGAACATTCGAACTGGGCGGATCCGCGGAATCCCGGGCAGCTTGCGAATCGGCGCGCTCGGAGCTGGCACGCAGAGGCATCGACGTGAAAATGATGCTTACGGATTCGTCTGAAACGGAATCGATCCATTACGTGCTGCGTGGGGAGCTGCAAAGTGAATAGGCACGCTCGGGACAAGGTCCTCATGGTGCTGGCGGTCATTCTATGCGCCGCCGGAATAATCATGAGCTTACAAACACTGAATCAGACCCGCGAAAAAACAAAGCAGATCCGGGACAAGATTGACCGGCTAGAAGCGGTGCGGCAATTCGGTGCGGCGGAGCCAGCCTCGGAGTCTGCAAAAGCCGCTTTCGATTCGCTCGATCAGCATACGCCGCCGGAATTGCGGCGGGTGATCAACGCGCTCCTCCCGAATTCCACCCCGGTATTGACGGTACGCGATCCGGTCGCCACACGGGGCAACTGGGATCGGCACGTCGCCAACCTGAAAATTCGCGAGACCTCCATGGAAAACCTCGCCAGATTCATCGCGGGAATAGAAAGCGAAAGACCCCCCTGGCGCTTGACCGGGTGCAAAATCTCCGCTACCGGAAACCAACCGGGAATCATCCGCGCAACCCTCACCATGGAAGCCCTGTCAAAGTAATCATGAAGAGAACCATTGCCAAACTACGAGACGGAAAACACGTAACCATCGTTGCCCTGGGTGACTCGATTACGGAAATCACCTTTCATACCCGGGGTAAAATGAATTGGGTCGGGTTGCTCTCCGAGGCCATCTTTGAAACGTACGGAAACGGCGTATGCACCATGATCAATTCGGGCAAGTGTGCCTCCTCCTACGAAGAAGCTTTTTCGCGGTTGGATCGGGATGTCCTGCGATACCAGCCGGACCTGGTCATCCTGGCTTTCGGGATGAACGATTCAGGGCAGGACCTGGAAGGGCTGGAGGGATTCAAGCAGCAAGTCCGTGAGATGGCCGGTAGGATCCGGGAGGCATGCGGCAGCGAAATCCTTATCCGAACACCCAACCCGGTAGTCAGCGTGAACGGCGTGCCGTGGCCGCCGGGGATATCCGCCGCCGGCATGGTATGGGACCCGCCGAATCATCCGTTGAAGGAATACGCAGAGGCCCTCGTGGAGGTCGGCAGCGAATTGGAGTGTCCGGTCGTGGATCACTATCGGTTATGGACCGAAAAGGCCTTCAAGGTCCAGCAGCCCGTTGCGGATGCACAGGCCTTGTGGCCGCGCATGGGTGACGCAATACATCCCGGCTACCTCGGTCACGTTGCGTTTTTCAGGGAAATGGCGCCCCTCTTCGGCGTGGAAAAGTACTTCCCATGGGAAGATGTGGATGAATTCGAAATTCGGCGAAGTGCCCGAAAAGTTGTCTGACCACATAATTCGGGCAATTTTTCACTTCATCTTTGGAACAATCCTGGGACTGTTGCCGGGAATCGCTGCAATTGCCCTGGCGGCTGACAAATTTACGAAAGCCCACCGCATCGCGATTATTATAATCATCGATTTCGGGACTCTTCTTCCAATCCTCGGCTTGTTTACGAGAGGGCAATAGTTGAAGCCTCTGCTCAGCTTCTTTGGGCGTGAAGTCGAACGGTACTGGCATTAGCGCACTATTCAGTAAGGAAATAAAAACAACTCCGCAGTTCAACGTTACTACATATGCAGCGCGTTTCCGGTGCGATGGATTCTCGATATTTGACGGTGTTCTGAGCAATGTAGAGGTGGAGCCGCTACGGTGCGCGGTGGCGTCAATTCCGGAAAGAGAAGAGGTTCGCCGAAAACACAGCGTGTATGGCGTTCGAAACCTTTTGGAAATTTGTCCTGCCGTTCGGCGACTTCGCGTTTGCCACCCGCACCCTCTTCTTCGACAAGGTTTAGGACATCAACTGGGCGCTGGGCTGGCACCAGGACAGCGTAATTTCCGTGTCCTAACGGCATGACATTTCCGGTTTCAATGCCTGGTCCCGGAAGGCCGGCGTGTGGCAAGTCCAACCTCCATCTGAAGTTCTCGAAAATATGATCGCGGTGCGAGTTCACCTCGATGACTGCGGCATGGATCACTGTCCTCTTCGCGTCATTCCCGGATCCCATCGCCATGGCTGGCTCGATGATGAAATCGACGAGTGGAAGCGGCGGGGTTATGAAGTGACTGGCGCGACAGATTGCGGGGCTTGGTCGCGATCTGCCCTCTTATCCTGCACGCTTCTTCCGAATCAAGATCAAGCGGCCACCGCCGCGTCATACACATTGAACATGCCTGCGACGAACTGCCCGGGGCATTGGACTGGAACAATCGCATCGGGTCGGCAGATGCGACAACGCATGGTTGAATCCGCGATCATCGAACCCCCACCTCTTCCGGGCGGGATTAGCCTTGCACGATCATCTCGATCGCGTCACGCCTTCCCTCGGGTAAATCGATCGTGGCGGCGGCTGCATTCGCCTCGAGTTGGTCGATATTGGAAGCGGAAACGATGCTGGGTCCCATGCCCGGAAGCGAATGCATGTACGCTAGAGCCAACCGGCTGGTAGGCAGTTTCCACTCCTTTGCCCGATCCGAAAGCTGGCCTAGTTTTCCCATCACCTCAGGTGAACAAAGCGCCTCCAGGCCTGTTTCATCGAATAACCGGTCACCCTCGCCGGCCTTCGCCGGGTCCAGGTACCGGTCGGAAAGGAGTCCACGGGCCAATGGACTGTAGGGGATGAAGGAAATTCCGTTTTCGGCGGCGTAGGCAAGCACACCTTTCTGCCCGGGGTTTTCTCCGGTGAGAATATCAAACCTGTTCTGCACCGCGACAACCCGGCAACGAAGAGAGCTGGATACCTCAATCCCGCGATACAATTCGAGCTGCTCGACCCTGAAATTTGAAACACCAAAGTAACGAACGGTCCCTTCGCTTACGAGATCCTCTATCGCCTCCAGGCTCTCTTCCGGCGGCGTCGCGTCGTCGAACTGATGAAAATAGAGCAGATCGATCCGGTCCGTCAGCAGGCGCTCCAGGCAGGCGTGCACGCTGTCCCGGATATTGGCGCGGCCCAGACCGCAGTGATTCGGCGTCAGCCCGTCCATCAGGCCGCATACCTTCGTACAAAGTACGATGTCGCGACGCTTCTCCGGATTCCTCTCGAACCAGGTTCCGAGCACCCGCTCGGAATTACCTGAACTTTCGTTGTAGCGATTGGCGGTATCCCAGAACGTGACCCCGAGTTCCCAGGCCCGGTCGAGAATCTCCAGGGACGTTCGTTCGCCGGTGCGGGCGCCGTCGCCGGTCTCCGGCAGCCCCATTTTCCAGGTGCCCAGACCCGCCTTCGAAGCACGCAGGCCGGAATCTCCCACCCGAACGAAAGGCATATCGTGGAATTCGTTTGCAGAAAATGGTAGCTTGTACAGGTTGGTCTTCGGTTGACGGTGGTTCATCCTCCGATTCTTGCGCACTAAGTCCTTACCTCTCAAGCACAGATGAAATGAATACTGCTGATTTGTGTGCGCTCCTCCCGGTCATAAAGGCCTCATCATGATCCGGCGTCTGATGTCTGCTGATGTCCGGGACCAAACTCTGGCTGAGTTCCAGAGACATCGCGCAACCGTATTTCTGCCCGCAATTTTATTCTACCTTTGGGTCGTCCATCCAACCATTGGAACCCCGCGGAAGGATTCGGGCTTGTCAGCGAAAATCCGCTGGGATACGTTCGCGCAGATGAGTAACAGGAGTGGAAGTAAGGGGGCATGATCGATCTGCTTCGCAGACACGACCCGGGTCTCATTGAACTGACCTCCGAAGATGGGGCCGTCCTGGTTTCTCCCGCCTTGCAAGGCAGAATTTTCGCGCACCTGGAAGGGGACCTGCTTCATCAGCTGGATATCGAACGTCTCGAAGCGCCTCTCCCGGGCGAGTTCAACAACTTGGGGGGAAACTCGCTCTGGCCTGCCCCGGAAGGGGGCCCGTTCGCCTTCAACTACATGCCCGGCAGCGGGGAGTGGGTCGTCCAGGCCGGCATCGCCGACCAACCGGCAAGCGTCACCTATCTCAGCAAGGGTGAGGTGGAGATCGAAAAGCAGATCAACCTCACCAATCGCCATGGCACAACCCTCGACCTTCGCTTCAACCGCCGAATCCAGACCATCGGCGCCCCAGATCTCGGCAGCTTTCCCGGGCTCCAAGGAATTGCATACCACACCTCCGATACCTTCGAGCCGCTTGGCTCCTACCGCGAGGACGAAGTCCTTCTGGCTCCATGGTCCCTGGAACAATTCCCCGGGGGCAACGGGGTCACCGCATTTGCAAAGGTGAAGGATCCGTCAACGGCCATTAATTTTGATTTTTACGGAATGCCTGAATCACCCCCCATTTATGGCGAAGATTTCTTTTCCACCTCACTTGGTGGCACGGCAAAATATCAGATCGGCATCAAGGTAGCCAATGAACCGGAAGTACTGGGCGCCCTGGATGCCAACCGAAACCTGCTTCTGCTTCGGCATACCGAAAAGAAGGACGGGCTTTACTTCAATATTGCCGACAACGATCAACCGAAGGGACCGGGATCTGCCGCCGACATGTACAGCGTGTTCAACGGCGGTGACCTTGATTTCTTCGAGCTCGAAACCATTGCCCCGATGCAAATCCGGGACGGACTAATAACAACCAGCTCGCTGCACTCGGCCTCAATTATGTTGCGGGGACCGGTGCCGGATCTGAAACTCTGGGTTAAAAATCAGTACGGAATTGATCCGGCCAACTAAGCGGACGTTGCACCACAGGAAATTGCTATGCGATACGAAATGATGTTGCCTCACCAGCTTCGACAGGCAATGGATGAGAACTGGCCGGCGGTCCTGCCGCTCGGGGTTCTGGAGTACCACGGCGAGCACATGGCCATCGGGATGGACACGCTCGCGGTTCTGCGCTGCCTGGAACAATTGGAATCCGAGATGAACATCATTATCTTGCCGCCGTTTTACTACGGCGCCGGGAGCTATGCCGTCGAAGGGCCGGCAGGCACAGGCACTATGCAGGTTGACACCGAGGCCCTGGTGCCGTTCGGGCACCACTTTTTCCGCAGCCTTTTGCGGAACGGATTCCGAAATATTCACGCCATAATTCATCATCAGTCCGAAAACTTTACCGCCGGCATGCCGACCGACCTCTCCTTCAAGCTGGCAGGGCGCAAGGCAATCTTCGAGTTCCTCATGAATGAGCGCGGCGAGGGATTCTGGGGCGATAATTCCATGGCCGACTATTACGAGAAGCACGATGCAGGCGACAATCCGTTCAACTGGGTGCAGATTCATCCACTGATGGACGAGGCCATCATCAAGGAGTATGACTTCGATCATGCGGGAATCGGGGAGACTTCGCTCCTGATGGCATTGGACCCCGCCGGCGTTGACATGGACCAATTCTCCGATGAGAAGTGGTATCTTCGAACAGCTAAGAACGCGACCAGGGAGTACGGCCAGCAGGCAGTCGACAAGATCCTGAAACGGTTGCGGAAGATTCTCAGCAACTAACCCGAATATTTCACCGGAGAAATACAACGACCCAGGAGAGTGACGATGCTTCAGATACCCGATGGGGAATACAAAACCAGACTCCGCCGCCTCAAAGCCAAGATCCGAAAGGCGGGCCTGGATGCGGTTCTCATTCACGGCAACGAAGGGGATTGCGCGAACGTCAGGTATTTGTCGGACTACTGGCCGACATTCGAATCCGGCGGTGTCTTTGTGCCGGCCGAAGGAAAAGCCATCCAGTTGATCGGCCCGGAAAGCGAAAACTACGCCAAGGGACGAAGCAAGATCAGCAGCATCTTGAAGATGGTGGAATACCGCGAGTCCGCGGAGCCGGAATACCCCGGAATTCCGGTGGCGAACTTTCAAGACGTAGTCAAGAAGGCGATGCCGAAAAAACGGCTGAAGAAACTGGGGCTCATCGGGTACTCGATCCTTCCGCTTCCGGTTTATGACAGCCTCCGTTCGGAGCTGCCGAATGTAAAACTCTCAAAGGCCGATTCCCTGATGGTGGAATTGCGACAGGTGAAGAGCGACAGTGAGATCAAGCTCATGAAGAAGGCCTACCAGGTGAGCGAGAAAGCGGTGGAAGCTGTACTGGCGGAAATGCGGCCGGGGATGACCGAACTCCAGGTCATCGGAATCGCCCAGCGGGAGATCTACCGGCACGGCGGGGAATACGAAGGCCATGCGCTCTATTGTTTCTGCGGCCCCGCGACCAACAACGCCATTTCCCGGCCAACGCACAATAAGATTAAGAAGAACGAGGTCATTCAACTGAACCTCGGTGCCCGCGTCGGCGGCTACTCGTCCAGCGTCGGCCTCCCCGTCTCGTTCGGGAAGTTACCCGCCCGGAAACAGCGACTGGTAGACTTCGGCCTGGAAGCGCATGCGCACACCATGAGTCTGATGAAGGCAGGAAAGCCCGCGGCACAGGTCGTGGACGAGTACGAACAGTACGTAAAAAAGAACGGGTTTGGGAAGTACATGCTCTATGGACCGTGTCATGCGATCGGATTGATGGAAGTGGAGCCCCCGTGGATGGAATCGACGTCGAAATACGACCTCCAGGAGAACATGACGTTCCAGTTGGACACCTTTTTCTACGACAAGGACTTCGGCCTGAGATGGGAAAACGGCGTCCGCGTAACGAAGTCCGGCGTAGAGCAGCTTTCGCGAAAATTCAAGAAGCTGGTTCAGCTGTAATTCACCGACTTCAGCATGGCCCTTGCGTGATCGGTCGTCACTCCGGTCTGGTCCTTGCCGCCTAGCATGCGGGCAATTTCGTCGACCCGTTCATCGACCTCGAGAATATTTACACCGGTGAAGGTGCGATTCTGCCTGACTTCCTTCTGGACGGCGAGGTGCGCACTGCCGAAAACCGCTACCTGGGGAAGATGAGTAATGCAAAGCACCTGGTGGTTCTCACCCAGCCGCGCAAGTTTCCTGCCGACCACGGTTCCCATTTCTCCGCCGATATTCGCGTCAATCTCGTCGAAGATAAGCACCGGGATCCGATCGAGTTCGGCCAATACGCCTTTGGTTGCCAGCATGACACGTGAAATTTCGCCGCTGGAAGCGATCGTCCGAAGGGGGCGCATGGCCTCTCCCACGTTTGGCGCGAAGCCGAACTCCACATCGTCGAGCCCCGTGGGCCGCGCATCGGCCGCGCCCTCGACGTGCACGGCGAACGCGCCGCGTTCGAATCCCAGGGAGCGCAACTCCCCGGTTACGGCCTTCGCGAGTTTCTTCGCCGCCGACTTTCGTTTCTTCCGCAACCCCGCGCCCGCAGACTGTACCGCATCATTCGCCTCTTCCATTGCGCGATCGAGCTCCTCGATGCGCTCTTCGCGGGACGACAAATCCGAAAGCCGCTCCTTGGAAGACGCGAGCACGGTAAGCGCGTCTTCCACCGTGGGTCCGTATTTCCGTTTCAATTTCTGGTAGGTTGAGAGCCGTTCGTCGAGAAATTGCAACCGGGTCGGCTCTACGTCGATCGCGTCGAGCGTAGCCTGTACCGATCGATACAACTCCTGGATTTGCACTGCCGCAGATTCCGCTTCCTGCAGCCAGGATTCGGTGTCCGGCATCAGGCGGACAAGATCATCGAGAGCACGCCGCGCACGCGCAAGCGAATCGATTGCCGCCACCTCGGAATCCACCAGCGCTTCCCCGATTTCCGCGCCCAGGGATCGGATCTCCTGCGCGTTTGCCAGCGTTCGATGCTCGCGCTCGACTTCCGCTTCCTCGCTCACATCAAGACCAGCATCCTCCAGTTCGCGCACCCGGTACGTGAGCAGATCGATTTGCTCCGCCACCGTATCGTCCGGCTCCTCGAGTGCGTTCCGACGTCGGCGAAGATCCGTCATCGCATCGTAGGCGGCGCGATAGTCGCCTAGTTCCTTCTCGTGGCGCCCGTATGCGTCAAGTATGTCTAACTGGAAATCGGGATCGAAGAGGGACTGGTGGTCATGGGGTCCGTGGAGGTCAACCAACAGGGTCCCCACGCTCTTCATGAGTTGCAAGGTCACGGAGTGATCATTGATCACGTTTTGGGTAGAGCCGGATGCGCGAATGACTCGCCGCAGAATCAACTGCCCACTCTCGCAGGCGGGGACTCCATGCTCTTCAAACAAAGCGTCCACCCCCGCCGTGTTCCGCAGGTCAAAGACCGCTTCGGCGAAGCAACTGTCCTCGCCGGACCGAATTGCATTTTTGTCGGCGCGGTTTCCGAGCAGGAGCCCCAAAGCCCCGACGAGGATTGACTTGCCGGCGCCGGTCTCCCCGGTAATCACATTCAACCCGGGCCCGAACTCCACGGTGGCCCGCTCGACGAGTGCGAAATTACGGATGGAAAGGGATACGAGCATCAAAACCAACTCTGCCGCCATTCTGCCTCACTGATGGCGTAAAATCCAATTCAATAATCCCCATCCCTTTCGGGGTTGCGAGCCCCCGACCCAGCCACGAAGAGAATGAGAATCCCAGCCCCTTGGGGCTGGATCGTTAGGTTGCAAAGGCCCTAAAGCACCACACCCAGACCACCTGAGCCTAAAAGGAGCGAAAGGGAGAACACGGCACTAAGCTCGTCCCGATCAGGCTCAAGTTTTTCTCTTTCTGCCTGGTTAGGGACTTCGCAACCTAAAAACCCCACCCGCAAGGGGCGGGGATTCCGCTCTGTGCAGATGTACCCCATCGAACCACCCACTCACCCACTCCCGCAAATCTCCTCCCGCAAAACATATCTCGACTCTTCCGCCGACAAAATCGCGGCCAGACCGATCGCGACCGTCTCGGCGGCCTGCGCCAAAGTGTTCTCCCGCGGCGGTTCTCCGCGGAGCACGCAGTCCACCGCATAGTCGAGGGACGCACGCAGAGGGCCGTACATGGTGCCCGCTACTTCAATATCATAATACGGGTTCGGAAATTCCACGCCTCCGGAGTGATACCGGTAAAAATCGACCCCCGGGGTTCGCAGTTCGAAAGCTCCGTTCTCGCAGGCCACGCTGCACCGGTCATCCGTGTCGTACCCCGCGCTGTCGGGAATCGACCAGCCCCCTTCGAAACATCCGGTCGCGCCGTTCTCATATTCCACAAGCGCACTCACCGTATCAGGCACCGGTTCGTCTCGGTATCGGCCTTCCAGGGAGACAACCCGGGTGAAAGGAGACCCCGAATACCAGGACGCGAGATTGAAATCATGGGCGAGCAAAATCAACGCGGGATGCGTCCTGCTATAGTACACCTTGTTCGACAACGAACGCATTCGGCGGAAATTCATGTGAAACAAACGGCCATAGTCCGGCAGTGACTCCCTGATCTGCCGGTACCGTGTTTCAAACCGAAGCAGATGGCCGCCGAAGGCGATAATGTCGCGAGAGGCGTCGACGATAGCGGCCACATCCTCCATCGTCGTAGCCAACGGCTTCTCCAGGTAAATGGCCTTCCCCGCCGATGCCACCGCCAGAAAACTGTCGCGATGCACGGACTCTGGAGTGACAATGGATACTAGGCGAATCTCCTCGTCATCAAGGAGTTCTGCCAAGGACGAGCAAGCACGTCCCCCGTACAGACCACAGAGTTTTTCCGCCCTCTCCTGGTCGACATCGTATATCCCGCCAATCTCGACCGTAGGCATGCAGGCATAGTGTTTCGCATGCTCTTCGCCGAAAACCCCCGCGCCAACAATTCCGACTTTCATTTGAGACACCGCTGCACCTCTTCTCCATATCACATTCCAAGCGAATCATTGCGCAAGGCCACCGCACAAAGCAAACACCGCCTGCCGTTATTCATTGCCGCCGAAATAGGATAGCGAATAAAATCGCCCGATGAGCACGCCAAATATTCTCTTTATTCTAAGTGACCAGCAACGGTGGAACACCGTGGACTGCTATGGCCGACCCATATTCCCCGGGCTCACGCCGAATCTGGATCGAATGGCCGGTGAGGGGGTCATGTTCCAGCACGCATTTACTCCCCAGCCGGTGTGTGCACCCGCCCGGTCCTGCCTACAAACCGGGCAGTACGCGACCGAAACAGGTTTCCATACCAACCACCGTGGTCTGCGGGACGGGCAACGGGCCCTCGCGCACTGGATGTCCGAATCCGGTTACCAGGTCGGATACGTCGGAAAATGGCACTTGTCGATGCGTTGGGATGAGACCGGAAACGCGGGTACCCAGCCGATTCCCGTCGAACACAGGGGCGGATACTCCGATTACTGGCTGGCGGCGGAAACCTTGGAATATACCAGCCATGGCTACGAGGGTTTTCTGTACGATCTCCAGAACGACCCGCATGAACGAAACAATCTCGTCGATTTCAAAGATCACGAGGATCTCCGCAAAGAACTCGCGGAAAGACTCAAGCAGCGCATGAAAGAAGCAGGGGAATCCCCTTGCACGATCGGGTAGAACCGTACCACGGTTCTACCGTATGTAGCGGAGCCCCAAGCAGTGGCTCCCAACCAGGGTTCTGGTTGGGCTCCGCACACGGGTCGGATACCCGCGCTCCGCCGAGGTTGCTTTTTGTGGCTCCGTACCTACCTGGGTTCTGGTAGGGCTCCGCTCCCCGAGTACGGCACCATACTACGAGACCGGCCCCAGCCAATAAGGAATGTCGCGGCAGGCTGCGAAAGCTTGTTTTGTTGCCCCGCCGGTGAGCGTCAATGCCCTGAGTAGATTCGCTTCGTCATATCCAGCCAGTTTCTTCCCATCGTCGACCGCCTCTGGCTTCCATGAAATCTGTTCGCCGTGCACCGCGGGCGCGGAAACCAGCGGCAGACATGGTGTTTTAACGGTCACCGGCATAGCAGGATACACCAAGGGGGTCTCCTGCCCAGCCAGCGTTTTCGCCAGCGCCCGGCCCGCGTGCATGATCGGCATGATAAAGGGCAGAACGAGCCCTTCCACCTCGGCACAGTCTCCGATTGCAAACAGGTTGGGATCAGAAGTCCTCAAGAACTTGTCCACCACGATGCCACGGTTGGTTTTTACGCCGGCGGCCGCGGCAAGATCCACGCCGGGCTTCAGCCCCACCGCAGACAGGATCAAATTTGTCGAAAACGATTCCCCGTCATCCAGTTCAACCCGGTAACCGTCGTTATCGTGCCACGCGGCTTTCGCCGTGCGACCAAGGTGCATGATCGCGCCAATTCCGGATAACGCATCCTGCAGGTCTCGCCCAATTTCTTCGGGCACGAAGCGACTCATCGGGTAGGGAGCAGGATCAATCAGCGAAACTTGATATCTGGAGGCCAGCAGGTCGTTGGCGAATTCACTGCCAATCAAACCGGCGCCGAGAATCGTAACGTGCATTCCGAAAGTAAGCCGCTCACGGAAGACTGCGTAATCCATGAGGCTGTTCACCGTCAGGATATCGTCGTTCGCATCCCCCTCGGTGGGGATCCGGATCTGATTGGCGCCTACCGCAAGAACCAGCTGCCGGTACGTTGTCTCGCCGGCATCCGACCGAATCGTGCGTGCCTGCAGATCGATGGACTGGACCCGGGTGTTTGCGTGGACCTGCGCATCGACTTGTCCGGCAAACTGCTCGGCCGGCATCATCGCCAGCGCGTCGGCGTCTTTACCCATTGCCAGCGCATTGGAGAGAAGGGGCTTGGAATAGATCCGGCCGTCATCCGACGTAATGAGAATCACCGGCGAAGACGGATCAAGCTTTCTGAATTCTCGGGCGACAGTCGTTCCTGCCTGACCGGTTCCAATAATAACGAGGGGTGCGGACATTATACCCGATTGCGTCCCGACGCCCGGATATCAGTCATCAAATGGCTCAAAATCATCCTTGGTTACGCCACAATCAGGGCAGTACCAAGTATCGGGTATTTCCGAAAACGCGGTCCCGGGCGCAATCCCGGAGTCGGGGTCGCCCTCCGCAGGGTCATAAATGTGACCACAAATTCTGCAAATCCATTTACCGACTGTTTTGTTAGTCTCTACCGAATCCATACCACTCCCTATGCGATGATCATGCCGAATTGTCAATACTCGACATACATGTCCTTGGCGATCATCCTGTTGAATTCATCAACCAAGGCCTCTGCCCGAGGATTCCGCTCAAGGCCAAGGTCCGAGCAGATTCGCAATGAACGGGAAGTTGTACTCTCGTCAATAGCTGATACAGCCCAATTCGAAGAAATCAGGCAGTAAGTTCCCCTTTCGTCTTGCAATTCTGGCCAGGATCTGTCGTCCTAGCTGGTTGTGAGCAGCCTCGAATCCCTCCAGCCTTACTTTTTCAGCAATATCCGATCCCGTGGACGAAAGTACTTCGAAGGCGGTCGGGTCCACCTGAAAGGCCATCGCGGTGGATCCCTCGCGGCTTCCGTTCGCGGGGCGGATACATACGATGTCGGCCTGGTGCTGAACGCTAGCCAGCTCACGGTTTCGTGCACCTGCCGGCATTTCGTCCGGGGACATTTCTGCAAACATATCTGGGCCGCTCTTTTGAAAGCCGAGGAGGAGTCCTTTCTGCCGACCAAACCCAGGCAACTCGACCTTGTAAGTGAATATGAGGACGATTCGGACATGTGGAATCCGGACCAGGGACCGGATGACAAGGATTCCCCATTTGGCAAGAATTCGGGGGGGCGGAGCAGGAATCCGAACGCCGAGCCAATCCCCTGGAAGAATTACCTCGATAAGATCAATTCCGTCTCCGATGCCAAATCGGCACCACAACCTGTTCTAGATCTCAAAATCGAATACCGGCTCAACCTGGAAGACACCTACCACTCGGGATTCCCGTCCATCCGCCCACTCTGCCGTACGCTCAAGAATGATGGCTCATTGGGAAAACGCAAACCTCTTCGGATCAATCGCAACGAGATCGACGAACTGGTCAATCCGCTGGACCGGAGTATTCTGGCAATTCTCGCGCGCATCGACCGGTCCTATGCGTACGGCTACGACTACGGATCCATCAACGCCGAGTTTCAACTTCCTTTCTCCATCCAGGATACCCTGCTTCCCATGTTGTGTGAGACTGGGCGATTCGGCATCGAACCCCCAGACGTCGAAACGGATGTTCCTGCCTTGCAAATGGATCACGGGGACCCTTGGATTTTCACGGTGGAGGTTCACCGTATCGACGAGCAGGATCCATACACCGTCACGGGGGCGCTGCTCCGCGGGGAGGAACGTCGGGACCTCTCCTCACCCCGCCTCCTGCTGTGGAACGGATGGGTCATTTGGTCCGACACCCTTGCGCGGCTGGACCACGCCGATTCGTTTTCATGGATCAGCATGCTGCGAATGGAGAACCGCTTCGCAGTCCCTGCCGAAGCAGGAAAAAAGTTCGTGGAGGGAGCACTTCAGGGCAGGGAGGTTCCCCGGCTAAACCTGCCCGAAGAGCTTAAGTACCGTGAAATCTGCGACCCGCCGATCCCCGAATTGCAGGTGAAGCCGGATCAGCAACAAGCCGCGGCCCCCCTGAGAGCCGCAGTGCGATTTCTATATGATGGACAGGCGATCCCCATGCATGAACCGGGTCCCGGCGTGTTCTGCAAGGAGGAGTATAAATTTCTGCTGCGGGATGAAGCATCGGAATCGGTCGCCATTGAACTTCTTCAGCAGATCGGGATCCGACCCGCACGACGCAGCCACTACATGCCTGATCATCCCTATGAAATCGCTTCCAGCAAGTTCTCTGATGCAGTGTGGAAACTGTTGAGCAGGGGCTGGCAAGTGAAAGCAGACGGGAAACTGTTCCGGAGTCCCGGAGAATTAACGATGGGTGTCAGCAGCGGAATCGACTGGTTCGAGCTGCGCGGCGGTTGCGACTTTGGGGGCGAATCCCTGGATTTGCCCGTCCTGCTGAAAGCTCTTCAAAAGGGAGAGCGAACCGTTCGCCTGGGGGACGGATCTGTCGGCGTGCTGCCTGATGAGTGGATGCAGAAATTCGCGGCCATGGCCGGCATGGGAACCATCGAAGATGATCACATTCGCTTCCGAACGACCCAGGCAGGATTTCTGGATGCGCTCCTGGCATCTCAACCGGAAGCAACTTGCGACGCGACATTTCTTAAGATGCGGGAAGAATTGGAGAGCTTTTCGACCGTCAAGTCGATGAAAGCACATCCCCGGTTCGTCGGAACGTTGCGGGAGTACCAGGAAGAGGGCTTGGGCTGGTTGTTTTTCCTGCAAAAATTCGGATTCGGCGGGTGCCTTGCCGACGACATGGGCCTCGGAAAAACCGTGCAGGTGCTGGCACTGCTCACCGAGCATCACGCGAGACGGAACGACGAATCCTCCGAACACCCGTCCCTGGTGATCGTTCCGAGTTCCCTCCTCTTTAACTGGCGACGGGAAGCTGAAAAGTTTACGCCGCACCTCAAGGTGTTGGAGCATGCAGGAATACGGCGCATTCGGAAGCCCGAGCACTTGCTGAAGTACGGAGTCGTCGTCACCTCCTATGGAACCCTGCGCCGGGACATTGCGTTCATGAAAGATATCGAATGGGAATACGCAGTGCTGGATGAAGCCCAGGCCATCAAAAACGAAAGGACGCAGGCATCCAAGGCGACCCGCCTGCTCAAGGCAAAATATCGCCTCGCATTGAGCGGCACCCCGATCGAAAACCACTTGGGCGAATTGTGGAGCCTGTTCGACTTCCTGAATCCGGGCATGCTGGGGACCGCCGGCATTTTCAGGATGTTCGCGGGAGATCCGCGAACCTCTGATGAGCACGCCCGCGAAATGCTTCGGAGAGCTCTTCGGCCTTTCATTTTACGCCGCACCAAATCGCAAGTCGCGAAAGACCTGCCCGAACGCATGGAGGAAACCCTCTACTGCGACATGCCCACAGCCCAGCGGAAACATTACGACGAACTGCGGAAACATTTCCAGCAATCCCTCCTGAGCCGGGTGGAAAACGAGGGCATGAACCGCTCAAAGATTCACGTGCTGGAAGCGTTGCTTCGCCTGCGCCAGGCGGCGTGCCACCAGGGCTTGATCGATCCGAATCTATTATCGGAAGAAAGCGCGAAGCTCGACCTTCTGATCCCTCGACTCACTGAAGTCGTTGAAAAAGGGCACAAGGCGCTCGTCTTCTCTCAGTTTACCAGCTTCCTGAGTATCGTTCGCGATCGACTCGACAAAAATGGCATCGCGTACGAATACCTCGACGGCCGGACTCGCAACCGTCAGGACCGTGTCGATCGGTTTCAAGAGGATGAGAACTATAAATTATTTCTCATCAGCTTGAAGGCCGGCGGCCTCGGGCTCAATTTGACCGCGGCGGAGTATGTATTCCTCCTTGATCCGTGGTGGAATCCGGCCGTGGAAGCGCAAGCCATCGATCGCGCACACCGCATTGGCCAGACGCGCCGCGTGTTCGCATACCGGTTGATCGCGCGGAACACCGTGGAAGAAAAAGTGATCGAACTCCAGAAAACGAAAAGAGATCTCGCCGACGCTATCATTACCGCAGACAACAGCCTCATTCGCAGCCTCACCAAAGAGGACCTCAGCTTGCTCCTGACGTAGGATCCCAATAACCGAGGAAAAACATCATGCCGAAAAATCGACTTCTGTTCCTGACCTGCTACACCCTTCTATTCGTGGGCCCACTTTCTTGCGCATACGCGCAGGATGCCGAGGAGGCGAAGGACCCGGATTCCGCCGAAGAGAGCGCAGAGACGGAGGTCGAGTGGCTGCCCGGATCCGGATTGAGAACGATCAAGACGGAGACGGAGATCGATGGCCTCCTCAAGAAAGCTGAATCCGGAGACGCGCAGGCTCAGTATGACTACGGCATCGCGAACCTGCAGGGCTACCTGATGGAACAGGATAAGAAGAAAGGCATCGAATGGATGCGCAAGGCCGCTGGCCAGGATCTGGAATTGGCAATTTACAATATGGGATTCGCGAACATGTACGGTATTGGCCTCGAGACGAACAAGGAAGAAGCGGTGTCCTGGTTCAAGAGGTCGGCGGCCAAAGGAAATCACCCGGCGCAGTACGAGTTGGGCCTCGCCTGCATGGAAGGCCGCGGCACAACCAAGGACGAGGAAGTCGGGGTGAAATGGCTGGAAAAGGCGGCAAACGGAGGCATCACCGCAGCTCAATATGAACTGGGAAGGGCATACTTCAACGGGGAAGGCGTGGAGCAGGATTATAGCGAGGCCTTCGCATGGGGACACCTCGCGTCGCGCTACTACGTCGGCGCAGGAGAACTCATCGCCGACCTCCACATGGAACTCGATCCAAAGCAGTACAAAAAAGCGAAAGCCCGCGCCGCCGAGCTAAAGAAAGAAGTAGAAGCAAAGTTGGCAGAGAATGACCATTGACGGATTGCCCAATGACGGGAAAATGACGAGTTCCAAAGCCCGCCTGCCAATGCTTCAGACCTCACTAAAAACTAAACACTGAATACTTTCTTCTACCTACCTCCCCCTCTCTTCCCCGCCTTCCGTAGGATCTCCCGCTCCTGCTCCGAAAGGCTGTTCAGGCCTTGTTCGGAAATCTTGTCGAGGATCGAGTCGATCTCCTGCTCTTTCCGCTGGACAGATTCCTGGTTCCGGGCAACGCGCTTTTCGTGTGAACGGGTGCGCATCCGCGATGGACTCATTCCGGTTTTGTCGCTGAGCCAACCGGTAATCGCGAGTGGGCCCGACGCGCCCCTGCGATGCAAAAGAATAAATGCACAACCCAGCGCGGCGAAGAAGTAGAACAACTCGTCCCACATATGATAGGCAAGGAACTGAATCAAGTAGACAAGAATAAAGACAATCGCGACCCATTTGGCCTTGAACTGGTAGAAAAACAGGGCGTCCGGTCGAATCATGGTAAATGAAACAAACACTACAAAGTGAATCGATCTTGGTCCTTCGAGTATAAATCCCGGGAACCAGGATCCAAACAGGAGCATGATAAGGACCGGCGCCAATACCAGGGTGGCGTAAAACCATCCGAACCCACGGGTACCAAGGAACTGCTCCACCGGACTGCCGAACCAGTAAAGCATCACCATTTCAACCACGAACCAAATCGAGACGTGATTTACGAACGCATAGGTCACGAACGTCCACAAGTACCCGTCGCTGATGTTCTTCACCGAATAAACGAATAGACCCAGGTCCGACCCTTTCCCGGCTCCGATCATGAACGCGCAAAACAACGCGGTAACGATGTGCGCCAGGATCAGCGTGCGAGTGAGATCCATCGGTATCTTTCCGAAATAGAACAACGGCCGGGACGAGGAATATCCACCAAATTGCATTGGGTTACTCTGCCACGGAGTCAAACACGGTGCAAAAGGAATCCGTCAGGTAGCGGAAGTCTTTTATCCTGCATAGCTCGGAGAGCACAGGCGGCCGAGACTTCCGGGCGTCGACTCCGAAGTTCGGCCTACTGCAACAACCTATAGATCTGCATCGGCACGACAACCGGTTGCGTCATGGAGTGGTCGACGCCGATGGCCGCCTGGTCACTGCCGCTGTCGATGTGCAGGGCGGCAGAGAAGTTGGTGATGCGCACGCCGCGCACCCGGCACTGGCCGGCGCGGCAGAACTGCACGCCGATGCCGCCCGCGGAGGGATTGGATCCGTTGATTACGATTCCCGGTTCCCCCAAGGGCCAACCGCCCTGCCAGCGGTTGCCGCCGTCTATGCTGGTTTCGTTGTCGGTGATCGCGGGCAGCGGACTCGCGGGAAAAATGGTCCCGACGACACCGAAACGGATCACGTTGGGGCCAGGGCCGATGTTCGCCAGGCGAATGCACTTGCGCAGCGTATTCACAGCGCCGACCTGGTAGACGATTTGCCCGTCGTCCGTGGCACGGCGCCTTCGGCCCGTGCCACAACCGGCCCCACGCTTCTTCTGGCGTTCCGCGAAACCGCATGCTACGAAGTGAATATGCAAGAGACGGAAACACACCGAATCGACACCAAGGTAATCGCCGGCGAAAAGGACGGGCCGCACCTTCTCATTTCAGGTGGCGTTCACGGCGACGAATATGAGTCGATGGCTGCCATTCGGCAATTGATGAAAGAAATCAGTCCCGAGTCGCTCACCGGCAGAGTCACCCTGGCGCCGGTATTCAACGAACCGGCTTTCGAGAACTACGCCCGCACCGGTCCGGACGAGCTTGACCTCGCGCGCGTCTTCACGGGAAATCCGGAAGGATCGATTTCGGAACGCGTGGCACACGCCGGCACGCAATTGATCGAGTCGGTGGATTATTTCATCGATCTGCACACCGGCGGACTCGCCATGAAAATCTTGCCGATGAGCGGCTATATCCTGCATGCGGACCCCTCCGTTCTAGACACGCAGCGGAGAATGTCCCGGGCCTTCAACCTGCCGGTCATCTGGGGCACCTACCCGGGACTCGACGGACGCTCACTCTCCGTCGCCCGCGATGCGAATATACCGGCCATTTATGGGGAGTGGGGAGGCGGCGGAGGCTGCAACCCCGTGGGCGTCGAAGACTACGTAACCGGCTGCCTCAACGTGATGGCTGAACTCGAAATGCTCACAAAAGAGCTTCCGGAATCCCGCGTGGAGCACGTGGTGGAGGACAATCGTCCGAACGCGGGATACATGCAGATCAACTACAACGCGCAGTCGTCCGGCTTTTTCGAACCCGCAGCTAAACTCGGAGACATGATTCGAATCGGCGATGTGATCGGCACGATCATCTCCACCCTGGGTGAAGTCGTCGAATCTGTACCATCAACACAGACCGGACTGCTCCTGACGCTTCGCGCACTGCCGCGCGTGGAAAAGGGGGATTGCCTTGCGGTGATCATCGAAATGGAAGCATAAATGACGATGGAGGAAGAAGCATGAGCGATCGACCTGTAGCTTTCATTACCGGTGCGTCGCAGGGCATCGGTGCGGCAACCGCGGAAGAATTCGCCCGCCGCGGTTACGACACCGCCCTGCTGGCTAGAAACAAGGAGAACCTCGAACGAGTTGCCGAAGCCGTGCGCGGCCACGGCGGAAGGGCCGCGGTCTATCCGGGAGACCTCGCCGACCTCGAGTTTGCAGAGAGTGCTGTGGAGAAATGCGCGCAAGAGCTCGGACGCATCGACGTCCTGATCAACAACGCCGCATGGCGCGAAATTGTGCCCCTTACCACCATTACGATCGAGTCCTGGGATAAGACCCTCCGGATCATGTTGACCGCGCCGGCATTCCTCGCGCGGTGGTGCGCGCCGCACATGGAAAAAGTGGGGAAAGGGGTGATCATCAACATCTCCAGCCTCCAATCGGAACGGGTTTCCGGATTCGGCACACAGTATATGGTAGCAAAAGGAGGTTTGGATACCCTCACGATGGATCTCGGCGCCCTGTATGGTTCGCGAGGCATTCGGACCGTCGGGTTAAACCTCGGCGCAATCGACACTGCAATGAGCGGCGACTACGAGTCGCCGGACGGCGAAAGCGTCGGCAAGGTGATGCGGGAATATTCGGAAGACATGATTCCTCTCCGCCGATGGGGCAGCCCTGAGGAAATCGGGCGTTGCATCGCCATGTTCGCGTCGGACGATGCATCGTACATAAACGGAGCAAATGTCCTTGTTGAAGGCGGATGGGCGCACAGCCTCTGGCCGCACAGCTTCAAGAAAATGATGTTTCCCGAGGACTTCAAGTGAGCATCTGGCGGTTTGCGGATTGGCTGCATCCCTGTGACCCCTCCTTTCGCATCTCCTTCGGAGAAGGCAACACGCCGTTAGTCCGCTCGCGCCACATCGGTCCGGAGGCCGGAGTAGGCCACCTTTACTTCAAGCTCGAAAATTTGAATCCGTCCGGATCCTACAAAGACCGTTTCGCCGCGGCGGCGATCTCAGACATGCTGGCCCGGGATAAACACCGCTGCATCGCCACCACCAGTGGCAATACCGGATCCGCTCTCGCCGCGGCTGCCGCGGCCGCAAAAATCGATTGCGAAATCGCCGTGGTTGCTACTGCGCCCCAGAGTAAACTGCGGCAAATGCTCGCCTACGATGCGAAACTTTGCATCGTGGAAGGGTTCGGTATCGACCCGGACATAACCCGGGATGCGGTCGAAACAGTCAAAAAACTCGGCGAAGCACCGGATGCGCAAATGCAAGTGAGCGCATATTGCTACAGCCCGGTGGGAATGACCGGGGTGCAAACCATTGGGTACGAACTCGCCGAACAATCCGGGGACATGGGCCGGCCGATCAATCACGTGTTCGTCAGTGCGGGCGGCGGCGGTCTCACCCTCGCAACTGCTCGCGGACTCGCGCGGGCCGCAAACGAAGCCGTGATTGAGACCAGCCCGGCGGTCCACTGCGTTCAACCGGAAGGAAATAATACCATTGCCGGTCCGTTGCGCGATGGAAAGAACCTGGCACAAACCGTGAACTGCACCACGAATGTAAGCGGGCTTCAAGTACCCGCGGTCATGGACGGCAACGAAGTCATTCCGGCGTGCCGCAACTCCGGAGGAACCGGCGTCCTGGTCCGGGATGATGACGTCTGGGAGGCACAAGGACGAATGGCGAGGGAAGAAGGTATTTTTTGCGAACCCGCCGCCGCCGTCCCCCTGGCCGGCACACTGGAAGCCATCGATAAGGGACACATTGAAAAGGATTCCGTCATCGTATGCATCGTCACGGGCAGCGGTTTCAAAGACGAAGTGTCTCTCATCCGAATGGTCGAGAACGCACCCTGCCCCACAATCACACTAGACGAACTGCGCTCGAAATTGTGATCGGACCGTTAAAACCGCGCGCCACCCACCGTAATAAGCGCTTCGGCAACCTGGCCGAAACAATGTCCTTCGCCACTCAACTCCACGGCGAACGGCCTGCGGCGGCACGGTCCGTCAGGTATAATCTCCAACTCGCAGCACACTTCCGCGCGGGCCGGCGCGATCAGCGTTGCACCGGATCCTTCCCATCCTTCAGGACCGACAAGTCGCACGATCAGGGCAGCCTCCCGCGGAAAGGGATTGCGGACCGTCACCGACACGCATGCCGGACCCGGCGCCGCAAGATGCGTCCTGTAGGGCCAGATCCATCCGCCCCAGCTATCGAGATTAAAATGCGTTTCCTCCTCACCCAACGGCAGAATCCGCTCGTGCAATCCACGATAGTCCTTTATCCACTCCTCAATCTGATCGAAGAACTCGGGGTCCGTAAAGAGTGGCTCCTGGTGCCCCCGGATGACGACTTCGGGCTTCCAGTCCAAAAGCCAGCCTCCGCTTTGATCGTAGCCATCGATCAAAGCCCCGTTTCGGTACACATGATTCTGTAGACGCCCCCGCTCGGCGAAGGGGCAATCTTGATCTGCGAAAAAATACTGGTCCCCGGTATGCGCAAATCGCTTCCCATCCGCCTCGAACCCAATGAGTGATGCGAATCGGGTGTGACCGGTCATGGGAGCAAAGTGAAAGGTGTACTCCTCCCAAGTCACCGTTTCATCCAGATCGAAACGTCGATCGACACGGCAGGGTTGATGCCATGTGCAGGGAAAACAGTGCGCCTCGGGTTGTTCGATCAAGTCGGCAAAGCTGTTCGCCGCCCAGCACTCCGTGCCGAAGAGCCGTTGCAGCAGCGGAATACCGCAGACATGATCGTCATGAAAATGACTCACAAGCACGACATCGATCCGCTCGACGCCAAACTGCTCTTCGAGGCAGTCAAGGTCGTGCAGGAGCACGCGTCGGTTCGAAGGGCTGGAGTAGGCCGGGAACATTGCCCCCTTCATATCGTATCCGTAGTCGATCACCAGGACCTTGCCGGATTCGCTGACGAGGTACCAATTTACGGAAGTCGACGATGCGCTGTACCACACGTGGTCCGTGACCCGAATTATCTTCGGATTGTCGATCGCATCAAACCGACCTGACGGATCGTCGTACGCCCGTGCTCCGCAGAGAGCTCGGAGGGATTCCTGGAGAAGTCCAAGCGCCTCGTCGGTGCGCTCCAGGATGGGCTTCCCCAGGCTCGGAAACAGCGCGTCCGGCTCATGCCGGCGAAGGATCCGCGCGCTGTGATAGACATTGATAGCACCCGGCAAATCGTTGTAGTTGTATTGAAGCGGCGCAACACGAGGAACACGCCCGGCGGAGTGAATCGTCTCCCCGCAGAATATGATCTTTTTTCCACCCACGGTGCACACCAGTCCGCACTGGGTCACGGTTGCGCCGGGCTGTGGTACAACCTCAAGGGAAAGTCCTGCCAGGGAAATGGTCCCGTAATCCTGGAGCACACCGGCGGTTTTAATGCCTTCGATCGGGGCATATAGATTCCAGAGATTGTCGTAGATGATGTAGGTCTCGCGCCGCCGAAAGTGCTCTTCGGGTTCCTCAAATATCTCGCGCTCCCCCTCGGGAACATAGACAGGAATTCCCCGGCGCGCCGCTTCGACCGCACCCGCCGAATGATCTCGAAAATAATGAGTGCAGACCAATGCTACCGGCCGCGCGGGCAAAGCGTCCAGATGATTCAGCCACTGCCCAGTGCCGGCATCGACAATCAAAAAACCTTCAGGTCCTTCAACCGCATACACGCTACAGCTATCGTCAAAACGCCATATTCCGGGGATAACTTCCGTCCAATTCGCCATAATTGACCTCGTTCTTTTTCACCTGTTGATAGATGCTATCCTGAACAGTAGGCCACGAAGATAACAAAGTAACTCGCAGAATTTATTTGAGTAGACTTCTCATGTAGAGTCCCATGGCGTGCAAGAATCGATGAGTTCATTGGAGTTGAAGATGCTGCGCCGCGCTGATCCAATGCGCCATGCCGGCCGGCGCCTCGCCCCCCTGCCAGGAATGGCTCATCTCGCCATGCCGATACTCTGTCGGGCGCTGCAATAGCAGCGGGTCATGTTTCGCCATCAGTGCTCCGAACCAGAGCGCGTGCCCGTCGCATCAAATGACTCCGACCCGAATCTTCTCCCCCATTATGTCGACCTCCGGTTCCGGCTCCGAGGATCCCTGACAAGCCGGCCGCTGTGGTAAATACCGCCCATGGCCCGGTCGCGCCACGCCTCGGCCGCGTCGTAGTACGCGGTCTTCGTATCGATTGTGGTCACCAGAACGCCGGCCCGGTTCCGTTGTAGCCGGTCCGTGATCACACCATCAGGACGGACCACGAAACTCGGCCAACAGCTCTCTCGAGCCGAGGTGTTGTTTGCGCTGATCCACATGTAGTTATTCGCTGCGTACGCTTGCATCGTCGGCGGCACGATAATCCCATGAATGTTCGACGCATGATTCAATGGCCGCAGCCCGGTATCGTTGGCGTCCTTCCACGAGCGTTGATCAATGTGGCCGTTGTGATACGAATGGAACAGCACTTGCACCTTTCTCTGTTTGTACTCGCGATAGAGTTCTCCATAACGAAAATCATGACAGATCAGCACTCCGCACCGAATGCCGCGGATCTGGAATACGACGAAGTGATCTCCAGGCGAGTAATGTGCAAGATCCGCGTCCTTTCCCGTCCGTGAACCGGTGCAAAACATCTTGTCGTACCGGTCAACGATTTGTCCCTTCGGGCCAATGACATAGAGGCTGTTGTGCGGTTTGTTCCGTCCCGACAGCCGGTGCGTAGACCCCAAGATCACCCAGATCCTGCGCCGACGGGCTTCTGCCAGGATCTGACCCGTTGCTTCACGTATTTGATCCCAGTCCAATTCGTCAACCGAATCGAAATCAACACCGGCGTACCCGGTTAACGCAAGCTCACTGAAATGGACAAGGTGCGCGCCGCTCTGCTTCGCGGAGACCATCTGCCGGAGGATGTAGCGGACGTTTCGACCAATGTCTCGGTCAACGGGAAATTGGCAGGTAGCAATCGTCAGCTTCATAAGGAACTCTCTATCGAGATATACTTGGACCTGATAAGAAATTGAAGTGTGTCACGTCCTGACTTAAAGTCGCAACATTTTTGGGGTTGGTGATTGTTCTTGCATCAGTTCTTCCTTGCGGATTGAGTTGTCCATAGTCGGCTCCTCTTTGAGAATGGGTAAGTGACTCGTCGGAAAAGAGGGGTCGGCTATGGGTAACTTTGGGGACTGGCTTGAGTCTTTCATGCAGCATGGGCATGGCCCTCCGCTGGGACTCGGTATCCCAGGCTAGCGTGTGGTCGACTATGGCTATAGAGATCAATGGCCTGTTCCTCGGTCTTGCGGGCATGCTGTCGGCTCCGAAATGTCGAACGCAGTCCGTATTCCTGTTTTAAAATACCGTTGAATCGTTCGGCGTGTGCGTTTTCGTAACAGTGATTTTCCTCTGTCATGCTCACCTGAAGACCTCGAGTTTCAAGGTGATAAACATATTCATGGCAGCAATACTGGGAGCCTCGATCTGAGTGATAGATCGGTTTGAGCTCTTCGGGCAGCCCCTTCAAAGCGCCCTTCAGCGCATTTACGGCGCCTTCGGCAACGAGATT
>Ga0310342_100000242_pt1 | contig 28876 bp, 29 predicted proteins | sample S15DNA20500_MG_FD_206155 | JGI IMG/M metagenome (GOLD analysis project Ga0310342, IMG submission 206155) | Marine microbial communities from station ALOHA, North Pacific Subtropical Gyre - S1503-DNA-20-500_MG | ecosystem: Environmental > Aquatic > Marine > Oceanic | place: Pacific Ocean: North... | reverse complement strand
GTTCTGGCTCTTTTTTTGTCTTTTCTCCGGGTCTTTTCAAGAAAATGATAGATATTGCGGCTGAACGTACTAAACTATGGGTGCAGGAACGCCGAAGAGAGTGTTATCGCCGAGCAGGGGCGGACACCACCCTTGCCTGATGGGGCAGTATCCCCAAAGGAGTAAGCCAGATGCTTACTGCGACACTGAAGGTCGTCTTCAACGCGGAGAACGACACAGGGGCCACCACGAGGACTGACAAGGCGGTCGTAGCGATTGTCGGTCAGCCCGTGGATGCCTGTGGTTGGTACGGTGGAATGCGTGAGTTGATGTGGAATGACATTCCCTTCGAAGACGCGACCCACTACACCGCGAGGATTGCGGAAGTGATCGACACGCCTTGCAGCGTGGAGTTGACGACCTCTGACCCGGAGAAGTGGGCTAACGCCTCGTTCTCCGACGCCGAAAACCTGCTGACCTACAAGGCAGTAAGGGCGGCGGTGAAGGCTGGCGACCTCATCTTTTCGACTGAGGGTACGCCGGTCAGCGACAACGGCGGGGAAACGGATTTTCCCAACACTGAGGCTTACGAGCCGGGCAAGCATGATCCACCGAGCGATCAGCACCCGGCGTAAGCGGAGCAAGCTAGTGCTGCCCAGAGCCAGCACTAGGGCGAATCAGGGGGGGCCGGGCTTCATTGTCGGGCCTTGTATGGCCCCCTCTGACGTGCAGGGAGTTCTCCCTGTGCCTGACGAGCCAGACTGCTCGGTCGAAGCTACTATGGAGCCACACCAAATGTTCGCAATGATTATGAAGCCACGCATAGGGAAAAAACCCCCCGTGGTGGAAAAGATAGTCATTCTGGATGATGATTACGCCAAGGACGGCTTCGACGTAACCGACGCTATAAAGCGTCCTGACATCCTGCTTGGGCAAGCTGAGGACCACCTTCGGCTCCTTCAGGATCAAGTAAGGGGGGAGATAACATGAACCCGCATCTTGCCAACATGCTGATCTACTTTGGCCTCGCTGCCCTGTGCTTCACGGTTTACCTCGTGGCACGCTGGGCCGAGAGCCGGAAGTGGTAGCACGCAAGATCATGATAGGTCCATCCCGCCGAGGGGGTCGGAGACTTCACAGTCTTCGGCCCCCTTTTTTGTTTAGTGCTAAAGTTCCGGTGCAGTAATGCCGAAACTACCTGTAGACTTCTAGTTCTCTTGGTCTAACGCTGAAAGGAGCGACATGGCTAAACAGAGGAAGAAGAAGGCCCCCAAGAGGGGAAACAACATCGAGAAGCTCATGCGGGACTACGCGAGAGCGATCCTGACGGGTCTGGCGAAAGCCGGTTATCTTGACGACGACAACGCTGTCAAGGTCATCAAGGCTTCGTCCGACGAGTTCTTCGACGGTTGTGTCAAACCGCTACTCGATGCAGATGTCGGGGCGATTATTCGCCTCGTAAGGACACCGAGTAGTCAGGCCACCAAGTTGCACGTTCCGCAGCCGGGAAGCCACGACGGACCACCACCACCAACCACCCTCGGCCCCGTACTGGGTTACATCGAGGAGCAGCAGTTGTTTGGTGCGGACGACGAGGACTTCTACGAGCGGGAAATCGACTTCTAGTGGCGAAAGGGGCGGGAAGAGTGGGGAATACCCTGCTTTTCTCGCCCTTTTTTTATGTGATAGCAACAAAATGCCGATGTTTTTTCCTTGACTGCTCAAGTTTCCGTGCAATAATTCCGATAACTACAGTAGTGATGGGAATTTCTTTGGAGCAAACGAAAGGGAGAAACCATGCGTAAGCTCAACCTGATGACCCATTGCGGGTCGAACCATGTCACCCGTGACCAGTTGGCTGGCGAAGCCACGCCAAAAGGGACGGAGACACATCGACCCATCCCACACACGATGTTGTGGGACAAATGCCTCGCTGCATTCCAGCGGTCGGGGTACAACCTCGTCGGAGAGGCTCATGCCGTCAACAAGTGGGGACGCATCGAGGACCACGAACCCGAATGCCACAACCAGTATTTCGGGCTGATGGAACTCAACCGCGATTCCGTGCTTGGTCACGACGGCGAGGCTCTCCTCGAAGGCGAGGCTTCACTGGTTGCGGGTATCCGCAACGCGCACGACAAGCGATTCCCTTCGGCTATTGCTTGGGGTGCGGGTCTCTTTGTCTGCGATAACCTCGCCTTCCACGGTGAGTTTACCGTCAGCCGGAGACATACGAAGAACATCATCGAAGACCTCGATGGCTGCATTCAAGATGCGGTTCAGATGTTCGGAACGAGTCGAAGGAAGATCGCGGATCGCCACGAGGCGTACAAACGTCACCAATTGACGGAACCGCAAGTCCACGACATCCTCGTGAAGTCGTGGGACAAATACGATGCGATTCCTCATATTGCTGAAAAGGATGTACTCCGAGAGTATCGGCATCCGAGTCACGAGGAGCATAAGCAGTACGACAACCCTGTCTCTGGCTTTCCGGGGTCAAACCCCACTCACGGATCGGTTTGGAGGCTCTACAACGCCTTCACCCAGTCCTTGAAAGGCCGAGGCTCGTTGGCTACTCTCTCCGACAGAACTCAGGGTGTTCACCGACTGCTCGACAAGGTGTGCGCGATCTGATGATAGGAAGCCCCGGTCGCCGAGAGGTTGGCCGGGGCTTCTTTTATTGGTACTCAAGTTTTGATGCAGTAATGCCGATACTATTAGTAGAGGGGGAGATTCCCTCCCCTCATTACTCAAGGGAGATTGACAATGGCCGTCAAGCCAACACCGGACAACCCGCACGGGTGGGGTGACAACCGGAATCTACTCAAAGAGTTCAAGTACAGCCCGAGTCTTATCCTCCGCGTTGGGGACAGCATTCGGCTGAGGGAAGGCCCGTACTTTGAAAAACAAGACGGGACGACAACGTCAATGGCGTTCAGGGGGAATGCCGTAATCGAGCAGATCGAAGATCCGCCCGATGACAAGGTGCAGGTTCCCGGCGTGGTACTCCATGTTCAGGAGATCACACGGAGCGGTATGAGGTGGGCGTTTCACGCCTGTCGCATCACCGGGCCGACACTAGTGCCGAACGGGATCGTAACATCCCGTCCGTACAAGGTGACAAAAGCCAGAAAGCCGCACGTTGTCCACCATGTCCCATTCCCCAAAGCTCGCTAAGCGAAGAAGCCCCGGTAGCAATAGCTTACCGGGGCTTTTTTCGTGCGCAGTTATATTTCATCGGGGTTTATCTGGCTTGTCGGGACTTTCCAGTGGCGGAATTTCTCCTGCTGTTTGAGCCTGTCCTCGTCCCAGTCCTTCCGTATTTCCTCGCACTGTTGACGTATCTCTGCCTGCGTCGGAGTGTAAGACGGCTCTGCCTCTCTAGTCTGCCCGTCAGGATCATACACCCGCCCCGGCAAATCCCATTCTGTGCTTTCGCACTTCGGGCAAATCTTGTGCAGCTTGTTGTATATCCACCTACACTCCTCACACTGTTTGTCCCACACGCCCCTGTACTCGACGAGCATGGCCTTCTCCCCTCGGGTTGAGGGCTTGCTCTTCTTTCGCCTCCGCCGCCTAGCCATAGTTCACCCTTTCCGCCATCCCCAATCGCACGAGTTCGTCGCCGAGGTTCAGGCCTTTGTCGTTGAAGATATGTGCGAGGTAGCGACCATACTTCCCGGTGCGATCCCTCACCGTCTGAATCGTAAGCCCCCCGTCAGACTTGTCAATGAAGTCCTTCAGGCAATTTCTAGATACGATCCCCTCCTCTCTCTCTGGGCCACGCATCTCCGGCGTGTTGATGCCATGCACGCGAATAGTGATAGTTCGACGGCAATCCAACCCGAGGTCCACGTCTAAATGCAGCGTGTCCCCGTCAACCACCTTGACGCACTCCGCGTCGTAAACAAATCGGTCAAAATTCACGGAACCAGCCTTCCCATCCTGTGTAAGCACGGTAGCTCCACTATATCTCCGGGTGATGTCCTCGAAGGGGGCTTTTCGTATCCTTCGCCAGCATACCCACCTTCCCTAAGTGCTGACATGACAAACTCAGAACAGAAGAATCTGTCTGCATCAGTATCGGGAGGAGCCAGTTGCTTGTCGAACCATCTCCGGCACACGATCCCCCACGAGCGAATGAACTGCCAGATCGAAGCGTACCGCTTTCCCCAGCAGGACAGGGCGAACTCCGTCATCTGCGGTCGGCTGACGGACTCGTCGAACAGCTCGTACCAATCGACCCACTCACCCTCATCGACAAACTTGCTCACAGGGAACAGCCTGACCCCGCTGCCCTCCATCGCCTCTAGGCAGCAGAGGCGTTCATCGAACCAGATGGCAATGCCAACATGAGACACCCGGCTCAGTGTGCGGAACTTGATGAGCCACGAGAAGCACCTGTTGCCACGGAAGGCGAGTATATCACCGTCCCTGATCTTCTTTCTTGCTTTCTGGTACTGCATCAGGTTCTCCCAGTTTCAGGTCGTACTTCGATCCCTCGCCGGGAGGGTTCACGACAGCAGGTATCTCTCCACCAAGCAGGTTGAGCAGGAATGGCGCACCGGCTCCGCTGCCAAGAAGAGCGGCGGCGATCAGGCCTTTGCCGAGCCACTTTCTGCCGCCGCTACCCGTCTCTGTATTGGTCTCGGTGTGGTGATGCACGACATCCCCGATGTGTGTACTCCCGCTCTCCACGCTCTCCGGGCTAAAGTTGCTGCCGAGGTTGTTGCGTAGATGCGCCCGAACTTCCTCGCGGTTGATGCGAAGCATCTCGGCCACATCTTCAGCCTTTGCTTCCTCTTCCAGCATCCGAACGCCTGCCCAGCGTTCCATCAGCTTGTCGAGCAAGGTCTTCACGAAGCTCCTCCACCCTGTTGGATACAACGGTAGCGATGCCGCCCTCACGGGCAGACAACCTTATTGCAGCAAGCCTAGAGCGGTGCAACCCGGCGTTACTTTCCGCTTGGCTCAGTGCTTCGGCTTTTCCCTGCACCCGACTCCTCCACGATACGATGTCCGAGAGCCTCAGCCTGAGAAACCATGTTCTTGGCTTCCTGATGCTCGTAACGGATGCACTCGACCAAGGCGTTGAAGCCGTTGGCCGCTTGTTGCGCGCCGTTCAGGGCGTGCATCTTCATCATCGCGTAATCGTTGGCCGCAAGTTCCACTGATTCACCAACAGGCATATCTAATCCTCGTGACACGGACAAAATGGACAGTCAGGGCATTCGCAAGTTTCGCAGTCACACGGCATTACTTAGCCCTCGGTAGCATGAGCTTGATCGGCGTTCCGAACGGGTAGGCCTTCTCTTGAAGAACCTCGCCAGTATCGGGATCAATTATCTGCACCCGAACCGGGGTGCGTCTAATGCGGGCTAACTCGTCCCGTTGCTCCTTCAACAACTTCAGAATATGGACGATTGCCTTCGTTCTGTCAACGTCCGAATCCAGCTTGATCCCGTTGACTTCGACCTTCTCCTCAGCACCCACCTTGTCAGTGCCCCCAAAAACAGGGACTTCGGTAGCCTCCTGTGCTTTCTCCAAAAAAGACACAAGCTGGGTGTGAGGTGCGGCAAACAGGTACTCGTCTTTCTTGCTGCCGTGCGTCGTAACTCCAACCAAGGCTCCGCTGACGAACACGCCACCCCCAGAACAGCCGCCGTGGAACTTGCCTTTGTCCACCTTGAACATCCACCGCTTCTCAGGGAGGCTAGTGATGTCCCACAGCCCCTTGAATGTCAACTGGGTAATCTCCGGCCCCTTCCCTCTGGGGTACCCACAGCCCTCATACCGGCCCTCTGAGGGCTTCCGGTTGACTGGGAAGACACCAATGGTCTCCTTCGCGGGGCACCGGAACAGTGACAGGTCTTTCTTGCGGTCAATTACAACCCAAGTCACGTTCCCGCCGCTTCCGTCTCTGTTCCAGAAGGAGCTTACGGCTCCTGTCTTTGGCGCGCAATGAGCGGCGGAAATCCCAATCGCAACCTTCCCGCTCCGCCCAATTACGGTCCCAGAGCATCCGTTCACACGGATACTTGAGTCCAAATAGTCGCTCGCTTGAGTAGGGTCCGTTGCCAGCGACAGTAGGCAGAGAGCCACGCTGAACGGAACAAGCAGCCAAGTACGCAGTCGGTCGCGCATGAGAAAACCCCCGTACCCTCAATTTTCGTTGAGGGCCGGGGGCTTGTCAAGTAGGTAGAGTTCCCTGTAAGCAACCCCCACGGCGAGGGCTGCCCACACGTCCCCGGTCACTCCGTAGAGTGGGCCGGGGTTTTTCTTTGTGCCAATGGCGTTGTTGTTGTCGGGTCCGTATCTCTCGATGAGGCAGCTACGCACCTGAGAATCATTCTTCTTCCGGTGTCCCCGGCAGATATGATTCTTCACTTCTCGCCTTGTGATGCGAGTAGCTGGTTGATTCCCAGCCCCTTCGAGGAACTTGCCGATCCATACCAGCGTTTCAAAAACCTCGGTCCCCACAGGTTTCCCGTAGCTAGACATCATCTCGACAACCACGAGGTTGACGGTGTGCCATCCGTACAGGCCGTGTCGAAGGCCATCAAGGATTTCCTTGTTGTCCCCCTTCCCGAACTGCGTGACCACGTTGCCGTCTCCGACAATGGCCCACGCAGACTTGTAGGTTCCGGGGTCAATCGCCAGTATGTTGACCATCGTACTCAGCTTGCCTCTTCCGGTATTCCCTGAGGGCATTCATCGCCTCCGACGTGCCGGGAGTTGTCACCATGTAGGATGCGAAGGCTTCATCAAGCCTTTTTTCTCGCAGCCTCAATGGGTATGACCGAGCGAGGTAGGCCTCGTGGCCCTTCTCCCTGCTCCTCTTCTCCGCTTTGGCTTCGTCTGACACGAATGGCTCCCTCTTCATAGAGTACACGGAATCGGTTGAAAATGGCAGTACGACTGAAGTCGTCCATGTTACAGAGATTGTTCCACCCAACTTCTCTGACCGCAGACGTGATAGCAACGTCTTGCAGCCACTCTCTCGCCCCCTTCGGATCGCCGGTCCCAAATTTAGAGATGGCTTCCCGCACCTTATCAAAGGCGGCTTCTGCGGGGACTTCTGGCCTCCTGCCCTCCCACCAATCGCTCCTGTCGTCAGCCCATCTCTCTTGGTTGAACCAAGTGGACGGGTGGGGAACGAAGCGGGACTCCTGTCCCTTCTTGGCTTCGGCGTACTCTAGGACTGCTCCCAGCATCGCGTCGTAGCCAATGCCGCCCTTTTCTGGGGGCATTATCAGGGACTTCTTGATGGCCTTTAGTGCCGCACCCCTCGCAACCTTGCGGGGGTAGGCTTGGTAAAGGGCCATCGCCTGTTCATCCAAGGTCATAACAACCCTCCTTTCTGGATGAGGTAGGAAGAGGCGGACACTGGGACGTGAGGTTTGCATTACGCTGGCGTACTGTCCGCTACCGGAACAGAGACTACCAGCACCTCCTCGCCCAGTGCCGCCAAAGTCCACTTTCGAGACAGTTCCCTGCCGCTCTTGCTCTCGTACCAAGCACGCGCACGGTAAGTCTCTCGTGGACAGTGGACCTGCCGGGAATCGAACCCGGTGCCCCAAGGCGTGTCTAAGTACGCAAGGAATTCACCAGATCAGGCCCAAAAAGAACAGCCCTAAGCCAGAGAGGGAACCTAGTACAGCGGCCCTGCCGGGCATGATTCGGCTGTGCATCAGCTTCGGGCTGTTCAGGCGGGGAATCCTTCCCCCTCCCCCCTCCTTGGTGCTACCAAACAAGGGGAGTAAGGTGGTGCCCCGGTCGGTTCGCCTAGTTTGAGACGCAACCAATCCTGCAAGCACCGTGTAAGGTGGGAATCCATTCCCTTCGGGCGGGGAATCCTTTCCCCCAAACGCATCCATGCCCGAAGGCCACGGGCCGGGACTCGAACCCGGCTAACCCAAGGCGGCGGTGTTCTTAAGCCGCAACCCCCCGTGACTGTTCTCTAGAACGGGACTTCTTCAGTAGAAACGTCAGCCTTGGCCGCAGCCTTGGGCTTCTTCTTCTTCTTGACAGTCCCGTAGAGACGGTCGAGTTTCTTCGCAACATCTGAGTCTGAAACGTGAGAATCAGCCTCAATAGTACGAGGGAAATCGAAGTTGTCGTACACCTTGTCTCCACTCTGAGAGTGGGTGCAACGCAGTTCAGCCTCGATGCCCTTCAGGGAGGTTCCGTCTTCGGTCTTCGGATCAAGGCTCGACCAGCTTCCATCCCATTCGGGACACAAGGACTGGAGCCGCTCAGTGGATCGCTCCACGTTGCTGTCGCTGTTGAGCCAGAGGGACACGCGACGAGTGAACTCGCCGGTAATCGTGTTCTTCTGCGTCCCCTCGATTGTTGCGATGGGACGAATGACCAAGCCAAAAAACTCAGTCCCCTTGGGCGTCGTGCTGAAATACTGGTCTTCAATACGACACAGGTACATCTGCCCGTTGACATAATGTGCCATGAACTTACTCCTCTCTCGCTTCGAGTATTGCTTCAGTCAAGTTCGACCACGCTTCCTCACCGGAAGCTCCGCCTTCAATCTCCCGAGGGAGATTCATGCGGTTTTTGGCATCGTAAGCGGGGTCTGGCTCGGTACAAAGTATCCGAGTCTTCCCGCCCTTTGCCTTCATTCTGCCACCGTCTTCCTGAACTTCAATGTAAAACTTGTAGTACAGGCAGGCGTCAGCCCACTGGTGCGTGAACTGCCACGTCTTGCGATGGCAGGCCGATTGGTAACGGTCGTAGTCGGACCCCTCGGGGTCTTTGAAGGGGCGGATTTGGACGTGTTCCAAGAACACAATCGTCATCCCCTTCTCGTCACGCAAGTCATCCAGTCGGTCCAGCATTTCTCTCCATTCGGAGAGGGAGATGTCGTAGCCACGCTGGTAGCTAGCGAACCCCCTTTCACCCCAGTCCCCCCCGAACTCCTTGTTGCACACATATTCGTGGCACAGGGTTTCGAGGCAGCTAAGGGTGTCGATGACAAGTGCCTTGTGGTCGTGCTTCTGAGTTTTCAACTCTTCCACCACTTCCAAAAACCCTTGCCAAGTTTCTACCGGCGGTAAAACCGGCAGGTCTTTGGGAATAGACCCCGACGCCTTCAAGATGTCGTAGGAATTTTCCCGCTTGAAGGGCATCATCAAGCCGCCGGGAACCCAAGCCCCCAGCGTAGTCTTGCCGACCCCCGGCTGGCCCATGATGACCAGTGCGGTAGGTCGCTTTGACGCTTTCCTTGTGATGCCCTCAAGCCATTTCGTTGCGGTTCCCATTAGAGTCGCCTCCTTCCAGTTGGAATCCCGAAACTTCCGCCCAGTACGCATCCATGACGTGATGCCAGACGGTTCCAAAAAACAGTGCGTCACTGTCCTTAGCACTGTGTTTTTCCAGACCGAGTTCGTAACGGAAATGATGTTTCCGCTGGCAGGTCTGGAAGCATTTCAGTCTGCTGTTGGTAAGTACCTCCTTGTCGCTGTCGATCTCGTCAACGTCCAGCTCGGGGTGAACTTCACCCCTTGCCCAGTTTCCACTTTCGGGCGAGTCGCTGCCCTCGCAGATACCAAGGTAAGAGCAAGCCGTTCCGTACTGGAAACAGGCCCCGGCGTTGTAGGTGTGACGCCCGTGAGCATCGTGCCTTTTTCTCGCCGTGGCTATGTTGCCTGACAAGTCCCACATATTCTGGTTGTGGGTATACAGGTCGTCCTTCAGGCTCGGAATCGAGCGTCGTGCGAAGTATTCGGTCGGGTCTCTGTGGACCGTCGTGAACACCCTCGCCTCGAACATCTCGGGGTTCTCGTCCTCCAAGTGCATTGTCCTGAGATCCTCAATCGTCTCGTCGGACATTTCAATCTCGAAGTATTTTCCCCTCTCCAAGACCGAAGCTCTCGCAGCGTGTGCGATTCTCTTCGGCCTAATCTGTGGCTTCCGAGCCACGTCCCAGACGATTCTGTCCACCTCAATCCCGTTAGCCCTCAGCAGTATCTCGTACTGCTTTGGCTGACCCTCGATCTGGAGAACTCTCCAGTAATCAGAGTCGGAACCGATCTTGGACGATGTCGTCTTGTGATCGTAAAGGACGATCTTGTCGCCCTCGCGGACGACCTTGTCGAGCTTTCCAGAAAGAACGAACTTCCTGCTACGCCTGTTGGTGTCCAGATTGTACAATGGACACCAGTACGTTTTCTCGACTGACAGGACTTCGAGGTCATTCGTATGATCCCACCAAATGAGATTATACGCCCTCAGCATCCCGTTCATCATTGCTCCCATGAACTTGTCAGAGCAGCAATGCCTTCTGATGACCTCATGTGGGTTCATCATTTCGCCTCCCTTCCAGTTGTCAAAGAACTGAACTCACAGGGATTCTAGCACCCCCTTAGAGGAAGGCAAGGAAAAAATGGACATTCCGAGGGCGGAATTACAGATAAATGGACACAGATACATCGTTATCTGTGAGCCGAACTGGGAAAACATCGAGAAAATCGACCGAGAACTCGTCGATGTTCTCTACCGATGGACGCAGGAATTCGAGGATTTCGGTCCCTCGAACATGATTGCGTTGATCGACGGGATCAGTATGTCCACGCAAATGACCCACCTCGAAGGCCTGCTCAACGCCTTCAAGGAGCGGGGTCTGATCCCCGAGATACCCGACCCCGATCCAGATTGAATCGGTAGTGGGCCGAGTAGTGGGTACCGCCGTCGATGCTCTTGCGGCGGAACTTCCGCATCTCGACCATGTTGACCTCAGTCGCATCCGCAATGCGAGTCTGCGCCGTGCGGAGGCTAACGTCCCATTCCGAAGCCCACTCCTTCGCGGTCTTCCACCCCTCCGGCGGAGCTGAGTGTCCCCTGTGTTCTTTCCCAAGAGCCGCCTCAAGCTCTTCCAGCGTAATTACCATGTCTTTCTTGCCCACAATCGCCTCCAAGGTTTGATGAAGTAATAGCCTACGAAGCCCCCAATCCGCTTGAGGCCTGCCCTTCGCCTCATACTGTTCTCAAGGTCGGTCAAGGGGCAGGTGATGCCCCTAGCGAGCGTGAGAAACAATATCGCGGACATACATGGAACGGCGACGAACCAGTCGGCAGCGAAAGGGAGTATGAAGAAGGCCAAGATGTTTGACGCAATTATCCCTGCGTGAAATAACACAACAACACACAGGCAATACGACAGGCACCAACGCCCAAGACTACTCATTTCCGCTCCACTCCTGAACCATCTCGTTCCACAAATGTATGCCGGACTGCGTGCTGAAATGCAAGGCTGCCAAGTTGCATTTTTCACACACAACCCCACTAAACATCACCCCTTCTATTTCGCGGTAGTATTCCTTGATGTCTGGGATATCACCGCAGTCAGGGCAATCGCTCAGTATTGTTTTGAACTCATCGTCGAATTCATTTTCAAGTTCGTCCATCACTCGATCTCCTTGCCGTCAACAAGAACCGGGCAACTACACTCTAGTATCAGCCGGGCACCGCAGGACAGCAAGGGCTTGTGTGCGCTATAGACCAGAACCGAGGGTCCAAGCACCTCGACGCGCGTTCCATAATGGTTGTTTCTTCGGTGTTTTACCGTAATTGGAGGATCTTCGGTGCCATGTTTGGCGTTGCGACGAATAACATGCTGGTTGACGTGTATCTTTTTCTTTGCCATCGGCGCGCACCGCTCCCTATCCGGGGGCAAACCCCCTTCGTTATCAAGCTGGTGATTGCCTGCTGGCTACGAGTCTCATGTTTGCCCCCACCGGGATGCAAGGGTCAGCATTGCCCGGAATTGGTTTGGTTACACTCGCCCCCAGCATCGGACTTGCGAGGTCCGCCGGGTAACAATCGAGGAGACCAGAGACACCCGCTTCCGGTGTCTCAAGGCGATGGAGCAAACCCGCCCAAGTGTGTTTTGTTGCCCCCAATTTGTCTCCCCCTCAGCCGATTTCTTTCCTCTAGTTGGCAGTCACATCTTAGGGGTGGCTAACCCGATGTCAATGATTTTTCCGGTTTTTTTCTGCCACCACCATCAGGAGGATGACCCAGATCAACGCTTCGGCAGCCAGAAGTACAACAAGCGTGTCACTCATTTCATCCACTTTCCGCCGCTTGGCTTCCCTCCTGCAAACCTCCTGTTCCACTTCAGAGAAGCAAATTCCGGCTGGTCTGACCAAGATGTCCAAGGCTTGACGTGACAAGTCCTCTCTTGGCAATGGATCATCCATTGCAGACCATCCTCGTCACCGTCAGTAAATGTCCAGTCCGGGTACTCCCCGCAGAATGGGCACTTCTTCAGCTTGAACTTGCCGATCTCATCCCACACAGAATCGCCCGGACCTAACATTTTCTTGAAGCTCATTCCACCCTCGAACGCTCCACCGTCCATATCCTTTTCCTTATGAAGAGTTCATCTTCCTTGAACCTCACAACCAGACCGCCAAACTGCGGCGTTGTGAGCCTTGCTCCAGCGATCTTCCACACAAACGGCGTCTTGCCTTGCCAGCAGCCAGTTACCGCTGCAATTGCGTGGCCTGTGGATGTTCGCCCCTTCCCTGTGGCGGCGTCGCTGCCGGTAGGAATTTCACACATGATGTATCGGTGTCGGTGCGACCTGATGATGGCGTCGGGCGGGCGGCGTCCCCACTTGGCCGACTCGACGTACTCCTCGATCAGTTCCTTGAAGACCGCCGTCGCTTCGTAAGCAGCCGAAGATGTGGTGCCGACGTGGTGTAAGAAATGCACGAGCTTTGGTCCGCACATTTTCCACAAGTCCCATCGTGCGTGCTGACCTTCTTCGTTGGGAATGGCACCGAGACGCTTGGCGAGACTCTCTTCGTCTCTGGCTGACTGCCCGACGTGGGCCTCTGTCCCGCGTATGTGGTAGTAACGTCCTTCACAAGCCTCCACAACTGGTGCCATGCACTCGTAAGCAATAGATGCCTGATCTTCGAGGTTGTGGCTGATCTGTGTGGTGCTTCCGTGGTGGACTCCATCGACGATGTCTCCGTTGAAGACGACAGCGTAGGGTTCTCCACGGGTCGCGAGGGGAACAAACTCATCCCAGAACTCCCTCCACATCTTCCAGACTTTTTTCTGGAGCTTGCTCGGCTTGTACATACCGCCCTCGTCCATGAACACTCCACCGGGAGGGCACAGGCCGAGACGACAGCCACAGTGGGTGTCAGATACGACTACGAGATTGTTTATCGCTTGCTCTGCCATCATTTGTCTCCCTAGTAAAACCCTTGACGATCCCTCCCTCAGCACCGACTCCGCCTTCGTCGTCCCGCTCCTTGAACAGGCAGAGAGCGATGAGTGAGTAGACCGCGAGGTCTCGCAGGGAATCTTCAACCCCCTCGTTTGCAAGCTCCCCCTTGGTGGAGAAGTTCTTGAGGCGGGTCATCTTGTCGTTCATACGGATCAGGCACCCCTGCCAAGCGGGGACGCCAAAGTCTTCTGCGGCCCGCACGTTAGCGAACGGGTCGCTTGAAGTGCCGTAGTCCCTCTGCTTCTTGTCGTGCAGCAACCCAAGCTCTTTGAGTTCCTTGTGGAAATCTTCGCTGCCACGTTTCATCTCAACCCCCGTATGTTCTTATTGCCTGACGAATTCTCTTGCGTGCCCCGACGCCGCCACCGAATGCGGCTGCCGCCTCTCGTCCTCCAACATCCTCGGAGGCAAGCTCCTGCGCGGCGGCTCTCTGCTCCTCTTCTAGCTCACTTATTCTATTTTCAAGGATAGCACGGCGCATCCGGTAGGGAAGCCTCTTTTCTTCCTCGCTGAGAGATTTCATGGTGGGTTTTCTTCGGGTCAAAATCTTTGCCTTTGCCTTGATGGAGGCCTCCTTGAGTCCATCGGCTGTAGCCTCCTCCATGAACGCCAGCCTTTCCCCGTCACCCCAGAACTTTTCGATGCAGTATTCTCTGGCAGCACCGCGAGCCCTGCTGTGTGCCTCTTTCAGCTTCTTGATGTCCAAGCCAGTGGGGTTGTCTACATCAAGATTGAGGGTTCGCGTGAATTCTCTGGAGAGATTACCGGACATCAGGCAGTATTCGTTGTACTGCTCGTTGCTCATCCACTTCTTCTTTCCGCCTATTTTGAAGTATCGGTCAGGCTGCTCGGGTCCGATGTAGGCGTCCTCCATGTTGTCGATGCGGTTGTTGTACCGCTGCATAACCTCATCGCCGACAAACTTGTGTGTAGACTTCACGGTGGCCGGGACCACCAGACGGTACAAGAAGTCCCCGGCCTGCCCACCTACACCAAAGCTCTTGTGCCTTGGCATTTCCCTGCCGTAGAAGTCCACCTTCGGGAAGTCCTTGACGAGACCCAAGGCTGGCAGAATCTCAGTCTTCTTCAGGGTGACATCGAGAAGGCTCATCATCTGCTTGCCCGGTTCTCTTGAAACTTTTCGTTCCGGCGCGGACACTTGGGTTGCGCGTGCCGTTGACCGGATCACGTTGGGAACAAAAGACACGGCGGTATTTGAAAAGTATTCCCCCAACCCCTGCACAGGCCTGCCCGCAAAGGTCTCTTTGCTGGCTTCCAGAATCTCCGCGATGCCACGCATAAATGTCTTCTCTTGAATTTGTCCGTAGATACCTCTGCCGATATCTTGTGCGACCTTCTCGCCGTGCCCCGCCTTGCCGTGCCGGGCTGTTTTGATCAGGTCGATAGTGAGTGCTGTTGCCGTGGCGAACGGCTCGATGCGGGCGTAGCTGAACCACTTGTCCGAGAACGGGAGGCGGACAGACATGGTCGGCAGCTCTCCCGGCCTTCCTGACGGGTACCGCTGCCTGCCCCGCATAACGTCGATCTCTGTCCCGGTAATCATGGGCTCGTCGTCGTCGGTCATAGCCATCAGCACCATCGCCCACATGCCCGAGAGGAGCGTGTTGGTGAACCCGTCGTAGATTTTTTCGACAGACTCGATCCTCTGCTGGGGGTCAATCCCCTCGTCCCTGAGCTGGGACCAGCGATACAGGGATGATATTGCCGAGAAGGGACTCATCCCCACGCCGGTTGTCAGGATGTTTATGGGAGTCACAATAAACGGGATGACAAATCTGGTGGCTGGGTATGCGTTCCTGAACTGCACCGCCCACTGGCCGACCTTGGGCAAATCTGTCTGCCAAGCCTGACGGAGTGCCTGCTGGTAGGCTGGCATCCAGATTCTCTCGGCCTTTTTATCTGAGTTCATCAAGTAGTCGATGAACTTAGCCGACTCTTCCCTCGTCATATTGCCTTCCGCCTCTTGCTGGCGGGCGGCACGGAACGCATACCCCGCTGCGTACATTTCGGTGAGTGTGGTCTTCATGTACTCGTCCGCCGCAAGGAGTCCTCGCTGCGGAACGCGGATGAACCCGCCGGTCTTGCCCTTGATGAACTGCTTGCCTGCTGAGCCAAACCGACCCTCGATCTCCGTGCTGACGCCAAGCCCAGCCGCGTTCAACTGGGTCTCAAGGACCATCTGCTCTGTCTTCCAAGACTGCTGCAAGTTCGCCCAAGCGGTAGTCCGCATCGACTTCATCATCTGCTTGAATACGACAAAATTCTCCTCGAAGGTGGGTAGGTGCGGGCTGTTTATAAAGAGGTTCCCGGCAGCCTGCATGTTCCTCTTGATGCCAAGCTCGTAGAGCGCGAAGAAGGCTGTCCCCGTTATGTTCGCCATCTGCGTAGTCGGGGCACTGAGGATCGAGTTTCTCCAATACTCGAACAGCTTGTCTGTCCAGTGAGCCGTGTGCTGGCTGATAACGTCGAGGAGCTGCGACGACAGGATGGGGTCGGAGGCAATCGCGTTGAGATCACTCAAGTCCCAGCCGAGGTCGGTGAGCTGCTTTCGCAGCTTCGGGAGGCCGGTGTCGGTCCATTCGTCGAGGATCTTTTGCGCGCCTGCGTTGTTGTTCTGCTTCTTGAGCTTTCGGACCTTCTGCATAATCCTCTCGGGGGGCGTAAAGAACGCCTCGCCAAGAGCCTTCTTCGCCTTTTCGAGAGGGTTCATCCTTCTCAGGAAGTAGAAGGACCGCCCCAACTCCGTACCGTAGGAGAGGAGTGCCTCTGTTGCGCGCGAGGCCAGATCAATCAGGCCCTTGCTGTCTGGGTTTGCAAAGGCTTCGCTGTAGAGTTCCTGAACGAGGCGGTTCCCAAGCACCGAGTTTCTTTCCGACGCGGGGACGCCCTCTTTTGCGTTGGCCTTCAGCTCCTCAAGGATGATTTCACGGGCACCTTCTTCGCCGTGCTTGGCCTTGAGGCTGGCCCAGTGTGCCTCGGCATCCCCTTCGACCTGCACCCAGTTGCTCGGGTGCTTCAGGTCGTAGTGCTTCTCGACAATTCCGTCGAAAAGCTCCTGCATTTCTGGGGTCATGCCTTCCCAGTGGCCCGTCTCTTTTCTTCTTTCCACGTCGAACTGGATGGCCTTGTCCACGAGAGTATCCGGGGAATCCGGGCGTCTCCTCTCGACGGCAAACTGGACCCGGTTCGAGACTTCCCGCCGCAGCTTGTAGAGGTCGTTGAGCTTCAGCGCAAGCTGCCGAGAGACCGCGTTGCGGTAGGTTATGGTCTGCTTGAGCTTCTCGATAATGCCCGGCTTGCTCGACTCAAACCCCGCCTCGTCAGCGTGTTCAATTTGCTGGCTGAGGGAAGCGACGTTCCGTTCGAGCCTCTGGAGCTGTGCGTTGAGGTCGTCCGTCTGGAGGACAAGCTGTTCCCCGAGCCACTGTCCGGCGATGTCGTCGAGGGAGATTTTCCCCTCGTCTTCTTCGGGATCGTAGAACTCCTCTTCACTGGCAGCAGCCTCGTCAGCAGCCTCGGCGGCAGCGGCCTCTTGCTCTTCCATAACCTCTTGGGGGGTCTTCTTGGTTATGTCCGTGAACATCGCGTCCCTGAGTTCCTCCGCCCTCATTCGCGCCTCTACCGTCGCTGCGCCTTCAGACCCAAGGATAATCTCAAGAATCCCGTCAAGCTCGTTGAACGCGCTCTCGTCTCCGGCTTCAATCCGTTCCCAAAGCTCCAGAGCTTCGTTGTCCCAATTTCCTCCCGCTTCGTCGCCGTAGACTCTTGAGAGGTCTTTCAGGACAGTCGAGATGTCCCCCACCATTCCTTCTTTTTCTTCTAGTAATCTTGCAGGGCTGGTCAACCACGGCATATCCATCTTTGGAAAACCGAACTGCTCATTAACCGACCGTGCAAACCTTGCGATCTCAATGAGAAGGTCCGTCTGTTCGTTCCCGGTTCCCCGGAGTGCGAACTGGACGTGAGACTCAGACCCCCCGGTCTTCTCATCTTCCTTGGCTTGGTCGATCTCAGCCTCCTTGTCTTTGATCTCTGCCAAGATGTCCAGCTCAGGGAGTGTCCCCTGTTCTGCCTCTTGAAGCGCGGCTTGGAGGGCGGCCAGCTCCTCCTCAAGAATTCCAGTGATCGGGTCAATGTCCCTGTCCGCCTCGACTGTCTGACTGATTCTCTCTGCACGGGAGAGGTCTCTCTCGCCCGGCTGGGACGGCTCAACCTTCGACATGAACCTCGCCAGAGGTGCTTCGACGGCCTTTTCAACGACAGCCTTCGTGCCGAGCCCTTCAAGGTTGCCGATGATCTTTTTTACCGTCCCGTACCCTCTGCCCGCCTTGTATTCGATCTCGTGCTTGAGAATCCTTCCGAGGAATACCTCGATTTCCTTGTCGCTCAGGCCGTCCTTCCTCGCTTCACCCTTCATCCGGGTGAGCTTGCTCCGCCCTGCTCCAATCCAGCCAAGCTCCCTGAACTCCGGGTTTACAACCGTGTTGATAATCTGCTCTTGCTTCGTCAGGCCAGCGGCCTCAACGCGGTTGAACGCTTCGTCCGTCATGCTCTCTGGAACAACCGGGCGGAACTTCTCGCTGCCCGCCTGCCAGCTTCTAAGTACATCCTTGAATATGTTCTGAAGCTCTTTGTCCGAGGCGGCCTTTACAGGCTTCCGTGTCCTGTCAGCGTAAGCTACAACGGTTCTTATGTGTGCCTTCCTCGGCTCGACCTTCTGCCCGTCTATCTCGGTCCACTCGATGTCGTATTTCCAGTCATCGAACGACTCGGCTTCCCCTTTGATGACCCTGTTTATGATCAGAACTCCCTTGCCCTCTTCCTCAGCTCGGACGGTCTTTGCGGCCTTCCCAGAAAAGGTGACGCTCTCCCCAACTTCCAAGGGGCGATCCAACTGGGGCAGCTTGCCCTCCTGCTCGTCGTGAAGCCTGATCCTGTTCCAGTTGCCGTTTCTTGTTGTTTCTACGTTCGTCTTGTGGATCTGCTTCCGTGCCGACTCGATGGAAGCATCGTCGCTGATGTCGATGAAGTCCGGCTCCGCAGCAATCAGTGCATCAAGCTCCATGTCGCTCAGGTCAGGAGACCAAGCATCCGACTTCAGGACTCTCTCCTCTATAACCCTGTTGTTTGTTGCTGCCTGAGTCTTGACCGACTTCTTTGTCGGTGGCTTCGATGGCGGGGCTTGGTACAGGACTCCTCGTTCCTTTGCCAGCTTCTTTATTTCGCTGTCGTCCACCGACCCGTCTTCTTTTGTGGGCAGGGCTATGTCGAGGATTCCCTTATTGCCCATCTCGCCCTGAAATCTGGCTGATGGCCTGAGCCTGCTGCCGGGAACCTGAGTGATCTTTCGGGCGTCAGTTGTGCGTTTCGGCGTTTCGGCAACCGCCTCGTATGCAATCGTCAGGACTTTGAAAGTCTTTTTGGTAACGTCTCGCTCGTAGTTCACATACCTGAGCAGGTCCATCACGTCGTCTGGAACCTTCACGAGAGGCTTCCCGTCTTCTCCATACATGACGTTTCCGTCCGGGTCACGCTGGAACGTGGGGAGCATCAAGGCTCTCGTCGTGGCCTCGGCCACGGATTGCGGGTCGGTACCCACGGGGAGGCCGAGAAAGTCGCCCAGCTTTATGGCCTGAGCTTCTAAAAGCTGCGGGCTGAGCCTTGCAAAGTGGCTCGCGGCTCGCTCTGTTGCCTCCTTTATCTTGTCGGGCTGAGATGCGTAGAGCTGGTCAGCCTCATCAAGCTGCAAGGCGAGCTGCCTGTCCTGATTCCGACGCTGCTCCCACTCGTCAACGCTCATGGTGTATTGGCTTTCGCCCTCGGCGAACTCTTCCCTCGACCTCGACCCGCCCCTGAGAGTTCCGGCTTCCATTGTCCGGCGGCTGGCTACCGTGTCGGAAAGCTCAATCTCCGCGTATGCAGAAACAAACGCCTGAAGTCTTTCCGCAGACACGTTCCTTCCCCCTCCGCCGGGGTTCGCTTCCTTGAACGCTTTTCTACTCTCTTCGATTTTCTTGACGATCTTCTTCTTGGCCGACTTGATCTTCTCCCGCCTCTCTTGAGGGTCTTCAATCTGGGAGATGGTGTTGAATTCGTCAGCGAGCTTGGACAGAGCCTTGCCCTCTGCTTCAAGGCCAGCCTTCAGCTTCGGGTCGAGTTCGCTCTCGGCCTGATCCGCCAGACCTGCGATTTCAGATTCCGCTTCGTCCAAGAACTCCGTGGGTGCGCTCTTTTCGATGACCTTCTTGAGAAACTCTGGGTCCAAGCCGATGTCTTCCGGCTCTGCCGTGACCTCAAGAACGGTGGTGCTGTCTTCTGGGACAGTCGCTTGCAGGGTCGCCGAGTCTTCCGCGAGAAGCTCGTCCGCCGCCTCTTTTCCAACGTCGGTTTGAGCGACGATAGCTGCGTCAGCCGTTACCTTCGATTCTTCCTGCGCCTCTTCGACTACGGTCTTCTTTTTCTTCTTTGGCCTTTTCTCGCTCTTAACGGACGGGATTGCTGGAGTGGCTGTGCGACCCAAGGCTGCCTGTGCCTGAGCTGCGAAAGACTCTCCGGCAGCCCGGATATGCTCAGCACTAAAGTTGCCTTCGGTTTTGCCTGCGATACGTTCAGCTGCGGTCTGGTCCGCAAAATTCGCGTAGTTTTTGAATGACTCTTTTTCAGGGAATGCTTCCGCCAGCTTAGCCGCGTCAAAGTCCTCTCCGGGGTGTGCGTCCTCGAACAACATGGCAGCCTCGACGGCGTGGGCTGCTATTTCTCCCTCGTTGGTGAGGTATCCGACAGCCTCCACCGGGTCTTTCGGATTTTTGAGGTCCAACCCCCAATTGCCTGCCATGTGGTGCATCTCGTGGGCGATGCTGGCCCGGAGCTTGATGCCTTTGTGGTGCTTGCTGATCTGGAGTTCCATTACGGCCCCTGCTTCCGGGTGGCCAACAGGGTGCCGGGCTGCCTGACTGTTGGAGCCGTACCTGATGACGAAGTCGTCGGCAAAGACCGCGTTAGGAAACGCAGCCTTGAGCTGCTCCATAACCTCTTCGGACGGATGAAACTTGTTCTTTCCCCCTGCGAAGGCCCCCTCGGAGAGTGTCCACCCATCAGGGAGAACGTCGGCCCGCTCGCCTGCCTTGAGGCCCCGGAGCGACTCGATGAATGGCGCGAGTATATAGTCGCCAATCTGCCGAGGGGTTTCGTATCGGATGCTGATGTTTCTGGTCGTTCCGGTGGCAACAGGCTCGGCAACAGGCTCGGCAACAGGCTCAGCGGCTGGCTCGACGGCGGGCTCGACGGCCCTCGCTTGCTCTTCGGCCCTCTCAACTGAGCGGCCCACGTCCGCCAGCTCTTCCTGAGTCATCTGGCTGAAGTCGTAGTCGGACCCTTCGACTTGGCTTATGGACTCGGCCCCCACGGCAGCCAGCCGGTCCTGCTCTTCCTCCTGCCAATCGCGGTACTCCCAGTACATAGTGGCATCAATTTTTTGTTTTTCCCACTCCTCTAGGTCTCTGGCAACTTCCGCGACGTTAGACACTGACGGTTGGGTCGCAACCGGGACGTTTACGCCCAGCTCGCCCATCTGCTCGGCTTGGAGCGGTGTGCCTGTCGTCGGCTCCGGGCGTCCCAGAGAGTCCAGCTTGCTCTCAATCAGTCTCGTGTTGGCTGTAATCGTGTAGTCGCCGGGGTTAGCCTCCTCCACGGCTGCAAGGAAGTCTCGCAGTCGAACCTCCTGATCCTCGCTGACGTTTCCGAAGAAGATGTCTTCAATAGTGGGGAGGTCGAAGAACACCTCGCGGCGATCCCCAGCCACCTCGACCCCCTCTTCGACCTGCTCGGACTGCAACCGCAGGCCCAGCACCTGCGCCGTGTCGGTGAAGGTGTTGAACTTCTCCTGCCGACTGAGGGATTCGGCGCGGTCCCTGAGTGCCTTCCACTCCTCGGTCTCCACAGAACTGTCCATCCCTAGAAATTCTGCGTCCTGCTTCCTTGTCCAAGCGTCGTCTCTCGCTGCCGAGGCTTCGCGGGCAGTCTTGAGGGAGGAGGGGTCTGGGAGTGCTTGGGGTGCCTGCGTGTTGTCCTCGGGATCAATATGTTTCAGCGCATCATCCAGTTGTTGCGTGAGTCCCAGTTCAAGGGAAGGCTCGGGAGCGAAGCCCCCTAGTCGCTCTGTCTGCTCCTGCTTCCACCTCCGCAGGCGATCCGCTTGGCTCTCTTGGACGATCTGCGTCTGGTCCTTCGCCGCGTTCCAAGCCTCTCGATGCTCCTGTCTATCCTGCTGCTCTTCCGCATCCCTGTTTTCTGAGATGGCGAGCTGGTCCGTCTCTTCGTCGAACGCCCTCAAGAGAGCCTCTCTCTCGCTGGGCGTGGCGTTCTCCAAGTCCTCATTCAGCTCAGCAATCCGCCGGAGCCTTACAACGTCTGAGTTCTCAATTCGTCCCCCGATATCCCTCTGGATGGCTGGCTCGGTTCCGCTCGGAGGGCCGTCTTGGAGCGGGGTGCGGTTCACCGCCGGACTCGCCACAGCGTCCCCGAGGTCTTGTTCGAGGGTTACGTTCTCAAGCTCTGCCTCTATCTGGAGCCTTCGGTTCCCCTCTTCGTCCGGGTCGTACAGGTGGTCGAACTCGCTCCTTTCCCACAGAGACTTGGCCTCGGCAAGCTCTTCCGCCTCGGGGTCTCTGTCAGCCTCGGTTTCTGTCTTGCCTGTTTTCCCTGATCTTTTATCGGGAGGAGCCTGATAGCTTTCTGTCCACCCTATATCGGTCCTAGTCCCAGCAAGCTCTTCAGCAGGAACCCCGATGGCACCTTCCACGTTCATCAGTCCGGTCGGGAACGGCTTGTCGTCCAGTCCCTCTTTCCGGGCGATCTTCTGGATCATCTTGAAGACTTCGCCGTACTTCCGGCTGTCTTTCCACTTGTTCATCCGGCGGTACCACCAGTCGCGGATGCGCTCGAAGAGGGTCATGTTGCTCTTGGCGATCTTGGAGAGCGCGCCGCTCTTCAGGAATCCGTCCTCCATCCACCTAGCAAGTGCCTCGCGGTTGAGCCTCTGCTCGTCCAGATCGCCCCAGCTTTCATTACCGGGCTTTTTCCGCGCTGCTTCATAGTCGCCCTTGTACCCTTCCCGAGCCTTGAGGTAATCCTCCTTGAAGTTCATCAATACGAACTCTTCGAGTTCCTGATATCCGTCCTCCTCTTCGAGAACGTGGGTGAGTTCGTGGGCATAAAGACCGGCGGCCACGCTCTTCAGGCTCTTGTCTCTGCGGAGGAGGGTTTCAAGGTGCTGCCGCGTGACCCAGACGGTCTTGTCGCTAGAGACGTGCGCGCCCTCAACGCCCTGAAGCGATTCTCTTCCGCCTTCCGAATCTACGATCCTGAGCTTGTAGCCAAACTTGCTCCCGAGTTCGTTGTGGAGGTCAACGATTGCCCGCTCAGCCTGCTCAGTTTCCGCCCCGTAACGCCCTCCAAGAACCACACCGGGAATCACCTCGTAAGCTCCACGATCCCGCCACACCTCCGGCAACTCGCCTTCCGCAGCGTCCCACTGGCTCCCGATATTGACTCCGTATTCTTCGGCAATCGCCAAAACGTCTATGTCGGAGTTCGGGTCTCTCAGCTTGTTCAGGGCTATTTTTTGGGCCGACTCCCGAACATCCCTGCTCTTGAGGGATTCGACGCTATCTGCTGCACCGATGGCTACGAGCCATTTGGCGGCGGCGAGGGCGTTGCCTCTGGAGGGGGCGTTCAAGAACCGACGGATACCATTCTTGATCTTGGGGGCACCGTTGATAAAGACCATCGCACCGGCGGTGTCCCTCGCCGTGTGGAGGGCGGTCAGCATCATCGGGGAGTTCAGCACGCTGCCGTTTTTGTCCGTCCAGTTGGCCTCGTCTTCTGCTCCGGGGATCTGGGCTGCGCGAGCCATAGCTTGACCGACGGCGGTGCCGACCTCCTCTGCCGTTTCAACGCCGCCTTCCCAGAGCATCTTGCCAGCCCCTCGCCCAAAGCTCTTCATAAGGGAGTCGTTGACGACTTTTGATGTAGCTCTCGACGCCATTCTCCTGCCGCTCGAAGCCCCCAAGCTGCCGCCAAGTTCGGCAACAATCCTAGATTCAATATCCGGCATGATCTTTGGGAAGAACTTGCTGCCAGCATGGAACAGGGCCATTGTCCCAATCTCAATCGCGGTCATCAGGCTGGCGTGGTTGAGCGAGTCCTCCTTGCTGAGACCGGCCACCCTTGCTTGGTGGTATGTCTGGTTGAGGCCCTGCGCACCGTACTGGACATAAAGGGAGGGCATCCCACCTGTGTATGCGGAGACAACCATCTTCCCCGCCATATCCGTGGAATCTTTGAGTCCGTTGGCAAGGAACTTGTGGGTCGCACCGAGGCCACCCATGTCCATAGCCTGATTGAACCCGGCGGCAATTCGCTCATCTTCTTTGTGGAACTCAATCATCTCCTCTTCGTTGAGGAACGGCTTGGCGAGCCACGAGTACGACCTGCCCCATTGCTCGACACCACGGCCAACAGCTTGCACCATGAAGGGGGTGCTTTTCCCCTCGTAGTGCTTTGCCTTTTTGTCTATATCCCTAGCGTCTTCTGCGGCCTCAAACGCCTTGAGCTTGGCGTCCTGCTGGACGATTCGGTTGAGGTAGGCGTCTGAAGTGCCCTGACCTGCCGCCAGAGCGTCCGTTACCCCGGACTCTTCTTCTGCGTAATTGTCGAAGTTCAGTTCTGCCATTTGCGTGGTTCCTATGTACCCATCTGGCCGAGGGTGTCGAGCGTTTCTCTGTAAGACTCCCGCTCTTCTTCAGGCGTTTTTTCTTCAGGCTCTAGGTAGTTCTTCCAAAGGGCACCGGCACTTTGCAAGTACCACGGGGTCTTCTCGGGGTCAGCAAGTTCCGCTTCGCTCTTTGACAAATGTTCCGCAATAGACGGAACCCCTGTCCCTCTCAAGAAGCGGGCTGCATTTTTGCCGAGGGGGTTCTCGCCCGCCAGCTTTCTGACCCCCCGGAGCTGCATATCCGTGACGGTTTTTCCGCCCGCTGCTATGTCCTCGACCAGTTTCTTCCGGCGGGCTTTGAGTTCCTCAAACTCGATGAGGACTGGCGTCTTCTTGGACATGGCTGTCCCGTACCCGAACGTGTCGCCGCCGCCAGACTCAAGGAGCGTGTGCCGGGTTTCGAGAATCGCCAGCATCTTGTCCATAACATCCTTTTGTTCCTTCAGGTCTGCTATGACGTTCTGGTTTTTGACAGTATCTTCACCGGAGTCGATCCTGTCGATGGCCTTCTGGGCTTCCGTGCGACGCCTCTCCAACTGGTCCCGCATCGGAAACACCTCGTTGTTGATGAGGTCGGCGTCCCGCTGCTTTATCTGAACCGTCTTCATGGTTCCATCTACCGACACGACAGAAGTTTTCACGGTCGGGTTTTTCTCTTTGTTTTCTGCGTTCCATTTCTGCACGTCCTTTTGGCCGACACCGAAGGCGATTTGCAATGCCTTCTGTGCTTCAGGATTTATCCCTGCCTCTCCACTGAAAAGTGCAGCAGCTTGCGGGGCGGAGATTTTGTCTCCCGCGACTGTCGTGAAATCCGGGCCTTGTGCGCCGGGGGCGGTGAGGTCCGCGAGTGCAGCGGCCTCGGAGGATCGTGGCGGGACCAAGCCGGGGTCCGATGTTGTGGATTGAGTGATTCTTTGGGCGGCTGCAAGATCTCCTTGCGTGGCGGCCTTGAGGTCTTCCCTGACCCTCGCGCGTTGGTTTTCCTCGGCAGCCGCTTCCACCCTTGCCGCCTTCTTCTTCAGTGCCTCTTTGTAGAGGCTGCTTGTCATGGAGCCGCCAACCCCCTCCACTCCGCCTAAAGACTGGTACATGGCTATGGCGGCATCTCCCACGGCCTCGTCCCTTTGTTGGATTTTGAGCCTGATGCCATCCCTCAACGCCTTCTTCTCAGCTTTCCACTCTTTGAGTTCTTGGTTGTCCAGATTTATTTGGGCAACCTTTTTCTCATACGCCTCGACTGCTGCTGGGTCTTTGGGTCGCGGCGGTGTTGGCGTCTCAGTCTTATTCCCGGTGTATCCTGAAGTAACCTCTTTCAGCTCCTCCCGATCCGCCTGAATGTCGAGGTTGTAGGGTTCAGCCGCCTGCTTCTGCGCGTCAAGGACCACCTTGTTGGTCTCAACCGCAGACTTGGTCGCGGCAGCTTGTCTTTTTGCTTTTGTCTCAGCCTGCTCTGCCGAGACATTCGTGACGCTCCCGTCCATGTTCTGTCGGTACATGGTGCCGTCGTGGTCGAAGTGCTTGAATGGCTGGATGTCCGGCCCCGCTGCCTGCATGGTCCCGATTTTGTGGGCACCCTTTTGGTATGCCCGCGTCCTCCAAGTCTGTTTTTCCATTTCGCTCATGTCCGGGGGGAGGCCGAGCATCTCTTGGTCTAGATCGTATTCGAGCTGGTCAAGCTGCTTGGCCTGCGCCGCCCGCCGGTCGTCAGCGACATCCTGCCTCCATGTCTCTGTGGTCTTCTGGATCGCAGCCTGATGATCCATCGTCTTCACTTGGAGCCGCTGCTGCTTGTCCATCCGCGCCATAGCGCGTTGGTGGTCTTCTTCAGGCTTCCTGCCTTCACGCAGGAACCTCGTGAAGTTCATAGCATCAGAGAGCATCTGACGCTTTGACTCTCGCTCGACCTGATCTCGCCTGTCGGTGTACTGGCGTTTACCAGCCCCGAACCCCATCTGACCGATGACACCAGCGGAAGGACCGAATGCTACATTGACCGGCATGGATAACCCCTAGAAAATCTTCTTGAACCACTTCTTGACCTTCTTACCGGCCTTGCCGATCTGCCTGCCGATCCTCTTGGTCTCTCGCTTGATGTCTTTTCTGTTCTTGTAGGCGAGGTAGCCGAGACCGGCTATTGCGGCGATTGGGCCGAGTGCTGCACCCATCGCGCCCATTGACCCCAGACCGGCACCGGCGGTGCCACTTCCGAACCCAAACATCCCGGCAATACCCTTCCCTGCCCCCATCCCGAAATTCCCGACACCTCCGAGGATCTTGCCCAGACCGCCCATCATCCCCATTCCACCGCCACCTCCGGCGGTGCCGCCCATATCGGTGAGGTGAGCAACGCCAGCCGTCCCGCCACCACCGCCACCACCCCCGAAACCGAGCAGCTTACCCAGACCGCCCATCATCCCGCCGCCACCGCCACCGCCGCCACCGCCAAGCATGTCCAGACCGGAGCCAAGCACTTGACTGGCCCACCAAGGCGGCTGCTTGGCCTTGGCTGAGCCTAGACCGGCAGAACCGGCTTGCATCATCTGGTTGTAGAAGCCGCCCATGTCCGGCTGCTGGAACGAGGCCGCGTTCAGCACATTCAATCTTTGCTGCGTTAGTCCTTCTTCGAGCCTAGTCCGGTCCCGAGACTCTCTCCCGGCAATCCCCGCCGACATTGCCGACCCAACTGTCGTGCTTCCCAGACCTCTGGATGCGAGATTCTGCCCCATTCTCCCCCGCTCTTGGGAGTAAACATCGGAAATCTGCTGACGACCAGCCGTTCCTAGGTTCCCAACCTCGTTTAGCTGCGAGGAGAAAAGGCCGAGATTAGCTTGCTGGGCTTGCTGCTGGGCCTGCCCCATCTGGGACATCATCATCCCCATCCGGTCGTTCCACCCCATGCCGGAAATCTCTTCGGCACTGGGCAGGGCACCGACCCCAAATCCCGCGATTGGCGAGAACTGGCCTTGGGCATCTTGCTGCAAGCCCATATTTGCGTAGCTGTTCTGTGGCATTTTACCACCCTACAAACAAGAGGAATGCGGAACCGTCTTCTTCGTCTTCGACTTGCTCGGTAGTAGCCGCCCCCGGAAGCCATTCAACTACCAACGCAACCGTGGAGACCGAGGACTCTAGTGTAGCCGATATTGGTGTCCATTCTACAGTAGCAACACCCGGCCCCAGCTCTGAAATCACCTCCGGCTCGACAGGAACCCACTCCGCGACTGCCGGGGTCGGCATCGGGGTTTTGCCCGAGTAGACGAAGGACGGCCCCCACTCAACCGTGACTGAAGACGGACTGACCGAGGAAACGACTGTCGGGGACGCCGGAATCCACTCTATTACCGGAACCCCGGCTTCGGCAGCCCGCGATGTCTCCGGTTCTTCTGGGAGCCACTCGACGGTTGGCGGGTCCGCAGAGACGACCTTCTCGGCCACTGGATCGCCGGTAGACCACTCTACTTCGGCAGCCCCCGGCTCAAGGTCCGAAGACTCTTCGGGAGACCCGACAATCCACTCAACCGTGACAGGATCGACGTGGTATGTGCTTTCAAGGGTGGGAGCAGAGGGAATCCACTCAACCACCGCCGGGTCTGGCAGGCTGCCAGTACCGCCCGCCAGCACGCCCGGTATGATCCACTCGACTTCAACTTCAGTCGTGGAAACCGTTGAAACAAGACCCGGCTCGACGGGGGTCCACTCCACGACTGGAACGGTAACAGTCGGCTTGGAGACAACTGTTACCGGCGTGGCCGGTACCCACTCCACCTCAACACTGGAAGGCGACATCCTAGTGTCTGGCGAAGCCGAGGGCACAACCCACTCAACCACCACCGCTTCTGTCGAGTAGGTGGAGACGACCGTTGGGGCCACGGGAATCCACTCAACGACAACCTCCGAAACGGTGGCCGGTTGTCTGAATTCCGGGGTGTCAGGGAGCCACTCGATTATGGCCCCGCCGGGCTTGACCACGGAGACAAGGGTTGGGGCAACCGGCTCCCACTCAACGACCACCGCGTCGGTCGAGTAGGGGGAGATGATCGTTGGTTCTACGGGGATCCACTCAACGGCGGCTTGCGAGGACACCTCAGAAACGGCTGTGGGGCCTGCGGGAATCCACTCAACGACCACCGCGACGGTCGAGTAGGTGGAGACGACGGTCGGGGCCGTGGCAGCCCACTCGACAACTACAGCGGTAGTGCTTACAGTTGTCTCCCTCACCAGCTCCACGGTCGGGGCTACCGGCAGCCACTCAACAACTGCGGCTGCCACAACGGGGGCCGAAACAGCCGTCGCCGGGGTGGAGACGGCCCACTCCACAGTGGCCGCGTCCACGGAAACGGCAGACCTTGTTGTCGGCGCGGAGGCAGACCATTCCGATACGGCTGGCCCCGCCGAGACGGTGGACTCTGTTCTCGGGGCAGAGTCCGACCACTCGGCGATTGCCGGGTCCGTCGAAACTACGGAGACAACTACCGCAGCAACTACACCCCACTCCACCAAGGCGGCGGAGGGGCTTGTTTCTGTTGGCGGTAGCGGCTGCTGGCCTCTAAGCAGTAATTGAAACATCGGGGATCATTCCTGCCAGAAAGGAATGATGATGTTACACGGCTGCCTGTTGAATCTTCAAAATGGTTCCAGATGTAGACGAATCGGCCACCCCCGACCACTTCACGGTCAGGTCGGAGCCGTCCGGGTCGATAGCGGAGGCAAACTTGATGAAGCAGAGCGGAATGTCGTTCGCTTCAACAGGGGTACTTGAGCCAGCAACAAGCCGGTAGATCAGGACTCCAGACGCCTTATCTCCAGCGTCAGCCTCGGCAATGGACGGCCAAGTGATCGAGCGG
>Ga0310342_100000241_pt1 | contig 28881 bp, 22 predicted proteins | sample S15DNA20500_MG_FD_206155 | JGI IMG/M metagenome (GOLD analysis project Ga0310342, IMG submission 206155) | Marine microbial communities from station ALOHA, North Pacific Subtropical Gyre - S1503-DNA-20-500_MG | ecosystem: Environmental > Aquatic > Marine > Oceanic | place: Pacific Ocean: North... | reverse complement strand
GATTCTGGCGTCGCCGGTGGTTTCAAACCCATCTGCGGGAGCAGAAGTATCCTCGACGTACATCGACGCTGGAGGAGGTACGAGAAGAGTCAACGTACCGTTATTGAGGCCGAGACCTTCCCCGGCTCCGTACGACAATCCACCCTGAACAATGATGTTGTCGAGCGGAGGAGAATTGTGTGTCCCATCCTCGAAGCTGATAGCGACATCAGTGTCACTTCCGACCACCAAGGCTGGAGCCATCGTCAATGAAGCAATCGTAGTGCCGGAGCCTGCTGGAATCGTCTGCGCATCGTAGGGTGCCTCCACATCCATCACGACACCTAGAGTGACTCCACCTGTGAGGATTTCCGGCGCCTGCAGTTCCGCGCTTGCGGCAGCTCCCTGTGGTTCAAGACCAGTGGCAGTTGCCAATCCTTCGTCATAACCGATGGCCAGAACGTAAGCCTGGACAGGATCATCCGCATCCATGGTGATATTCATGGTTACGGACGAGAGTCCCTGGGCTGTGGCGTCACTGATCGACAGTGACTGCTGGGCAGAACCAGTCAGGTTGAACCCGAGAAGAGCGATCAATACTAAGAAGACAAGTTTACTAGGACGCATAACACCATCCCTCCGATGTGAGCTGTAACTCGATAGCGTCCGGCCATCCGGAATAGCTGAGTCCGAACAACCTTCTACGAACAAAAGTGCATACAAAAAACTAAATAGCGTAATCAACGGAGTTAACTCCGTATGTTCTTCTGCATATACAGAAGAGCAATTAAGTAAAATATTATCTAAGAAACCCTTGGGAAGCACTAACTTGTGACGATGACTTTAATGACTCTCGATAGTCTAGCCAGTCACTTTGTATATGTTACACCGCCGCCGCCGCGAGAATCGCTGACGCCGACCCAACCTCGTTTTTGGGTCCGACAGAGCAGTTGGAAGTCACCAATACTGCCTCTCCTGCCTGTTCGATGGCCAAAAGTCTGGAGAGTCTTTTCGGTCTTTTCGGGTATCGCTCTCTCGAGAGTGAGGGAATCAGGAAGGCATTGGTGATGAATTTTTGGAGAGGTGACCGAAATTTCGGGCGAAAGTCCGAGTCGATTGAGTCCGAGAAGGACCTGAAGAACGTTTGTGATGATGGTGGGGCCACCTGGGGTTCCCAGGACTGCCCTGACATCCCCGGATTTATCGAGCCAGACGGTGGGACTCATCGAGGAAAGAGGACGTTTTCCGGGAGCCACCGCGTTGGCTGACCCTTGGATCAAGCCAAACAGGTTGGGTTTGCCTGGATGGGCCGTGAAATCGTCCATCTCGTTGTTGAGCAAGAACCCTGCCCCAGGTACCAGAACCCTGCTGCCGAAGGAGCCGTTTAAGGTCGTGGTGACGGCGACGCCGTTTCCTTGCTGGTCGACAACGGAGTAATGGGTAGTTTGTTCACTCTCTTTTGGTGGGGTCAGGTCCTCAAGGAACTGCGAGGAGGAAGAGGCTTTTCGGGGATTGATGGATGAAGCTCGCTTATCGAGTCGCGCATGCTTTTCAAGTCGCTCCATCTGGCAGTCGACAAAATCAGGATCTCCGAGATACTGATTTCGATCTGCGAAGGATCTTCTCATCACTTCAGCAAGAAGATGGTAAAGCTCAGGAGATTCGGCATCAGATCTGTCTAGCGCGAAGTGGCTGAGCATTCGATACATCTGTAACAAGCAGATACCTCCCGAAGATGGAGGTGGCATCGAGATACCGTTTCCCTTGCCCGTGGAGAATCGGATCGGCTTTCTGTTCACAGAGCGATAGTCGAGTAGATCCTGAGCGCTGATAATCCCACCGCCACGCTTCATCTCGACAACCAGGTGATCGGCGACCTCTCCATCGTAAAAACCTGGAATACCTTTCTCGATAATGGTCTCCAGTGTTCTGGAGAGATCCGTTTGGACGAAGTTTTCGCCTGCTGGGACAGCATCGCCTCCCGGATAGAATACTTCCCCGGTGGCCTCGAATCGGAGCATTCGACTTTTGGCTCCGGCGAGCATCCGGTGAGTGCGTTTCGTCATCTCAAACCCGTCTCTGGCCAGTGCCAGGGCTGGCTCGATCACTTTCTTGCGCGGCAAACTTCCCCACTCCTTTTGAGCGGTGAGCAAACCGGAGACCGATCCCGGTACTCCTGAGGCGAGGTGCCCGACCAGTGAGGCATTTTTCACCCCTGCCGCGGCGGCACGGACATACATATCACTCGTTGCCGCAGCGGGTGCTTTCTCACGAAAATCGAGTGCAACCTGTTGGGGTTGCCCTGCTCCTCTGCCGATGGAGCCGACCAGAAATCCACCGCCACCGAGGTTGCCGGCGGCTGGATATGTCACGGCAAGGGCGAATCCGACAGCTACCGCCGCGTCGATGGCGTTCCCACCGTCATCGAGGATCTTGGCACCGACCGCCGCTGCGAGTGGTTCTGCCGCGGCAACTGCACCCCGTGATGCACGTTTTTCGAACATGAATCAGCCCTCCTGGACTCTAGGTTCTACGTTCACGATCCGTGTTTCTGTATCGCGCGTGATGGCGTACTGAAATCCCGATCCGATCGATCCAGCCCCGGTCAACCCGTCGCGACGGAGCGCTACGAACGCTGCCTGTATCGACCGGTTGGCTGGAACTCGTCCGATGATGCGGTCCAGAGCCTCCTCGATCGCTTGATCGGGAGTGGCTCCACGACGCATCAATTCAACCACCAGGAAAGAACCGCAAATTTTGGAGATCTCTTCACCGACACCTGTGGCCACGCAGCCGCCGACTTGGTTGTCGGCGTAAAGCCCGTGGCCGATGATCGGAGAGTCGCCAACCCTACCTGCGAGCTTCCAGGCCATGCCGCTGGAGGTGCACGCTGCAGCGATGGCACCCGATGAACTCATGACTACCTGTCCCAGTGTGTCATGCCCTTCCGGTTGACCATCTGCCTTCGGATGCTTTTCACGCCATTTTTGGTAAGCCTCTCGGGCACCATCGGAAAGGGTTTCTTGCGCATCGAAGCCTTGTGCCCTGGCAAAACTGGTGGCTCCTTTTCCGACCAAGATCAGGTGGGGTGATTCTTCCATCACCTTGCGAGCTACCTGGACCGGATGTCGATAACCGGTCAGGGCGCATACTGCTCCCGCGTCCTGGGTTTCGCCGTCGCAGATGGCAGCATCCAGTTCCACCTCGCCTTCTCGGTTGGGGAGGCCACCGTATCCGACGCTCGAGATGGCTGGATTGGCCTCGGCAGTCATGACGCCACGTTCGACCGCATCGAGAACGCTTCCCCCCTCGACCAGGACCGACAGAGCTTCCTTGTTGGCCGCTTCTCCAAAGCGCCATGTCGAGATGATGATGGGAGTTCGAGCACGGGCGACGGAGCCTTGCTCGCCGTTGAGCCCGGGAGAAGCGAGAAACCCTGCTCCAGCAGCAACTCCTCTGAGCAAGAAGTCTCTCCGGTGCATGGTAGCCAGCTCCTCTCTTCACGGGACGATCATTCAGAGTCTGATGGATCATGGGGAGTCCGGCAACCCTCGCCCTCACCGTGGCCGGGGATGGGAAAAAGATAAGCGCGAGAATGGAGCTCTGTGGGGCAAATGACAGAAGAATAGGTCACCCTGAACTGGCGCAAAGTCGCGGATTGGAGCTCACACCTGGTGAAGGAAATGGAAGTTCAGGCGAGTTTGGTGGTGGCGGTGGGTTTGATTACTTGTTCAGTATCGAAGAGGCAGTGGTCCGGTTCACGGTGCTCTCTTCGCCAGCTCGCTCCTGCCAGGCGAACAGGAAAAAGACGGTCAGTAAGATGATCGCGATGCAACGGATGGCGCCGGTACCGGTTTCAGACCACTCCGTCGATTCTGTGGTCGGGCTCGGCAGGGGGGTGGGAAAAACCACCTCGGGCAGCACAAACGTCTGCATAGGCTCGACTCGCGGTGGCAGTGGGGCGGCCGGATAGCTCACCACATCGAGCCACTGCTGCTCTCGGCTGGGGATCGTCAGGTCGGAGGTCGGATCTCCATTTTCATGGCTAGTTGCTGGATTTTGCCGTTCTTCGACCATCTACGCCTCCTGTGTAACAGGGTTCACTGTGTTGATCATCGGCAGAATCGGCCTTCGACTTGAGTGCTTTACTTGCGGTAAACGTCCTCTGACAGCACGATGCAGCTGCGATGTTGCGGTGTTGCGCCGACTATCATGTCCTGGCTCGAGAAAGGAGCCGTGTCTTGTCTCAGAGTCTTCGGATCGGTCGAGAAGTGATCGAGCAGGAGGCGAGGGCCCTGGAGGCTCTCGCACAGGGACTCGGCGAGTCTTTCGAAGAGGCGGTTCGCCGGCTCGCGAATGCTCGCGGTCGGGTTCTCGTGTCCGGGATTGGTAAGAGCGGCAGCATTGCGCAAAAGGTCTCGGGAACGCTGGCAAGTACCGGCACTCCTGCACTATTCCTGCATCCTGTCGATGCCTTGCATGGAGATCTCGGTGTGGTCGGTGAGGGTGATGTACTGCTCGCGCTTTCCAAGAGTGGTCATACCGAGGAACTGATCCGCTTCCTCCGCCATTTCCAGCGAGTGGGGGGGGATATCATCTCCGTCTGTGAAGACCGATTGTCACCGGTGGCTCAGCTCTCGGACGTGGTGCTGGAGATCCCTGCCCTGGGCGAGGCGGGCCCTCTCTCTCTGGCTCCTACCACCAGTTCGGTCTTGCAACTGGCAGTGGCAGATGCTCTGGCGATGAGTCTTCTCGATGCTCGTGGTTTCACTGCAGAGCAGTTCGCTCGTCTTCACCCAGAAGGAGTTCTGGGACGTCGATTGTTGGTGCGCTGTGAAGACCTGCTTCACGAGGGAGATGAACTCCCGATGGTTCGTGAAGACCAAAAGGTAGCAGATCTTCTGGTCGAGATGAGTGGTAAGGGACTCGGCATGTCTTGCATCGTCGATGCCTCGGGTGCTTATCAAGGGGTCTTTACCGACGGTGATCTGAGAAGGTTGTTTACTCGTTCAGCTTCACCGGTTGCCTTGCCAGTGTCTGAGGCGTGGAAGATGAGCCGACGAGATGGCGAGTCTCCGGAGTTCCAGAAGGGTGTCATCGATGCGGAATGCATGGCGGTGGAAGCGCTGGGGATAATGAAACAGGATCAGATCACCTGCTTGGTGGTTTTGCGCGAAGATGGCTCTCCTCGAGGAGTGGTTCGTCTCGTCGATATGATTCGTGAGGGCCTTTACGATCCTGCCACTAGCTGATCGGAACGATAGCGAAGTGTTCCATCGATCGCGATCAGGCAGGCTACGGGCAGTTTATCAGTCTGCAGTTAGAACTACCGGGAGTTCTTATCGACCCCGAAACCCTGGTCGATTCCGGTCCAGCCTCTGTTCAGGTCAGCGATGGTGGTTTCATCCAGGAGCTGTTCTGCCAGGTTGCAGATTTCCGTCCATCGCTGATTGATCTGCGGAGGTGCATGACCGTTGAGGAGGCTATGTACCTTCCTCGGTTTTCCTTCGATTCCCTCGATCACCTGTCGTAGCGAGATCTGTTCAGGTGGAACGGAGAATACAAATCCACCTCCAGGTCCCCTGTGACTTTTGAGCAGGCCGATCTTGACCAGTGGTTGAAGCATTTTGCGGGTGAAGTGTTCAGGGAGTTGTGCTTCTTCACATAACTCTACGACGGTTCGTGGCAGTTTCGGATTCTGGGCAAGAAGTTGTAGACATCGCAGCGCATACTCGATCCCTCTTGAATATAGGAGTGGCATCTTTTCTTCCCGGGTGCTCGTCAGCGAGTGCGACCAAGTCGCGTTCTCTGTGGGTATTCGTCAGCTCTTTACAGCCACTCGGGCACGATTGTAACCGTTGGTATAGTTATCTTGAATCGTAACCCGGGAAAAAGTCATAGGTCACGGAGTTTGTTTGGAGAGATCGGTCTAGAATTCTAATCAGCTGGTAAGTCCGATGTTGTTGGCAGCCAGCGCAACCGGACCGTGAGTTCCTTGTGGTTACTTCATGTGAGGATATCGATGATCGGTCGGGGGGTGGAAATTCTCCTTGACGGTTCTCGGTGCGACCCAGCGCAGCAGATTGAGTGCTGAACCGGCTTTATCATCGGTTCCTGAAGCCCTGGCCCCTCCGAATGGTTGCTGTCCGACAACCGCCCCGGTCGGTTTGTCGTTGATGTAGAAATTTCCTGCGCTGTAACGCAATCGATCAGAGATGGCCTCTGCTGCCACTCTGTCGCTACTGAAGACCGCCCCGGTGAGAGCGTATGGACTGGTGTTATCGACCAGGTCAAGGCACTCATCCAGTTGCGAATCTTCGTAGACGAACACCGAAAGCACCGGTCCGAACAGTTCCGTTTCCATCGAATAGGATTTTGGATCTTCACATTCGATGATGGTCGGAGAGATGTACCAGCCCTGGGAGTTGTCGCATTCACCACCGACGATGATGGTGCATTTCGGGTCTTCTTTTGCCTGGTCGATGGCTTGTTGAAGTCGTAGGAAGGCGCTTTCCTCAATCACGGCACCCATGAAGTTTCTGAAATCGCGAACATCTCCCATTGCAAGAGAGCGAGTCGCTTCTACCAGCGGATCTTTGATTTCAGGCCAGAGACTTTTGGGCACATACATTCGACTCGGTGCAGAACATTTTTGACCCTGGTATTCGAATGCCCCTCGAACGGCAGCTGTTACCAATGACGCCACGTCGGCGCTCGGGTGAGCGAAGATGAAATCCTTCCCTCCCGTTTCTCCCACGATCCTGGGATAATTGCGGTAGTCCTGTAGCTGGTTGCCGATCTGTTTCCAGAGCTGACGAAACACTTCGGTGGAACCCGTGTAGTGGAGACCGGCAAAACTGGAGCTTGAGAGTGCGGCAGCGGTGACCTCGACAGGGTCCCCTGGAACAAAATTGATGACACCGTCTGGAAGCCCCGCTTCCTGGAGCATCTGATAGGCGTACCAGTTGGAGAGGATCGATGTCTTGGACGGTTTCCACACCGCCGTGTTCCCCATCAGTACAGGAGCGCAACATAGATTTGCTGCGATCGATGTGAAGTTGAAGGGAGCGATGGCGTAGACGAATCCCTCCAGTGGCCGGTAGTCGACATGATTCCAAACACCAGGGGGGTTCTTGAGGGGCTGTTCCTGAGGAATTTGAGCCAGGGCGAAATGATTGTTGAAGCGGAAGAAATCGATCAATTCACATGCCGCATCGATCTCTGCTTGCAGGACTGTCTTCGATTGCCCGAGCATCGTCGAGGCATTGAGCTCGTCTCGCCACGGGCCACTCAGAAGTACGGCTGCCCGCTCCATCACTGCCGAACGAACTTGCTGAGTGGCACGGGACCAATCGATCCACGCTTCGTTCGCGGCATCGACAGCCATCTTCACCACTTCCGGGGTGGCTGCATGCCAGCGAGCCAGTACTTTCGAATGATCGTGAGGACAGTGTTGTTGGCGGATATTTCCGGTGAAAATTTCCTTGCCGCCAACGATGCACGGAATCTCAGGGACTTCGTTCCACATCGAGTCGAGGCGCGCCTCTATCGCCACTCTTTCGGCAGACCCGGGTGCGTAATCAAGGATCGGTTCGTTTTCCGGTTCTCCTGGGCAGAAGATCTGGTTTCCCATCGGTCCTCCTGGTACTTCAATAGCGTATTTAGAGTGGACGCATTAGAACGGGAGTGACATTCAAATGCTACCGTACACGGCCTCGGTTTGGTTGCCGCATCCGCTTTCAATGGCTAGGGTAGATATTGTTGGATGAGATCAGAAAGGGTCTCTTGCCACACCCTTGATCCCCGGAGGTTTTGAGATGTCCCGTTCCGTTTCCGATCTGCTCGATTCGGGTGACCTGTTTCAGGACCGTCACATCGGACCTCGAGGTGTTGATATCGAGGCGATGTTGGCGCGGATCGGTGCCAGTTCACTGGAAGAGTTGATCGAAAATACAGTTCCCTCTTCGATTCGTTATCCTGGTCCACTGAAGTTGGAAGAGGCGGCGACCGAGGGCCAGATCTTGTCTGAACTCAGTCAACTGGCTGGCAACAACAAGGTATTTCGATCTCACATTGGAACTGGATATCACGCCACCATCACGCCACCGGCGATCCAGCGCGGCATTTTGGAATGTCCGGGTTGGTACACCGCCTACACTCCCTACCAGCCGGAAATCAGTCAGGGACGGCTCGAAGCGCTCTTGAATTTCCAGACGATGGTTTGTGATCTCGCCGGGCTTGACGTTTCGAATGCCTCTCTGCTGGATGAGGGGACTGCTGCTGCCGAGGCGATGACGATGTGCCATCGGATTCAGGGAAAAGTCAGGAGAGATGGAAGTGCGGAACTGTTCTTCGTTTCGGAGAAATGCCATCCACAGACCATCGAGATTGTGCGGTCGAGAGCAATTCCGTTGGGAATTGAGGTTGTTGTTGGCGATCACGAGGACTTTGTCTTCCCGAGCAAGTGCTTCGGCATTCTCCTGCAGTATCCCGATACCGATGGCAGGGTTGTCGATCTGGAGCAGATCTGCGCCCGCGCCCATGACGCGGATGCCCTGGTTGTGGTGGCGGCGGATCCACTTTCCCTGACCCTCCTGCGGCCACCAGGAGAAGCCGGTGCCGATGTGGTGGTGGGATCTACCCAGCGCTTCGGGATACCGATGGGTTTTGGTGGTCCCCACGCGGCCTATCTCGCTACCCGCGACAAGTATCAGCGGCAGATTCCGGGACGGCTGGTGGGAGTTTCACGAGATTCCCAGGGTAAGGAAGCGATCCGGTTGGCACTCCAAACCAGGGAGCAACACATCCGGAGAGATCGGGCTACCAGCAACATATGTACTGCCCAGGTTTTGTTGGCAGTTTGTGCTGGCATGTACGCGGTACACCATGGCCCCGATGGACTTACGACCATCGCACGAAGAATTCGTCTGCAGACCGAAATCTTGGCGTTGGCTCTGAAGGATCTCGGCCATGAAGTGCTGGATGTGGTTCGCTTTGACAATGTGAAAGTTGTCCCGAAAGAAATCAGCGAAGAAGAATTGCGAAGCCGAAGTGCGGCTGCAGAACGTAACTTCCGCTACTACGGCGATGGTTCCGTCGGGATCTCGCTCGACGAGACCACTACCCGAGACGATCTCATGTCGATCCTGACCCTGTTCGGAGCTGCCGCTGATTCGATAGATCTTGAGACGGTTGCAGGTCGATGCGATCTAGCGATTCCCGAACGACTGGCGAGGAAAAGTCATTTCCTCACCCACCCCGTGTTCCATCGCTATCGCTCAGAAACGGCATTGATGCGATACATGCATCAGCTGGAGGCCCGCGATCTTTCGCTCGATACAGCGATGATTCCACTCGGCTCTTGCACCATGAAGTTGAATGCTGCGGTGGAGATGTTCCCGATTCTCTATCCTGGGTTTGCTCAGCTTCATCCGTTCTGTCCCAAGGATCAAACCGCTGGATACCAGTTGCTGTTTGATCGTCTCGAAACCTGGCTGGCGGAGATCACCGGTTTCAGTGGGGTATCTTTGATGCCCAATGCCGGATCTCAGGGTGAATATGCCGGTTTGATGGTGATCCGCGCTTACCACCAGTCACGAGGAGATAGCAACAGAAAGGTCTGCTTCATTCCTCAGTCGGCACATGGCACCAACCCGGCCAGTGCGATCATGGCGGGTATGGAAGTGGTAGTGCTACCTTGCGACTCTGAAGGAAACATCGATCTCGAAGATCTTGCTGCCAACATCAAAGAGTATGGGGATCGAGTGGCCGCACTGATGGTGACTTACCCTTCGACTCACGGGGTGTTTGAAACGGAGATCATCAGAATTTGTGAGATGATTCACGAAGCCGGCGGGCAGGTATATCTCGACGGTGCCAACATGAATGCGATGATGGGTCTTTGTCGTCCCGCTGATTTCGGGGCCGATGTTTGCCACCTCAATCTTCACAAGACATTTTGCATTCCGCATGGAGGTGGAGGCCCGGGAATGGGTCCCATCGGTGTGGCCAGTCATCTCACTTCGTTTTTGCCTGGGCACCCGCAGGTGCAAACGGGAGGAGCTGATGCGATCGGTACCATCTCGGCAGCTCCCTACGGCAGTGCGACTATTTTGCCGATTTCCTACGCTTACATCCGGTTGATGGGAGATAACGGGCTTCGCAAGGCAACAGAGGTGGCGATACTCTCGGCCAATTACCTCGCTCGTAATCTCGAGGACTACTACCCGGTTCTCTATCGCGGTTCCAGTGGTTACGTCGCTCACGAATGCATCATCGATACTCGCGTTCTCAAGGAGAGTGCCGGAGTCTCGGTTGACGATATTGCCAAGAGATTGATCGATTTTGGATTCCATGCCCCGACCATGTCTTGGCCGGTAGCTGGTACCTTGATGATTGAACCAACCGAGAGCGAGCCGAAAGAAGAACTGGACCGTTTCATAGAGGCGATGAAAGCAATCCACGCCGAGGCAAAAGCGGTGGAGCAGGGTGTCTATCCTGCCGATGACAATCCGCTGAGGAATTCACCTCATACATTAGCAATGGTGACCCAGGAGAACTGGGATCATCCATACTCACGAGAGCAAGCGGCATTCCCCAGTACCCACACCAGGGCCTACAAGTTTTGGCCTGTGGTGGCCCGCATCGATCAGGCTTATGGAGACCGTAACCTGATTTGTTCCTGTCTACCTCTCGCCGAGTATTCTTGATCGGACACTTCAGGAGCTGTCGGTTTCTATCAGGGCTTGGTGAAGTGCTGTTGCACCACGGGCCAGATCTTTCTCCGGCACAACGCAGGTGATCACCAGGTTCGATGAAGAGATCAGGTCGAGGTTGATCTGTTGCTCCGCGAGTATCGAGAAGATTTTTCCCGCAACTCCCGGTTCTCTGGAGATGCCCTCTCCTATGATGTTGAGCAGGGCAACGTCGTCGCTGATCAGCCACGACGAGCCTCCTACCTCCGTGACCACCCTTTGCAGGTCAGCCTCCTGGAGGGGCGTTTTTCCTGGAACGATAAAGGTGATGTCGTTGAGGCCCTCATGACTCTGAGCCTGGACGATCAGGCGTACATTGACTCCGAATTCACCGACCCCGTTGAATACCCTGGCGGCGATGCCAGGTTGATCTGGTACCCCCAAGATGGAGATCTTACAAACGTCTCGATCATCGGTGACAGCACGAACCACGACTTCTTCCATCGAATCTTCCTTTCTGGAGATGCGAGTTCCAGGTTGATCTTCAGTTGCCGAGGCGACAACCAATGGGACATTGAATCGGCGTGCCACCTCGACTGATCGGCCGTGCAAGACCTTGGCTCCGAGGTTCGCCATCTCCAGCATCTCGTCATAACTGAGGGCATCGATCTTCTTTGCACCCGGCACGAGACGCGGATTTGCCGTGAAGACACCTGGAACGTCAGTCAGAATCTCGCAGCGTTCTGAACCGAGTGCTGCAGCCATCGCTACGGCGCTGGTGTCAGAACCTCCTCGCCCCAGGGTGGTGATTTCTTGTTGCTGATCGATTCCCTGGAACCCTGCCAGAACCACGACATGCTCGCCGTGGAGTGCCTCGACCACACGTTCCGGATCGATGTGAAGTATCCTCGCTTCGGAATGGCGATTGTCGGTCATGATACCGCCCTGCTGGCCGGACAATGAAATCGCCGGGATCCCCTGTTCGGTCAGTGCGATGGAGAGCAATGCCATCGACTGAACTTCGCCTGCCGAGAGAAGCACATCCATTTCGCGTCGCGGTGGACTGGAAGATAACTTGTCTGCCAGTGAGGCGAGTCGATTGGTCATATCTCCCATGGCAGAGACGACGCAGACAACGTGGCAATCTTCCTCTCTGCGTCTGGCGATTCTTTGCACGGCATTACGGATCAGTTCGGGGGTGGCAATGCTGGTACCGCCGAACTTGAGTACGTGAACTGGTTTTTTCAGCTGCGACGGAGTCATTTGATTCGCTCCACGCGAAGGCCTTCTGGCTCGATGGAGAGGATCTCCGCCCGTGCAGGGGTGCCAGCCTGTGCCAGTGCCGCCAGTGCCGATTGAGCTACCTCCGGATTTGTTTGCCGGTCGGGGACGAAAGCCGCCAGGGTAGGGCCGGCGCCAGAGAGCCAGCCGCCGGCGAGCTGTTGCTCTTGTTGCAGCGCTTCCAGCGCTGCGGAGAGGCCAGCAATCAGTGGTAGCCGGAAGGGTTGATGTATCTGGTCCACGCAACCGAGCTGGACTGCTTGCCAGTCGCCACGGGTGAGACCCGAAACCAGAGTGGCCATGCCTGCCAGGTTTGAGATCACATCTTGTCGTTGATAGGAATCTGGAAGCGCTGCGCGCGCCCGTTTTGTCTCCAGCGTGACTTCGGGAATTACGGTCAGAACTTTCGGTACCGAGTCGATGGCAAGAGTGACCCGATTCCAGTTCGAATCAGTTCCTGATCCTGCCTGGAATCCACCTTCGACACAGGCGGCGGCGTTGTCGGGATGCCCCTCGATGTTAGATAGCATCTGAAACAGCGCCTCTCGCTCAGGAGGGGTTCCGTCGCGCAGTAACAACCCTGCGGCGATACCACAGCCATGAGCCGCTGCACTCGAACCGAGACCTCGCGCCATCGGAATCTCGCTGTTGATTTTCCAGCGTGCTTTCTCGACCGCTTCCCCGGCAATTTCGCTGGCGACAGCCAGGATCCGATTGGTTTGATCGGTGGGAAGACTGTCGGACCCTTCTCCGCTGAGCTCGATGGCGAATCCCTGGTCACTATCTGGCTCCAGCTCCACGCTGATGTGGAGTTGCAGCGCCAGTCCCAGGACATCGAATCCCGGTCCTAGGTTGGCGCTGGAAGCAGGAGCGTGGATTTTCCAGACGGTCATGTGAGATCCAATGCGTGCCGCAGAGCGGCCAAATCGGTAGAGATGGGTGAGGGAAGTTCGATTCCATGTACGGCTCGTTCGGGATCTTTCAATCCGTTACCGGTCAAGGTACAGACGACGGTCCCTCCGATCGGTGCGATGTCGATCCCTGCTCGGTGTTGCTTCAACAGTCCGGCGACGCTGGCAGCACTGGCCGGCTCACAGAACACCCCCTCGCGCTGGGCCAGGTGCTGATAGGCTTCGAGAATTTGCTCGTCCTCGACCGCCAGGATGTCGCCGCCAGATTGTTCGATGGCATCCAGCGCTCCCTGCCATGAGGCGGGATTGCCGATTCGAATTGCGGTGGCGATGGTTTCTGGATTTTCAATCGGTGCACCATGCACGATGGGGGCCGATCCTGCCGCCTGACAGCCGATCATCCGTGGTGGGGTCGGTAGCCGACCGGAATCCTGTTCCTCACGGTAACCTCTCCAGGTGGCGGTGATGTTGCCGGCGTTTCCGACCGGCAGGAAATGGGCATCAGGAGCTTTGTCGAGTTCATCTAGAATCTCGAAGGCGATCGTCTTTTGCCCTTCCAACCGATACGGGTTGAGGGAATTCACAAGTGTGAGGCCTTCCTTGTTGGCGACCTCGACAACCAGTTGCAGTGCTTCATCGAAGTTTCCTTCGATGGGAATCACGCGAGCTCCGTGGACGATGGCTTGAGCGAGTTTTCCTGCCGCGACTTTTCCTGCCGGAAGGACGACCCAGCAGGGCACTCCTGCTCTTGCGGCGTAGGCGGCTGCCGAAGCGGAAGTGTTTCCGGTGGAGGCACAGATGACTCCACGGCAGCCTTCTTCCAGTGCCTTGGAGACCGCCATCGTCATGCCGCGGTCCTTGAAGGAACCAGTCGGGTTCAATCCCTCGAACTTGAGGTAAACCTGCCGTTCTCCAGCGAGGATGGAACTGAGTTCGGGGGCGGCAATCAGCGGAGTCGATCCCTCTTCGAGACTCACCACGGGAGTCTCGGAGGTGACGGGGAGTCGATCACGGTAGCGTTCGATGATGCCTGCCAAGGTCATTCCTCGATTCGGATTCGGACCGGCTCTGCGATGGTTCGCAGATCCTCGTCCAGGTGTGACAGTGCCCTGTCGAGACGGGTTGTGGCGACCGGATGGGTCAAGATCCTGATCGACACCTCCTGGGTCATCGAAAGCAGTATTTCCGGCTGGTCGAGAGCTGCAATTCCAACCTCTTCCGAAGCCAGGGCTCCCGCCACTCGAGCCAGCACCCCAGGACGATCGGGAACCTCCAGGCGTAGGTAATGACGGGTTGGGACTTCGCCGGGATCCATGATCTTTTTGACGGGACCGGAGATGGGATAAGCAATCGCATCACCGCGAGCCGCCCGCAAGATGTCGGCAATCACACTACCAGCGGTCGGCATTCCTCCAGCTCCCTTACCTTGCAGGACCAGAGATCCGAAAGGTTCTGCTTCGAGCAATACGGCGTTGTCTTCATTTCGCACCGAGGAGAGAGGATGAGACGAGGGCAGGAAGCATGGCATCACACCGATGGAAGTTCCCTCGCCGTTTCGTCGCAAGATGCCGAGCAGCTTCAGTTGCAGATCATGCATCCAGCCGAACTCGATGTCATACGGGGTTAACCCGCTGATCCCCTCGACTCTCAGCTGTTCGATGGGTACGGCGCAGCCGAGCAGGATTCTGGCCAGCAGTGCCAGCTTGTGGGCCGAATCCATACCGTTGATATCGAGGGTCGGATCTGCCTCGGCGAGGCCCGCACGCTGAGCTTCGACCACCGACTCTTCAAAGGATAACTCTTCGAGGCGACCCAGGATGAAGTTGCAGGTGCCGTTGAGGATTCCGGTCAAACGATCCACCGGTCCTGCCGGAATCCCTTGTTGCAAAACTTGTAGGATCGGGATCGCAGCAGCGACCGAAGCCTCGTAGTAGAGATTTCTGCCCCGCTCCGATGCGATCTGAAACAGTTCTTCGCCGTGGATAGCTAGCACCGCCTTGTTGGCGGTGACCACATCCTTACCGTTCTCGAGGGCGAGACGGATCCATTGACGGGGGAGATCGGTACCGCCGACCAGTTCGACGATGGCATCGATCTGTGGATCTTTGATCGCTGCGATGGGGTCGTTACCGATCTCGTTCTTGCCTGGCAACTCGGAGGGAATGTCTCTGGGTCGGGAAGGATCCTGCACGATGATGCGGGACACTTCGATGGGGCGCCCGGCACGTATGGCACATTCATCACGAGTCGAGGCGAGCAGTTTTGCAACGGCTCCACCGACGGTCCCGAGTCCTAGTAGTGCGATCTTATAAGTCCCCATCTATGAAAAGATCGGACCTAGGGGGGTTCTCCTGCAATGGAATCTACAAGAGAGAAGCTATTTCTTCTTCGGACGATCGAGGATGAGCACGTAGGGTTTGCCGTTGATGCGCAGCCTCTGGTTGGCGATGACCAGCGGAAAGCGACTGGAACGATAGCTTCCTAGGCTTTTACCGCGACTGTCCACAATTTTGACGGTAGCGATCCCCTTGGCATCGAGGGAGATGATCGCCTTCCCCAATTTTCCAGGAAGGGTGACGGTTTTTGAGCTGCCGGGGACCGGTTTCGTCTGTTTCCGAGCCTCCAGTTTCCAGTTTTCAGCCCCGGCACGGCGCAGGTACTTGCCGTACTTTTTCAGGTTGTCGGGGATTCCTCCCGCATCGGTTGCGACGGCGTGAACCACATCGAAGGTGGTGGCATCGGTGGTGAGTTTCATATTCACGGTGGTCAGTGGATTGTCTGCGACGGCGCAGTTCGCCACAACCGCGACCAACAGCAGCACGCTGATGCAGTGGATCGATGTCTTCATGCCAATTTCCTATCCATTCGAGAGGACGATCATCAGAACACCGTCTTCGTCTTTGCCTTCGTCAAAGATGAGACTTCCATCGCCGTCGGGCAAGTCGAGAATTTCCACCACCATCAGTGAAGTGGATTCCGACGTGTCAGAGAGACCATCACGGAGGATCGCATAAACGACCCCGATACACAGCACTATTGCCGCCGCAGCCGGTAGTAACGGCCAGGATTTCCGAACCCGTGCTTTCGGGTCAGGGAGGGCTCCAGCGCGACGCAGGCCCGTTTCCAGTCGTGCCCAGTCGAGTGGGGACGGGGAAGTTACATTTCGCAGCGGGTCCTGCTCGAGCGCTACCGTTACCGTTTTGGCGTCCGCCTCGAGCCACTGACGACACTCCTGCGACCGGAAACCCATCCGACCGATGAATGCAGTCTCCGCCTCGGTCAGTTCACGGTGAGCGGATGCTTCCACCAGCTCCTGAAAACGTTGGAGATCCTGATGTTCGGTCATGACTCGCTCCTTCCTCGGGAACGACTGGGTCCACCTGGATCCCAATCTGTCGGCAGTGCAGACCTCACCTTGCGTCGAGCGTGGTAGAGACGCGACATCACGGTGCCGACCGGAATGCCGAGAACTGCAGCGATCTCACCATAGGAGAATCCTTCGTAGCAGTGCAGGGTGAAGACCATCCGGTGGGCTTCACCGAGATCGTCGACAGCGATGGCGACAGCCCTGGCAATCTCATCACGTTCCAATTCTGACCCCACCGGGACTTCAGTGCCGCGTCCGGTTCGGAGATCGGAGTCGCCAGCGACAGTTTGATCGGCAAGGGCAGTTTCCTTGCGAACTTTCTTTCTACGAATCCGGTCGATGGCATGGTTGGTGGCGATCCGGTAAGCCCAGGTGAGGAATCGCCCCGAAGGGTCAAAAGAATCGAGTCCCCGGTGGATCTTGATGAAAACATCCTGGGTCGCATCGAGGGCGTCTTCACGGTTGCGCAACATCCGGACCAGCACCGCGAAGATCCGCTCGCGGTGGCGCCGATATAGTTGCTCGAAACCGGTGTCATCTCTGGAAAGGTGACAGTGTACCAGTCGACGGTCCTCATCATCTTGCTCCACATCCACGGATCCACCTGCGAGCTGGCTTCCTTCGGAAGCCGACACCGGGGATGACGCATGAGAGGGAGTTTCATTCACTGGTTTGATCCTGCTTTCTCGATCTCGAAATCGACCCTGCGACGCATCTCTGCCAGGGAAATGCCGATCTTACGCGCTGTAGCCCTGAGGTCATCCTGCTCCGGCCGGATCGACACCAGATGATCTCCAAGCCAGGCTTTCTTGATACGGAGCGTTTCCCCTGAGACCTCGATTTCGGACTCCTCACGGCGCAGCACACTGCGTTGTTGGAGCCGATCACGAACACCGAGAGTTCCTGTTCGGAGGTGGATTTCGCGGATCAGCCGCTCTCGGTCCTCCGGTTTCGAGATGACGGTGAGTAACTGGCCGGGTCGGGATTTCTTCATCCATGCTGGAACCAGAACCGCATCCAGTGCCCCTGCTTCCATCAACCCATCGATCACACCTCCGGCCTCCTCACCGGACAGGTGGTCGAAGTGTGTCTCCAGGACCGCGACGGTTTCAGTGGTTTCTTCCGAGGCTTCCAGCAACATCACGCGCAGCATGTTGGGAGGGTCTTCGGCAGGAGCGACCCGGGTTCCGATACCCCAGCCCTGGGCGATCAGTTTGCCCTCGGCGGCGTGGCAGTATCCAGCCGCGATGGCGGTGATGACTGCGGCACCGGTGGGGGTGGTCAATTCTCGATCCTCGGGGCCGGCGCAAACAGGAACTCCACGCAGCAGTTCCACCACTGCCGGAGCCGGGATGGGGATGATTCCATGTGCCGCCTTGACCACACCACTTCCCAGCGGCGGAGCCGAGACGATGATCTCGATCGGATCGAGCCAGTGCAGTGCCAGTAGAATTCCGATGATGTCGACCTGCGCATCGATGGCCCCGACCTCGTGAAAATGAACTTCCTCGACGGTCGATTGATGGACCTTGGCTTCGGCCTCGGCGAGTCGACGGTAGACGGAGGCGGCCATCTGCTGGACCGGGAGGGGCAAGATGGGGTGATCCAGAGCCTCCAGCAGGTCAGGCAATCTACGATGGGGAGGGCTCTTTTCGGCCGATTCGACCATCGCCCGGCAGCCTCCGATGCCTCGCCGTGATTCGGTGGCAAACTCCAGTGAATGAGCTGGCAAAGCCTCGGAAAGTGGGCTGATGACCACTTCCGGGGGGACTCCGAGGTCGATCAGCGCTGCCAGTAGCATGTCGCCAGCCACCCCTCGCGAGGCGTCGATGTGCAGACGATTTCTGGTGGATTCCTTCAAGTTGTTCATATTAAACAGGTTACGGCTTTCAACTTCGGGTGGTATTTGCCCCTCCTTGCTAAGGGGGAGAAGGGTCCGATGCAACCGACTTTTGCCACACTCCTGGGCCCATTTCGGCAATTGGCCCATTTAAGGGAATTCGCTAATGGCTCAGGAGTTGTGGGCGAAGGCTCGACAGGCGGGGGGTCCTGTGAGAAAACATGGGCTCGTCCTCGGTTCGACCCGAGCCCTGTAGAGGATTCTGAGGTGTGGGTCAGCTGGTGGCGTGTCTGAGGAATATCTTTACCCGGCAAAGGGGGAAGATGTTCGAGATAGGAAAGAAGTGTACAGGAGGGAAGATCTCGCGTGGGTCTGCCCCACCCCTTTCGGGGTATCGGGGTTCTTTTGCGATAGCTTCCCGTGTTCCAGATAATCTTTTTGAGACACCTTTGAAATGAGCGCTCCGCTGGCGTGAAAGTCGAAGCCGTGGAATTCGATGCGGTTTCTCATCGGTTGCGGGGTAGCCCAGGAGGGGAAGACGAGCATGAACGAGGTGGTCACGGAGCGCCGGACGGAAATCCGCCGAGTCCTCCAGATGGCAATCGCAATCGTTGCGACGCTCATCATCACCATGACGTCGGCCGGTCCACTTTCGGCACAGGTCCGACCGGATGTACAGAAACTTCTCGATGAGGGAATTAACCTGTTCCAGCAGGGCAAGCTCTCGGAGGCGCAGCAACAATTTGAACGCGCACTGTTGCTTGACGTGACTTCGGAAGAAGCTCTGAACTGGGTCGACCAGGTTGGCTACGGCCAGTTGGTTCGGGTAATCCGCTCGGGGGATGACACCCTCGGAGCACAGATGGGAACTCTCCTGCGATTGACCTCGCTTGAGACCAAGCGCCGTTCGATGGACTCCGCTGCCATCACGGACGCTCTCGACCGCTATTTCACGGAAGAAGATCTGCTCGAACGAACCAAGCTCCTTTACCAATCGATCAGTGACTATGGCGTCTACATGCTGCCGGGTCTTGTTGATCGTCTGGGACAACCGGAGCAAGTGGCCAGAGTGCTGTCGATCCAGGCGATCATTCGGATGTCGGATGACGCGGTATTGCCTTTGACGCGCTGCCTCCACTCCTCGGAGCAGGGAATCGTCATGGGAGCCATCGCTTCACTACAGAAGATCGGTAACCCCACTGCGGTGCCCAGTCTTCGCTGGCTTGCCGAGAGTAGCGCTGATCCTCTGGTCCAGGCTGCTTCCAATGGAGCCGCCGATGGGATCATCCCTGGCAGTAGCGATATCGATGCATATTCGCTACTGGTGAATCAGGCTCACATGTTCAGTATTGACAGCACCATGATGGTACGTACCTATCATGACCCGGTGGTCTGGAACGTTTCCGGTGCCGGACTTTCTTACCAGACAGTTGAGGGTTGGGAACTGAATGAGTTGCGTGCTGAACAGTTGCTGGCCGACGCACTCTCCCTCGAGGGAGACGGCGGGACTGCTCTGGCGATGAATGCATGTAATTTGATGGCACGCTGGAGCGAGTACAGAGATGTTCGCTCAGTCATTTCCACTCAGGTCGATGCCGGGGATACCGACGAATCTCAACTCGCTGACCTTCGCTCTCGTGAGCTGGAGATGGAACGAGTCCGTTGTTCTGCCTTTGCCATGCCCGTGGATGTCATGGAAGCAGCTCTTGATCTGGCGCTGTCAGATCGCCGTCCTCAGGTGGCTATCGATATCCTGACCGGACTGAGAACCTTCTTCTGGGGTCAGAATGACACCCCGGTTTCCTCGGCAGTGGAGAAGGCTCTTTCTTACGATCATCGAGGTGTTCGCTTTGCAGCAGCTCGTTGCGTCGCATACCACAATCCGGCCGGGGCCTTCGGTGATTCTGCTAATGTTGTACCGAATCTTGCGGAAGGTCTCGCCGAGGGAAGTCGGAAAGTCGCTCTGACCATCTTCCCGGAGCAAGACGATGCTTTAAGAGTTGGCTCGCTGTTACGTCGTGCCAACGTTGAGCCTTTTAACGATGACGATCCGGTTCGAGGTCTAGAGAGAGCGATCTCTTTTCCGAAAGACATCATCGCGATTTCATCCGATACGGGCAAGTTTCCGGCAGCAGAGTTAATCCGTAGATTGCGAGACGATTACAGGACTCGTCGCACGCCCATCCTGGTGTTTACTGGTGAAGAAGGACATGCCCAGGCGCAAGCGACCTACGGTGACGAGGAGTCCGGTGTGTTCGTCGTGAACCGTTCCATCGATGCCCTGCGGTTGCGCAATGATCTGTTGGTCGGTCTGTTGTCGGGAAGCGGCACTTCTCGCGGAGCCAATGTAGCCATGCAGGCTGCTCAAGCTCTTCGCCATCTGGCCAGCAAAGACACTCAGTTCGATCTCTCCTCGACCACAGATGCACTGATCGGTGCTCTCGATGACCCGGCCGATGAAGTCAGAATCCCGGTCTGCTCCGTCCTGGGCGTCCTGTGCCCACCGGCTGCCAGTGGGGCTCTGGTGCGGGTGATTGAAGAGGGCGACGATGCGAGTGTCGACCTTCGTTTCTACGCCTTGATTGCTCTCGGAAATCTCCACCGTGGAGTCGGTGCCGTTGACGGAAGCATCTTGAACGCGGTAAACGGAGCGTTAGAGAGTAGCGAGGTGAGGATCATCGAGGCGGCTTCTCGAGCTCTCGGCGTGATGGGTGTTCAGCCTGCTGTGTTCAGGGAGTAACTACAGATACCATTGTGATGTGAAACGGGGGTGGACCGGACATGCCGGTTCGCCCCCGTTTTTCTTGAAGAAAACGGACCACTGGAATTCTCGATGACCGCCACTGGTTGAGCTCGGTCGAGACCGGCACGATACGACTCGGCCGGTGAGAATTTGTTGCGGAGATTGAATCGGGTTGTGGGTTGGTTTCCAGCAAGGGAGCGACGATGGCGATCGGATCCATCTGTGAACATTGTGAGGCGGGTTTTTCTGCACCCGATGCAAGTGTCGGTACCAGCGTGACCTGTCCTACTTGTGGCAAAAACACGCGGGTTCTCGATGAGAATGGAGTCCGTGCGGTCGAGGAACGTCGTAAGCAGAGCGAACGGCGCCAGGAAGATCATCACTCGCGCCTTGCGTTGCTGGAAGAACTGGAAGAACGGGAACGGACCGAAGGTGTCCGGGGAGGATTCGAGGATTCTTTCCGCAACTTTCAACCCCGAGCCGGGAGCAGGAATCGGCGTCTTCGCGTACTCGGTCACCTTTTGATGATCGTTTCGTGGGCCATCCTGGTCCTGGGTTTAGTAGCATGCACGTTGTCGACTGCTACTTTCGATATTTTGGTAATCGTCGCCCTGGCAATATTTTGCTTTGCTGTTCTCAAGTTTTTGTCGGAGGCGTGTCACACTCTCGCGGACATGGCTGATAGGCAATGGGACATCCGTGCCTTGCTTCTCGACATGTTCGAGAAGCAGGAGCGGCAGCAAGAAAGTGAAAAGAGCTAGAGACCTGGACTTTTCCTACTCGGAAAAGAAACAGTCCAGAGCTCCTTTGGCTGAATCACCGAACTCGGCATCGAGAGTCGCCGTATTTGCGGGTCGTTTTTCGATCTCATCGAAGATCTTTTCCAGACTTACGCAGGCGGCTTTGGCATAAAGGCGAACCATACCGATGGTAGTCTGGTCGCTAAAAACGGTGGCCATGATGGTCCGATTTCCAACCATGGAGAGCTGGATGCTGTCACGTTTTCCCTGGTGGAAGAGAACCGAAAATTCATCTTCTCCCAGTAGCTTTGCCATTTCACGGGTGGCTGCATAGGATCCCGCCACCAGGGCGGCTATTGTTTGTTCATCAATTGATTTTGCATCTCCACAACAAGTCACCATGTGACCTTCCCTGTCGATGAGGAGGTTGCAATTGCTACCTGAGAGTTCGAGGAACTCTTCAAGAACTTGATCAATTCGTTCCAGGTCTTCGCGGTAGAAAACGAGGCGTTTATTTCTTAGGCGATCGCTATCAGTGACCAATTTTCTGGTTCCTTCCGTGTAACTCAGGGCAAGAACTGGATGATGCCTGACAGATGAAGGAGCACTGTTGCTGCAACGGCGCTGGCGAGTAACAAGCCGAGGAATAACCCCGTCCGACGTTTTCGGCGTCTCGGTGATGTCGCGATCACGGTTCGTGAAGCGGACAAAGGTCGGGCAGGTGCTTCCGGGTTTGTGTTCTGTGCTATCGATGTGGTGGACGTTTTAGGTCCTGGGGTGACCGCCACCTTGGAAGTACCCGTGTAAGGCACTGCGGTCGCAATAGTCGGGGTAGAAGTGGCTACCGCAGTCGCTGAGCTGCCTGCGGTGGTAACCGGTGAGCTCTCGCGGGGTCTGCAGAGGGAACTGCTCCTTCTCGGCGCGTGCTGATCGTTGAGGGATTCAAGCACCATTCCGGCGAGTCGCTTGAGGGTAGGGAAGACTCCCTGGCCGTCACGGGCAATCGCTTCGAAGTGAGGAGCGCCCCATGAGTTGAGAGCGCCCTCCAGTTCCTCGATGCTGTAGACATCGGGAAGGTCGCGTTTGTTGTACTGAAGGACGATCGGCAGGTTTGAGAGGTCGAGACCATGCTCTCTCAGGTTTTCCTGGAGATTGCCAAGGCTTTCGATGTTCTCGTCCATTTTTCCACGTTTGGAATCGGCCACGAATACGACTCCGTCTGCTCCTTGCAGAACCAGCTTGCGAGTCGAGTTGTAATAGACCTGTCCGGGGACCGTGTAGATCTGAAACTTGGTCTTCATGCCCGCAACCTGTCCCAGGTTGAGGGGAAGGAAGTCGAAGAAAAGAGTTCTATCACCCTCGGTGGCGATGCTGGTGAGGTCTCCGACGCTATTGCCGGGTGCTTTTTCATGGACCACTTCCAGGTTCGTGGTTTTACCACTGAGCCCCGGACCGTAGTACACGATCTTGCAGTTGACTTCCTTCAGCGCGAAGTTGATCTGTACCATTGTTCACACTCCATGCTCGTCTTTGAATGACTTTTTTAGTTGGTTCGCATCTCGAAGATCCCGCGCAATCGTCTCGCGATGCTTCGGACCTCGACCAGGCCAGTGTTCATCTCCAGTCCCGGATGCGTGATGACCGCAAGCGTAGCTCCATCGATGTGCAGCAGGAGCAAGTTGCCGCCTTCCGATTCAAGGACCACCTCATCAGGTGCTTTGTCTCCGTAATGGGTGACAGCTCGACGTACCGCATGACTTGAACTGGAGGCAAATGCTGCGACGCATTCTTCGTCGAGTCCTGCTCCCAGAACAGAAGCGACCGGAAGGCCATCTTCAGTCATCACCATGCTGCCCAGCACTCCGGGGAGTTCATTGACTTGTTCCAGTAGCTTTTTCATCGGATGGGCTCCCTACCACGATCACTCTCAAGCCAACGAGAGAGGGATTCTTCGAAGGAGTGCCGATTGGAACGACAGAAGATCATGCCGTTAGGTTCTGCACGGCCGATCAAGATGCTGCCGGGACTGCGGGCGGTGAACTTGGAGAATTCTCCAAGTCCCATCCGCGGGGTCGCCCTGGTCACGGTTCCGGCCAGTACCGACAAGAATTCGGCGGTATCGGCTTTCTGGTCAGCACCGACGCTGGTTGCGATCAGAGAGCGGTTGGTGTCCAGTTCCCAGGCTTCGACACCCTCGGGACAAGGGATCGGTGCCATGTTATCGACGGAGTGTTGCGGCGTGATCCCCGTTTCCCAGCGCAGAAACAGTTCCTGGATGTTCGAGGTGTTTTCGGTCGGGATTCTGGAAGCCAGAGCGTGCAGTGCCAGAACCATCGGATCTTGCGGAAAGGTTTTTTCGAGCGGACGTAATACTCTGGCGGCGGCTCCGGGAGCTTTCAGTAGCAGGAGTAACATCGCCAGCGAACGAAGGCATTCCCTGTGGACTGATCTCAGCTGACATGCCTTGGTCAGATACCGCAGTGCGTGAAGTCCCGCGACAGAGTCGTCGTTTCGGCGGAATCGACGCAAGTAACTCCTGGCGATCGCGAGATAGCCTTCCGGGTTACATGGGTCCTCCTGGATAGCCGCGCGTGCCCAGCGGGTGGCACCGGTGCGGTCACCGAGTCGGTCAAGAGCCTCAGAAAGCTGAGCTGCTTCGGTAGCAGTGTAAGTCAGATCAACCGCATCCCGGAGGATGCCGATGGATTCACGGGCGCGTATTCGCTCCAGCTTATCGAGCGCATTTTCACCATCTTCCCAGGGGTGGAATCGGACCGTTCCAGCACGGAGCAATTGAGCTGCTGCGAGCCGATCTCCAAACTGTTCCAGATCACGCACACTGGTGAGAAGTCGTGATTCGGAACCCGGTGCGAATAGCTGAGCGTTGTTGATCTCAGCGTTGTGGGGATTTTTCATCCAGGATTCGATGATTCCCAAGGATCCTCCGGTTTTCTCGCCTACCAGGCGAGAGGGGCCAAGGTATGTATCGAAGACTACGATGAGTCCTCTGGAGTCGACAAATCGACCTGGGCGGTGGGTAGGTCGAAAAGAAGCAGAGACCCTGTTTCGTCGCCAACAAGCAACTTTTCGCCAACAAAGGTCATGCTGGTACCAGACGAGGATCCAGAGTGGGACCAAAGCTCCTGGCCGCTGTTCAAATTGATGACGTGGATTCTCTTGTCCGAATCACCGAACGCGAACAGGCCTCTACCCGTAGTGCTGACCAGTACATCGGTTTTCCCTCCGTCCGTGGTCCAGTGGATGGTTCCTTTGGCAGGATCGATCGCGCGCAGCGAACCATCGGTGTCAAGATGGAGCAGGAGGTTGGAAGTGGTTGCCAGTGAGTGAGGGGTTGACTGATCTATCGGGAGTCGCCAGATCAGTTTTCCAGTTCGTGTCGAGTACCTGATAATTTCCGAAGCTGTCGCAATGAACAGGGCAGAACTTTTTGATGTGCAAACTAATGGTCGCTGGGATAGATCTTGTTGCCAGGCAGTTGATCCATCAGTGAGATTGATTCCGACTAATGTGGTCGGGCCTGTTGCGATCAGTAATTCTTCCGTAGCTTGCATCGGTTTCCGACGGATTAGTTCGACCTGTCGAGTCCAAATCACTTCTAGTGACTTCCGGTCGAGGGCGTGAATCAATCCCTGGGATGTGGAAATGAAAATCTTTCCGGCCGCTTCGATGGGTGCATCGCGGAGGATCCCTGCGCCGATCGGTATCTGTGTTTGAGAGATGATTGTGCCATCACGAGTATCGATGCGTAGAAGATGGCCGCTAGTGGTAGCCACGACGATGGATTCCTCGAGTACCAGGGCTCCCCTCACCAGATCACCGGATTGTGTAGGGGTTAGTTCCCAGTAGGTTTCGTCACGATCAGAAGAGATCGATCGGATTGTGGAGTTCCTGTCGATCACGATCACCGAATTGCGGGGTCCCATGAGTGTCGTTTCGACCGGATATTCTGCGTCTACAACTCGATCTGGTAGGCGAGAAAGCCGAAACTCAAGTTGTGAATGAGATCCTGGTTCATGCCAGAGTAATTGCGAGTCATGTCCCGGGCATTCGGCCGTCAAGAGGACCGATTGATGAGCTGGTAACAGTACAAATTTGATTCCGGTGGAGTTCTTCTGAATATCTGCCACTTCACCATCGATCAAAATCTGACCCTGTTGTGGGATCAGGTTGAGCGGAAGCCGCAGTTTCATCCGTTCGACGATGGGAGAGTGTGGGTAATCGCGTGCCAGTTCCAGTTGCAACGACAGTGATTCTGCCTGCTGGTCTTGCTTCGCCAACTTTTGGCAACGGTCAAATAACTGCTGGGCATCCTCAAGATAGGTCTCGATCTCGCGGCGGAACTTTTCGACGGTCCGAATCGTGGTTGTGGGCATCTGATGAGTGCGCAGGAGGCTCAACTGATGTAGTGCTTCCTGATACTTTCCGTTGGCTCTCAATCGCAGCGCGTGAGAAAGCCCACGTTCCAGGTTGTTGAGTTCTTTGGAGTTACGGTCTTTCGCGTCGAGGTTCGTGGTTTTCCCGATGCCGGTAGAGATTTCGATTCCGGTCGGGATCTTGCTGGCGGGAAGTGCACTGGCCTGTTCAGGAGAGGTCCGACCCTGCAAAAAGACGATCAAACCGAGGACGATGCCCAGCAGGACGATGACTCCGCTCTTTTTACTTGGAATCTTCCTGCTGCGATTGAAGCGAGATTGCCATCTACCGTGAGATTGAGGATCTGCCTGTTCGAGTAGAGCCAGCAATCCTGCCACCGACTTGCGGCCCTTGCCTGCACGAATTCCATCGCGAAGCAATGAGTCGATGAGGTTGGAAGCACCTTCTGCATCGTTGGCGCCGAATCTCAAGCGAGCACTACGTTCGAGCCAGCGAGCATCTCGAATCGGATCTCCACCCCTGCATGATTCCAACGCTTCGGCGACACGAAGGGCTTCTGAGGCGGTGCCAACATTCTTGTAGATCTTTTCGAGCAGCCTTTCCGTTTCACGGCGGCTCTTACCGCCCGGAAGACTGTCGAGCAGGTCGAGCAGTGCATCGAGGTCTTCCGGTAGCAGATCGGCCCTCTGGCGTAGCGCTTTTCTGCAACCGACGCTGTCTCCTTCGCCACTTCGGGCTCGGGCGAGCCTGAGCAGAATGTCTGCTCTCTGGCCGACCGGTGCCTTCTCTTGATGGAGTAGGGCGTACAACTTTTCGAGGGAAGGAAGATCTTCTTCTCTCGCTAGCAGGCTCAGTAGAACCGCTATCGCTCTGGTGGGACGTCGCTGAGACAGCAATCTGTCTGCCAGTACCTTCTTTTGTTCTGAAGATATCGGTGCGATGGCACCCTGTTGCAGCAGCACCCGAACCGATTCGAGGGCCAGTGAGCGTGGAGCCCTGCTGACGACGATCGTTTCTTCCAGGGGAAGGTATTGCTGCAGCATCCTGGCGAACTTCTTGTCGATCGGATCGATGGCGATGATATCTCGGATGATGGACTCAGCGATTTGCTTGTCGGAACTGATCTCGTAGATTTCGTCGAGGTCCACTCCTGCCGCCTCGTTGAGATGATCTTCATCTTCTCTACGGGCGACTTCCAGCAACAAGGAAGGGATGGGGAAATGAAGGGATGGTGCTACGCCTTCTCCGGTGAAGAGACGGTCTTGTTGCCATGAGCAGACTTCGAAGCGGTAGCTGGCTCCTTGCCACTGGAATAGATCGAGCAGTTGTTCCCGGAAAAGAGTTCGGATGGATCCGATCACTTTCGAGGTGTCGAGGAGACGCAACCGCAGCAGAGCATCGCCCAGTGCTGCATTGCCAAGATTGGCAAGGATGTTGGAAATCTCTTCCGGCTGCAGAATATCGAGAGCGGTCAGGATCTGTGCCAGTGGTTCCGAATTTCCGTCGAGATCGGAAATGAACTCGATTCCACCGGTCGAGACCCCGATTCTCCGGGTCCGATGGTCACCCTCAAGGATCAGGATTCCGCTGTTATGGTTGGAAACGAGCCCCTGGAGCAGCGCCGAAAGAGGAAGATTATTAACGTCACCCTGGAGCATTCCGCCACCTCGGAGCCCTGGACCTTCGGCTCCGCCTTCAGGGAAGAATACGACGCTCGGTGACGAACCGTCGACCCGGTGCCTTGCGACGGACCCTGTCCGATGATTACGATCTCTTCGCCCTGGGCCCGATACCGAGAAGGAACGGCATGAACGTGAACTCGAAAACTCAGCTCATCATAGATGCCAGTGAGAGGGAACCGGATCTGCTATGGGCTTCCGGCTTCCTGGCAGTGGATGCTTTCACCTGGCTACGAGATTCCCGGGGCAGTGCCATCATGCTGACCGATCTCGAGTTTGGACGCGGTGAGAAAGAGGCCAAGGTCGACGAGGTGATCTCTTACTCGGCGATGGATGCCAAAGCTCGGGGTGAGGAGGTGGGTCCAGTTCCGTTCGAGGAGGTGGTTCTGACACTTCTTCGCACCAGAGAGGTTACGGAGGTAGAGGTCCCGGCCCGGTTTCCCCTACAGGTGGCCGATCATCTGAGGGCTGGAGGGGTCACGGTGTCTTCATGCCGGGATCCGTTTTTTCCCGAGAGAGCCATCAAGCGCGCCGACGAGATCGCTTGTATCGAACAATCGCAGGCGGCCACCGAAGCGGCGATGGAGATGGCTGTCGATGCAGTGCGGCGCAGTGAACCCGATCAAGACGGACTGTTGCAGCTGGAGGGGGAACCCCTCACCTCGGAACGACTCAAGGGGATGGTTCGGTTCTTCTTACTCGAAAGAGGTTTCCAGATCGGGCCCTTCATCATCGCGCCGGGAGACCAGGGCTGTGATCCTCACGATGTGGGCAGCGGTCCTCTTCATGCCGGGGAGACCATCATCATCGACATCTATCCTCAGCACATGACTCACCGCTACTGGGGCGATATGACCCGTACCGTGGTACGGGGGCGAGCGACCGAGGATCAGAAACGTATCCATGCTGCGGTTCAGGAAGCCCAGGAGACCGCCATCGATTTGATTCGTCCCGGTGCCAGTGGCGATGCGATCCACCGCAGGGTTCAGGACATCTTCGAGAAGGCTGGTTTTCCGACCGAGAAACGGGACGGAACCTGGGTAGGGTTCTTCCATGGTACCGGCCACGGCCTCGGACTCGATATCCATGAGCCGCCTCGGATCAATCGCAATGGTCCTGTTCTCGAGGAAGGAATTGCAGTGACGGTGGAACCGGGTCTCTATTATCCCGGTATCGGTGGTTGCCGAATCGAGGATGTGGTGATCGTGACCGCCGATGGTTGCCGAAATCTCAATAAAGCGGCCAAGGATCT
>Ga0310342_100000240_pt1 | contig 28905 bp, 25 predicted proteins | sample S15DNA20500_MG_FD_206155 | JGI IMG/M metagenome (GOLD analysis project Ga0310342, IMG submission 206155) | Marine microbial communities from station ALOHA, North Pacific Subtropical Gyre - S1503-DNA-20-500_MG | ecosystem: Environmental > Aquatic > Marine > Oceanic | place: Pacific Ocean: North... | reverse complement strand
AACCCTGAAGGTCGTCTCAAGCCCAATATGTACGCCGAAGTGAAGCTTAAGGCCGATCTTGGGCAGCGAGTGGCCGTGCCGGAAGAGGCGGTAATTATCGCGGGTGAACTGCGTGTGGTGTTCGAGGACCTGGGAGAGGGTCGGCTGGCACCGCGCAAAGTGCAAACCGGTCAACGGGCCGGCGGTTACATCGAAATCATCGAGGGGGTCGAGGCGGGTGACCGCGTGGTCACCTCCGGTAACTTCCTGATCGCCTCCGAGAGCCGACTCAAAGGAGGCATGGAGCAATGGTAAACGACGTACATAAGCATCCGCCCGCTCATCCCCCGGCCGAAGGGGAGGGGATTGGCTGGTTGCAGCGAATTATTGGCTATTGTGCCCGCAAACCCCTGATTACCTTGGTGGCCGTGCTTGCCCTGACCTTTGGCGGCTGGCAGGCGTTACAGCGGGCACCGTTGGATGCTATCCCTGACCTGTCAGATGTGCAGGTGATTGTCTTCACCGACTGGCCCGGGCGCAGCCCGGACCTGGTGGAGGACCAGATCACCTATCCTCTGACCACCTCCTTGCTGTCTGCGCCGGGAGTAAACTATGTGCGCGGCCAGAGCATGTTCGGCCTGTCGTTTGTCTATGTGATTTTCGACGATGGCGTGGACATGTACTGGGCCCGCTCGCGGGTACTGGAGTACCTCAACGGTGCCGCCGCCGAGTTGCCGGAGGGGGTCACTCCGACTTTGGGGCCGGATGCTACGGGTGTCGGTTGGGTCTACCAATATGCACTGAGAGATACGTCTGGCAACCACAGCCTGGCGGATCTGCGCTCACTGCAGGATTTCAATTTACGCTATGCCCTGGAAGCGGTTGAAGGGGTCGCCGAGGTGGCCTCCATCGGTGGGTTCCAGCGTGAATACCAGATCAGTCTCGACCCGAACAAACTCGCCTCTTACGACATCCCCCTCAAACGGGTCACTGAGGCGGTTGGGGACTCCAACCAGGATGTAGGTGGACGCATTCTTGAGGTGGCAGGCCACGAGCAGTTTATTCGCGGGCGGGGTTATGTGAAGTCCGTAGCGGATCTGGAAACAGTGGTGTTAAAAACCACGGCTGAGGGTGTACCGATCACGGTAAAAGACGTCGGTCACGTGGCATTGGGACCGGCTATGCAGCGCGGTCAGGCGGAGCTGGACGGCGAGGGCGTAGCCGTGGGCGGTATTGCGGTAATGCGTTATGGCGAGAACGCCCTGGAAGTTATTGACAAGGTCAAGCAGCGCCTGGAAGAGATCAAGCCCGGGCTCCCTGAAGGTGTCGAAATTGTGCCGGTCTATGATCGCTCGATTTTGATCAACGAAGCCGTTGACACGCTGACCTCGACACTGATTAAGGAGATCCTGATTGTCTCCCTGATTATCGGCGTTTTTCTGTTACACGTGCGCTCTACGCTGGTGGCCGCGATTACTCTCCCGGTAGCGGTGCTGATGTCCTTCATCCCCATGTATTTTCAGGGGCTGACCGTCAACATCATGTCTTTGGGCGGCATTGCGGTGGCCATTGGCGCCATGCTGGATGCGGCGATTGTCATTATCGACAATATCCACAAACGGTTGGCCCGGTGGGAGAGTGACGACGCCGACCCCGAGGAAAAGGCCAAGTCCCGACGGGACGTGATTATTGAGGCCATGCAGCAGGTAGGCCCCAGCATCTTTTTCTCGCTGGCAATCATCACCATCTCCTTTATGCCGGTGTTCGTCCTGGAAGGCACAGAAGGGCGCATGTTCAAGCCTCTGGCTTTTACCAAGACCTATTCCATGGCATTTGCGGCGTTCCTGTCCATCACTCTGGTGCCGGCCCTCGCGGTATGGCTGATTCGCGGCAAGATCCGTGCTGATCGCAGTAAGTTGAACCAGTGGCTGGTGGCTGCGTACCGGCCTGTGGTGGCTTTCGCCGCGCGTTTTCGGTGGGGAGTCATCGTGGGAGCGGTGTTGCTATTGCTGATCACGATCATTCCCTTCCGGCAATTGGGCAACGAGTTTATGCCACCTCTGAACGAGGGCTCGGTTCTCTTTATGCCCACCGCGCTGCCGGGAATGTCCATTTCCGAGGCCACCCAGACCATGCAGACTATGGACCGGATCATTGCCGACATTCCCGAAGTGGAGCATGTTTTCGGCAAGGTTGGTCGCTCCACCAGCGCGACCGATCCCGCGCCGTTATCCATGGTGGAAACGGTCATTACCTTGAAGCCGGAGGACCAGTGGCGCGAGGGCATGACGTGGGACGGTCTGATTCAGGAGATGGACTCGAAACTCAAGTTTCCGGGAATGCCCAATATTTTTTGGATGCCCATACAGACTCGCACCGAAATGCTCGCGACCGGTATTCGTTCAGCGTTGGGCATCAAGGTGTTTGGTCCGGACCTGGCCACTATCGAAAAAACGGGCATCGCCATTGAAAAAGCGTTGCAGGAGGATGAGCGCACCGCCGATGCCACCCGCAGCGCCTTTGCCGAGCGCAGCACCGGTGGGTACTTTCTGGATTTCACCGTCAACCGAAGTGCTGCGGCTCGCTTTGGCCTCAACGTTGGCGATGTGGAACGGGTGATCATGGCGGCCATGGGGGGGACTGTGGTGTCGCAAACCGTGGAGGGGCGCGAGCGCTACAACATCCTGGTGCGCTACGCCCGGGATTACCGCGACAACGTGGAAGCGCTGGAGCGAGTACTGGTGCCCACTCCTTCCGGGGAGCAGATTCCCATCGCCCAGGTGGCGGACATTGAGTTTCAAACCGGGCCGCCTTCCATTCGCAGTGAGGACGGGCAACTTGTGGGATTCGTCTTTGTGGACGTCAAAAGCGAAGTCGGTATTGCCGATTATGTCGAACAGGCCAAGCAGGTGGTTGGCGACCAGGTCGATGTGCCGGACGGTTATCGGCTGGCTTGGGCGGGGCAGTTCCAGTATTTTGAGCGGGCCAAAGCCAAACTCCAATTGCTGGTTCCGATCACGCTGTTCCTGATTTTCTTCATGCTCTTTATGCACCGAGGCTCCCTCGTAGAGACCCTGCTGGTGATGCTGAGTGTGCCCATTTCGCTGAGCGGGGCCGTCTGGCTGATGTGGTGGCTGGACTTTAACCTCAGTGTCGCCGTCTGGGTGGGCATGATTGCCGTTGCGGGGCTCGCCGTGGAGCTCGGGTTGCTGATGATGGTGTATCTGGATATCGCCTGGCGGGACAGGGAGGCCGAGCGCCGACTCAATACCCGTGGAGATATGACCGAAGTCGTCCAGAGCGGCGCCGGCCAACGCATCCGGCCCATGCTGATGACCGGGCTGTCGACCTTTATCGGGTTGGTGCCGATCCTGTTCGCCAGCGGTACCGGCGCGGACGTGATGCAGCGCATCGCCGCGCCCATGGTCGGCGGGGTGATTTCTGCCCTGTTGATGGTGCTGGTGGTATACCCGGCAATCTTCATGCTATGGCGGGGACGCGGTCTGCCCAAGGGGGCACCGACACCACCGCTGAAAACTTAATGCGTCATCGCCGTCCGGTACCGATCCGTACTTTCGGTACCGGGCGGCGGTACTTTCGGTACTCTACTTACTTTAACTGGAGGCAACCCATGAAAAATTTGATGCGTTCATTTTTACTTTTAGCATTTACATTTCTGGCAAACACCGCCTTGGCTGCCGAACAAGCTTCGGCTGGGATGATGCAAGACTCCGGCATGATGGGCGCTGGTTTTATGTTGGCGTGTATCGTCTTGCTGATCCTGCTGTTCATTGCCTTGGTTCTGGCGATCCTGTCCATGATTAAGTACCTGTTCTTCAGTAAATCCAAAAAAGGAGACCGTTCATGACAACCTTTCTGCGTTGGAAAAGGCGATACACATCGATCCTCAGAGGGGCGTTGATGGTGACCGTTTACTTGGCCAGCTTGCCGTCGGTGCAGGCCGCCGAAACCGTTGATGCGACGCTGTACAAAAATCCGAGTTGCCGGTGCTGCGACCAATATGCTGCGTACTTGCGCCAGTACGACTATGAGATCAAGGTGACTGAAACCCCCAACTTGAGGCAGTTCAAAGCCGAGCATGGCGTACCGTCCCGCTTACAAAGTTGTCATACCATGCTGCTCGATGGGTACGTGATCGAGGGTCATGTTCCGGTGGGGGTTATTAACAAGCTCCTGGACGAACGGCCAGAGATCCGCGGTGTATCGCTTCCCGGCATGCCCCAGGGGTCGCCGGGAATGTCTGGGCAAAAGCGGGAGCCTTTTGTGATTTATGCGATTACGGATGACGAAATGTCGATCTACGCCACTGATTGAAACAGAGGTCACCGTCATGGCGAAGAGCGAGAAAGAGAACGGTCCGGGGCGAGGCGCCCGAGTGCGCAATTTGCGTCAGTGGTTCAGGCGCCGTCCCATTGCCGTCGCGGTCTGCCTGGTGGCATTGATAGGTCTCGCGCTCGGTTGGAACTGGCTGGCGGCGAGCGGGTTGCTCGTCGTGGCCCTGGTTGGCCTGGGGTGTCTGATGATGTGCGTTTTGGGCATGCACAGCGGGCACGATAAAGGAGACGAAAACTAAACGCTCCGAAAACCGGCGTTTCCCATGGAATGTCGGGAGAGCCCAACCACCGCACCTGTGAGGGTATCAAACGATGAATGAACTTATGGGCCATGCGGGGCTATGGGGCATTGCACTGATTGTTATTGCATTGGTCTCCTGGATGTTTTATCGGTATTTTGCGCCGAAAAGCTGGCGTGAATGGGCGGGTGCCGGGTTGGTGCAAGCTTTCATCATCGCACTTTATGCCGAGATGTACGGCTTTCCACTGACGATTTATCTACTGGTGCGGTTCTTCGGGCTGGATAGCGATTACGTTAGCGCCAACCTGTGGGCCACCCTGATAGGGTTGGGTGAAACCGGCATGCTGATCTCCATGTTGCTTGGCTATGCACTCGCTTTCATCGGCATTGGCCTACATTGTTCTCGGTTGGGTTGTTTCCGCTTATTGTATTTGCCTACTACCGGCTGGCGCAGCGAGAGGAGCGGCAAGTGATGGAGCGGTTCGGTGACGCCTACAGGGCCTACCAGCGACGGGTTCCATGTTCCTGCCTGGTTGGCGTCAATGGCGGCAGCTCGCGGATGCCTCGCTGGACGAAACCGATCACAAAAATTCTGAATGATGTTTCGCGAGTCAGATTCCCCGGCTAGGGAAGATTTGCGACTCTGGCGAGAATGTCTAGACTTGAAACTAGCGTTTCGTCTAGGCATCCATGGCAGGGGGCCCGAAGCCCTTTGGCAATAGCAGATTAAAATTTCAGCCTCTGAGGCAGAGTAAACTTGAGAAGTTAGAAGTTATGAGCGCTACACAACAATACTTACTGCTGCTGGGATTGGCACTGGGTATCCTGGGCGCGGTGTTAAGCCTGTATGGTTTAGCCCGTAGTGTGGGTCCAACACGGCAGGAACCTGGCAAGGATGTGCCGGCAAGCGCCGGAGTGCTGTCGCGGGCTCCGGTCTGGGGACGTTATCATGCGCGCTATTACGGTTATGCATTGCTGTTTTTGGCGTTCGATATGGAGATGGCCTACATGTACCCTTGGGCGGTTGTGTTCAAGGAAGTAGGGCTGGTTGCTTTACTTGACATGGGCGTGTTTCTTGCGATTCTCTTTCTTGGGTTGCTTTACGGATGGAGTCAGGGCGCTCTGAGGCGGCAATGATGACCGAGGTCGCAACGACACTTGCAGGCGCACGCAAAGGGCGTCCATCTATCCTGCGAAGGTGGGTTGGGCAGGCTCTGGCGCGCAATTTGAGCTGCCTGGTAGTCCCTGGGCCGGAAGTGGCCCTGGCGCATGGGCTGAACCTGGCGGCCGCAGACATGCGCATCGCCGCCACGCCGCGCGATGCCACTGTGCTCCTGGTTGTCGGTGAGCTATCTCAGAAGTTGGACGAGGCCACCGCAGTGCTCTATGCCCAGATGCCTAGGCCGCGAGCTATTCTAGTGCTCGGTGGGTCAGAACCTTCGTCTTTGCCTAAAGCTGACGTTTCCGCGGATCTCTCACAAACCGAACTGATGGAGGCGGCCACTCGGCTGCAGCGGTTGCTGGCTGAAGACGCCTTCGCCGCCTCGCCTGACGATTTTGACTCATCAATCCTGCAAACCAAAACTGAGTACGTCTGCCCCATGCACCCGGAAGTGGTGGAGGACGAACCAGGTAGCTGTCCCAAATGCGGCATGGATTTGGTGGCGCGCGAAGCCGGCGGCGACGCGGATGCTGGGGAGCACGACCATTCCGGCCACGGTCACGGCGATCATGATCACGGAGACCACGACCACGGCAGCTCGGGATTCATGTCCATGGTCGAGGTTACCAAAGACCTGCCTCGCAGCGCTGACGGTTTGGCAATGGACTGGCTTGAGGTGCCCTTCGGCCCCTGCTTTCCCGGTTTGCCGGGAGGATTGAGACTGACCTTGACGCTCGACGGTGACGGGGTGACCGAGGGCCAAGCGACATCTCTGGTAGCTATGGGCACCCCCTCTGAAGAGGTGGCGGTCGAAACCTTCATCGAGCGCCTGGCGGCGGCCACGCCGTTGGCACCGGTAAGTTACCGCCTCTTGGCCTGCCGCGCTATCGAGCAGGCGGCTGGTCTGGAGCCAGATCCGGCCGTCGAGCGGGGCCGGGCGGCCGCTCTTGAGCGAGAGCGCATCGCCAGCCATCTGGGCTGGCTGGCCCAGTTGGGCCGCCAGCTCAGCTTTGTCTGGTTGACACGTCGTGCGGCGGCTTTGCAATTGGAAACCCAGCGCGCCGACGGGGAGCAGCTTGTTGTCCTGCGGCCGGCGCTGCAGGCGCTCATCGCACGGCTCGAGCATACGCCCCTTCTCAAAGCGCGCTTGAAAGGCATCGGCGCTTTGCCCCACGGCTCCCAGGATCTAAGAGGCCCGGTGGCACGCGCCTCCGGCCGGACCGAAGATGCCCGCCAGGCGGACGCAATGTATTGCGAGCTGGGTTTCGAGCTGTACATTGAGGGCGCTGGGGACGCCTGGGCGCGTTTCCGGCAGCGGCATGTTGAGATCGTGACCAGTCTCGATCTCGTAGAGGCCGCCGGAGACCCTGAGCTCCCCAAGCTGCGAGCCATCGACAGCCCTTCCGGAACGGGGGAGGCGACCGTGGAAACGCCGCGCGGCCGCTCCACATTGCAGCTGACCCTGGAGCGAGGGCAGGTGGTATCGGTCGAGCTGGACGGCGCCTGCCGCCAACATATCGGCCTGGCCGCCGACCTGGTCGAAGGTCAGGAATTGGGTGATGCCTTGGTGGCGGTCGGGTCACTGGATCTCTCGCCCTGGGAGGTGAGCTCATGACTGTCGCCATAGTGTTGCTCACACTGTTGGTTGGCGCTTGGTTACTGGCTGTGATTGAGGCCTGGCTCACGACCGGCCGCCTGCGACCGGTCGCCCCGCTGCTTGCGGGCCTGTCGCACCTGGGCCGCGAGTCCATCTTGGCGCGCAAGCCCGACCGGCTGTTTTTCGAGACCGCACCAGTGTTGTTGCTGGTGGTGGCGGTGCTCGGTGCTGCCGTACTTCCGCTGACGCCGGATCTGGTCATTGCTGATCTGGCCACCGGCGCCTTGTTTCTCAACGCGGTGCTTGCCTATGTGTTGGTATCGCTGATCATGGCTGGTTGGGGCCCGAACGGCGCCTACGCGATGATAGGTGGCTGGCGTTTTCTCGGCCAACTTATCGCCTACTCCATGCTTATCGTCATGCCCATTACGGCGACCGCCATGCGCGCCGAGTCCCTGTTGAACAGCGTCATCGTCGAGTCTCAGGCCGGTTTATGGAACATCGTTTACCAACCGCTGGGGTTTGTGTTGTTTTTCATCGCCGCTATGGCGTTGGCGTTCCGCTCACCCTTCGACCTGCCTACCGCACCCGGCGAGTTAGCCGGCGGGGTCGACGCCGAATACACCGGCGTGCGCCTGACAGTGTTGCGGCTAGCACGATTGGTGATGCTAATCACCCTGTCTGCCGCGACTACGGTGTTCTTTCTCGGTGGCTGGCAGGGGCCGCTTTTGCCGCCCTGGGCCTGGAGCCTGATCAAGACTCTGGCGGTAGCCGTATCGATGTTGCTGGTTGGCTACTATTTGCCGCGTATTCGCGAGGCGGATCTGCTGGGTTGGTGCTGGAAGTTTGGAATCCCCCTGGCGCTGCTCAATATTTTGATAGTCGGATTGCTCATCCTGGTGGTGCCCTAATGGTTGCACAGGCTTTTTTTGTCGGCGTATTCGGGCTGGCTGCGATCGGTTTCGGTGTGGCGGTGTTCCGTACCGCGTCTATGGTGCGTTCTGCGCTGGCGCTGCTGTTTTCACAGGCCGCCGTGGGCTGCATGTTTCTGGCCATGCAGGCCGAATTTCTGGGCGTGCTGCAGATTATGATGATGGCCACCGAAATGAGCATCATGGCCATCTTCATGGTGATGTTCATGATGGACCCCGGTGGGCTTGGCGGGATGGATATGAGCCACCAGAAGCGCTTTTCGATTGGTGCTGGAGCCATTGCCGCCACCACCGCCATCTCGGTAGCGCTGTTCTCTGATTGGGGGCCGATATTCGCCGAGGCGCCGGATGCTGCAATGCAAACGCGGGAGCTCGGTTTTGAAATGTTGGATCGCTCTATGCTGATTTTCGAGACCGCCGCTATCACCATCCTGACCGCAATGATCGCGGCTACGGCAGTAGCGATTCCGGTGCGCCAGCCCGGCGTCGACACAGGAAAGCTCGACAAGGAAAACGGTGATAAAGAACAGGAGGCTTCAAAATGACTCCGGTACTGATCCTGGCACTTCTGACCGGCGCCATTCTCTTTGGTGTCGGTATCTATGGCGCGCTCTCGCAGACTAACCTGGTCATGATAATGATGGGAGTGGAGCTGATTCTGGCGGGCGCGCTGGTGAACCTTGTGGCCTTCTGGCGCTTTCTGCATCCGGAGGTCTACGCCGGACAGATGTTTGTGCTGGTGGTAATGACGGTTATGGCAGTGGAGATGGCCGTCGGTTTCGGCGTCGCAATTGCACGCTTCCGGGCCAAGGGCTCGGTCGAGATGGAAGAGGCCGGAGACCTGCAGGGATGAGTGACCTGGTCTTGCCCATAGTGTTCCCTTTGCTTGCGGCCGCTGCCATTCTGCTGCTGCGCCGGGGAGCGGCTATTTTGGCGCTGGTCGGGGTCGCACTTAGTTTGGCGGCAAGCCTTAAGCTTTTGGGGGCGGTCGCCAGTGGTGACTCCGCAACCCTGCTGCTGCCAGGCTTGCCGGATCTACCCTTGCGGTTGACCGCCGAGCCGTTAACCGCGTTGCTCAGTGTAGTGGTTGCCGCCGTGGCGACTTGCGTGTTGATTTATTCGGTAGGCTATATGAAGCGGGAGTCCGGCCTACCCCGCTTTTTTGCCGTTATGTCCTTGTTTGTTGCCGCCATGCAGGCCCTGGTTCTGGCCGGCGACTGGGTTCTGGTGCTCGCCGCCTGGGAGCTGATTGGCTTGTGCAGTTACCTGCTGATCGGTTTCTGGTTTCAGCGGCCCGAAGCGGCGAACGCCGCGAGCCGTGCCTTTCTCTACACCCGCAGTGCCGATCTTGGTCTGTACATCGCGATATTCACCCTCATGGGGGCGGCGGGCACCAGCGAGATCGCCGCCACCCTGAATGTCGACGGAGACACCGCCGTGGCGGCCGGGCTTTTGTTGCTGCTCGCTATCATGGGCAAGTCTGCCCAGATCCCCCTCCAGGACTGGCTTATGCGTGCCATGGCGGGGCCCACACCGGTGTCGGCGTTGTTGCACTCGGCGACACTGGTGGCAGCAGGTGCCATTTTACTGATCCGTGTAGCGCCGCTGCTGACGCCGGAAGTTTTGCTCGCTATTGGGCTGGTGGGCGGTATTACTACCGTGGCGGCAGGTCTGATTGCGCTTGCCGAACGTGACCTCAAGCGCCTGCTGGCGGCCTCAACCGCCAGTCAGTATGGTCTGATGCTGATTGCGGTCGGCGCCGGGGTGCCGCTGGCGGCGTTGTTGCATCTGCTTGCCCATGCCGCCATCAAGAGTGGCCTGTTTTTAGCAGCCGGTGAATTTCAGCATGCGCGCGGCGGCACGGCTCTGGAGCGCTTGCGTGGTGTAGGGCGCGTCCGGCCCTGGACTTTCTTCGGCTTCGCATTGGCAGCGCTGGCCCTAGTGGGTGCTCCACCGCTGAGCGGCTTCTTCTCAAAGGACGCGGTGATCGCCGCCGCACTGTCCGCGCCAAGTGTCGCCTGGCTCGCTCCCCTGGCACTGGCGGGCACACTGCTGACCGGTGCCTACTTGGCTCGCGCGCTGCGGCTGCTATGGCACGAGCGCGAGGAGGGTGAAAACGAAAACCGTTCGGTGGCCGGCGCCCGCTGGATGGGGCTGGGAGTATGGGCCCTGGTAATCCCAGCCGTCTTCCTGGGTCTGACCTTCGGTCCCATTGAAGCCTTGTTGGGTTTGCCCGGCCCTGGAGACCATGGCACTACCGCCATGCTGTTCGGGCTTCTCGCGGCAGCGGCCGGTCTGGCGCTGGGCTGGCTGGTACCGGCATCTCGCTTGCTTGGCCCTTTCCACCCCTGGGCACAATCGGGGCTGGTCATCGCCGGAGGGCTCTCCTTCTGGATCGGCCGACCAGCCATGGCCATTGCCTACGGCTGCCAGCGCCTGGAGCGTGGCCTATACGCGACCGTCCTGAGTGTCGGCCGCGGAGGCTTCTTCATTGCTCGAGGTTGCGGGCGCGTGGAACGAGGTTTGTATGCGGTGGTGTTGGGTACTGGCCGTGCCAGCTTGGCCGTGGCGCACTTGGTTCGGGTAGGAGATGAGCGCCGAATCGACGGCCTGATCTTCGCCCTGGTGGCCAGCGTACGACGCTGGGGAGACCGCGCCCGCGTCCTGCAAAGCGGTTGGATTCACCACAGTCTGGCTATCAGCGCCGTGGTTACCGCCGTAACACTGATCATACTGCTTTCAGCCTCGTTGAGTTTCTAGAGGATAGCCATACTCATGCTACCAATTGTATCCCTTACTCTGTTTTTGCCGCTCGCCGGTGCCGCCCTGATTCTGGCCCTTCCGGGGCCGACGGCGCGAACCGTACACAGCATTGGTATTGGCACCGCCAGTTTAACTCTGGTCGGGGCGCTGGCCATGTGGCTGGAGGGAGTGAGCGGCGCGGGCTTTTCCCAAGTCGAAGAGCTCGAATGGATTCCGGCTATCGGTGCCGCCTACCGGGTCGGTGTGGACGGCATCAGCCTGCCCCTGGTGCTGCTGAGTGCTATGCTGTTTTTGGGGGCATTCATCTATGCTTCGTCGCTGCGCGAGCGCCCGCGCGCCTACGTGGCTTTGGTTCTGCTTCTAGAAACTGCAGCAATCGGCACCTTTGCCGCCCTCGACGGAATTCTGTTCTATGTGTTCTTCGAAGTCTCCCTGGTGTCGATGTATTTCATGATTGCCGGTTGGGGCCATGAGGACCGGCAGCGGGCGGCTCTGATGTTTTTTATCTACACGCTTCTGGGCAGCCTGCCGTTATTGCTCGCCATCCTGGGGCTTTACCTCGGCAGTCCCGATCCCAGCTTCGACATGCGCGCCTGGATCGCTAATCCACCGCTGGAAGGGGCTGCGGCCATGTGGGCGCTGGTCGCCATGCTGGTTACTTTTGCGGTCAAGATCCCCGCCGTACCGTTGCACACTTGGTTACCTGCCGCCCACGTCCAGGCGCCGACTGTCGGCAGTGTCATCCTGGCCGGCATCATGCTGAAATTTGGAACCTACGGGCTGGTTCGCTTCGCCCTACAAATGACTCCCGAGGCGTTCCACGAAGCCGGCGTCGTTGTCCTGGTGTTCGGTGTCATCGGCGCGCTCTATGGCGCCTTCGCCGCTCTGGCGCAGACCGATCTCAAGCGTCTGGTGGCCTATACGTCGATTAACCACATGGGCTATGTGATCATCGGCGTCGCCGTGGCTGCACTGGCTCTGGACCCTTCAGTGCGTGCCACCGCACTCGATGGCGCCGTCCTGCAGATGTTCAGTCACGGTTTGGTTACCGGTGCATTGTTCTTCCTGGTGGGGATGATTCAGGAGCGCGCACATACTCGCGAGATGGGCGAATTTGGCGGCCTACTAAAAACGGTTCCGCTGTTGGGCTGGTCCTTTATGTTGGCGGCCTTTGCGTCGCTGGGCCTGCCTGGTCTGGCGCACTTTCCAGGGGAGTTCCAGATATTTCTGGGTACGCTTGGTAGTGTGCCCGCCGCCGTCGTGTCGATACTGGGCCTTGCTATCATTGCGGGTACCTTTCTCAAAGCGATTCGCGAAACCTTTCTTGGCGAGCCTCAGTCACGTTGGCATAGCATGCCCGACCTGAGTTTGCGCGAAGTGCTCGCGCTGGCGCCATTACTGGTTCTCACCGTAGCTACCGGGGTGGCACCATCCTGGGTGCTGGACACCATTCACCGGACTACCTCGGCGTTGGTGCTATAATGGGGCGTGATCTGGCATTGTTAATTCCCGAGATCGCTGTGCTGCTAGCCGCAGTCAGCGCGCTGATTGCAGAAATACTGCGCAGGCCTCGAGCTTCGCTGGCTCTCGCCATGCTGGGCCTGTTCGTCGCCACGGGACTGACCATACGTTTGGTGGGTACAGACACCACCGTATTCGGTGGCAGTTTTCGGATAGACGCGCTCAGCATCTGGGCAAAGCTGATTTTATTGCCGGCGACGATGCTGTCTTTGCTGCTGGCGAGCGCGGAAGTGCGCGGCACCGTGCGTGAGGGCACGGTCTACAGTTTATTATGTTTAGCTACCGTTGGTGCTCTTATTCTAGCCGGCGCCGGCGATATGATGTTTCTGGTTCTGGGCCTGTTGCTCACCAGTTTGGCGACCTTTGCTCTGGTGGCCTACCCGGACGACGATCCTGCCACCGAAGCCGCCATGAAATACTTTGTGTTTGGTTCGGTGGCTGGCGCGGTGATGATCTTTGGTCTCACGTACTGGTTCGGTGCCGCCGGCTCCACAATGATTGCCGACCTTGAGGGTACGGAGGCCATCCCTTTGGCTGTCATATTCGGTTTGGTGGCGGTTATTGTCGGTCTTGGCTATAAAGCATCTCTGGTTCCATTTCATTTTTGGGTGCCGGATGCCTATGAAGGTGGGCCCTTATCGGTTGCAGCCTTCCTGTCTGTGGTGCCCAAGGTGGGCGCGTTGTTTGCGCTAACTCAAGTGTTTCGTGACCTGCCTTCCGAAAGCGGTGGGCCCGCTGTTATCGCGGGACTAGCCGTACTGAGTATGACCTACGGTTACCTTGCCGCGTTGGTGCAGGATAATGTTGTTCGACTGCTGGCTTACTCATCTATTGCCCAGTCCGGGTACTTCCTCCTGGGTATTGTGGCGCTGGGCGAAAGTTCTTTTGCTTTGCCATCAATCATTTTTTTCGCTGCCGCGTACGCCGCTATGAATCTGGGGGCTTTCGCCGTTATCGCTGCGGTTGGGCGTACGCTAAACGATTTCAACGGCCTGGGGCGCGCTCAACCACTGGTGGGAGTCGCCATGGTACTTTTCCTGCTCTCGCTGGTAGGCATTCCGCCACTCGCTGGTTTCGTTGGCAAATTCCTGCTCTTTGCCGCTGCTATCCATGCGCAGTTTACCTGGTTGGCTGTAGTGGCGATTCTCAACAGTGTGCTCGCTCTCGCAGTATATATGCGTATTATCGTGCCTATGTATAGGCAAGAAGAGGTGCCTCATGACGCTGCTAGTATTTGGATCGATATCGTGACGCTAACGGCGCTGTTAGCCACGGTTACTATTGGACTGGCCGCCCAGTTCTTCTTTGTGAAGTCGATGACATAGCGCATTCTCGGCGTCGTTCCTAGACAGATACTTGTTGTGTTTACCGTTACTTTTGATATCTCGCTCATCATCTTTCCCAGAGAAGTCAGAAGCTTCAATGTTATTTGCTGCCGCTATGCCGGCGGCGGGGGCGAGAAAGTATGGATTCGATAACGCAGGCGGCCCTGGGGGGCGCCCTGGGCGGGGCGGTGCTGGGGCACCGGTTCGGGCGCGCCGCGGTGGTCGCCGGCGCGCTGCTCGGCACTCTGCCGGACATGGACGTGCTGATCGACTATGGCGATGCGGTGGCCAACTTTTCCCAGCACCGTGGTTTCAGCCATTCGCTGTTGGTGCTGGTGCCCCTGGCGGTGGTGCTGGCGGCGCTACTCAGTCGTTGGCAGCGCAGCGTATCGTTCCGCCGCTGGCTGACCTTCACCGGCGCCATCCTGATCACGCACCCGTTGCTGGACGCCTTCACCACCTACGGCACCCAACTGCTCTGGCCGCTGGGGCCGCCGGTGGCCTGGCACACCATTTTTATTATCGACCCGCTCTACACGCTGCCGCTGCTGGTGGCGGTGATCATCGTCCTGGTCCGGCCGCCGGCGATCCGCGCGTTGACGGTGGGGCTGGCGCTGTCGAGCCTGTACCTGGCCTGGAGCCTGGCGGCGCAGCAGTGGGTGGACCACCGGGTGCACCAGGCGCTGGCCGGCACCGGCTACCAGACGGCGCCGCGCATGGTGCAGCCGATGCCGTTCTCCACGCTGCTGTGGCGGGCCACGGTGCTGCACCGCGAAGAACGCCTGGAGATCGTCACCGGGCTGCTGGACGGCGATGTGCCGCTGCATATTGAAGGCTTTCCGCGGGACGCCAATCTGGTCGCCTCGGCCAAGCAGCTGGACGACGGCCGCCGTCTGGAATGGTTCACCGGCGGCTTTCTGGATTACCGGTTGGAGGACGGGCGGCTGGTGGCCACCGACATCCGCCTCGGCGTGCCCGGCGCCCACCCCTTCCAGTTCGTGATCGCCGAGGCCCAGGGCGGGCCCGACAACCTGGCTTGGCAGGCGGTGCGCAGCACGCGCCTGGCCCGGCCGATGGTCAACGAAGACGCCTGGCCGGCCCTGTTTCGCCGCACCCTGGGGCTTAGTCCGGTGCTGTGCCTGCGTGAACTCAAGCTGGCGTCGTCGGGCGCTGCCTGCGAGGGGACGCTGCCGCCGTTGGGCTCGCAGTGAGCCGGGTTACTCCCAGCCGGCCAGCACCAGCTTGCCGATGGTCTTGCCGGACTCGATGCGCCGGTGCGCCTCTTTGAGGTTGGCGGCGTTGATCGGCCCCAGGGACTCCGAGAGGGTGGTCTGCAGGACGCCTTCTTCCACCAGCCGGGCGGTGGCGCGCAGGATTCCGCCCTGGCGTTCCATGTCCACGCCGAACAGGGCGCGGGTGAACATGAACTCCCAGGCGAAGCGGGCGCTCTTCGGTTTCAGCGGGTTCACGTCCAGGGGGCCGCGGGCGTCGACGATGGTGACGATGCCGCCCAGCGGCGCGACCAGCTCGCAGACGTCGCTCCAGTAGGCGTCCGGTTCCTGGGCCAGCAGGATGGCGTCCACCTGCTCGATGCCCAGCCCTTTCATGGGCTCGCGCAGGCCGTTGCGGTAGTCGATGGTGTGGGTGGCGCCCATGGCGGTGCACCAGTCCGCCGAGGTCTGACGTCCGGCGGTGGCGATCACCGTCATGCCGAAGTGGCGGGCGGCCAGCTGGGTGGCGATGGAGCCGACACCGCCGGCGCCGCCCACCATCAGCAGGGTCTTGCCGGCGGCGTTTTCCGGAGTCAGGCCGAGCTGGTCGGTGAGGCTTTCCCAGGCGGTGAGCACGGTCAGCGGCAGGGCGGCGGCTTCCTGCATGCCGGTGCCTTCGGGCATCTTCGCCACCAGGCGCTCGTCCACGCACTGGTACTGGGCGTTGCTGCCCTGGCGCTGCATGGCCCCGGCGTACCAGACCCGGTCGCCGGGCAGGAAGTCGCGGACTTCGGCGCCTACCGCTTCCACCCGACCGGCGGCATCATAGCCGAGTACTTTATGGCCCTTCTCCGCCAGGGGGCGTTGGCGTACCTTGGTGTCCACCGGGTTGACCGATACCGCCTCCACCGCCACCAGCAGGTCGCGGGGGCCTGGTTTGGGCTGTTCCAGCTGGATGTCTTCCAGGGCGTGGACGTCTTCGATGGCGCGGGATTGGTTAAAGCCGACGGCCTTCATAGGGTCTCCGTGGGAATACGAATGTCACTGGGGTTTTAAATAATAAGGATACCATCATGCGTTTTGACGAATACCGCAATCTCGACGGCGTGGCGCTGGCCAAACTGGTGGCGGACGGGGAAGTGACCGCCGCCGAACTGCTGGAGCTGGCCATCGCCCGTGCCGAGGCGGTGAACCCGGCCCTCAACGGCCTGATCATTCCGCTTTACGACCAGGCCCGGAAACAGGCGGCGGGCGCTTTGAGCGGCCCCCTGGCCGGGGTGCCCATGCTCACCAAGGACCTCTTTCAGGAAATCGGCGGCGCGCCCAACTACCAGGGTAACAAGGCGCTCAAGCAGGCCGACAACCACGCCGCCGTGGATTCGGAACTGGTGCGCCGCTGGAAGGCCGCCGGGGTGGTGCTGTTCGGCCGCACCAATACGCCGGAGTTCGGCGCCAAGGGCATCACCGAGCCGGAAGCGTTCGGGGCCACCCGCAACCCCTGGAACACCGACCACACGCCGGGCGGTTCGTCCGGTGGTTCCGCGGCGCTGGTGGCGGCGGGCGTGGTGCCGTTCGCCGGCGCCAACGACGGTGGCGGCAGCATTCGTATTCCCGCCGGTTGTTGCGGCCTGTTCGGGCTCAAGCCCGGGCGCGGTCGCACGCCCTGGGGCCCAAACTTCAGCGAGGCCATGCACGGCATTTCCATGAACCATGTGGTGACCCGGTCCGTGCGGGATTCGGCGGTGCTGCTGGACGCCACCCAGGGGGAGGAAGTGGGCAGCCTGTTCCGCATCGCGCCGCCGGAACGCAGCTACCTGAGTGAGCTGGACAGCGACCCCAAGCCGCTGCGCATCGCGTTTTCCACCACCTCGCCGATTGGTACCGAGGTGGATCCGGAAGCGGTGGCCGCCGTGGAAGACGCGGCCCGCCTGCTGGAGTCCCTGGGCCACAACGTGGAGCAGGCGTCGCCGAAAATGGACATGTTGGCGATGAGCATGGACTGGCTGTCCATGTGGTTCGCCAACTGCGCCGCCAACGTGGACTGGGTACGGGAAGAAACCGGTTGCGGCAACGAGGGCTTCGAACTGGATACCCTGGCCATGGCCGCGTTCGGCCACGCCACCTCGGCGCCGGACTACGTGCGGAGTTACCAGCGCTGGCAGGGGTATTCGCGGGCGCTGGCGGAATTCCACCAGCAGTACGATCTGTGGCTGACGCCCACGCTGGCGTTGCCGCCGGCGCGCATCGGTGCCTCGGAAACGCCGGCCTGGCAGCAGCGCATGCTGAAGGTGATTCTCAAGGTGGGCGCCGAGAAGCTGGTGATGAAAACCGGTTTGGTGGAGCAGATGGTGAAGGAGAACCTGAAGTACGTGCCGTTCACCCAGTTGGCCAACGTGACCGGCGTGCCGGCCATGTCGGTGCCGCTGTACTGGTGTAAGAGCGGTTTGCCGCTGGGCGTGCAGCTGGTCGGCGACCATGGCAGCGAAGGCATGCTGTTCAAGCTGGCCGGTCAACTGGAGCGGGCGCGACCCTGGTTCAACCGCATGCCGGAGCTGTAGCCGGGCTCAGGCCCCTTCGCCCTGCGGAAGCGGCGGCCACCAGGCCTGAATGCGGTGTTCCGACACCGCCGCCAGGTCGCCGAACTGCAGCAGCACGAACTCGCTTTGCGTGGGGCGGAAGAACAGCTGGTCGCCGGGCGTCAGCTCCGTGGCCGGCGAGCCGTTGTACATCATCTGGTTGGTGCTGACCCCGTAAAGATCGTTGCGGCGGATGCCCGGTGGTGACACCGGCGCCGCCTTCCAATAGCCGCCGTAGATGAAATAGGTGCGCCGCCGGTTGGGATCCCACAGGGCCCAGGCGTCGCCCAGCGGCAGCGGGCCCGGCAGCGTCAGCCCGTCCAGCGCCTTGAGTACCGGCGTGGCGATAAAGGCGGCCGGCTCGAAGTCCTTCAGGCTGGGTACGTCGAAGTCCGACGGCTTGACCAGACACGAGCCCGCCGCCAGTTCGTTGAGCGGTGTTTCGTCGCCGTGCAGCGTGAAGGTGGGGCTGCCGGCGCCGTTGAAGGTGAGTGGCTTTTCCCGCAGATCCGGGGCGACCTGGTAGAGCCGGTCGATAAAACTCTGATAGACCGCCTGGGCCTTGCGCAGGCTGTCGTCGCGGCTCTCCACCAGCTCCGGCAGTTTGCCTACATGGGCGTCGTAGCCCATGAAGCCCGCGAATTCCAGATGACGTGGATGGGCAGCGATCCGCTCCAGCAGCGGGTCCAGCTGGCGGGGCTCGGTGAGCCCACCGCGATGCAGGCCCACGTCGATTTCCACGTTGATGCGCAGGCGCCGGTCCAGCCGCCGGGCCAGGGCCAGGTACTCTTCCAGCCGTGCGTCGCTGTCGATCAGCCACTGCAGTTGGCGGTCCGGGTCGAAGCCGGCGTCTTCCGGCAACTCCTCATAGAAACGGGCGGCGGCCTGCACCGGCATCGGTTTGCCGAGCAGCAGGTCGCAGCCGGGCTCCGCCTCGGCCATGGCGTTGATGAAGGGTTGATGGAACACCATCACCCGGTCGGTGCCGGTCTGCGCCATCACCTCGCGGATCAGCGGCACGCTGGGCAGGGATTTGGCGACGATGCGGTAGGCGCGGCCCGGTGGTAGCGCCTCATTGAGGCGGCGGCAGTTGGCCGCCAGCCGTTGGCGGTCGATGAACAGCAGCGGGCGCCCGGGGCCGCTGTCGCGGAACAGGTTGTTGTAGGGCTGAAAGTACGCGCCATGGGGGCCGCCCTGGTCGCCGGGCTTGAGCCACCAGGCCGCCGCCAAACCGCCGCCCAGGGCGAGCAAAAACGTACGCCGCTTCATGCCGCTGATCCTTTGCCGTCGATACCGAACAGATGCCTGAGGTGATCATTGAGCAAGCGTCCGCGCGGGTCCAGCTCTTGGCGCAACGCAAGGAAGTCGTCGAAGCGCGGGTACAGTTCGCGCAACTCATCGGCGCCCAGGCTGTGCAGCTTGCCCCAGTGCGGCCGGCCCTGGTAGCGACGCAACACCGGTTCGGTGGCGCGGAACAGCGGCGTGGCGTCCTGCTTGAAATACTGATGGATGGACAGGCTGGCCCCGGCGCGACCGCTGAACATGGACAGCAGAGTGTCGTCGGCGGCGGTGTAGCGGAACTCGATGGGGAAGAACACATTGATGTCCTGCTTGCGGATCACCTCGCAGACTTCCTGAAGACATTCGATGCCCTTGGCCGCCGGCACCGTGTACTCCATTTCGTTAAAGCGCACCGTGCGGCGGTTGGCGTAGATTTTGTGGGCCGGCCCCCGGCGTTTGTTCTCCTCGACGAAAAACGTCACCAGCTTCTGCATGGTGCCGGTCATCCAACCGGCGCGCATGCACAGCTCGCAGACGGTCTCCAGCAGGTCGTTGCTGTCGTCCTGTTCCAGATCGTCCTCTGGATTGTCGGTGAGCGACATGGTTTTGACGATGGCGGTGCCGCCCAGCGGAAACGCGAAAAACTCGATGTTGCGGAAGTTGTCCTTCTCCCGGTCCACGAAATCCATCGCTTCGTTCAGAGGCAGCGTCCAGGTGTGCTCTTCCAGCCGGTAGGCCGGGGCGCTGGCCAGAGTCACCGCGGTAACCAGGCCCAGGGCGCCCAGCCCGCAGCGCGCCGCCTGGAAGCGGTCGCCGTCGTTGTGGTCAAGCCGGTGCAGCTGGCCTTCGCTGTCCATCAGTTCCAGGCCCGCCACCTGATCGGACAAGCAGGGCAAGCCCAGGCCGGTGCCATGGGTGCCGGTGGCGATGGCGCCGGCCAGGGACTGCAGGTTGATGTCCGGCTCGTTGACCAGGCTGCGTCCTTCGCCCCAGGCCTCGCGGCTGGCCTGGGCAATGCGGGAGCCGGCGCCGAAGCGCAGGGCCCCGGCGTCGACGCTGCGCAGCCCGTTGAGCGCTTCCAAGGAAACCAGGGTGTCGCCGGTGGGGACCACCGCGCTGAAGGAGTGGCTGCCGCCGAACGGGCGCACCGTGCCTTCGGTATTGGCCAGCAGCCGGGCCAGGGCGGCCTCGTCGGCCGGGTAGGCCAGGTTGCGTGGCCGGGCGGTCTGGTTGCCCGACCAGTTCTGCCAGCTGGCGCGCGTGCCCTGGGAAGCGCCAACGGCCTGCCCGGCGCCGGCCAGAGTGGGAACGGCGGCGGCGCCGGCGGACGCGGCCAGCGCTTTGAGGAAGGCGCGGCGGGGAAGTCGTTGCAACATGGCGGCGGAATCCTTTCGGCTATTGTTGTGCTCGGCACCGGAATGCGGCGTTTCATCTTTAATGGTACTGACGTACCAGAAAAGTGCAATAGTGTATCGTGCGTTCCGTGCACGAGTTGTCAATGAGCGTGAACAGCGCCTAGTCCAGCCCCAGCTCGCTCCACATTTCATCCACCCGGGTTTTGACGTCCGCGTCCATGCTGATCGCCCGGCCCCATTCGCGGCTGGTTTCGCCGGGCCACTTGCTGGTCGCGTCCAGGCCCATCTTCGAGCCCAGCCCGGCCACCGGGGAGGCGAAATCCAGATAGTCGATGGGGGTGTTTTCCACCATCACCGTGTCCCGGGCCGGGTCCATGCGGGTGGTGATGGCCCAGATCACGTCCTTCCAGTCCCGGGCGTTGACGTCGTCGTCGCAGACGATCACGAACTTGGTGTACATGAACTGGCGCAGGAAGGACCACACCCCCATCATTACGCGCTTGGCATGGCCCGCGTACTGCTTCTTCATGGTCACCACCGCCATGCGGTAAGAGCAGCCCTCCGGCGGCAGATAGAAATCGACAATCTCCGGGAACTGCTTCTTCAGGATCGGCACGAAGATTTCGTTCATCGCCACGCCCAGCACCGCCGGTTCGTCCGGCGGCCGGCCGGTGTAGGTGCTGTGGTAGATCGGGTCGCGGCGGTGGGTGATGCGGTCCACGGTGAACACCGGGAAGCGCTCCACCTCATTGTAGTAGCCGGTGTGGTCGCCGAACGGGCCTTCGTCGGCGTACTCGCCGGGTTGCAGATGACCTTCCAGCACGAACTCGGCGCTGGATGGGACCTGCAGGTCCGAGCCCAGGCATTTCACCAGCTCGGTGCGCGAGCCGCGCAGCAAACCGGCGAAGCCGTACTCGCTGAGCGTGTCCGGCACCGGCGTCACCGCGCCCAGAATGGTGGCCGGATCGGCGCCCAGCGCCACCGCCACCGGGAACGGCTCGCCCGGGTGGGCCTCCTGCCATTCCTGGAAATCCAGGGCGCCGCCCCGGTGGCCCAGCCACCGCATGATCAGCTTGTTGCGGCCGATCAGCTGCTGGCGGTAGATGCCCAGATTCTGGCGTTCCTTATTAGGGCCACGGGTGATCACCAGCGGCCAGGTCACCAGCGGACCGGCGTCGCCGGGCCAGCAGGTCTGGATCGGCAGCTGACTGAGATCCACGTCGTCGCCTTCGATAACGTGCTCCTGGCAGGGTCCCGAACCGCTCACCTTGGGGTTCATGCTCAGCACCTTGCGGAAGATCGGCAGCTTCTCCCAGGCGTCGCGGAAGCCCTTGGGCGGCTCCGGCTCCTTCAGAAAGGCCAGCAGCTCGCCCAACTCGCGCAGCTCTTCAACCGACTCCCGGCCCATGCCCAGCGCCACGCGCCGCTCGGTGCCGAACAGATTACCCAGCACCGGGATCGACGACCCCTTGGGGTTCTCGAACAAAATCGCCGGACCGCCCGCCTTCAATGTGCGGTCGCAGATCTCCGTCATCTCCAGGCGCGGGTCCACCTCGCGGCTCACCCGTTTCAGTTCGCCCAGATTCTCCAGTTGCTGAATAAAGTCGCGCAAATCGCGGTATTTCATCAATCCAATCTCGCCGGCTGCAAGGTGGCGGCAGTATAGCAGCCGACCCGCCGTCTCCGGGTCTGCCCACATGGACAGTATGATTGGTGTCGGCAAACAAAGCGGTCACGCGAACGGGGACGGACACCTGGCCATGGATCTGTAACTTTATGAAATGTCTGGTTTATTCGGCTTTACATAAAAAGCAGAAGCCGGGATAGGACGCGGGCGCGTTCATTGGATATTCGAGTCGGCGTCCTAATACCCGTTGGGAAGAATATGGAAAACAACTCTGATTTATATGAGGCTACCAAGGGCGAGGATGATCTGGGGGTTGTGATTCGCTCCCACATCATAATTGAGAATGGCCTGAACTCGTTCATTGAAAGGCTAATGTACGATAAAAAAGAGTTTAGAAAGATAAACTTGGAGTTTGATAAAAAAGTTAAGCTTGCTGTTTCGCTTGGTCTGACTGATAGATTTAAAGCTCCGCTTTGCTCACTTGGAAAACTGAGAAACCAGTTTGCGCATACTATTCGGTCAGAGATATCAGCGCAGGATGCTAATAATTTATACAAATCGTTTAGTGCTGAAGATAAGAAGGTTCTACACGATTCTTTGGTAAGGACAAGAAAAGAGTTGCCAGAACATCGAGTAGATGAATACAAGAATCTTGCGCCGAGAGTAAAGTATATTTTTAACGTGGTCGTTCTGAATGCTGGACTTAAAGCCGCTAGCAGACAAATTCCTAACAAGAAAAGGCAGTCGGACGCATAAATGCACCGCTGCTTTTGGCGTTATGCGTTAATAGGATAAGCCAATGCCTGAAGTAATATTTTTTGTGTTTTTCTTCGCTGTTTTGGGTTGGGTGCTCTTTGTATTCTTCACCAAGCGAGGGAAAGGAATCATGTTTGGTGGGCGCATAATAAAGACCTACGATGGTGTATCGGCAAAACGAAGATTGTTCTCAAATAAAGTGAAGGTGCATGCGGTGGACGGTGGCTCCATGCGCTTTGTTGCCTTGGAAATTTCAGTGTCATCATTTGGCAGCTATCAGATGATTCCTGTTACTTTTCCAGCTAGTGATGCTCGTCGATTAGCAGCAACGCTCATTGAGGCAGCTGAACATCAAGAAAAAGTCTGAAATTGGTTGGCTCCCTTGGGTTTGATGGCTCTCCATCGGACGGCCTTCGTAGTCTGGCGCTGTTTTGATAAAGGAAAGGAAGAAATATGAAAAATCGAAAGGATGCGATTATGTTTGGTGTGGCGCTTGCAGTCACCAGTCAGATTTACTATGCGATTCCATTCTTTAAAAACGAAGATAATATGGCGATATTGCCATTTTTATTGAATTTTATTCTGTTTTTGTTTCCAGGTGTTTTGGGTTTTCTTTCTGGTCAGTCATTTTCAAAGTCGCCGGAACGGAATAAGCATATTCTTTTTGCGGGCCCTATGACCTTCGTCATCTCGCATCAGCTCTCAAAACATATCGGGCTTTACGAAAGCATGCCGCTGGCAGTATTGATGGTTGTGTTCTTGGCATCGTTAGTAATGGGGTGGCGATTGTCGTTGCTCTCGAATAAGAAAGAGGCCGGGCATCAGACGGACGAATAGTGCCTGCTGGCTCGGCTTCGCGCCATCTTCATGATCCATCCGGTAACCAGGACCCAAGAATGTTAACAACACACAGGGGTCCAAGGGATGCGTATTCACAGGGTCGCGGTGAGAGGCGCCGCCATCGGGTTGTGCTGGGCGGTGTCTTCGCCGCTGGGCGCGCACCAGCTGCAGCCGGTCAACGTGACGGGGCAAGCCCAGAAACAGCCGCCGCCGGTGGCCGCCTCGGAAGGGCGCGTGGATGGCGACGAGTTGCGCACTCGGCCGATTCTCCGAACCGGGGAGGTGATGGAAACGGTGCCCGGGCTGATCGCCACGCAGCATTCCGGTAGCGGCAAGGCGAACCAGTATTTCCTGCGCGGCTTCAACCTGGACCACGGCACCGACTTCAATACGTCGGTGGACGGTATGCCGGTGAACATGCCCACCCACGGGCACGGGCAGGGCTACACGGACATCAACTTCCTGATTCCGGAAATGATCGACAACGTCTACTACCGGAAAGGTCCGTACTACGCCGGTGTCGGTGATTTCTCCGGGGCCGGCAGCGCCGATATCCGCACGCGGACCCGCGCCGAGGGGCAGCGCCTGAAGCTGACCGCCGGGGGTGATGATTACTACCGGGCCCTGTTCTATGGCGGTAGCGAAGTGGGTGAAGGCGATCTGGTCTACGCGCTGGAAAGCCAGACCTACAACGGCCCCTGGGAAGACATCAGCGAAGATGTGGAAAAGTACAACGGCCTGCTTCGCTACGGCTGGAACCAGGGCGATACCCGCTACACCACCACGGTAATGGCCTACAGCAACCGCTGGGACAGCGCCGATCAGATTCCCCGGCGGGCGGTGCGTTCCGGTCTGATCGACGAGCTGGGTTCTTTGGACGAGGACGCCGGCGGCGAAAGCGAGCGGTATTCCCTGTCTCTGTCGTGGAGCAACCCCCGTCATCAGGGCACGATCTATGCGATCGATTACGGGCTTAATCTCTGGTCCAACTTCACCTATTTCCTGGACGATCCGGTCAACGGTGATGAGTTCGAGCAAGTGGATGAGCGTGGCGTCTACGGTGGCGAAGTGGCGTTCAATAACGATCTGCGCCTGGGTGGCATGCCGGTCACCGGCCGCTGGGGGCTCAGCCTGCGGCACGATGATATCCGCGATGTGGGGCTGTTCAGCAGTGCCGGGCGGCAGCGCATCGGCACGGTGCGCCGCGATGAGGTGTCGCAAACCGCCGCCGGGCTGTTCGGTAGCCTGGAATTCAAGCTCGCCGAGCGCTGGCGGGCCACCGCCGGCCTGCGCTATGACCACTACTACTTCGACGTGGAAGACCGCGCCGGCATCAATGAGAACGGCGTTGATCTGTCCGCCAACTCCGGTAACGCCGACGACGGCATTGTCAGCCCCAAATTCAGCCTGGTGTGGCTGGCCAGCGAGACCGCTGAGTACTATCTGTCCAGCGGTTTCGGTTTCCATAGCAACGACGCCCGGGGCACCACCATTGAAGTGGACCCGCTGGACGGTTCGGACGCGGAGGAAGTGGACCCGCTGGTGCGGTCGCGCGGTGAAGAGCTGGGCGCGCGTTTCTACCCGACCCGGGACCTGGAGATGTCGCTGGCGCTATGGCAGCTGCGGCTGGATTCGGAGCTGCTGTTCGTGGGTGACGCCGGTAACACCGAGGCCGGGCGGCCGAGCCTGCGGCGTGGTGTCGAGTTCAACGTGTTCTATAACCCCACTGACTGGCTGTCCCTGGATCTGGAGCTGGCGGCCACCCGCGCGCGCTATCGGGATGATGAGCCCGGAGAAGGCGACTACATCGAAGGCGCGCCCAACCGCGTGATCGGCGCCGGCGCCCACTACCACAGTGGCCACTGGTTCGGCGGCTACCGCATTCGCCATCTGGGCCCGCGTCCGCTGGATTCGTTCTCGGACCAGGAGTCGTCCAGCACCACCATTCAGAACGTCAAGGCGGGCTGGCGTGGCGGCGATTGGGAGTTGGCGCTGGAGGTGCTGAACCTGGCCGATTCCGGCGACCACGATATTGATTATTTCTATGCGTCCCGGTTGCAGGGCGAGCCGGCGGGCGGCGTGGAAGATCTGCACTATCATCCGATTCTGCCACGCACTTGGCGGCTGAGCGTTCAGCGCGCGTTCTAAAATCGGCCCTGAACGCAAAAAGCCCCGGCCTGTGCCGGGGCTTTTTTGTGTGCCTCCGTTGCCGGGGCCGGCGCGATTACTTGCGCTTCATGGAATCGAAGAATTCCGCGTTGGTCTTGGTTTGCTTCATGCGGTCGATCAGGAATTCCATGGCGCCGATTTCGTCCATGGGGTGGAGGACCTTGCGCAGAATCCACATTTTCTGCAGCTCGTCCTCGCTCACCAGGCGCTCTTCGCGGCGGGTGCCGGAGCGTTTGATGTTCATGGCCGGGAACACGCGCTTTTCCGCCACTTTGCGGTCCAGGTGCAGTTCCATGTTGCCGGTGCCCTTGAACTCCTCGTAGATCACTTCGTCCATTTTGGAGCCGGTTTCCACCAGGGCGGTGGCGAGGATGGTGAGGCTGCCGCCTTCCTCGATGTTCCGGGCGGCGCCGAAGAAGCGCTTGGGCTTTTCCAGGGCGTGGGCGTCGACACCACCGGTGAGCACCTTGCCGGAACTCGGCTGTACGGTGTTGTAGGCGCGGGCCAGACGGGTGATGGAGTCGAGCAGAATCACCACGTCCTGTTTGTGTTCCACCAGCCGCTTGGCTTTCTCGATCACCATTTCCGCGACCTGCACGTGGCGGGCCGGCGGTTCGTCGAAGGTGGACGCCACCACTTCCCCGCGCACGGTGCGTGACATCTCGGTCACTTCCTCGGGCCGCTCGTCGATCAGCAGCACGATCATGTGCGTTTCGGGGTTGTTGCGGGCGATGGATTGGGCGATGCCCTGCAGGAGCATGGTTTTACCGGCTTTCGGCGGCGCCACGACCAGGCCGCGCTGGCCCTTGCCTATCGGCGAGACCAGGTCGATCACCCGGGCGGTGATGTCCTCGGTAGAGCCGTTGCCGACTTCCATGACCATCCGCTCGGTGGGGAACAGCGGAGTCAGGTTTTCGAACAGAATCTTGGTCTTGGCGTTTTCCGGACGGTCGGTGTTGATTTCACTGACCTTGAGCATGGCGAAGTAGCGTTCGCCATCCTTGGGTGGCCGGATTTTGCCGGCGATGGTGTCGCCGGTGCGCAGGTTGAAGCGACGTATCTGGCTGGGCGACACGTAAATGTCATCCGGGCCGGCCAGGTAAGAGCCTTCCGCGGAGCGCAGGAAGCCGAAGCCGTCCTGCAGAATTTCCAGCACCCCATCACCGTAGATGTCCGAGCCGTTCTTGGCGGCTCGCTTGAGGATGGAGAAGATAACGTCCTGTTTGCGGGTTCTCGCCAGGTTCTCCAGGCCGAGTTCCTTGGCAATATCCAGAAGTTCGCCGATCGGCTTCTGTTTCAGTTCGGAAAGATTCATTGGTGTTTTACAGGATGTCCAGAAATGAATTGACGGAATACACCTTGGATTGGTGTCTCTCGATGGTCGGATCCGGGCCGGAGAGCCTCGGAATTTCTTATTGATTCATTTGCATTCGCAGGGGCCGTTTCACGGTCTCCCAAGGTCGGGGACATCGTGGAGAACGGGGCCTGCTTGGCTAAGGCTGACGCATTCAGCGGGAGCGATAAACGATGAAACCCTTGCAAATCATCCGTCGGCGGGGCCTGAATGCCAGGGGCCGGACAGGATAACTATCTCGGAAAAAGGACGCTCAGAAACGTACGAATTAGAGATCCCTGCCAGAGGGTGCGAATACGTTGATTCGGGAATGTACCACCGGGCCGGAGGGCTGTCTAGTCCGGTACGCGTTGTCCGCCATGGCAGCGGACGGCCACGGGCCCACGGGCCCGTGGCGCGGTCACCGGCTGGATCAGAGCGTGCTGTCCAGGAACGCGGTGAGCTGGGATTTCGACAGAGCGCCCACTTTGGTGGCTTCCACGTCGCCGTTCTTGAACACGGTCAGCGTGGGGATGCCGCGCACGCCGTACTTCTTGGGCGTGTCCGGGTTCTCGTCGATGTTCAGCTTGGCAATGGTGAGCTTGCCGGCGTAATCCCCGGACAGGTCTTCCAGGATCGGCGCTACCATTTTGCAGGGGCCGCACCAGGGCGCCCAGTAGTCCACCAGAACCGGACCGTCGGCTTTCAGGACTTTCTCCTCGAAATCCGCGTCGGTCACGTTGATAATCTCGCCGCTCATTGAAATCTCCTGCTAGGCTTTCGCGGGATGATGACGCCGACACGCGGCCGACGCCGTCACAGGTCGATTAATATCGGGGTCTGGCGCGCGGATTTCAAGCGCGCCGAACAATGGTGCCGACAGAGCGCGCCTATCGGCGGCGCGCCGAAGCAGCGGGAACGCCCGCGTGGCGCCCGCTCGGGGCCGTTTCACGGCCGGCTCTGGACCGTCAAGGAGAGGGGTTTTGCGACAACCTGAACATCTGGCCGCCATCGATTTGGGGTCCAACAGTTTTCACATGGTGGTGGCCCGGCAGGCCCAGGGCGAGGTGCGGGTCCTGGAAAGTTTGTCCGAAAAGGTGCAGTTGGGCGCCGGCCTGGGGCCCGACAACCGCCTCGACGAAGACGCCCAGACCCGGGCGCTGGACTGCCTGAGCCGCTTCGCCCAGCGCATCAAGGGCATCCCCCGCGGCAATGTGCGCGTGGTGGGCACCAACACCCTGCGCATGGCGCGCAACGCCACCCAGTTCATCGCCCGCGCCGAACACGCTCTGGGGCACGACATCGAAGTGGTGGCGGGCCGCGAGGAGGCCCGGCTGATCTACCTGGGCGTGGCGCACAGCCTCGCCGATGACGCCGGCGCGCGGCTGGTGGTGGATATCGGCGGCGGCTCCACCGAGTTGATTATCGGCGAGCGCTTCGAGTCCACGGAAACCGAATCCCTGCACATGGGCTGTGTCAGCTATGGGCAGCGTTTTTTCGCCGACGGCAAGATCACCGAGGCGGCGTTCAAGAAGGCGGTCACCGCGGCCCGTCAGGAAGTGCTGTCCATCGAAACCAACTACCGCCGTTTGGGCTGGGCCCAGGCGGTGGGCGCCTCGGGCACCATCAAGGCGATTGCCCAGGTGTGCGAGGAAAACGGCTGGAGCACCGAAGGCATCAGCCTGGAGGGGCTCGACAAGGCGCGCCGCAAGGCGATCAAGGCGGGCAGCGCGGACGCCCTGTCGCTGAAAGGGCTGCGCGACGACCGCAAGGCGATTTTCGCCTCCGGCCTGGCGATTCTGCTGGGCATTTTCGAGCAGATGGGGCTGGCCCACATGCAGGTGTCCAGCGGCGCCCTGCGCGAAGGCCTGCTGTACGATCT
>Ga0310342_100000239_pt1 | contig 28934 bp, 26 predicted proteins | sample S15DNA20500_MG_FD_206155 | JGI IMG/M metagenome (GOLD analysis project Ga0310342, IMG submission 206155) | Marine microbial communities from station ALOHA, North Pacific Subtropical Gyre - S1503-DNA-20-500_MG | ecosystem: Environmental > Aquatic > Marine > Oceanic | place: Pacific Ocean: North... | reverse complement strand
ACGTTTTCATGGCATCTGTCGTATCAACGTCCTTTGCGGTGCTACCATCTTCATCACCAAATGTTTCCTCACTTGTACTTGATGGTTGAGTTTTCGGAAAATAACTTTCTTTCAGTGTATCAAGTTTTTCACGGAAAGACTCTTCACTCCCAAAGTCAACATCTTGTGTAAGTGATTTAAACTTTTCAATTTCGGTATCGGCCAAATCCTCAGAAATTTCGGAAACGACCTGTTCACGAACTAGTTTTTCATTGGAAGAATTGAGGTCAACACTCTTCTGAATTGCCTCATTCAACTTTCCTTCTAGTTCGGAAATCTTCTCAGATTGAGCTTCCAGAACGTCATACTTCTCGTCTGGAACGTCAATATAATGATCTACAAACAACTGTTTCAATCCAGAAATAAAGTCTTCTGCAATTTCGCCTTTCAAACCACGCTCGATTGCTAACTCATTTTCCTTCGTCCATTCCTCTACAACGTAGTTGAGGTATGTGTCTACCTTTTCAGTAAGCTCTTCCTTGAAAGTATCCAATTCAGAATCTTTCTCAGACCTTACTTGTTCGTCAATTCGCTCAATCTCTGAACGAATCTTAGTTTTTACTGCGGCCTCAAAAATTGTTGCGGCCTTAACCTTGAACTCCTCACTGAGATTATCGTCAGCACCCATGAGCGCTTCCATATCCTCTTTGACAGAAATACTCTTAATTCTTTCGTCAATCTCTGCCTTCTGGTCTTCAAGCTTCTTCAACTCTTCTTCTGTTTCAGCCTTATCGGTTTCAGCAAGTTTAGCAGAACGAGCAGCCAACATCTCTTCGATGTCTGCCTTCTTCATTTTACCAATCTGTTCTAGAGCCTGAGCTTTAGTCATCTTTTTATTCTCCTCCAGCTCTTCGCCGTTATGTTCAACTTCATCACCGGCGGCCAATTTCTTCGGACCCTCAGCTGATTTTGAACCTTTCTGTTGAGCATCGCCACTTACTGCTTTAGCTGCAGCAGTTGCTTTCTTACCAACTTCATGCTCTGATTGATCAACGGCGTCGGCCTTCTTATCCTTTGCCTTATCAACTTTTTCGTCTTGACCATCCAGACCACCCAAGTCTTTTGCTTTCTCACCCTTTACGGCTTCTTTCTTATCAGCACCAGCGACATTAGGAGCAGGGTCTTTCGCTTTAGAAACACCCTCATCGGCATTGTTGGAACCTAAGCCGAGGTCTTTCGCCTTACCTAAAGGCTTCTCAGAAGCTTCTTCAAGTTCAGCAAGAACTTCCGCTTCGAGTTCTTCAATTGTTTTATCTATTTCGGACATAGGTTTGTCTCCTTACCTTTGTGTATACTATATTTATAAATTATAATTTTTTGAGGAACTTTGCAAACTCCAAAGCTTCCACTTTTGCATCTCTTTTACGCTTTTTAACGTCAAATTTCCGCTTTAATTCAACAAGTTCTGACTCAATAAGGGCCCCATTATTCCAGACCCACTCTTTTCCCTCCATAATACCTTCTACAAAAGCATTCGGTGCGGAAGGGTCTGCAACAATATCAGCAGCAGTTGCAAGATAAAAATCATCTCGTACATAATTTGCACCATTTTTTTGATTCAAGCTTCCCATGCCTCTAGAAGAAACACCCAACTTACCACCCTCATTCATAATATTTTTTACAATCTTACCCATTGGGGTTTCCATAATCTTTGCTTCACCAACAAAATTCTTACCATCTGGATACAATTCAGTAACCATATGAGATACACGCTCTAGGTTAACAGTTGGACCATCGGGATGTCCTAACTCTCCATAAGCACGACTTTCATTGATGAATTTCTTATTATATCGGGCAACTTCCTTTTGAAGAATTTCCATAGGATATACCCGACCATTACGGTTTTTAATATCAGCTTGTAGAAAAATACCTTTAATTTTATAATTTTTACCACCACCTTCTTTTGCTTCAGTGATGTATTGTACTTCATCTACAGCTTCTGTAAATAATTTTACGGTGTTCATATGATATTATTCCTTATTATGCAGTATAATTTTCATCTTTAATGAACTCAATCAATATAAAACCTGATGTACCTTGACAAGATAGTTCCATGTCACCAGAGGTTGCGCCAGTATTTGTTGCATTAGATTTAATCAGCCCAGCAGTTCCATCATAATGTCCACTTCCAGCAAGGTCAATTAATGTTACATCTGAATCACCCTGTTCAATAATTGCAGCATGGCCTGTATCATCATTAGCAGTTCCTTGTACTAAACCCCACCAAAGTCTTTTGATGTGTAATTTAGCTCCATTTGCATGACCATCTAAAGCACTTGCATCTAGGATAGCATTTGTTGCAGTTGTATCATTATCAATATTAACTAAGATAGTGACGTGGCCACCTTGAGCTCCGGCCGTTCCCATTGCAGTATCTCTCAATGTTCTTGTTGCAAAAGACATTTTCTAACTCCTATATTGATAACATTTCTTTCTCAAAATAATTCATAAGTTCTTTCTCAGGAACTTTAAACTTTTTTGCGACTTCACGCATAGTTTTCTCAAAAGTATTTAGGAAATCTGAAGGTTTAGAATCCATAATTCCGAAAATTTGATCAACAGCACCCTTCATCTTCGGAGACAATTTCTTATACTGCCGAGATTTTTTATGTTCATCCTTTTCTATTACGGATTTGTATACACCTTCAAACGTCTGACTCATTCCATCAGCCTCTGATTTCCTCGTTTACATCAGGTTCTATTATTTGCTCAATCACAGGTTCGGATTGATCATAATAAAAATAAGCACCAAGGGCGGCGGCAATAATTAGTAATAAAATTAATAACATAGAAATTTTTGATTTTGACATTTTTACTCCTCGTTTTCCTCAACTTCTTGGTCTGTAGTAACATGTATAGCATGTCCTGTAGCACCAGCTACAAAAGTTTTAGATATTTCTTTTCTTTTTACTTCCAATGCATCGCCGACCTTGTTAGCAATTGAATCTTTAAAAGCCTTTTCTGCTCCTAAATTATTTCCACCTTGAATTGAATCTACAAATTCTCTACTCATTTTTTTCTTCCTTTCTTCACAAAAAATTCTTTATCATCTTCTACTGGTTCTTCTTCGGGTGGTTCTTCACCTTCACCTTCGGGTGGTATACCTAATGCCATTTTTGCTCTATCATCTGCTGGCATTTCTGGATCAATGGGCATACCCATTGGATCAACAGGTATACGTTGTATACCATCTCCGCCATCAGGTACAACAATTCCACCATCTATTGGATCAGTATCCATCTCTTTCTTAATCTGATCACGCATTTCTTGAATCTCTGAATCATTCATACGCAATACTTTCTTCAATACATATTCCTTACTGAAGAATGTACCAATATAAGCTTCAACTGTCTGTAATTGATTAAGTCTATTTTCCAAAAGTTCTGCATCTTTCAATTCTGCAAAATGACCATCTGCAAGAAAATCATATTGAATATGTTCTTGTATATTAGGCCAATCTTCAGGTGCAATTATTCCTTTAAGTAGTAACTGAGTTTTAAGGATGTCTGTGAATAGGGGGGAGAACTTCTTTCGTATTCGTTGTACGAACTTAGTAAATTTAAGTTCATCTCTGGTAATTTCTGTGCTTCGACCCAGACTGAATCCACTTTCGGATTCCAATCGTGATATTGGCACGTTAAGTGAACGGTATAGTTTGCGCTGGAAGTAAGTGATGTCATCAATTTCTCCTAAATTAGAACCACCTGGCAATGTTGAAATTTCTGTGCCTCGACCACCCTCACGGCGTGGGAGCCAAAAATCTTCCAACATACTCATGTGATTTCTATCATCTCGTATCTCACCAGTTGTTGCATCATACACCAACTTATTGCGATAACGATTCATTACATCTTTGAGATATTGTTCTGCTTTTATCTTAGGTAGATTACCAACATCAATGTAGAAAATCCTACGTTCTGGTGCTCTTGAAATACGATAAATGACCAACGCATCTTCAATCATTCTCAATTGATTTACTGGTTTAATTGCTTTGTGTAGATAAGAAAGAACTCTTCCACTATTACCATCTATCAAACCAGAGGGAATATAAGTAATTGAATCCGCTGCTATCCTTATTCCTTGACCAGCAGACCCGATACCAGCAGGAGTCAATCCCTTTTCGTTGTATATAAAATATTCAGCAATCTTTTCCGTCATTTCAACGCCGGTTTTGGCATCAAGCTCTTTTTTGACTTCTCTGACTTTTCTAATTTTGGTTGGATCAATATATCTTAACTCTGTGATACCCCTTCTTGGATTTTTGGTATCAATGATCTTATGATAAAATACACGACCGTCTACATACCACCGACGAAAAACATCATGTCCTTTTTGTTCAAAATGTAAAAGTCGTAAAACTTCATCAAATTCTGCACGAATTTTTCTTTTAATTTTATCTGGATAACGTAAACGATCTAAAGAAACTTCTACTGATTGATCATTTTGATTAGAAACAATACCCTCATTTACGATATCTTCAACAGCAGTATCACACTCAGCTTGCTGAGCAATATCACGATACCGCCGAATTAAATCTAAATCGGATCGTTCTCTACCATCTGTGTCTAGAATTTGGCCAAAGAAACCACCACCAGCAACATCAATGGTGCCGTCATCAGGAGTTGGGGTGGAAAATGTTTTTTCCCCACCCGTATCCTTAATCGCCCTTTGTATTGTAAACCCAAAAAGTTCTGCCATAATATCTCCTACTGTATTACACTATTTAGTAGGTTCAAATTAAAAGTTTACGCCGGAAGCCTCAAAGTGTTGATATCTCCAAGTTACATCGAATGTTTCAATGGCTGCAGCTGCTTCTGAAGTCAACTCTATAGTAGAAACAGTTGTTGGCCAAGCACTTCTGAATATATAAGTTTTTAGAATTGTGTTATCTCGATCTAAATGTTCTACTTGCATATCAGTTTGATAGGCAGCTGGAGAAACAACACCAGTGGCATCGGCAGCATCATTAATACCGTTAATCCACCTTTCCATCGCATTACGAATCATAAAGTCCGTATCATTCAAGAAAGTTGTGTTCCAAGTTTCAGCAGTTGTTCTATCTCCAGCAATATATATTTCTCTTCCTCTAAATGGTACTGGAATTTCACCCAGCGTTGAGGCAGGAAGACTTGATCCTCTTACCAGAAAAGAAGTTCTAGCAACATCAAGTCCAATATTAATTCCTGTCGGGGGAGTAATCGTTACCTTAAATTGATTAGCACGAGCGCCACCACCAATTAAACTAGCTTTAAAATTGTCTATAGCAGCCATGATTAACCTCCTACCTCACTAAACGATACACCAGTTCTTACTGCAATAAAGTTTAGTGTAATGAAGTTGATTGATCTGGCAGGTTTAATGTAGATATCTCCAATAAACTCGTTTCGATCAATAACCTCACCTGTGTTGTTTGTACTATCGCATACAACCTTGAAATCGAAGATACCTCGACGGCCCTGTACATCTCGCAAGAAAGGTTCAACCATGTTACGGAACTGTGCCCGTGTAAACTCATCGTTGAACTCAAAGAGCATGTATTTAGCAGCAGTTGCAATTGCTTTCTCAAGAACCAAGAACAAACGTCTTACGTTAATCCTATCAAAAGCACTTGGTTTCGCAAGAGCAGTCTTATCACCAAAGAGTGTTACGCCTTGGCCTGGGAAGTTGACAACAGGATTAATCCTAGCCTGATAAAGAATATCTCTTGCTGCCTTATCTGGATTGAAGGACAATTTAATTGCACCCCTCACATTACCCCGATTATAACCAGCGGGAGAGAACCAAGGATCAGCAACACCATCTGTGTATGCACAAAGTCCAGCAGTATCACCGCATAATGGAACATGCCGATATACATCATTATACTTGTCATACATGTATTTGTATCCACTATCGTAAACCATGTAAGACGATGATGGGTTAAGATCAAACGCCGTCTTTACATTATTGATTGCTCTGGCCGCAGTTGCTGAAGAGGTTGCAACACCAACAGTCGCAGAACGATATGGAGAAACAAATCCCACACAATCCTTACGAATTTCAACAAGGTCTGTAATCATTGTTACATGAGTGTCTTGAGTAGCAGCTGTATCACCAGCACCACCACCTTTACCACCAATTACAAGATTAATATCATGCAACTCTGTGTCTGCAAACTTATCATAGGCAAGTGTCAGTTCACCAGCAGACGGAGCAAGATCATCTGTTCCACCTGTAAGTGAATCAATTGTGATTGGATGCACAACTGTATAAGTAGTCGTTGTATCTGTACCCCAATTTGAACCAGCAGAAATATGATCAGTCCAGTAAATGTAATTTGATTCTCTGAAAATTACGTCTGCATAGTAATTGCTACTACCTTGAGCAGTCCTTGCCACTGAACTTTTTGACACATTTGCATAGGTTTCTATAACACTAGAAGTTCTCTGTCCAACAACATCAGCATCGTATCCAGTGATATCACCTGTTGTATCATAAACAACAATGTGCATTTCATCACCAATACCGCGGCCGTTGTCTTTTGACCATTGAGATTGTCCAGGCGCGCCTGCAAACAAGTCGTGATATTTCCATTTCCGCCTTATATACGAATTATCTGCAATAGCATTTTGCAAACCGCCACCATTTGGGTCATCTTTTAGACGAATTGTTAATGCATTAGATGTTGTATTAACAACTGTTACCTCATATTCATTAAATTCATCAATTGGCACTGTAGCAGAAGTATCTGAAAAGAAAGAGATTAAATCTCCTACGTTAAATGCATGTCCTGACTCATCTGCGTTATCAACCGTAATTGAATTAGCGCCAGCCGAGGCAGCGCCGTTGGTTAACTGATTTGACGTATCAGTCACTTGCTCGTATCCTGTTGCAGTAGAACAAATCTGAACACCGATTGAATTACCCCAAGTACCAGCAGTACGGGCAGCCCACTCACCATGCGAACCCTGTCCTGTACTGAAAGATGCTTCATAATGGTCATCGTCACGAATAAGAATACCACTATTCGCACCAGCATTAACCGTTGCAGATTCACAACGAACTACTTTAAGATGATCTGAGTATTGCAAGAAATTTGCAGCTGCAAACCAATTTTCAAACTGATTACTAGTTGTCTTGGGTTTACCAAAAATAGCAATCAATTCTTCTTCTGAACTGACTGATGTTACAGAGGATATTGGACCTTTTTCAAACGCACCAGCAATCGCACCAATAGTGGTTTGAACTGAAGGAATTACATTTGTAAGGTCAATTTCTCTAACATGTACGCCAGGTGAAACTAAAAAGCTCATATCATTACTCCTTTATATTAAGAGTGTTTTTTGTATTTCATTAATATTTATAAAAAATGAGTTTCCAAAAATCCTCTTTTATAAGTGTTATAACATATAAATAATCCCATGACAAACGCACATTATGAGAAGTATAAAGATACCATAAAGAAGGTAGCTCGTAGAAATTATCGAAAAAGAATCATTCTACTTAACGAATTCTTATCAGATAAGTCATGTAACCATTGTGGAGAGAGTGAAACTATATGTCTCAAATTCTATCCTCATGATTCAGAAATACGAAAATTAACAAAGCGAGTTGGTACTAATAATAAAAGTCGTAAAGAAATATTTCATCTGGTAGGTAACTCCACCATATTATGTTCAAATTGTTGGATTAAAGCAGATAACGATTTAATTGAATTTATTTAGTTTTTACCAGTTTGAACCATAATCTCGCACTACAGGATTCCATCTAGTACCATATTCATCTATAACTTCTCCAATATTTTCATCTTCTAGTCCTGTAACAACAAATCCAAATGGGGCCATATCCTGTTCTAGAGCATCTTGTTGTTCTCTCATCATGGTTTGTCGTACATCCATATCAGTTAATTCTTTAAAATATGTCTGATCACTAGTCCATGCAAATAAAAATAAACATGCAACTAAATCATCTGTACAACCATCATCAGCTTCAAAGGAGTGTCCCTTCACAATATATGTAGATAATTCACTAATAATATCCAAATCTTCTATTATTAATTTGTTATCTTCTATTAATTGTTTAAGATTAGAACAACCAACTTTTTTTACTGCTTTGGTAGTTCTTACTCCTAATTGAGCTCGGCCACCTGAGAACCCCCCTCCAAGGACTTGTCCCGCCCGTCCACGCATAGAAGCCATAATAAGGTTGTCGTACTCCAAGTCAAACTGCATAGTAGTTGCAACCTGTTCACCAATGTCATTTATTTCTATAAGTACAAATGCTTGATTGTATGCTCGAGCAATATCATATATTTTAGAAGGAAATATTAGCGGTTTAATTTCATTGTCTCGATATTTTGCAACAATTCTATAAGGCATTTCTGATACATCAAACACCAAAAATGCAGAATAATCATTTGATGTGCCACGAGAAACATCAGCTGTCAACACATAAGTATGTCCCTCTTGTGGTTTATCATATAAATCCAATCCAGCATTTGATTGCCTGGGATTTTTATATGTCATTGTTCTTAACTTTTGTGGTGTAATTAATGTATCAATAGACCCAAGAAACTCACACTCAAACTCTGTATTGAATTGTGATGCTGAAGTATTCTTGATTGTTTCTTCTTTCCACTTCTCATCCCTGCCAGGTATTTCACTCCAATGCACCTCAATAGGAATATATGAGTTTCTTTCGTTCTCTGCATCGGTCCACAACTTATAGAACATATTCATACCATGTGGGGTAGAAACAATCATCACTTTAGTTGTCGTACCAGAACTTATTGTAGGATAAACTGAAGAAAAGAACTGTTCGGCAACATTTGCTGGCACATAAGCAAACTCATCCAAGAATATAATATTGTATGATCCGCCACGAACAGCACTGGCAGAGGTGGATGATGCTAAAATTTTAGACCCATTTTCAAGTTCTAGACTCCCCTTATTCCATGTCATTACTCCCTGTTGTAACCACTTGGGTAAATTCTCGTATGCGAGTTGTAGCCTCCCTAGTAAATCTCGCGCAGTTGCAGCCTTGTTTGCAAGAATTGCTACGTTCACTGATGGATTGAATAAAACATAATGTAACAAATATGCAATGATAGTAGTAGATTTTCCAGATTGTCTAGGAAGTTTGCAGATAGTAAACCGATTATTATGGAATGTCCCTACCATTTCCTTCTGAAAATCGTAAAGCTTAAATGGAATAAGGCCTAGGTCTAGAGAAATAATTCTAATATATTCCTGTATGAAATACAGAGGATCATTCATGCACTTAGCATATTCCTCAACCTCTTCCTTTGTCCACTCTTGAGCGACATTGGCTTTCTTTAGATTAGGATTACCTAGATATGTTTCCATTTCTAACCCTCTATTAAGAAGTTACTTGCTATACTTATTCTTATCGCATCTTTAGTTCCAACACCAACACCATGTTCTAACCAACTTGGAATAAGTATTGCTTCGCCTGCATCAAATGGTCTTTTTCTAATTATATTTGCGTATGGCTGTTTCAAATAATGATGAGACTTATCCATATATTCTAATAGTCTGGGGTCTTTAAGATAAAGATTTGCATCCTCTGTCGGTGTAACATAATAAACGCAAGACCAATTAGATTCCTCATGAATATGAGGCATAGTACATTCACCTTTACGACTTATGTTTGCCCAACTATTAATCATTTTAATAGAGGCATCATCAACATAAATCTGACTCAAAATTTCATTTACGCCAACAAGAAGAGATTGTTTCAAAAAAGAAAATTCGTAGTCAAGAAAGTCTTTATTGCTTTGCCAACCACCACCCTGTATTGGGTCAAAACGAAATCCTAAACCTTTTTGTTCTCTTTCTAAAACTTTATTTTTTACATATTCATTATCAATATTATTAACTGTAAAAGTATATGTGGTTGTAGGCCACATGTCTTTACTTTTTACATTATCAATTACTTTCATCCTTTAATTTATCCTTTAACATAGTTTGAAGTTCTTTAGTAGAACCAATGAATAGTGCGTTAGTAACACTCTTAGGTGCATTACTTGGCACCTCTTTTAATCTACGCATCTTCTCTTGCAAATCGCCTAGTTTTTCAGTTACTTCTGCGACCTGTTTGATAAGATTTCCAGCCACCTCATACGTTCTGGGGTGCTCACTTTCTTTTGCAAGTTCAAGTATTCCATCTATTGCAGATGAACCTTTTTCAACCAAATTGTAAAAGTTTTCCCTTTGGTATTCATAGTCTTTTTCTATATCATCCCCACCCTCAGCCTGATAGGGTACAACCTCAGAATTATCGGGTATAATCTTAGGAACAATTTTATCTATAACACCGAGCTCTTTATCAATTCTTAATCTAGAATCTTTCGTCATCATGATTTATTATCATCTTCACCTGTCTCTGGATTATAACCTTGTGCGTCTTGATAGAAAGAAACTGTTTCATTAAATCCAAAATCATCATCAGCATCAGCAGTTGAAGGACTTGGAGTAACTTTATATCTTTGTTCACGTTTTGGTGATTTATCTGGCAAGTCTGTATACTGATCAACTTGCACAGTTTTGATAACTTTAGCAGAAGTTACTGGTCCGTATAGATAGAATTTAGTAGTAAATGATAACGTATATACTAATGCTCTACGAGTAGTAAATTCACCGTCATAACTATCTTCATATCCAATATTGCCCAAAACAATAGGAATATCTCTAGTGATACCCATATCAGCCATATCATTAATAGTTAATGCATAATCTGGTTGAAAATAAGGAAGTATCTGCTCTACAATTTGCAGAGCATCATCAGATTGTTTTGCCATAACATATAATTCAAATTCAAGATTATATGGAACAGGCATATACTGTGTGTCTAATTGTTTTGTGTTTGCTCCCTTTACTTTCTTAAATCGTTGAACTCTACTCATTTTTCGGGCAGAATCATATGAAAGATTTTGAATTTCAAAACCAATTCTAGGAAGAGTAATTGCAACCTGTTTTGTCAAATCTGCATCTTCACGCAACCGCACAAGAAACTTTTCTCTTGGACCATACGCAAGAGGAACCTTCATGGTTTGTGTTATTGTTCCAGAATTGTCTTTACGAACAAGCTGAATATCATTAAACATCGTACCGAAAGCAATAACAATGTTTCGTATTGTTTCGTGATAAAATTGTTGTCCTAACATTATGAACTGCTCCCTACATCTCCAAATGGATTTGATTCACTGAAGTCCAAAACTGTTCTACTCTTAATTTCAAACATTTCATTTTGAGATGTCTTGTCTTGATCAAAGTCTCCTACTATATAGTCTTCCTGTATCAGATATGCATCATCACCACTATCAGCAGGATTTTCAAGTAGAATACTTTCACCAACAGAAGTGCTATCACTTTCACCAAGTATATTATCACCATCTGTTTCTTCAAGTAGTAATCCAGAAGCAACATCATCATCAGTGCCAACTTCCAATCGAATATCTTCTGTAACTGCTGAAGACTGTTCCATAGTAAATTGATATATAAGTGCGTCCTGTGATTGTTCACTTTCAATCGCATCAATATCTGAAATACCAGTATCAATAATTTCAGAACTGTAATCGTACAGACGGCATCTCATCTTGTAGACAGGATTATTATCTAACTGATAAAATGGTTCATCGTGATCCACAAAGTTTATCTGGAACATCTTATCCAGAACTGGATGATAAATTACATCACCCTCTTGTGGTCGATCAGAGTCCGTTGCAGCTGTATCTAAAACAATATAAAACTCATTACCACTTTCTTCAGATAATATTCTTCCTGTATTATCATCTTCTAAAACTACCTTCTCTCCACTTTCGTCAAAAATAAAACTTTGTGTAGCTGTACTTAATGTTGATGATAATGATGATTGATCTGTGCTTCCAGCTTCTAATTGTATTGAACCACTAGAACTAGTATCTGTTGCATCTTGAATTTGTATTTGTCTATCTAATTCTTGAAACCTTTCTTTATTAACAACAAAGGTTGCTTCACTTAAATTTTGCAGACCAAATTGATTCATCAATTCTTTTTCACCAGCAAATCCACCGTCAGCATCTTCCATATACATTTCTATGGGATGTTGTGTTCTAAACTTAGAAAGAGAATCTTCTCCCCATACTGTATCTTCTGCTACAAGATCACGATCCATATAATAAACATCATGGCCATAAATCTGTATGGCCTCCTTTATGAGGTCACTATATAAATTTCTTTCTGTTGCAATGGAATGAAGATTGCTTGTATGGAATGCTGTATTAACTGCCATGAGTTATCCTATCATATAATTTATTGGCAGTTCAAATGCAAGTTGAATTTCTTCTTCTAATTTATTTTGTTCTTCCAATGCTTGAGTATATAACTGTTCACCATTCATGGTAACACCACCAAGCATGGTTACACCATTAAACTTGCTGAGGTTTGCTCCCCATTGTTTTTTGAGAAGAGTGGTTGCGTATCTTTTTAGATAAATGTCATCATAAACATCTGTGTATGTGGTAGGGTCAAGTTTACGATAACATTCAATAATAATATAATCAACATCAGCTGTAACATCATTTTCCCAATCCATATCAACATAAAGACGATTTTGGTGTTGATTAAAACGAATAGGAGTTTCACCGACAAGTATGTGTTCCAATAAATCAATATTGTCCATTGTCATTTGATATTGAATAACAGATGTCGAGGAAAAATCGAATAAATCATTCAATCGCAACTGATAACGAATATCGAACATATTACTTCCGGCACCAGTATCGGTGAATGGAAATACTTGCACAACAGACACAACAGAACTTGGAATTGGAATAAAGTTCTTTCCTTCTTTCCAAGTGGCAGTGATTGAACTGTCGGCAGTATCAGTTGCAGTAGTCGATGCGTTAGAACGAGCTCGTGTTACTTCATCAGAAGTTACAAGATGTTTTAAATACATTTTCTCAATACCATCGTAGTGATATTGAGCAAAATATTGGAGTGCCTCATCTAGACGATCATCAGCCTGATCATCGGATACGTTAATATCAATAACTCCAAACCCTAGGGCTCTGAGACAGTAACTTTTTAATGTAGCTTTTGTTGAAGGCGTTGCCATACTATCTTCCTTTTCTACATATTTATATGTAAACTAACCTCAGCAATCTCCCTCCAAGTTAAGAATGACTAACCAATAGTTCTTTTAGAAGGTGTTTAATCTCATGCATTTCTGATTTGAGATGATTTATTTCTCTGGTTGTATCTCGTATTTCATCTCTTTGTCTTTGTGCAGCTGCAGCTCGTTTCTTTGCTTGTTCATATGCATCAGCATTACGATTAATAATAGCGTGAGATTTGGAATCTCTCACTAAATCAGCATGACCCTCAACCTGCTTATATAATCTTTCCATTTTATGTTCCTAATGCTATAGCTCTCATTGCTTTAATTCTAGGTGGTTCTGCACAGTTAGTTCCCTGCATAATGATTTTAATCTGAAAAGATATAAACTCTTGCAAAGAATTACCAACACCTTCATCAGTTACACCAGCGGTATACTCGTATTCATGAAAATCATTAATAGAAGCAGATGCTGATACAGTAGCATCAGGAGAACCATCACTATTAAAGTAAGTATAACCCAAATTATCAAAATCTTCAGATTCATCAACCGGCAAAATTTTATACATCACTTTAATATCATTTGTAGATGGGCGGTGAGCAGCAAATAAAAGTTTTATTCCTGTTGCTAAGTTATCCAATGTGACTTGTTTTGTGATATAAATTGCAGCGTTTTCATCACCCTCTGCAGCAAGAGAACCAACATGTCCAGATGTGGGATATACATCAGATGACGAATCTATATTATTAATTCTATTTGCAACTGCAATCATAGATGTTCTACCAAGATCAATAACAGGAGAAATTCTCGCTGTATCTGTTTTCATTGTAATTTGAGTTTCAAATGACCTTAGTGAAGATAATTCATTTGTCTCATTAATCGCTGAACATACCATATAAGGAACTTCAAACTTATAATTATCATTCAATGGATATTTAATTGTCGGTACAAGTTCATCATCACGGGTATTTTCAAACGAAGTCTGACTACCTGATGGACTTGTCGCTCTAACCACCAAGGCCTCAGCAGCAAGAGAAGTGCCCGGCAATTCCATTATACCAATAAGTGTTGAAAACACATCCATTATTGCATTTTCTGTTGCAACTACAACTGAACCACCAATTGAAGAGAGACTACCTGACCCATCAACTACAGGAGTTGTAGATAAAGTCAAAGTATAACTATCAATTTCTGAATTTGCAATTGAAGTATGCGTCTTATTAATTTCTGTAAATGGTACTTTATGTACTTGATAAAGTTCTACTGTTGCACCAGAAGCATGTTCCGCAGCAGTTGTACTATCCACGGCTCTTGAAAGGCCCGATACAGCATTAGTACTAATGGTGGTATATGTTAAAATCTCATCATCAATTTTAATATACCAAAGACCATTGGCTAGTTTTGAATATATTCCAGAAGTATCATCAAAATTAGTTCCACTAGTTAATGTCAAAGTAGTTGCTGTGGAATTAATTGCGCCATTCAAAGTTGTAGTCGCTGGAGACTTGACTCCAGAAATTGTCACATTATTATTTGTAGCATGCATATGATGGTTGAGATGATTAATTTTCATCGTAGTACTAGCATCAGTAATAATAAGTGGGTCTTTAGCTAAAGTCTGTGTTGGAACATCATCATTCGTTAGTGTTAAAACACCAGCAGTAGTAGAAAAATTAGCACATTTCACAGTGAACTTCATATCTTCCATCGGACTCATTGACCATCCAGTATTATTATGTGACTTAAACAGAATACCAACATGAGGTTGTTCAGATATAGTTCGTATACCATTAATATCAGTTTCGCCCACTCGGGCAATCCAAACCTTATGTGCTTCCGTATTGCAACTTGCAACAATACAATATTCAGTCTCCGATTCTACATAAACTGGTGAAGGAAATGTATATGTAGTTGCTGTAGCAGCAGTATCAGAAATATTAATATCTGCTGGATTTTTTACTATTCGACCAAAGGGTAAAACTTTGGGGCCGGGAAATCCATTTACAACATTTCTTAACTCCATCGTTACAGGAAGAACATCATCTTTTGCTTGATGGTACATATCAACGGAAGTGATAAATAATCCTGTGCCTGACGCATCACCTTCCATCGTAAATGTTTGAGCTAATGGGTCTTTATTATGCATTACATAGTCATCTGCAATATAAGTATGATCACCATCAAGTGTAAAGTTATGTAGTGGCGTATCATAAGGAACTTCTTTTAAATCAATACTTTCTACTTTAATGACTTTATCAAGATGGCTTTTTATTTCATCACCGACCTCTAATTGGCCAACATTAAGTTCTGGATATCTTTCTTGTGACATTTCACTGTTACATGATTTCCATTCATCAGTAGTCAATAATGGATGGTCTTCAGTAGTAAAATAATTACCACCATTTATAGATACTACTCTACGTCCATCTGTAAAGGGATAAAGCAATTCTTGAACAGTATTAATATTTGCACCTTCACCATGAACTCTATCTCCAACTTCTATATCCTCAACATTTTTAGTTGTATGGTCTTCCATTGTCATTGAGGTGCCAGGTAAGAAACAGCTGGAGCTCTTATTATGAACCAAGAAACCGTTAGCAAAATATTCGTGATCACCATCTAATTCAAAATTGTAAATAGGTGTATCATCAGGGACTTCTTTTGTTTCTATTGAAGTTATAACAGTATCATCTCCAGCATGACCAATAATAGTATCACCTATACGCAATTCTCCAATTTCCCCGACGATATTGTATTTTAGGTTTGACATTTTAGCATTAATTGATTTCCAACCATCGGGTGTTTTAAGAGGATGGTCTTCAGTAAAGAAGTGTTCACCACCATTGATAGAACCTAATTTACGTCCACCAGTAAATATATTAGGCTGAAGTGCAAGAACTTCATTCGACTCACCATCTAATCTATGAACTCTATCTCCAACTTTCACATCTTCAATATTTTTCAATGTATGATCATCCATAATAATCGGTGTTCCAACTGTGAAACAACCGCCCATCGTAGAGGTGTTTGGGAAACTTTGTGGCGGTTGCCATGGCACCGCGAAAGATTGATTATTGGGTGTTGGTCGTGCTGCAGCTGCGGCGGCCGCTTGTGCTGCAGCAATTGCTGCTTGTTCATCATTCCAATTACCTGTTAATGCACGAACATCATTTGTTTGAGTGGTGTTGAAAGAAGTTTCTTGTGATAAATCAGTTCTCGTAACAGTAGCATTTCTTGTTGCAATAATCGTTTCTTGTTCTGTTTCCAACATTCCAATTGCAGAGTATATTGTGGCTCCTGCTGTGCCAGGGCGCTGTTCTGTACTAACTATACCATTATAGTCACTTGAAGTAAGTCTAAACTCAATATCTCCTGTATTAAATTGAGGATTACCATCAACTGTTGGATCAGGTATTAGAAATGTCCCTTCCACTTTACCTGTTGCAGTTGTAACCAGAGGACTTTCAGCTACAGGAGTTGAGTCAGTAGTATAATCTGTACTTGCAGGCGTAACATGAGCATTAACATCAGTTTTATTAAAGAACGCATACAATCTGGTGTTAGGTTTAAATCCTTCACCTGTAAAAGTTACACTTCTTGAGCGAACAACTGGAATGGCTGTTGTTGAGACAACTCTAAAACCCTGTGATTCTCTGTCAACTCTAAGTGCAACTTGAGTATCAACACCAGTTCTCGTTTGATCTGTTCTCACCGTTTCCGTAGTTCTTGTTACGTCAAATCTGTCAGGCGAAAATTGTGTTCCACCTTCTGTCCAATTATCAGTTCGTGTTTCAACAACACCTGACCATTGAGTTTGCCAAGAATTCCAAATAGAACCAAGATTGTTTGCTTCTTGAGCTAAAACTGCGTCATAATCACCTTCTTCATTAATTACTAGTTCTGGTATAATTTCAGTTTCAAACCATGTATCAGATTCTGGCGATAATGTTATATTTCCCAGCCATTGAGAGGATATAACAGGATTAAGTTTTTCTGTTCTCGTAGCATAAGGTTGTTCTGTTAATGTTATTTCTGTATACGGAAGAGTAATTAGATCACCAGTTTTTTGATAACCAGCTGCAGTTCTTACCGCATCAGTTGAAGTTGATTCTATTAAATCAATAGCTTTTGCTTTATGTTTTGGCCGTAATTGACCAAGTTCAAAATCCATAGAATTTTTATAATCTCTATGTACAGTATCACCAATACGATGACCTTTAAAATTATCAACAATAAACCCAGATTTAAATCGGTTCAATCCGTTAGCATCAGTGACTTCAAAACTTTCAGCATCTCTTTCCAATAAACTTAAAGCTGTATAATACTCAACATGATCTAATCTTTTAGCAATCTTACCAATATCCTTCATAGTATATCTTTGATGCTTTACTTTTCTTATTGACACATTTCTTGGTAGGAAAGTATATGCCGGAATAAACATAGTAGCAATTAACATACAATTGTCTGGAACTTTCGGTAATAGTGGATTTTCAGCACTTCGACCTTCAATTATTCTAAAATCTCCCTGATTAGTTAAAATCAAAGATGCAAATTTAGGAAGATAATATTCAAAATCTGCTTGAATGAAAGAGCCGGGTTTTGGAATATCTACAGTCGTACCGCCGATTCCTCCAAATGTTCTACTATAAAAATTAAAGGATTGTCCTGTTATTTCGTCAACCGTTGACAGCGTTGCAGATGCTCCTGTAACATCATCCACTCTTGGACGAAAATCATAACAATCATATAACGGAAATTTACCTGATGGTTCTGCTTCATCTACATCAATCTTTGATGCAGTATATATTGGAATGTCATCATATTCCATTTGTTTTGCAATATCACTGTAAGAGTCAACCGTAAACATATCTCCAGCACCATGTTCAAGATAATCATAAACAACAAGAAGTCTTCCTATAGGTGCTGCTTGATTCCTCTTTCTTACAATCCTTGCAATATCATAATAATTATCACGCTGGCCCGTATCAAGTAAATATTTTGATGTAATGACGATATCACCGTCAGTTGTTGCTGTAACTGTCGCTGTTGCGCCAGAACTGTCTCCTGTTATTGTCTCAGCAGTAAAAGAAAAACTATTTGTTGAAACAAAACTCATAGGACTAGATGTGCTTATAATCCTAGCAGTAGCAGCACTTGTACCACCTGTAATCTTTTCCCCTCTGGTAAATGTCCCTGTTATTGTAGTCAAAGTCAGAGTAGGTGCAACAGCATCAGTAGAGGCATCTTGTGAGTCAAAAACACCTACCAGCTTAAATGCATCAGCACGACCTAAAGAAATATCTCTGTCCGTTGGACGAGTACCATATGCATCAGTTGTACCAGACACAACCTTCATCTGTTTCATAAGTTTAGTTGTTTTATTTTTCTGTGTTACACTTGTTTTGAGAATAGTTGCACTAAGTTTAACTTTTGCAGCACTACCCAAAACAGTTGAATCAGTAATCGTAAGAGAAGCTGTTCCTGTCCCACTTTCTGTATCAGCAATACTAACAAGTTGGCCAACAATTCCACTACCACCACCGGCAGTAAGGATTGACATTACATAATCTTTTTCAACATGTGATACAAAAGTTTCATTTGTACTCGCATTAAATGTAACAATACCAGAAGCATTAGTTGTTCCGATAAACTGTCTACGAACAGTATATTGTGTATCAGATGCTCCAGAATTATTAGTGGTTAAAAGAGTCTTAATAACTTGCTTTGGAAGTTTTTCTAATGCATTATTTTTCTCAGGACTAACAAGTCTTGGAATTAATGGATTTTCCATAATAATTCCACCAGAAGGATCATCGTCACCTACATCCTGAGTAAAAGTATTATTTGCATTAGCACCACCAGCATCTGTTCCGTCTAATGTCAAATTATTAATAATATTTGCTCTTCGCTGTGGGGTTTCTTGAATCAAATCTGCCGTGAAATTTTGTGCAGCGGCAGAAGCATCTACCATAACCATAGAACGAACTTGTTCAAAAGTCCTTGTATCATCAGCATTAGAACCACCAACAGAAGCCAAAGTCAAATCAGTATTGCCTGAATCTTCTACAATTGAACTAGTTTCAGCAGAATCAGAAGCTGTAAATTTTTCTCCGTTAGAAAATCTACCAGAAGTTTTAATTACAGTTATTTTTGTTCCAGATGTAGTAGCAATATTATTTACAACATAACCTGTAGCACCAGAATCAACACCAGTTATTTTTATACCACCAGTTGCATAATTAGCAATCAAAGTTGGACTTGGCGTACCACTAAGAGTAAGGAAAGTAAACATTTTGATATCAAAAAGATAAATCTTATATCTTGCATCATCAGTACCTATAGTACCAGAGTCATACTCTATAGCTCTAGCTCTACATTGGCCAATGGGTTCGGGCGAAAGTCCACCACTAGTAGGAACCGCTCCATCAGTACTTATAAAATGATCATACAAACTTATAGTTTTATATGCGGTTGACTCTCCAGAAATTGCAGTTATATCAGGTGTACCATAAACATTATTAATGACTGTGTAATTTCCTAAGTCAAATGTTGTAATACCAGCATTAACATTTTCTACATCTCTTGCCTTATTAATGTCTTTAAATGTTGCAGCAATTTTTTCAATCTCATAACCCTTAACATATGCTTTACCAGTTGATACCTGACATGCTAACAATGCATTACTAGAAACATTTCCATCATCTGTCGTGTCACCAGAAGTATATACACCAATATTTTTGTTCAGTGTTGTATTTTCCTTCATTACAAGTTGAAATGGTCGAACAGTATAATCCCCAGACTCGTCATAAGTCCTTCTAGCAATAGTTTCTTCCAGAATATTATATTCAGTATTACGAGTTATACTTTGTATAGTACCACGATTATATGAGGTTAATTCAATAAAATTACTATCTGCTGTAGCATCATAGTCTAGTTTTTTCAATGCCAAAGAAAATTGTAAACGATGAGCACCTTTGGCAGCATAATTTGACGAACCTGTAGCATTATCCAAAAGACTTGATTGATCTTCGGGTGTAACCAAAGTTTCAGTAATCGCAAATCCACAACGAAAACTTACCTCTGGATCATATTTGCTAATAACTAATCTTTCTTCAGCACATTCTACAAAATGACCACGAATAAAATAAACACCAGCTTGAATATCAACAGCAACACCTGAAGCAGCGGCGGGCCCAGTAGAACCCCTAAATTGTGCTGTAGTTACGGTACTATCTGTAACACTAAATGAAGAAGTATACGTTGTTGCAGATGCAATACCACTAGAATATGATGTGGTATGTGTTATTCCAGCATTTGCAGTAATATTTTCTCCATCTTCAAAAACTTTTTCTATTGCATCAGTACCAGTTTTAATATATTTTAAAAATAAAGTTGGTTGATCTGTGGTTGACGCAACATTATATCCAACTACTTGAGCAGTAACACCAGTTGTAACACCTGTAATAATAACAGGAGTTGTAGCACTATAATACTGTTCTGGATCAACTGTTTCAGTAGCAAATGTCGAAGCAAGTTTCAGAGAATGATAATTGGGAAAAACACTGACCTGGCCAGGTATAACCATACCACCTTCTTTAAATATATGTTCACCAAATCTTGCGACTTGATTTTGAAGTGTAGATTGTAGTTGTGTAAGTTCTCTTGCCTGAATTGCAAATCCTGGCCGGAAAAGAGATTTTACATAATTCTTAGATGAATCAAAGTCGTCATAATATGGTGCTACATTAAGGTCTGTCTTTTGAGCCATACTTTAGAACTCCACAATGATTTTGATATCTTCAGTCTGGTCTGTAGCCCGACTAATTGGTTTTCTATTTTCCTGATAAACTATATTACCACTATCGGGTTGCAGTTCTGGATTTGCGTACCCATCAGAAAACGTGATAGTATTGGAATTCGCAAGAGTTACAGCGGTATCCGCTGTTGCATCAGGTGTTCCAGCTGCAGATGAACTTGCTCCTGTTACTGCATTAGCACCAGAGAAGGCAACATAAGCACCAGTTGTACTATTGGTTCCATAATCACCATATCTTTCCTGATGATAATAAAGAATTGAAAGCGTACTGTCCCACTCTATTACTTTACCTATCGCACCAGTAGATGCTTGAGATATCTTTTCATCAGCAGTAAATGTTCCAGATACAGAAGTTAGTTTTAATGCATAAGTCTGACGATACGTTGTTGACGATGCAACTGTTGAAGTACCATAGGTTGTTGGGTCAGTAATAATAGCAATGTTTCTAAAATCGTTTCCAGCAAGAACGTCATCAGCCTCTGCACCAGTAAGTGTGGCTCTCATCATAACATAATGTCCACCTAACTCATTAACTGCATCATTTCCATGTCCCTCTTTAGGACTAATTACAACAGCTACTGCTCCACCCGTACCACTTCCCATAGAAGAAGCAGATGAAAGGTCTGAATCTGAGAAGGTATAACTTGAACCAAGATTAACAGTTCCGTATGTATATGCAGCACCAGCAGAATTAATGGTAGTATCCGTACCAGCAGTCAGACCAAAAGAAGCAATTGCACCACCACTTACAGTAATTCTTATAACTGCACCAGATGATGTACCTTGACTAGTTCCATCTCCATATACTGCTGCATAATATGTTCCATTTGTATAACCAGAACCAGCAGTAACGACCAAACTTTCTATTGCACCATCCGTTGCCGCTGCACTTACAGTGCTGTCTGTTGCAACAGGCATGAAGTCTGCCGTAAGAAACTTATTTGAATTAGATGCACTAATTGTGTACATGTATTTGAGTGTATATCCACCCAAGACAAATGTTGAAGTTGATGTAGAAGTAGGCTCTGAACCAGAATATGCTGTTCCAGCATTATTGTCTATGACTTTATAAATCCTGTTATCAGAAGTTCTAAAATAAAATGTAGAATCATAAATATTTGACGCACCTGATGTTGTAGTATTAGAAGAACTGACATTATGTTCATACATGTCATATGTCGTACTGTTTGCCCAATCTCTACGAGGAATCGCATAATTTACTTCAGTAGAAGCAATATTTTTTACTGCAATTGTTTGATCCCATGTATAGAATTCCGTACCAACATCATCAGCAGGGGTAGGTGGTGAATCGTCTGATCCACCAGAAGTTCCTGATGAAAATGGAGCAGATTTTCCAATCATTAGATAATAAACATTCTTTGACGCTTCACTAAATGACTCGTAGAATTGAGTAGAATTGTGTCGTCTAAATTTTTCTGTTATAATTGCTGCCATTTTTATGTCCTATTTAACTGGGTTCCGTCGGCCAAGTATGATCTGGATGAGAAGCTGGTACATCACGAAGAGCTTGACGATAGACCTTCCACTCTGTATTTTTACTTTCAGAAAGTTGACTATCGTTCACTTGTGACCAATCAGAGTTCTCCAAACGCCGGTTTCTAATTAATCGTACTTCGTTAATATCAGGTACATTAGAAACGGGAGCGCTAAATTTTGATCCATCCCATCCTGATTGTTGAACCGCTTCCCCGTCTGGGTCTTGCACCATTGTTGCAACCAGTTCTGCTGTAAACATCGTATTAATGTCTTTATCTCCAGCATCAATAACTTCAGCTACCTTATTATCAACTATTCTAGCATAAAGCATTATTTGTACTCCTCTACGATACACAGACCGTCACCGCCATGCAAACCAGAAGTTCCGTATCCGTTACCACCGCCTCCACCGCCGAACTGAGCATCTGTATCAGCAAGCCACTGACCATATCCGCAACCACCGCCATGCACTCCATATAGAGCAGGCGTTCCACCTTGTCCACCACCATAATTCTGTCCGTAAGCTACATTTCCACGCCCACCCTTTGCGTTGAAATCCCCACTTGATCCTACACCGCCTGCTCCTGCATAACCGTAACTTGATGTTCCGCCGCCACCACCAGTGCATGAAACATGGGAGCCAAAACTGCTCGTTCCACCAGCAGCTGCGTTGGCGGCATCTCCACCGCCAGTGCCAATCGTAACCGTTTCAGAAGCGATAGAACTAACATCTATAACTTTGATACCCGTACCTCCTGCTCCACCGCCACTGCCATTTGTGTCATCACCACCACCGCCACCAGCACCAACAACGATAACTCTAATCGTCTTGATTCCTGATGGTTTAGTCCATGTTCCATTAGAGTCAAATATTTGCCAACTATTAAATCCGCCGCCGCTGGCATCTTCAAACGCTGGCGCAGTAGTCCCTCCTGTACTGGTCAAAATTTGACCATCAGTGCCGCCCTGTTGCAACATGGCAAGAGTTATAGAATTATCTGGAATTGTGATAGGTATACCTTCAAACAATAATCGTTCACCAGCATCTACTCCTGATGCACTTGCGTCAAGAACAATATTATCTCCAGCATCAGTAGAAGAACCATCAGTACCATTCAGAGTTATGGGAATACTAAATGACTCCGCAGATACCTCTGAAGAAATTTGAAGATTGCCGGTAGAACCTAAAAACATGGTTTCAGCTGCTGCAGCACTTGATGCAGTTTTAAAACTTAATTTAGTAGCATTACTAGATGAACTAAAATCACCTTCTGATACAGCTTCAATACCAGCCGCAACTAGAATAGCATCTGTACCAGCACCTTCGTCTGGTGCTTGGAAGAAAATAGAACCAAGTACATCATCTACTGCAATATCAATATCGCCTGCTTGAAATGTTAATGAAGGTTCCTTTCCATCACCAGTTCCAACGTGTTTTAGTATAAGTCCATCATCGGCATTATGAGTTAAAGTAATTTCTTGGTCATCACCAAAGTAAATAACACCACCATCAGCAATGTATAAATCAGACCACTCTAATGAAGCAGAACCAAGAGTGGCACCATCACTTGCATCTGGTACTACAGCAGTTGTTGCAGTTATTGTTGTTCCTTGTATAGTTGATGTGCCTGTGATTGCACCAACGCCCAATGTTCCAGCAAGGGTAAGTCCTGCATCTGGTGAATGAGTTATTGTAATATCCTGATCATTACCAAAATAAATTACACTACCATCAGCAAGATATAAGTCAGACCATTCTAATGAAGCAGAACCAAGTGCAGTACCATCAGCTGATGCTGGACTAGATGCCGCGGACGCAACATAAGTTTTAAAACGCGAGAATGTTGCTTTTCTAAGATTACCACCAGCACCATCATCAAGAAAAATTAAATCTGCATCAACAATATCTGCACCAATATCTGTGGCTCCTGTCATAAAAGTACTAGCTAATTTTGCTTGGGTTATTGTCCCATCACTAGGAGTACCAACATCTAATTGTCTTCCCATAACAACACCAAAAAATGAAACTGTAGAAGCAGGAGCAGTAGTGAATGTAATATTTGTACCAGAAACCGTATAATCAGTAGTTGGTTCTTGAATAACACCATCCAAACTAATAAGTAACGCTGACTCAACAACAGGAGTAATCGCAATACCGCCTATCCTAGTTGTCAAAGCAAATTGCGTAGTAGACGCATTAAAACTACCAGAAACATCAGTTAATTCAGAGAAATTTCCATGTTCCGGCGATTTTCCTATATACGGCATATTTTAATCCTTTAGTTCTATTTAGTTCACATTAACTAGGTTTGGCCGGCCAAGTTACGTCAGTAGGGTCTGAAGTATCTGCTGGCAAATCGCGCAATTCTTGACGATAAGTTCCCATATCTGATGACATAGTAACATCGCTTAAAGCATAAAAATCGGTTTCTGCTAACAATGCATTCCGTTCGTTTCTCAATTCTGCGAAAGCCCTAGCATTAGCTCCATCTGCCCAAGCCTTCTCTTCTGCATCACGAGCAGTTTCTTCTTCAGCTGTGAAGAGAACGTCTATCTGTTTTTTCTGGACCGAATCCCAAATCGTATGATGTCTAGGCATGAGATAACCCCCATAAGTCCATTGTACCTGTAGTTATATTACCTGAACCGTAAGTAAATCGAACTTGAGTCATTGCAAAAGTACCGCCTTTATATAATGCACATACCCAACCTCCAACGGAACCACCAGACGTATGTCCAAACGCTATAGTTCCGTCAAAAGATACAGTATTTCCAGTTCTACCGATAAAAATAGTGCCACCACCAATTTCTCCAGTATTGTTTCCGATATAAGAGGTCAACACCATTGAGGTGATTGGATTACCAGCAAAACCATCATACGTATATGTGTTGCTCGTTATTTTACCGGCATGGACATAATAGGCACTCTCTGTTTGCAGTCCGCCAGAGTCACCTACGTGTAGTTTAGCCTCGGCGTTGTCACTAGCTGGTTGGAAATTCGTCATACGCACAGCGAAGCTTCTATATGTCGTATCCATACCTGTAATGGTTAATGACGCTGAATTATCGGCTGTGGCTGAACCAATTAAAGTCCAAGCACCACCAGCAGCAGCAGTTTCAAACGCTGGTGGACTTCCAGCACCAGTTGAGGTTAAAACTTGGCCATCTGTGCCTGGGCCCACAGTAGTCGGATAGCCACTAGCATTATAAGTGATAATATGGCCATCAGTTCCGGCTGCCAAATCGGAAACACTTACTTCATCAGGCGGAATACCTTCATACAATAATTTTTCACCAGCATCTACTCCTGACGCACTGGCATCAAGAATAATATTATCTCCAGCATGAGTAGAAGAACCATCAGTACCGTTTAGAGTTATGGGGAGATTAAATGAATCCGCAGCTACATCTCCAACAACATCTACATTGGTTGTACCAGTTGGAACAGCAATAACAGCAGCATCAGCATCATTCTTAATGGTTACATCGTCAGTTGAGCCTTGACCAGTGAGTATCAGGCCTTCAGCTGAGGTATACCCAATAGCAGCATTATCTCCAGAAGAAGTATCAGCAGATGGTTCAAAGGTTGTAGCAGCCACCATAAGATTACAAGTTAAACTTGTATCAGCTGCATGAGTTAAAGTAACATCATTATCTGCGCCAAATCCTAGTACAGCAGAATCACTATTTAATTTAAGGTCATTACTTACTAAAACAGCAGTAGAAGCATTTAAATCAATTGTTGCTTCACCGTCAACTGTCATAACACCGTCTGAACTTTGATGAATAAAAGTAGCACTGTCACCAAATTGTATTTTTCTTGAACTGTTTAAAAGAACGCCCGTATCAGCGACATGAGTTAAGGTAACATCTTGATCGTTACCAAGATAAAGTATTCCACCATCTGCCAAATACAAGTCAGACCATTCATTAGAAGTGCCACCTAATGCATTACCATCAGCATTTGGTAAACCTAAACCAGCTCCAGTGATTTTTGTTACTGCCATATGATTTTCCTTTAAAGAATGTTTCTTTTATTTATAAGACTTATTATATCATATATTTATATAATATCCACATGATTCATTAAAAATAATTAAAGTTAATGTTGACTCTAGCTTCTACATCAGTGCAACTTGAACTGGTGTGTTTACATAAAGTAGAGAAAGTAAGTAATCTATTAGAAATACTTTCAACAACAGTTCCATCCTCAAATTTGGTGTAACCATTGTTTGTATTTAAATAAAAGATAGATGTTGAACATTCAAAAGGAAAATCAACATGATACCCATGCTCTTCAATATTTGTTGTTTTGGGGAATAAATTAGCTTTAATTCTTACTAATGATTTAGGATTCAATACACACAACACTGGGCCCAAAATATTAAACCATTTGCTTGCTATAGTTTGTTGATCATATGCAAGATGAGAAAAATGAATTGAATTTGAATTATGTTTAACTACATGCCAAGGAACTGATTTAGCATTCACAAAATTATGTATCCCTTCTTTCTGATCCATATTAAACAGAAAATTATTCAATATATCATTCAAGTCTCGTTCATCTAATACATTATCTTGAATATTATAAAGAGAATTATTCATTTGTTTCCTCTGGAACCATAATCTTAATATTAAAGCTAATACTTATTCTATCATAATCTGACCTATTGGGATAAACTGAATGAAAAAGCCAAGAAGGAAATATTAAAAGTGTTCCTTCATGGGGGTCTAGTGTCACTCCACCAAGAAAAGAAGAATCTACAAAATTATTTTGTTGTTCTCCAATAATATCATAATCGGTTTTCTTGGATTTTATATTTAAAAGATGACTAGAATCTACCATTGAACTAGCAGCTATAGGATTATGAAATATAAGTTCACCACAATTAGCTCGAACCTTTACATAATACACACCTGACCAATGACAATCGGGATGAACATGTTCCCTATTAAAATCTCCTTTTCGATTTATATTCATCCATCCATGACTAGACTGAAGGGCCAAGTGTTGTTTATAGTTATTTCTCATCAAAATAACTTCCATACATTCATTTATATAATTATAGATACATTCAAATCCTTCTTCTTCTTTTAAATTTATAGGAGAACTTTGCCATCCTCCGACATTAGTAAATGTAACACCTTTATCTTTTTGTTCTTTTTCTAATATAATATTTTCAAGTTTTCTGTTATCTATTTTATCTGTCTGATGTTTCCATACTTGACTTGAAAATAAATTATTAACATGGGGGGGGTTATTAAAAATATAATCCATTTTAGACATTAGTTTCCGCAATCTCTAAATGAAAATATTTTGATTCCCTGATGGGAACAATTTCTGGTAATCCTTTATAGATACTTGAAAAAATTATATCATTATTTATTTTCTTTTTAAAAAACATCACTATTCTCACTATTATTTCATATTAAACCACTACCTTACAAAAATTAGCAGTACAAATTAGTATCTTTTATATTCCTCTACACTTGAATCATCAGGCCATGTATAATACTCACCATCTTCATCATATATTTTAGCATGTACAGTTTTAAAAGCATCTAGGTCAGAACAACCATCAACAGCTGTACAAATTGTCGCACAATGACTACGAACAGCTGCGGCATATGTTTTTACTGCACTAGGAATTGTTTTTGAATTATCAAAAGTCTTTCGTTGTGCTAACCAACTCAAAGGTTGAATCTCTGTATGTGATTTTCGTTTTGCAGCATCATCAGCAGTAGATTTCATAGTTGCTAAGTCTTTTTCTGTTACATCAAAATCTTCATTAACCGTATCTGTATCAGAATTATAAGTATAACTAGAAGTTCCAATATCATAAAAATTCGGATCAGGAGCATCCTTCCGAACTATATCATAAATTCCAATAAGTTTCTTTTCATTAGTAGTATACAATGTAAACATATTATGTGGATATTGTATACCATTAAGTATGACAGCTCTTGTGCCACTATAAATTGTATCTATTTTACCATCCTTAACTAATGCCCACATATCATGCTCCTATTTTTTTAACCATTTTCTTTTTTCTAAATCTTTTCTAATCTGTTCAAATGGATAAGTCCAATCTCCATATTCCTTTTGTCTGTATAAAGTTACGCTATCATAAAATGGGGATTTATTTCCCGGCAGTGACCATAGATAATATGATAATATTGGAACTACAATCCATGTTTCTATTCCCATTGCGGCTGCCAAATGTGCAACACTGGTACAAGAAGTAATAACAAGTTCACATTTACTAATTGAAAATCTTGTGTTTTTCCAACTTCCTAAACCAGTTGTTGCCATCCATTCTGGTCTTAATTCCTCATCCTTATCCCTTTGTAATGATACACAATTAAATCCTTTTACAGCATCAAACATAAGTTCGGGTGGAAATAATCTATGTTGTTCATGTTCAAATTTTGGATTACCACTCCACCTTACTCCAATTCTTCCTGGCTCTGCTTCACTAGTTCTTT
>Ga0310342_100000237_pt1 | contig 29020 bp, 29 predicted proteins | sample S15DNA20500_MG_FD_206155 | JGI IMG/M metagenome (GOLD analysis project Ga0310342, IMG submission 206155) | Marine microbial communities from station ALOHA, North Pacific Subtropical Gyre - S1503-DNA-20-500_MG | ecosystem: Environmental > Aquatic > Marine > Oceanic | place: Pacific Ocean: North... | reverse complement strand
TATGTTTTTTGTCCTGTTGAACATTCAACTACTATACTATCTAATTTAACTAAATCATTTCTACTTAATCCGTGAGTAGCAGATGTTACTGTAATAAGTCCTGTTGCATTATCATAAGAAAAACCAGTAAGAGCAGTTGAACTTCCAACATTTGAAACTGTTGCTAATTTAACTGTACCACCACTTACATAAGTATGGTCAATATTACTTGGTGCTAAAAAGATACTTAATTTTGTAGCTGATGGACTTGCTTTAACAGGATAAAGTCCTGAATAAGGTGCTTGTGGATAAACTTTAGTTCCAAAAGCACAAGTTGTTTGAACTCCAAATACATCTATTGTATCACTTGCTGATAATCCGTGCGTTGCTGTAGTAATTACTACTTTACCAGTTGCTGTATTATAAACAAAACCTGTAATTGCTAATCTAGTACCATTAGATTTAAGAACCGTACCACCACTAACATAAGATTGTGCAATAGCACTTGTTCCTAATTCAATTTGGAAATTAGTTGCTGTTAAATTTGTTGCCTCTACTGTAAATTGAGTAGAAGTTGAGTGTATTGGATATGTTTTCTGTCCTGTATCACATTGTACTACTATATCTCTTACTTCAATTAAATCGGAAACACTTCTTCCGTGAGCAGTTGATGTAGTAATATCTCCACCTGTTGTTTCTTGTACAGCTGGAGTTCCTGGTGTATTGCCAGAAGATTCATTTGATTGAACATAAACATAAGAATACCCACCATAAGTTACTACATCACCTTGTTGGTAAACTGTAGCAGCGTTATAAGAATCTTCAAATTGTAAACCTTCTGAATAAACTGAAAAATTTTCTTCAGCAAAATCTGATAGAGCACCACCCGAAGTATGAGCAACAATACATTTATATTGATATGCACCAAATTTAACAACATCATCTAATTTGTAATATGTGTTAACTTGGAAGTCGCCTTTAAATGCTAAACCTTCACTATAAATATCAAAGTTTCCTAAAACTATATTGATATCACCACCAGACGCTGATGTATGTTCAGTAGTACATCTATATGTTCTACCACCATACTTAACTAGGTCGTTTAATTTGTATTGTGTACTAGAAGCATAATCACCTTTAAAAATAATACCATCACTAAATTGTTCAAAATTAGATTGATTTAATACTGTGCCTGATGATGTGTGAGCTGTTGTAGTACGGTATTGTTTACCACCATAAGAAACTAGGTCGTTTAATTTGTACCAAGTTCCGTCAGCATATGCACCTTTAAAGTAAAATGATTCTTGGTGTAATTGCCAATATTCTGTAAATGTTCCAGGACTTGTATAAAAATCTTGTTCTGTTGCTGGTGACGTGTGATTTTGAATACACACATAAGCATTACCACCATATTTTGCGATATCATCAATAACATAGCCAGTTGTTCCTGACCAATCGCCTCTCCATTTAAACTTTAATCGTCCTAATTTGAAATCTGCCATTTTTCTCTCTATTTACCTACTAATTTTGTCCATCTTAAACAGCGCTTTGATAAGTCGTTGCATTAACCGTTGACGTTAAATCTTCAAAAGTATTAAAGTCATCAATTGCTAATTCTGACCTTATTGCTATTTGCTTACTTCTTCTAACTAAATCTCCACTATCACTATTTATAAGAAATGTAGTTGTGGTATCATCTGAATATTTAATTTGTTGGTACCTATCGCTATCATTATTATAGTATCTTTTATTAATTTGACCAACCACAATACTAGCACCTGACGCTGGAATTAATACGAAATTTAGTGATGTTCCACCTGTTAATGTATAGGTTGAAAATGCTTCTTGTCTAACACCATCCATAAAACAAGCTATTCTTGTTTCATTTAAAACTGGTGTTGATATTGTAAATTGTTTGGTAGCACCGTCACCTGTGAAATATTGAACTTCAAACATCTCTAATCTTTCTTCAAGGTAATCTCCTTCATCTCTAGCAACACTATCAGATTTACCATCTTCATAGTACTTTGATACTTCTATTGGTTGAGTAGTAAAATTTGGATCAATAGAAGATAGATAACACATACCCTCTTTAGTACGTCTTATACCATTGAATACTTTTTGTTTTTTGATTTCTCCTGGGATTATATAAGCCATTTTATTTCTCTATATTTATTTATTAAGTTATTGCCAATATACTTGCTACTGCCTCAACATCAACAGAAGTTGAATCAGGAGAAGGATCAGCGACCACTCTTAATATGTCATTGTTCTCCAAATTTACTGGTTTATCTAAAGTTAATGTATTACTAGCAGGAACTTCTAAATTTCTACCTATATGTCTATAAGTTGTTCCACCGTCAGTAGTAACTTTTACATTAACTCTTGCTGTACTGTATCCACTTTTATTTGAAATATATAATGCGTGAATTACAGCAGTTTCAGAACCGCCTGCTGTATATAAATCTGCTGAGGAATTATCTAAAACCCCTACAGTCATTCCTGCATTTTTAAATGTTGACGGCATAATCTTTCAACAAACCTATGAACCAAAAACTACAGAATATGCTAATGCGTCATCCGAAGTACCAATAGTACCTGAAGTGTTAGGTAATTTTAATATTCTATCTGCTGTTGGTTCTTCTACTGATAAAGTAGTTTCAAACGCATTTTCTAAATTCCCTTCAAATATAAAATTTGATCCGTTCATAGTAATATCTCTATTTGTAATAGAACCATTACTAGTTGCGTCTTGCAAAGTTACCGAACCTGCACCACCAATTTCTTTAATCTGTCCAGCTGATTTTTTTATATAAAATTTACCATCTGTTACATTAACAGCCAACTCTCCAACATCCATATTATTTGCGTCTGGAATACGAGTTGCTACTTCTGTACGGTATGGTTTTATTTTTGTTGCCATAGTTTATTTCTTCCTTTTTAATTTCGCCCTAAATTTAATTCTATTTACTAATTTTGTTTTAGATAATCTTCTATCTAATTCAATTCCTAATTTTCTACCAATTCTCTCTAATTCTTTTTTTGTTTTGTTCTTTAAATCTTTAATTGTAATAGTAGTAGTCTTTGGTTTAACTGGTTCGTAAGAACTAACTGTTTTATTAATTAATCTTTTTATCCAACCAAACATTAGAAAGTTCCTCCATCTACTGTAGTTACTTCAACGTCACCAGCTGTTATTGTAAAGTTATCAGCAGAAAAAGAAGCAACACCAATGTTTGATGTACTTGCTAATTCTCCAACTATTTGTAATTGATTGCCACTAGCAATTGTATTAATTCCTTCACCTGCTAAAAATTCTAAAGTGCCTCCAATTGAAACTTGTCCTTGTGTTGAAGACTCATCTTTGAAATAAAGAGGATCAGCAAATTTAGCACCTGTTAAAGTATTATTTGCAATCATTGAATCTGTAACACCTAAAGGTTTAACTCTTATTTGGTCACCTGAAACTTCAATTGAACTATTATCAGGATTTGTATCTATCGTATTACCATCTTTAATCAAACCTGCACCTGCAGTAATTTGACCTGCACCAGAAAATTGTGATACATCTAAATCAGTTGTTCCAAATACTGGTTGTCCTGTATGTGTAAATGTATATCCATTGTTAGAACCAATAGTTCCTTCTTCTACAAATACAAATGAACCACCACTTAATTCAGATGGTTGGTCTTCTGGAGTTGCTCTTGTTAATATAAAAGGAGTTGATCCAGTACCAACTTGGTCAACTTTATAAATACCGTTTTCGGTTGCGTCTGTTTGGTCTTTAACTAAAAGTCTATCGTTAACACTTAATGCTATATCGTCAACTGATATTGCACCGTTAAAATCTGCTGTTAATGTTGCACCAACACCTAATGTTCCATTATTATAAGTTGCTACTAAATCAGCAGTTGTTGCTGCTTTACAAGATGGTTTAGTATCTAAACCTTGAGCAACTTGGTCAACGTATGCTTTGTTTGCAACTGATTGATTTTGAAATCCTGCTCTATCTTCATAACCACTTGGTAAAATAACTGTACCTGTTCCGTGTGGTGTTAAATTAATATTTTTATTTGCCGCTGTTGTTGTAACTGATTGACCGTCAATTGTAATGTCATCAATTACTAAAGAAGTTAATCCTGCAATATCTGTTTCAGTAGCACCTAAAGTTAATACTGAACTACCTAATGTTGTAGTAGGATTTGCTAAATTAGAATTTGATATACCTGCACTACCCGATAAATTTGAATCTGTTAATGTGTTCGCCTGAATTTCTACATTGTTATCGGTAACAACTGTATCCATACCTGCGCCACCAGCGAAAGTTAATGTTTCAGCTGTATTGTAAGTATCTGTTCCTGTATCACCTGCTAAATCAATATATTGATTAACAGTCATAAACTCTAAATTACCAGCACCATCAGTTTTTAAGAACTGACCAGGAGCTCCATCAGCACCTGGTAATGCAAATGTTGTTGTAGCTGATAGTAAGTTAGGAGCTTTTAGTCCTACAAAATTTGTACCATTATTTGTGCCTTCATTAAATCTTATTTCCCCACCTGCACTAGTAGAATTACCTACAATTAATTGGTCTATTGCTTTATTATCGTCTACTATTACAGCACCGTTTGCTGTTAATGTACCTTGTACGTGATCCAAAATTTCAGCGAAATATTGTCCACCGATAACTGATATATTATTTGCGTCACCATTTCCATCAACTCCACCTTCCCCAATGAATAATCTATCTCCTAGATTACCTTGAGTTCCTGTTCCATAAGTAAATGCTAATTCCCCAAGTTTTAATGTAGCTGGTGCCGAAGTACTTGATGAACGTTTTATCTGTATTACTGTTGCCATATGCTATTTTTTAAAAACTCCCACAATTAAATAATAGTGTTCCTGTTGTAGTAACTATTTCGGTTCTAGTTACAAATTTATTATCACTAGACCTATATTGAATCATTGCGCCATCATCTAAATGTGTTGTGTCAACATCACCAAGAAGAGCAAATTTTAGGGAAGAATTTTGTACTGCTACCGTAGATGGTAAAGTTACCGAAACTGCCTCTGGACCATCTCCAGTATTTACATTTATATTTGCTGTTGTAGTAGTTTTTTGCCCTACCGTGGCTGTAATATCTGCCATCCAATTCTCTCCTGTGAATATTTATAATATTTAATTAGACAGTAACCTGTGGTCTTACAGTTATAATGCCTTCAATAACTCTAGTAACTCCAGCATCCTTTGTAATCTCAAGGTCGTACACATATCTCTCAGCATCCAAATCACCTGTTTCTGTTGCTGTTAATGAGAGAGTAACTACTCCTGTGGTAGCGTCTGCTGCTATTGAAGTAGACATATTAATTCTTGTTCTTGTGGAAGCAAAACCTTTAGCCATCTTCGCCGCCGCCGTATAACCAGTTAGGTCAAACGCCTGTCCATTAGCATCCTTTACAGTTACGTCTGAACTAAAGGTTGCGCCTTGGTCTATCGTTAGATTAGCTATTGCTGCCATTTACTTTTTCTCGGATTCTGGTACTTCTTTTTTAATCAATTTGACTATTTTTTCGTTGTAATATTTAGTTAAAACATCTATCTTTTCAATCTCAATTAAATGTCTAGTTTTGCTTACCTGGATTTCTTGTCTTACTGCTATGCAATTCTGTAATTCAGGACTAAACTTCGTTTCATCATACTCTTTTTTGTCAATTGTTATCATACATTTATCTCCATTTTTAAACTCATATTACTATTTATACAGGTATAAATAATAATGTTACATATTAAAAGGAGAATATTTATGAGTTTCTGGACACTAATTACATACACCAGACCAAATACTGATACGGAGTGGTATCAAGTTAATGATGAAGCAAAAGCATATATAGAAAGCTTAAAAGCAGATGATGGAGCTAATCCATCTATTATATCTTACGAAAAGCTTGAGTCAAATGATGGTTTAAAGCAATATTATAAATTAAATTACAAAGATGGAGCAACTGCCGATTTATTACAAGAAAGTGATATAGGAGTTGCTAATGAAACTGCTAGAGAAAACTATTGCTCAAGTAATAATATAGTATTTACTGAGGAACTAGTTGGTGAAACTGAACCTTCAGTTACGCTTTAATTCACGGTAAGGTAAATTAAAATTTTTATAACCATCAACGTCTAAAATTGCAACATTTTGCCAGCAAAAAATATCGTTTGGATTTTCATCAACATTTTGATTACAGGTAAAGTACATTTTAGGCAACAGCACTAATTTGTGTTTGTGATTAATATTCCACCTCTTTATCATCTTTTTCATAGCAGCTCTTCTTTTAATACCAGCTATTGAAAAGAAAGGTATCAAGTTTTTTTCTAACGCTATTTTTATATGTAAAGGTAATAAATGAGTTGTAGCAATTCCACCTGTTTGATAAGAATTCAATGTATTACTTCTTACCTTTTTAAAATAATAACATCTATCTAATACTCTTACAAAATTAGAAGGCCAAAATTTACTTTGAAACATTCCTGCCATTGCAATAACTTCATTTTCATATTCTACAATATGATAATTTAAATAATTTGATAGTCTTCTATCAAAATTGTGAAAATTATGATAAGAGTCTTTTACTGCTTTAGATGATAATTTAGATAATGTATCTTTATCATTTAAAACATTTTTTATATTAATATCCGCCTTCATTTGCTACCACGTGTTCAAAGAAAGGTGCAACTTTAAAATCAGGTGTTAATCTACCTCTTCTAGTTTGACCTGCAAAAGGTATTTTACCGCCATTGCCTTTCCAATTTGCTATTTTAAACCATATACCACTTTTATGTAATAGTTTACCTTCTTGTTCTTTTTTTAATGGAAAAATAAAACTATCTATTTCTGGTTCGGTGTTTTGATAGATAGGTTTGTTTCGCCACGATTCAATATAATCTACGCTAAGACCAGTTTGTTTACTTGCCAACCCTATCAAATCATCCATAGTATAATTTCCACTTTCATTATCATACATACTTCTACCAAGATTGCCTACATTTTTTATTCTAGCCATTACATTTTTAACTTCTAATCTTTCAAACATAGATAATAGTCTACTTATTACATCATCATTAATACCTTTTACAATAATTGTTCCTGTGTCAATAAGAAATTTATTATTTTTTAAATTTTCAAGAGCTTTTACTTTTTTAGTAGCACATCTTAACTCATCTATTTTCTCATACCAATCATCATTATCAGCACCATTCATACTAATATAACAATGTGTTAAACCGTGTTGTTTTAAAGTTTTTACATATGAGTCATTTGCTAATCTTAAACCGTTTGTAATTAAAGTACACCTATGACCAGTTTTTTTAATAAGAGTTATCATTTCTGGTAAATCTTTACGCATAGTTGGTTCTGCACCAATAATTCGTATCATTGTTTTTTTAGGAAACTTTTTAATTGCCTCTAACATTTTGTTAATATCCATATCAGGTATTTCTCTATTTGGAATATAACAATTCTTACAATTCATATTACATCTATGTGTAACATCAATTACAACATCTTGAAAAATGTTATTTTCAGGTTCTAGCTCGTAATAATTTGGTATTGTTTTCATTAATCTCCATTTTTCCTAACAATGCAATTCTTTTATCTTTGTTAATATTGTATACCGAATGGTGATAAGCGGAGTTAATAAACCAAACCTCTCCTTCACGCATTATAATTTTATTTTTTTTTGAAATAAATTCGTGTTCGCCTTTTAACATAACAATTAATCTATAATAATAAGGGTTATCTAAATGTTCAGGTATATTTGATTTTTTTTCTAATTCTGCATATCTCCAATCAGATTTATCTATAAAATTTTTTAAGCATTCTATATCAATATTAAAGTAATCTATATGCCTTTGATTATAAGTTTTTCCTGCTGGTGTTAAATAATTATGTTCTACACCATACACACCCTTTCTATTATTAATAGCACGTTCATTACTTATAGGTGTTTTATCAACATCTTTTAATAGAGATAATCTTTTACTTTCTTCAATATTACCAAGATTAATAACTTCAGGAAGTTTTTTTAATCTAGCGTATTGGCGAAGAGTTTTTATATCTGTTTTCATATAAACAATTCTCCCTTTTGGTCTAATTCTGCCAATTTTTCTATTGAATCATAAAAACATATTTGAAAAGTATATCTTGCTTTTTCACTTTTATTATCAACACTATGATTATTTCTAGTTGTAATGATTAAAGGTTTCTCTTTATAATATACAGCTTCATTAAAAGTTTCATCTTCATTATAATATTTTATGGGAGAAAAATCTTTTAATTCTGGATATAATGCCCAAGTAATACAAGACGTTCTTCCAAGGTGGTCATCTTTATGAATACCATAGTTATTGTTACCTATTCCAGTTCCATCATTTGGAGCAAACTTCATAAAAACTGCTATAAAAAAATTCAATTTAGGGTTGGTCTTATTAATCATTTTTTTAACCAAACCTACTATAGGAACAGCTCCTTTGTATGTACTAACAACTTGTATTCCTGTAGGTGTTCCTTTATAAGTTTTATAATTTTCATAATTATAACTCATTGCTTCAGACAAAAGTTGCTTTCTTTCATCAATACTTATTATATCATTTATACATTGGTATGAGTTCATTTAACTACTCATCATATTATGTAATATTAAATCAGTAGATTTTTCTGTTAAGATAGTATTTGCTACTATAAACATTGATTCTTGTTTACTTGTAAATACTATATGTTCTTTAGCAGTATTTAAAAAATATAATCTTCCGTATTCAAAATTCAAAACTTTATTATCTAAAATAAAATAATTATATGGTGGATTACAATTATAGATTGGAACAAATAATCTACACGTTGGTAATTCTCTATCAAAATGGTCTCTATGAGATGGAAATTGTCCACCCGCTGACATCTTAATAATATGAGTTCTTCCTAAATGATTTTTAAATTTTGATAATACTGATTCAACATAAGGCCAAAAGGGGGTTAGAGTTTTAAAATCTGGTTCATTAAGTTTTAAATTATTTTCTCTATTATATTCTTTTATTGAATCCAAATCTGGTATGCCAGAAAAATTACCATCCAAACTAGTAATACTTAAACCATACCTAGCAATCTTTTTTCTAGGATTATATTGAACCCATTTATCATCAAATAATTTTAAACCTTCCTCAAATATTTTATACTTTAAATTACAATTCAAAGGAATAAGGTCGCCATATCTTGCTATTGTGTCATATAAGTAACTCATATTTAATTCGTTCTCCTATTATCTTCAATATATTTCTTTACTTCATATTGAGGTTCCCAACCATAACTTGTCATTGCGTCTATGTTTGCTTTGTTGTCAAGTCTTTCAGTATCACCACCAACTCTTTTTTCAGGAGTAATTCCAAAGTAGTCCATCATATCAGTTAACTTATTTGTAATACCTGTTCCTATATCTATTGCACCTGTCTTTTCAGGAAATGCTGTAATTGATTTTTGTCTTAATATAGATTCAATCGCTGAACAAATATCATACACGTGTATAAAATCTCTACTATGATTTGTATTAACATATGGCACATCATTTTTTAAAATTTTTGGTATCAACATAGTATCTCTTGCACCTGGTCCATATACAGTAGTAAATCTCATACCTAAACTATTTGCAGGAGCAATTTGTTCCATACTATACTTACTCATTGCATAAGGATTTCTCCAGGGTTCATATGCAGTACTTGAACTTGCATACAAAATTCTTGTATCTTTAAAATAGTCAAATATTCTTTGACTTACGATAACGTTTTGTTTCCAATAGTCTGTAGGATTTTCAAAACTTTGTCTGACACCAGATAGACCTGCCAGATGTACAACACAATCAACATCATATTTTAAATCACAGGTAAGTAATTCTTTACCTGTATTACGGTCTAAACCAATTACATCAAAATGTTTTTCTGATAACCATACTGAAAGATTTTTACCAATAAATCCATCACTACCTGTTAATAATATCTTCATAATCCTATCACCATATATCTTTCATACTTATCCAATTTTAAAGTGCCCCTATATAATACCTTTTCTAATTTTAAACTCTTCTCAAATTCTACTACACTATTATGACAATTAATATGCTCGTCAATTGAAAAATAATTATTTGATTGAAATATAACTAACGATCCTTTCTTTCTTCTCTTTAAAAAATCATCTATTAAATGTTGACCAAGATGTTCGCAAGAAGTACATATAACTATATTAAATCTTTTAATATCATAATACTTTACATCTGCTTCTGTAAATGTAATATCTTTATAAAGTCTTTGCCCAATCTTTTTACACATTAGGTCTTTATCAAAGGAAACAATCTCTCCTTTAGTATATTCTTTTAGCTTATTTGCTAAATGCCCATACCAACCTGCCGCTATAACTACAGAAGGAGAATTAAAAAAGCTAAAGTATTTCGTTGACTTCTCTATAAGCCAATCTTTACTTTTCTCTTGATTTTCGTTTAGTGAATTTATAATAGACTTGACCAGTCTATCCGTGGTCACTCCATCAATCACTTTTAATATAGTATCCATAATCTTTAATAAATAGTCTAGTATTATTTATATGAGTATGAAAAGAGCAATTTACAGTATCTACATTGATGTGCCAGCGAAAGAGCATTATGGTAAATCAAAGCATAGAAAAGACACAGCAGAAAAGGCAATCATAACCGTTAATGCATTTAAAAAGCACTATAAAAGGTTAATTGAATCCAAACGCAACTATGCTGACACCATAGGTGCAACTTTTATTATGTTTGAATATGATAAACGTTATCAAACCTTTGAAAAAAATCTACGTAAAGACTTTCCAGAATTAACAGGTTATGAAATTGTAAATTTTTACAAGATACATTTACTATATGAACTAGCAAAAAAATATGATGAAATTTTATATTTAGATTTTGATGCTGTACCTGTAACCAAAGATTCCTTTTTTGATATATGGGATATACAAAATCATATTGCTGTTTATAATAACAATACTATGATTAATAAAATGATGATGAGTATAGATGAAATTAAACACGGCATTAGAAGTCCAACAGCAAAGTATTTTAATTGTCAAGCAATGCTTATAGAGAAAGGACTTGATCCTAAAAATGATGTTATCAATACTGGTATCATTGGTGCTTCAAAAGAACAAATTTTAAAATTAGATTTCTTTGGTGATTTTAAAGATACAATAGATTTAATGACAAAATTAAGAAATGATAAAGATGGTATGTATCCACAAAATATTATTGATATGTTTAGATATGATAATGAAACAATCTTTTCATATAAAGTAAATATAAATAAAATTGGTATACAATGGTTAGATAGAAGGTGGCATTACTTCTTTGATAGTCAACATTTTATACCAAAAGAAACAAAAATAGTACACGCTGTCTGCAAAGACTTTGACGCCGTATGGAGATATGATGAAAAATATAATCTATAGTATATACATAGAAAATAATGAACCTAATTTAAGTGAAAAACATCAATTCACTAAAATACAATTAGCAAAACACTATCAAAAATTAATAGATGTTAAGAAAGAATATGCTAAGCATTGTAATGCTGAATATAGACTTTATGAAAACGACACCTATTGGCAAAAATTTAAAAAGAAATTTAGTGGTTATCAATTTGATATAATCAATCTATACAAGATACATATATGGGAAAAACTAGGTGAAGAATTTGACAATGTTCTTTATTTTGATTTTGATGTAGTACCAAATACAACTGAATCCTTTTTTGAAAAGTTTGATATGAATAAGATATGTGTTCACGCTCCCAATGCAACTAAAGAAAATATATGGAGTACAAGCGCATTAAAACGTTATAAGAAACAAATAAACACATATGAGGAAATAGTTAGCAATTTTGATGGATATAGTATGTACGTTAAAGCTATTGCTAAAAAATCAATGTTAGCATTAGATAACAATTTTGATACGGATTATTTAATAGCAAATACAGCTATATTAGGTGGCAATTCAAATGCTATAAAACAATTAAAATATACAGAAAAATTAGATGAACTTTTAGATGTTTTATATACAGCAAAAAAAGAAAAACTATTTGGAGAAGAAATATCAAAACAATTTTTTCCTAACAATGAAGTCTTTTTCCATTATCTATTAGACAAGTATAATATAAATTGGTATAATATACCTAAAGAATGGCACACTTATGTAATGCCAGAAGATGAACACACTAAAGAATTAAAATCTGCTAAACTAATACATTTAATTAGTAAGAAATTTGAAAAGTTATGGGAGATAATATAATGTGGATATTTCCTATTGATTTAAAACTTGATATTACAACTAGATGTAATGCTGGATGTCCTCAATGTCATAGAACAAACTTAACTGGATTAAAAGCACACGAATGGTTACCAGATATTGTATGGTCTTTAGACCAATTTAAAAGAGCTTTTCCTGTACAAGTTGCTAAACACATTTATAATTATAATATTTGTGGTACGTGGGGAGACCCTTTAACAAATAATGACTTACTAGATATAGCAAGATATATTAGACAAGTAAATCCAGAAGCACATATTTCTATTAATACAAATGGTTCATTAAGAAATGAAGATTGGTGGTGGGAGTTTGGATCAATAGGAGGTAAAAACCTACACGTTGTTTTTGCTGTTGAAGGCACCACACAAAAAATGCACGAAAGATATAGACAGTTTACTTTTTTGGATAAAATTTTAAAAAATATGGAGATGTTATCTAACACTCCAGCAAGAATACGAGTTGATACTTTAGTATGGAAACATAATGAAAATCATTTAGATGAAATTGAAAAATTAGTTATGGATCACGGAGCAACCAAACACAACAGAATTTTAACTGACCGTTGGGAAGGTCGTAATGAAATGACTTTTTTTACTGGAAAAGAAACTGCAAGTTTAGAAAAAGCTGGTGTTGATTTTTCAAAAGAAGAAGAGACCTATAACAAACGTGAAGCAGATTGTTTTACAGATGATGAAGGTAGAGAAAAAAAAGTTGGTGACTTTACTAAACAAACAACAAAATTAACAGTACTAGATAGTAAAATGGTTAAAAAAATAAGAAAAGAAAAAAAAGAAATAATAGATATAACTTGCAAATGGCAAAAAGCAAATAAACTTGAAATTGAATCAAGTGGTCAAGTTTTACCTTGCTGTTATTTCTCTAATCCTTATTTTTTAGATGAACACAATCCTTCTAAAGAAAGTGATTTTATGAAACATCCAGTTATGAAAGAATATGAAAAATATAAAAAAGAACTTAATATTTTTACTTCTAGTTTACTAGATATAATAAATCATAAATGGTATACAGAAACATTACCTAATAGTTGGAATGATGTTAATGCTGTATGGCAATGCCAAAGACATTGTGGAAAGTGTAAATGATATACGATTTCTCAAATAGAAAAATTAATATAGACTCTAGTCATAAGTGTCCTTTAGAGTGTCCTAAATGTCAAAGACAAGCAATAAGAAGAACTGGACATCCAGTACCTGGACAAGATATGCCGTGGGATGATTTTATAAAAATTGCTAATTACTTTGAAAAGGGACTACTTTTTTGTGGTCAAATATCAGACCCTACTGCTAATCCTTTATTGATTAATATGTTAAAATATTGTTACAAAAAAAATATTCCAGTAACGATTAATACAGCATCCACACACAAACCTGTAAAATGGTATGAAAAGGCATTTGAAGCAAACCCTAAAGGAGTTTGGTTGTTTGGTATTGATGGTCTACCTAAAGATAGTCACAAATATAGAATTCATCAAGATGGTGAAAAATTATTTGAAATGGCAAAGTTATGTGCTAAAAAATGTAAAACTTCTGTTTGGCAATATATTGTTTTCAGATATAATGAATATGATATAGAAGAAGCAAGAAGTATGGCAAAGGCAAACAATATTGAATTTGATTTAGTTTTTTCAGGTCGTTGGCATTACGGTGGTGACAAATATAAACCTAGAAATCCAAATTACTATGTTAACCGTTATAATGATGATTTACGAATGTTTAAAAATATAAAAAATAAAGGTTATAAAGATTGGAAAGTAGCATTAGATGAATTAAAAGATGAAAGATTTTTTAAAAATACACATAGTCCTAAAAAAACAATTTTATCAACTAGGAAAATAAATGAAAAAGATTAATCCAAAATGTTTATCGTTTAAAGAACTTTCTTATACAGCAACTGGTTATATAATGCCTTGTTGTTGGGTAGACACTCCTATAGCTTTAATAGAACCTCAAATAGCAAGATTAAGACAAAAACATTTAAAACTTGCAAATAACGAAAAGATAGAAGATATTATTAATAGTAAAGAATGGAAAAACTTTTTTGAAGAATTAAAAACTAATCCAGCTACACTTTGCCAAAGATTTTGTAGTGTACCTTTACATCATAGTGCTAATAGAGCAAGAGAAAACCCACACGACAAATACGCACTTACAGAAGATAGAAAAACTAATATTAAAATATGTTGTGTTTATTTTGAAGGAAAATATTCACCTGATTATGTTGAAAAACTTTATAATGGATTAAAAAAATATTGTTTCCTACCATTTGAATTTATTTGTTATAGCGATAATCCAAATGTTAAAGCAGATAAAGTTATTCCTTTACCAAAAGATAGTAAAATAAAACGCCATTGGCATAAATTATCTTTCTTTAATCCAGAATTTATGGAACAAAATCCTAGAGATGAAATTATTATTATGGATATTGACCAGATTATTGTAAATAATATGGATGATTTAATAGGTTGGCCTGTAGTAGATAATGAATTAGTATCTTATGACAAATGGTGGGGATTACCAAAACCAAAAGTTCAAGGCGGTTTCTTTAAATTTAAATCTGGACAATGTAAAGTTATATGGGATACTTTTATAAAAGATCCAGAAAAATGGCAACTACATTATTATAATACAGGACAAGTACATTACAAATATTTTGGTGAACAAAACTTTGTTGAAGATATAGCAACTAAAAATGATATAATAATATCTTTAGTTAAAGGTAAATGGATTGGTAAATATACTTTAGATAAAGAACAAAATTTAGAAAATAATGTAGAGTATTGTAAAAGATTTGAAGAAGATTATATGATATTAGATAAACCACATCCTAATATAAAAATAGTACACTTTGCTGGACCCGAAACTGATATACACTCTTGTAAAGAAGAATGGATTAAATCTTATTGGTATCTTCCCAAAGTTTAATATAAATTTTAAGTGCTTCTAAAGGAGTTTTTGCTTTTCTAATAGCAGATTTTGTACTTTGGTCTTTACAATTCTTTACTACATCTTGTTCAAACAAATATATTTTAAAATTGAATAAACGGTCTATATGTTCTTTCTTATTACTTAAAAGAAAATCCATCATCAACTCAATAAATTTAGGATTAACCTCTTCTATTATATCTTTAATAAGACCTTCTTTTTGTGCTATATTTTTAATTTGACTAATATAAGCTTTTCGTTCTTCTTGTTTTTTAGTATAAGTATTTTCGTGAAGTTGGTCTAAAGAACAAAGTTTTAATAACTCTTGACAATTTGGATTGTCAACATCATATTCAAGTATATGTGGATTGACTGCTGTTCCGTCATCACTTTTTAATAATACTTCAATATTTTTTCTTTCATTATCTATGAAATGTGCTGTTATAAAATTTTCTTCATTAATCATAATATACTCCTATAATTTACGATTTTAATATTTTCAAATACCAAGTATTTGCTGTTGTAGGTGTACCATTTGGAAACTCTTGCGCTCTATAATCATCTCCACCCGCTTGATGTGTTTGATAATCTCCTGTACCTGTCAGTATTGTATCTGCCATACCAGAACCTCTATTTACTCCACTTGCATAACTATAAGTTATTTTATAACCATCTACTGAAGCAGCGGCAGTATATTTAATATGACTTGCTAATAATGTTTCAAAAGCAACTTCTGTAAAATCTTGTAAATCATTTCCACCAGTTACATAAAGCGGACTTCTTGTTATAGTAGTATCAACACCATCTACTCTATGCAAATAATAACTTGCAATTGTTGTAGGTTGGTCTAAATCTTCAGGAATATCTCCAGCAGCATAAGCAGTTGTATCTGCTTGAGTATTTACATAAATTGGTGTTGCGTTAACTAAAGTAGAACCTGCAACACTATTTGAAGCATTAATATGATATGTTCCAGCTTGTTCACTTGTTGTGGTCGCCGCTGTCAATAAATCAATAGCAGGATGTATAAATGTATCTTTAACATCTTGTAAAGACATTGCTTGAATATCATTACCTGCTGTTCTATAGACAGGCCAACTTTTTCCTGAATCAGTTGGTGCTGAACCAGAGGTTACAGTTTGCTCTATTTTATCGTAAGTAATAGTTACCGTTGTAGGTTCTGGTGTTGTTGCTTCATTTGGAAATGCTGAAGCGTGTGTTAACATAGCACCCGCTTGTTGTCTTGTATCAGTTATTGATCCTACGTTTCCGCCAGAACCTACTACTGATAATACAACAGATGGTGTTTGTGAATATTGATAAATTGCTTGTGCTATTATTTGGTCTACTTCGGCAGAAGACATCTCTTTCAAATTGCCGCCGCTATAATATAAAGGAGCTCGTATAGCCATAATTAAATCTCCTATGTAGCACTACCAACAATCGTCTTTTGCGCTACTCCCGCTGAATTGTAGATTACTAAAGTTGATGAAGATGTAAAAATAGTACCATCAGCATATCCTGTCGTATTAGTTAAAGCAACTGTTCCTGTTGAGTCAGGTAATGTTACTATTCTTTCTGCTGTAGGGTCTGTAGGTCTTATATATGTTTTAAATGCGTCATTTGTTGCACCTTCAAAATAAATACCTAAATTGCTATTTGCACCTGTTAAGTAAATAGCCCCACTTGTTGTTATATTATTTGTTGATATATGACTACCACCAAAATTAACACTATCTCCTGTGCGAGCAGTAATAGTATTTGTTTTTAATCCACCTTCAATTTGAACATCATCATCAAAATGAAGTACAGTAGAATCTGTAGATGAAAATGTATTACCAACTACTGAAACTGTTCCTAAAGTATTCGTCCCACCTGTAGTTGTAATAGTCGGCGCTGTGATATTATTTGCTTGTATGTCACCAGTTGTTATTATATGGTCATCTCCAAAATCTATAGAACCACTTGAATCTGTAATAGAACCATTTGTTAAAGTTAAACTTCCTGCAGATACAATTGGAGCTGATAAAGAAGTAGTAATATTAACAACATTTGTTAAACCAATTGTTAAAATATCTGGAACAGATACAACAGCAGTTGTTTGGTTTGAAACACCTTTAAATTGAGCAGTTTGACCTGCACCAATTTGCTGTACAGTTGAAGAAGAATCTTCCATCTTCCAACCTTCAGCAGCAAAAATTTGACTAGCTAATTCATTAACTGCACCAATAACACTAGTTGCCGACATTGAAGGGTCTAAAGTTCCAATATCTCCAAAATCATTTAGACACATATCGTTAAAATTTGTTCTAAATTGTTCTAGTGTATCTGTTAATGCTATATTTCTTACAGCCATTTTATTTTATAACCTTCTTAATTAAATCTTTTATTTCTCTTAATTCTTTCTTTAAATTATTTATCTCGGAACACATACCTCTTAATTGGTCTGCATTCTCTTCTCTTTGTCTTATTCTTTTCATATAGATAGCATATTCATTACTTGTTCTTACTATAGCATTAGTACTTATATCTCTAACTAAATTTGAGTGTCCTTCAACTTTCAATATTCCGTTTGCCATTTTATTATATCGCCAATGCTACTGTTCTCATATCTCTTACAATTGGAGGATATGATGAGATAGACCCTTTCATTACTATTTTAATTTGTAAAGATGTAAATGGATTTAAACTAGCTACTGAATATTTGTATTCTCTAAATGTTGTGTCATCTTCAGCAGGTGTTACTGTTGTATCTTCCGAACCATCTGTATTAAATGGTGTCCAAGATAAATCTTCAATCTTTCTATCATCTTCTGGTCCTAATGTTCTATGATAAACTTGTACTACTGAACTTGACCTAACATTTGAAGTCAATCTAACGTCTAAAGAAGTTGATGAATTTTCTAATACTACAGGTTTAGTTAAATAAAGAGCAGCTGTAGATGAACCAGTTGAAGCAATATCATCAACAAAATCTGGTGTATTACCAGAAGTTGGATTATTTAATCTATTTGAAATCATAAAAGCACTCATTCGTTGTGTATCTAAAACTGGTGAAACTTTTGTATTAGTAGTTAAAAGTTTTAAATTTAACCAAAAAGATTTTTGACCTGACATTTCATTTGTTTCATTTATTTCACTCATTACAGCTTTTGGATTGTTAAAGTGTACATTTTCAGAATTAACAACAGCAACTTTATTTGCCGTTGAAGTTAAACTAAATTCTGATTCTGCACCGTGCATTGATTGTCCAGTAGTTGGTCTAATATACCATTCAATACTTGTACCAGGTAATTTCATTGTTTGAACACCTGATAAATTCATTACATCATATTTTCTATTTTGTGTTGCAGTTACAGTATTGCTTCCAATATCACCAGTAGCAGTTGCTGTTCCAGCTGTTGTAATATCATAACTATCTAGGGTTACATTTGAAATACTTGTATATGTTCCATTTAAATCAGTATGAGCAATACCATTATAGGTACCAGCCGACACTCCTGCAATGGTCACATTATTTGATGTGCCGTGCATTCCGTGATTTGGATGATAAACTCTAACTACACCTGAAGCATTTGTTGTTCGTAATGGATTAAGTTTAAGTGTTCTAGCAGGTAAAGTATTATTTGTCAACATAACATCTCCAGTTACATTTTCAAATTCTGCTCTCTTCAATGTAAATTTAATATCTTCGTTTTGTTCAGTTGTCCAAGTCACACCATTTTGTGATTTAAACATTACACCAGCATATGGTTGTGCTGATATTGTTCTATCTGAACCTATTACAGTTTCTCCCAATCTACCAACATAACAATTGTAATCAGTTGAGTTTGCCATTAATACAAAAGAATATTCTGTATTTTCTTGTACATAAACAGGACTTGCAAAAGTAAATGTAGTTTTAACTGTTGCGTCAGCACTTATATTAACTGAAGGTGGATTTAATGATACTTCACTAAACGGTAATATATTTTGTCCTGGATAACCATTTACAGTATTTCTAATTTGTAAAGTTAAAGGTACATTAGCGTCTTTAGAACTGAAAAATAAATCCATAGATGTTAAGAAAACACCTCCAGCGTCATCAATCATAAATGTTTGTGCTAATGGATCGTGATAACCAACTTGTCTAGCTGCCCCTCGTTGGACATCCGTTCTAGTTACATTTTCTGTTTCATTAGTTGCTCTAAATTCTATAGCAGCTGTTCTTGTAGAAATAATTGTATTTTGTACTGTTTCTATAATACCTCTAGCAATATATTCAGCATTAGCAGCTGTATCTGGTGCTTGTGTTAAAACGTTTGTAGATGAACTTGTTAATCTAAAAATTCTTTGACCTGTTCGCCATCTTGGATTTGAATTTACTTTTGGATCAGGTATTGCAAAAGTTCCCGTTACAGCACCGTTAGCATCCGTGACAAGATTACCACCTAAAGAACCACCATCTGGTGTTATGTAAGTAGATATATCATCACTATCAAAGAAAGCATAAACTCTTGTATTTGGTCTCATTCTTGTAGCAGTAAATGATACTGTTCTACTTCTAATAAACGGAACAAATGCTACACTTATAATTCTATCACCAATACTATTTGTTATTGTTTTTGGAACTATTACTTGTCTAATTCCTGCTCTTGTTCTTGTTCCAGTTTGAGTAGTTGTTTGGATATCTCTTTGCATTACTCTCCAACCGTGACCACCTCTTTGTTCAAAATTTTCTGTAGTATTAGTTGTTGATGTTCCAGTCCAATTATTTGTCCACTCGTTCCATACTGTACCTATCTCTACTTCTTGAAGATTTGGATTACCAGAAACAGCAACTAAAGTATCCCAAGTACCATCATCATTTGTAATTGTTAATTCTGGTGCTCTTTCTGTTTCTTTCCATTCATCATTTGCTGGTGTTAATGCAATTGAACCTATCCAAGTAAATATTCCAAATGGGTTAACATTAATTGATTTACTTGCATACGGTTGAGTTATTAAAGCAGTTTCACTATAAGGTAATGTAATTAAATCTCCAGTTTTTTGGTATTGTCCATCCGTTCTATCAGCGGCAACAATAGCTGTACCATCACCATCACGTTCAATAAGTTGAATAGCATCCTCGTGGAATGTTGGTCTCATTTCACCTTTCGCCATATCCATTGAAACTTTATAATCTACATTTCCTGGGTCACCTATTGCGTGTCCTGTAAAATTATCTACAACAAATCCATTTTTAAATCTATCAAATCCATCAGCGTCTTGTATTTGTAATGTTTGAGCAGCAACTTCTAATAAAGACAATTGAGTATAATATTCAACATTTGTTATTCTTCTTTCTAAATGTCCAATATCTCTCATTGTATATCTTCGGTTGTCAACTGTTTCTATACTAACATCAGCTGTATCTAATCCATAACTTGGTAAAAATAAAGTGTACATATGCATAGCATTATCTAAAGAACCAGGAACATCTGGTGTTGCTGAACTTGCACCACTCAATACTTGAAATTTTCCAGCTGAATCTAAATATATTTTATCAACTCTTTGTAAATAATATTCAAAATCGGATGTTATGTCTGTACCAAATTTAACTGAATCAACTGTAGAAGCACCTACACCGTCATATGAACGGTCTTGGCTACCTGAATTTATTGTTGAAGCGTCATCAACTCTTGGTCTGAAATCTAAAGTATCTCTTAATTCAAATCTTTCATTAGTTGTTGATGATTCGTATGCTGGTATATTTTCATAATCAACAATACCTGAATAAGAGTCTACATCAAAATAATCTCCAGAACCGTGAGAGAAGTAATCAAAATTAACTAGTAATCTTCCTGTTGGTGTTAATGCACCATTTTTTAATTTAATTCTTCCAATGTCATAGAAGTTATCTCTTTGTCCTGTATCTAAATCAAATCTATCTGTAATATCTGTATCACCAGCAATAGCATTTGTAGAAAAATCTGCTGCCATATAAATGTTATTAATTTTATAAACATCTGCTCTACCTAATCCACATACACCAGATTCAACAGTTGCTTGTGTAGCAATTTGTACTGTTTGTGCTGAATTTAATGTTTTAGTTTTAGAACTTGCAACTGAACGATTAACTGTTGCTAATATTTTTACTTTATGTCCTGCATAATTAGTACCAAAATTTAATGTTAAAGTTTTACCAGTTGGAGAACCTGCTAAAGTAAATATTGTTTGTGCTAAATGGTTACTACCACTTAAACTTAATATATCTGATACTGCACCAGCACTACCACCACCAGTTGTCATAATAGAAACAGTAAAGTCTGATTCTTTTAATCCACTAAATGTTTCATTTGTTCCTGCTGTAATTGAAGCGTCACCATTACCTGATAATGTTGCTGTGAAATGTCTTCTAATTGCAAAATTTGTATCTGTTATTCCTGAATTAACAGTTGTCTTTAATGTCTTAATAGTTTCATAAGGCATTTTAAAGATAGAAATATTTTTACCTGGTTCTTTTACTGCACCACGTCCTCTAGTAAAAGATGATTTGGTAACATCAGCACCTGCACCTAAAGTTACTGCAAAACTTGTATCATTAATAACATAGGCTACTTCATTTGTTTCTGCAAGAGGAGTATTTGTTATATATGTAATTTTATCTCCAATTTTTAATTCATCTGTAAATCTTGTACCAAATCCATTAATTATTGTTCCTGCACCTGCGACAGATAGTGTACCTGTCATACTAACATTATCTCTCACTACATCCGCAACATACCCAGGAGAACCTGTCATACTAATTGTTTTAATATCAGAAGAACCATAAACTATTGCCGCTTTACGTCCTAAAACATCTGCTTGTAAAGTTGCTGTATTACTTGAAGTTCCACCTGTAATTATTTCACCTGGTGTAAATGAACCTTGTACATTTGAAGCTATTACAATTCCGTGTGTTGATGTTCCACCTGCACCTGGAGTTGTACAATTAACAGGAGTTGTTCCATCTTCTTTGTATAAATTATAATCAACAGTATTAACTACTCTAACTGTAAATACTCCACCAGTAGTTACAACTGAATCAATTGCCCAAGAACCTCCAACACCTGCAAGAGTTATTTGTTGTCCATCTTTAAAATTATGGGGAGTTGCGTGTTGAACTACGCAAGGATTTGCTTGAGTTATATTATTAATTGTAGCTGTTTCTGTTGTTGATATTGATTGAACAACACCAGTTGCACCAGAAGTGCCACCTGTTACAGTTTCACCAGTTGTAAAAGCTTGAGCTGTTAATATATTTAAGTGAGTATACGTTTCTACATCAAATAGATAATGTTTAAAAATAGAACTTGTTAAACCACCACTTGAAACAATATTATTTACAGCAGTACCAGATGAGTATTCAAATCCTCTTGACTTTGCTCTTCCTATTTGAGTAATACTTGAACCTGCTGCTGTATTAACTACACCTCTAACAGCAGTTGCCGTACTATATAAGTCAAGACTTTTATATGATTCTATATCACCTGTTACAAAACCAATATCTGGTGTACCATAAACGTTAGTTACGTTTAAGTAATTACCTAAATCAAATCTAGTTTTAAAGTTTGGTTCTGTATCAAACTCTCTTGCTTTATCTACATCAACAAAAGTTGTTCCTAATTTTTCTATTTCATAACCTTTAACATATGCTTTTCCTGGAGCTAAACCTATTGCAAGTTTAGATGAATCACCACCTGCACCTGAAGCGTAAATACCTCTATTATTTCCTGATAGTAAATGTTCTCTTATATCTAATTCAAAACCTTTAATAATATAATCTCCTGACTCATCATATGTTCTACGAGCAAAAGTATCTTCTAATACTCCATATTCTGTATTTCTAACTCTATTCTGTAAAATACCTTTTGATAGTCTTAATAATTCTATGAAATTTTTATCATCTGTAGCTGCTAAAGTTTTCTTTTGAAGTGTTAAATCAATTTTAAATCTATGAGCACCAGGAGCATTTTGATTTGATGTTCCTTGAGCATTATCATTTAAACTTCCATCTTCATTTGGAGTTACAAAAGATTCTGTAACTAATAAACCAACTCTATATGAAGGTGTGTTTGTATATTTGTCTAGTACTACTGTTTGTTGTAAAACTTCAACGTGATATCCATTAATATAATAAACTCCTTTTTGTACTTCAGCAGCGCAACCTTTATGTGTTGAAGCAACAGTCGCTGTAGCAGCCAAAGAATTAATTGTACAATCTAAAATTTCTGTATCAGAAAAGGAAGTTGATGTATTATCTGTTCCAGTTTTTGAATATTTTACAAATAATGTATCTGGATCAGTTCCATCAGCTACAGATACACCTATAACTTTTGCAACAAGACCTGAAGTTGCACCTGTTACTTCTAATCCATTATAATCTGCTAAAGTTGAGTTTGATTTTGCTGAAAGTTTTACTGAAGTGTAATTTAAGTCGTACCCGATTTCTCCAGGTATAACCATAGCACCTTTTTCAAATAGATGGTCACTAACCCTTTCTACTTGGTTTTGTAATTGCGTCTGTGATTGTGTTAACTCTCTCGCCTGTACAGCAAATGCTGGTCTGAAAAGAACTCTATGAAATTTTTTATTTTCATTAAAGTCATCATAATAGGGCGATAAGTTAAAATCTGTTGGACTTGGCATTTAACTCCCCTAAAATTCTATAATCAATTTGATATTTTCGGTTTGGTCAGCAGCTCTAGTGATTGGCGCTCTATTTTCTACATAAACTATTTCACCTGAACCGTGGTCAATTTCCGAACTAGAATATCCGTTTGAAAATGTTTGACTATTAACTGTACCTGTTGTCGTAGCAGGTGTTAAAGTTGCGTTTGTATCTGCACCAGTAATAATATTTGTGCCACTAAATGCTGTCTGATTACCGTTAGTATCTACTCCCTCATCATTGTGTCTTGGTTGAATATAATATAATATTTTATTTGTTGGATCCCACTCTACAACTTTTCCAACTGCACCTGTGCTTGCTTGTGAAATTTTTTCGTCAACTGAAAATGTTAAATTACTGGACGCACCAACAACGGCACTTGTTGCTCTCAATGTAGCAGCAGAAGCAGCAGTACCACCTGATTTCGGGTCTCTTATTAAACTTACTTTTCTAAAATCATTTGCAACAGTTACGTCACCTGAATTAGCTGATTCTGTTCCTTCTAAACTTGTATTCAACATAACAAAAAATCCACCTAACTCTTGTACTGCATTAAATCCGTGTCCACCTTTTGGTTCAATCATACAATCTAATTCTGTACTAATTAATGCACCACCACCAGCAGCATTTATATCTGCAAGTTTAATATATGCGTAAGTGTATCCTGTTCCTGGAGTAGTTACGGTTACCGCTGTAACTGCACCTGAAGCAATGGTTACTGAACAAACTCCACTTGATCCATCTCCTCGTATTGGAACACTTGCGTGTGTTCCATCTGTACCAGCAGAACCCGCTGTTTTAATTTTAATTACATTGATTGCACCATCTACAGCAGCAGCATTAACTGTTCCATTTGTACCAACTGCCATAAAATCTACTGATAAAAATTCTGCTTGTTGAGCAGCAGTTAAAGTGTAAATATATTTCCACTTGTATCCATCAGCAGTTGCTAATATTGTTGTTGATGTTCCTGTAGGTTCTACAGTTGAAGTACCACCGCTATTATTATCTAAACATTTGTAAACATTTCTAGCAGCACTTAATACATAAAAAGTTGCGTCATATAAAGTAACAGCACCACTATTTGAAGTTTGTGCTGTTGTTGTTCCAGTAATGTATTCTCCATAATCGTGTCTGTAATAATCATATACAGTAGCAGTCGTCCAATTTCTTCTAGGAATTACAAATCCAGCATTTGTACTTGCTACTTTTTTACAAGCAAGCATATCATCATATGTAAAATTTTGTGTATTTTCGTTATCTGCAGGAGTCACAGGTAATGCGTCTGTTCCTTCATTATTTGTTCTTCCATCTCCTCTTGTAGAAGTCCCAAATGGTTGAGGTCTTCCTATACCTAAATAGAAAGTATTTCCTGACGCTTCAGTAAACGCTTCTTGGAATTGTTCCGAGTTGTGTATTCTGAATTTATTTGTTATAATTGCTGGCATTCTTATTTCCTTTATCTATATTTATACAAGTTTTCTAATTAGTAATTAATTCCTATTCCGTGGAGTTGTGTTTCTTTAGTAGTATCTGTCTGGTTCGCCCAAACAGCTTTGTAAATAACTCCTGTGCCACTTGTACAAGTTGTTTCTCCTAAACGGACTTGTTTAACACCAGTACTATAGACTGGAGTAATAGTATCATAACTTACCGCTTCAGTCCAATTTGAACCATTATCACAACTGAAATATATCTTTAAATCCGTTCCGATAACTCCTGTTCCAATACCATCTTTATAAAGCATTGTTCCAGCTACTTTTGTTTTAGCTACATCTACTGTATTAGCTGATTGAATTAATGTTCCTGTAGCTGTTGATGTTGTACGTTCTTGTGGAGTAAAAGTTGTTCCATTAGGATACCTACAATTATTTGATATTCTCATTTCATCTAAATAACCGTTAAGAACACCATAAGAGTCAGTATAAGCTCTTTTACTTATCCATACTTGACCACCTAAAGCACCAGTCATTAAATGACCACCAGAAGAAGTTGGTACAGAAGCAGAACCATCTTGTACACCATCTTTATAAAATCTTATTGTACCTCCATCTCTAACTACTGCCATATGATACCATTGACCTGTTGACATAGCAGTACCAGATTCAAAAGCAAAATCATCTGCTGTTGTTGTACTATTTCTATGATAAACATTAAATTTTTGTTTCATTCCTGCATTAGGACTAATACCCCAATGCCAAGCACCACCAATATCGGTAGCATCTGTTTTTGCTTGGTTGAATATATCATATCCGTGTGTGCCTGTATTGACGTTCATATATATCCAAGTTTCCATAGTCCAATCACCTGTTCCCCAAATCCAATCATCACTATCAGGCATTGATAAAGAGTCATCTGAACCATCAAAGAAAGCAGAAGCACTTCCAAATTTTTTCTCTCCTGTATTTGTAGTAGGTTGATTACGTCTAGTTATTGTTCTATTGTGTGAAGAACTATCTGTAAATACTGTTCCAGCATTAGCTCCATTATAATGTAATAATGCTAAAGTATTAGCATCGCTTACCCATTCGTCAACAGTTGTTATAGCAGTTGTTATATGACCACTAACTCTATCTACATCTGTTTGTGTTCCTAGATTTGTGTCATCTGAAAACGTATCTATAAAAGTATTAGGCAAATTGAAAGCAGCAGACGATTCGTTTGTTGCTTCTCTTAAAGCCAAAGCTGTTACATCATCTTTAACTGGTTGCACACTTGCACCTAAAGTTAAAGGTGTGCCATCTGCATTTACATTGTTAGCTCTATTTCTTGTTCTAATTCCCATTTTATGATCCTAAATATCTTATTACTATTTCTGCACTAGCGGCAGGTGCTGTTATGAAAGTTAATGTTGTTCCAGCATATGTATAATCGTCTGTTGGTACTAAACAAATACCATTTACAAATACTAAAATATTATCTACAGTTCTACTACCAAGAATTGTAAATCCTGTTGTTGAACCATCACCTACGTGTGATTTATCTGTTGTGAAAGGTGTAGCTGAAGCGGCAGCTGTTGGTTCAAATTTTGTAGTTGAAGAATTCCAAGCCAATACTTGTCCATCAGTAATTCCTGTCATACTTACATTTGAAATATCATCAGCACTAGAATTTTCTGTTAACATTTCAACCCAACCTGAAGTAGTTGCTATATAAGGTTTAAGTGTTGTTTCATCTAAAGCAGGTGTACCTGAATAAGTAGTTGAATTAGGAAAGGCTGCTAAGTTTACGTGATTAAATCTTATTGCTGAATTTTGTCCACTAACTGTTATATAAGCAGAACCTATTAATGATAAACCATTTACTGTTGAAGCAGTTGATCCTAATTCAATTGCTGTAGAACCAATAGTAACTGAATTATTTGCTAAATTAGCATTTGAAATTCCAGCAGTACCACTTAATTCTGAATTTGTAAGTCCTCCAGCTGTTAGTGTAACAGTATCACCACTTACAACTGTTGTTATACCAGTACCACCAGATATTTTAAAAACATCTCCTTGTGCTATGGAAGAAGTTGTTGATGTATCATCTGCAATATTGAATAAAGAACCTGTAATTACAGGAGTTAAAATAGTTTTATTTGTAAGGGTTTGAAAACCTGATAATGATACTACATCACCTGTTGGTGTGTTAATAACTGGACTGTCTAAAGTTTTATTTGTTAAAGTTTGTGTTGCAATTTCTGAAACTAAAGTTGAATTACCGCCTTTTGGTAATAACATTGTGTTAGTTTGACCCGAACTATGAGGTTGTGCTGTTATAGTCTGTCCGTGTGTATTAGCATCACAATTTAGTGTAATTTTTGCGTCTTGGGAAGAACCATCACCTCTAATTACTAAATTAGCAGTAACAGGTTCTAACTCCATATCACCAGAATCGTTTATCAATTTACCACCAAGAGTAGCAGTAGTTAAAGTTTTACTTGTAAGAACTTCTACACCAGAAAGTGTCGCAAAATCATCACCTGACAAAGCAGTATTAAATTGTGCTGTAGTACCTGTAATGGTATTAGTTGCTAAATCAATTGATTTATTTGTTAATGTATCTGTTGATGTTTCTGTAAGAACTGTAGCGTCAATATCAAAAGTTAAAGTATTACCAACTAAAGTAGTATCAATACCAGTACCACCTGCTAAATTAAGTAATCTATTCTGGTCTATAGTAGTACCGTCACCTAGAGCAGTATAAATTTCATTAAAGTTATCATTTATAATACCACCACCAACACGTAGGTTACTACCTGTTCCGTCATTAGCTGCTGATCCTATATCTATTGATTTTTTTGCCATTTCTTCCTTAAATTACTTTACTATTTATAATCATTTACGGTGTTGTATCATCAAAAGTTGGTCCTGTTTGAGAGAAGTTAGTTACTGTATTACTAAACTCATTATTACTATAAGTTAAGAATGAAGGAAACGCAAGAGCCATTTTAACTTTCTGTCCTTCAGGATGAGAAGACATTAGGAATACTCCACCTTGACCATCTAAACTAGTTCTTGTTCCAAATATTTTTAAATTATTTAATTGTTCAAACGTATGTCCTGTACCACCAATTGAAGTATTAAATATAGTATTTGCATACTTATTAAGTGTTCCCCATTTTGGTCCAGCATATGCGTAACCAGCTTTAACAAATTGACCACCTATTGTTGCCCTTTTTCTACTCAAATAATCTATTGTTAATCCAGGTCTTGTTAAAGTTAAATCTCTTTGATTTGCTTCAAAATGTTCATTTGTATTATGGTCTAAATCAATAGCTCCTGGTTCAAGAGGTTTTGCTCTTAAAGATGTTCCATCATCTATCGTTCCTAATCTTCTACCAAATATCACCGAGAATAAAGTATTAAGAATTGCAATTAATGGTATTTCAACTTCTGTTCTACCAGAAACAGCACCAACTAATGGTAGTGTTCCTCTAACATCTAGTTGTGAAGTAATATCTACTTGACCTGTAAAATAGAATCCTGCTGTATGCATTGTCTTTTTAAATGCGTCCCGCCATACTGCAATAGAACTAGCAACTTTTAATACATAAGAAAAATCTTGATAGTATCTA
>Ga0310342_100000236_pt1 | contig 29023 bp, 16 predicted proteins | sample S15DNA20500_MG_FD_206155 | JGI IMG/M metagenome (GOLD analysis project Ga0310342, IMG submission 206155) | Marine microbial communities from station ALOHA, North Pacific Subtropical Gyre - S1503-DNA-20-500_MG | ecosystem: Environmental > Aquatic > Marine > Oceanic | place: Pacific Ocean: North... | reverse complement strand
TCTTCATCGGTTTTTTCATCTATTATAACATTTTTGAATATCTTTTCTATTATAGATATAGGGTAATGCCTTTCAAAATAACGCAGTGATCCGGGATCTGTAATTAGAGAACAAGATAAATTTAAATACTTCCTAACAGAAGAGGCACTTAAACAAGCCAACTTAACATAGTTTATTATTTTATGATTGTATGCAAGAAATATTGCGCCTTTACTCGAAGTTGACGAGTTTTTTAACTGATCTTGCTTTTTTGATTTTGGCATATCCTATATAATGTGAGTTTTTTGCTTTTGAATAAGTTGCTATTAAATTTTCTAAAAATTCTTTAGGACTTTTTATATTAACAGGATTTTCATTTATGTCATCAATAATAACTGTAGGATAATTAAAATCTACAATAGTTTTAACTAGTCCTATTAATTCTGGTGTTGCTTTAAATATTGAGTCTTGATATGTTAGTAATAATTCATTTATTATTTTTGCTTTTAAAGTTTGTTGTTGGTTGAAAAGTGTTTGTCTAAAGTTTGAAAAGTCTAATGCTTTTTCTAATTTGTCATCCATATTCTCCTTTTAGTTAAATTCTATTAAAACCGTCATGGTTTTCAGCCGATGATGCATTATCTTTAACTACTACTGGAGGACTTCCTTGTTCAGGATAAAAATATCCTACAGTATCTGGCCACCTGCTACCCATTCGCATAGTTCCTACACCATGAACTGTAGCATGGACACTTGCATTATCATACATCATTCTATAAAAAATACATGGCTTGTTTGTTTGACTTGGATCTTTAACAAATCTCCAATCAAAATGTATATACGGGTCACCAGACGAACGCGGTGCGGGCCAGGTTTCATTATTAGGAAAAGGAACATTATCGCCATATAATCCTGCATTTCCATCATATTGACATGCTCGATACCATTTACTACATGCCCATACTGATGCAGGGGTTCCTCCTATCGCATCGGAGGCAGGATCATACTCAGTTCCGTTTATTTGTCGTATTATCCGATAAAGAGTAACTGCTGAGGCACTATCGATGGTTTCTATTTCACCTAACCACACACCCAAATGTAATATATCACCTTGTGCCATGTTTGTGGTTGAAAGTCCTGTTATTGTTATTCCGTCAGTTGAGTCTGCACCGGTTCCAGCAAAATATGCATTGGCTTGATCTCCTATTGCATGTACTCTAGGAGCATCAGCAGTAACACCCCAACCTATGCTAGATCCTCCATTACGAAAAGTAACTTGCCCGGAACTTATAAGTGAGGCATTTTCATGATAAGGATTAAGTTGGCCAATAAAAACTTTTGCGGCGGCTGGAGCCGGACCATTATTAGCTTTGGCTAAATTTTGCCACATCCAGCTTCCCCACGTCGCTGACGGATTCGTGTTCGGCGGCGGGTTCGCGCCTGCGGCCGCATAGTCAGGATGAAATGCACAACAACCTCCTTGATTAAACCAGTATCGCATATGATCCCAATCGTTAAAAGTCATTCGAGCTTCCAGAAATGGTCTATCATTTCCGTATTCAGATCCACCATTGTCGCTCCACGGTATATTATACGGTGGGGGCGATTGTCCGCCTGCTTGCCAAGTATCTGAGCCCCAATTATTACTAAATGATCCACTTGCCTGATCTATATTTTCACTATATACAGACAAATCAAAATTATTCATAGAATAAGGAGCATATATTCCGTTAACAAGCAATTTATGAAAATTAAAATGACCCAGTGAAGTTGTATTTGTATTTGGAGGCGCCGACTCACTGGCGGAACTACCTCCTCCAATCCGTTCTATTTCGTCAGACATTGCATTTACATGAGCATCTCGAACTCTGCCTGTATCTTCATTTAAACTACTAGCAAGAGTACTTCCGTCTGATTCGTACATTGCTTTAGTTTGAACAAGATCAAGAACACCTATTGTTCCGACACTTGTTCCTGTAGCCTGAGTAGACTGTCCTGTACGTTTTATAGCCGCATTAATTCTTTGTTGTAATGCAATATATTGATCTCTAGCAATAGTAGTTGTTCGTTCGTAATTACCTGCATCACCGGTTCCTGCCTCAAAATCTACAACAAAATTAACGTATCCTTCTGTTCCTGCCCATTCTTGATGGGTACTAGCATTATATGTGGTAGTAAACCCTTCATCAGCATATAATTCTAATTCAGTAGCACTAATAACTTTAACAAAAAAATATTGTTCATTTAATTGATACATACTAGTATCAGGAACACCTACTATTTGTATTTCATTAGGAACAGATAATCCTGTGGGGGAACCTTCGTGTGCAGGATCTTCATCTAATAAGCCATGAGCTGTCGCACAAGTAACCACACAAGGATCTTCTTTAGAAGCATTAGTTATATTAGTACCCTGTCGAACTGTATATTTTCCATACCCAATTGCATCTCGAGGATCAGTAGTTGATATGCCCGAACCTGCAGAAATATGAGAATCGGGGTTTCCTTGGATGTCGCCCATACCTGCACGAGCTGTTCCTGTGCCAGATGTGCCTGCGTCATAACTAGCAGATTGGTTCCATCCTGTAGCTCGATCGTATTCGGTTTCGCCTGTCCCCGTCCAATCAGAACAAGCAACTCCAGGACCCCAAAATCTAACCCACAAATCTCTTTCTAATTTTCTTAACCATTGAGCTTCGATAGTATCTGGTGGTTCAGATCCACCAGCCCCGCCGGTAATACCTACGTTGTAACCGGTCCTATCTTGATATTCGGCCATCTAGTTTCCTACATTAGTTTCTAGTAACGGCGATTTCTATTGTACCTTCTCCATCAGAGTCATGTGCCTCGATCGCTCTACCTATTATAGCAAATACAGAATCATTTGTCAAGTCTGCTTTTCTGGCTCTGCCTGTAGTCGAGGATGACACTAGTCTATCGCCTTTATTTATTTTTCCAACAACCTTACATGGACAACGCCCAGTCATTGCTATTAATGGATGAGTTTCGTTTGTACCTGCTCTTCCATTCATTATAAATGCAGGTTCTGTAGATACTACTCCAAATACATTTTCATCGTTTTCTGATGTAGTTGCAGTTACTTCATTATCGCCGCCTATTGCAACTACTGTTCCTGATTCTAAATTATCATCTGCTTCATAACGTTCTGCTAAGTCAGCAGTATAAGTTGATTGAAACGTAGAGCCATCAGTTAATGACCAATCACCATCTATTAATCCAGTTGATGTATTAGATCCAGAACTAATATTTCTTACATAAAGTGTACGCCAACGCCTATCGGTAGGACCAGTAGTAATAGCGGCTTGTAGGTCGCCATGAACATCTTTAATACTTCCTTCAGCATCTGTTGCACCCAAATCCCAACCTGCTCCATCGAGTGCCGCATCAGGATCATCACTATCTCTGCCTGGTATTACATGAGAACTTACATTTGCGTTAAAATAAATACTTCTATCCCATAAATCAGTTGTTCCTGCATTTTCAAGAGTCCCGTCACCTAAGTGTACGTGTCCGTTTATTCTTGTATCTTTTGCATCTACTTCAACTCGAGTTAACCAGTTACTCATATCTAAAACAGTTCCGGTCGGTGCATTTGCTGTTCTTCCAACAGTATCATATCGTTCAATAACAACCATATCTGTTGCTTGTACATGAACTTCATTTCCATCATTAGCATTAGTAGCACCTTCAAAATTTTGATGTACCCCATCAAGATGAAGTTCTCGACGCTGTCCATATGGAAAATTAAGGGATCCAATATGTGTTTTTGAACCATATGAACTAATATATGCTTTACTTTCTTGTGTACCAGCATCATGAGCACCATCAGTTCTGGCTACAATATTAATATGACTTAGAGTATCGCCTTGAGCATACGTTTGTAAAAGTATTTTAGATTGGGCATCTCCTTGTGATCTAGCCTTAATATTAATTACACCTTCGCCACCAGCATCATTGGGCCCACCATTTGCATATATATGAGTTTCTGCTTTACCTTTATGAGTTGCTATTGCTCCTACATTAGTTCTTGCTTTTGCGTCTGTACCTTCTTCATGGGTTGCTCTATTTAAAATAGTTAATGCTTCTTCGTCATTCCAGTGATTTTCTGTTCGTATATTTTTAATAAATGCATCAACAAAATGTAAATTATGAGTACCAATTGTCATACCAGAACCATCATATGGTACAGTATCATCATGAGCACCATCATTATGACCATCCATTATAGGATATACGCCTACATATTTTTGGGCACTATCTGTTACATGCATTCCATCTAGTATTGGATCTGGTGTAAAATTTACTTGCGAAGGATCTGCACAAAATGCACCGTTAAATTTAGTTGCATTTACTTCTTTAAAAGGTTTAGGTGTTCTATAATTAGAACCACCTGCACCGGCCGCTCCTGATACAGTATCACTTGTATATGTTACAGACACTACAGCATCTTTTCCTATACTTGTATTTGCAGTAGTAGAATCTCTTGCCTCACCTACTATGCCAACTGCTCCGGCACCAGTATAATGTTTTCCTTTAGTAAGTACTTCTGCACCTGATATAGTACCGTTTAACCCTACTGTTGGTATTACAAATGCTCCAGTTCCATAATTTATAGCATCATTATCATGCACATGAATCCTTGGTCTATTCCATCCTATTGACCTACCTTCTCGTAATGCACATACTTGGCCTGCACCAATATCTCCTGTACCAGCGACAAACCATATTGGATCTTCTAGAAAACTATGAGTAACATCTATACCTGCCCAAGTTGCTGATGTAATATTAGGGCTTGTTGCATCTACATCAATTACTACTCCGCCGCCTGTGTTCCACCTAGCACCAGGTCCACCTGACCCTCTCATAAATGTTCCTAGGGAATTAGCTTGGGTATCTACTTGTACTTCTTTAATAACATATAAATTTTCGCCACCTGTTCCACCTGTTTTACCTGAAGATACTCCACCATCATGAATTGTAACACCTGTGTCTACTAATGGATCCGATCCATCTGTTGGGTATGCATCTCTATAAAAGTGAAATTCACCTCTAATAATTCTTTCATCACTATCAACTAAAATAAGATCTTTACCCGGGTATGCTCCATCATCATTGTATTCAACATCAGCCACTGCTATTGTATTTGGATAAGCCGCGCCTGCACTATCTTGGGCAAACCCATTATATCTACCAATATATCCACCAACATCTCTATCAGTTGGGACTGATTCGTGTCCTTGACTATCACTTATTATATCGCATTTAACACCTGCTTGAGCAGTATACATCAATGCATCTAAATTTGCTAACTGAAACCCAGAAATTGTATTTGTTGATCCTAATGTTCCGTCTTCAGGATCATCGGGGGTAGTTGGTTCTGTCTTACCAGTAAATGTACCTAACTTAAAAAAGTCTTCTTGTTTATTAATAGGTCCACCACCAGTTGGAGTTGTGCCAGATAATACAAAATCCGAATCATCCCATAGTAATGTAGAAAATGGAACTTGAGTTGAAGAAAGTAATCCTCTATCAATAAATAAACCCGAAATACCTTCTAGTGGGGCGGATCCTGAATTTGCTGGAGCCAAATCTGTTTGGCTTTTATTAAGTTCTATTAAATTATCTTCAATAGTTAAATTGTTTACTTCAATATTATTAATTTGTCCGCCTGTATATAACGAACCTGTTATAGATACACTACCATCTACATGTAAATTTTTACCTACATGGGCTCCTCCTAATACTCTAAATCCGCCATCAGCAGTAACCGTTCCCGATGTAGTACCTAATGTTTGTTCACGCTCATATGCAACTTGAACATATCCTGCTCGTCTTTTTTGAAGTGAATCTGCCGCATCATTAACTATCATAGTCCATGCATTTAATTGGCCACCATAGGTATAACTAGTCCATGCTGTTTTGTCCGTATTATGTACCCCTGTAGTGTCTGTGGCTAATCCTTCTTCCGATCCCCATCCATTTTTTATTACTAATCCTTGAATACCTGGATCATTTCGATGCCAATCAGTAAGATCACTAATAGCACTTGACTCAAATCCAGATATATTACCACCATGTAGTTTGTCACCACTAATTGAATTAGCATCTAATATTAATCTATCATCACCTAAAACAGCAATTAATGACGCATTCTGTCCTGTCGGAACTGTAATACCACCATTCGCAGTCGAAGGAGCATAGGTGTAACCATCTCCTTGATTTCCTATTGTAACCGCAGTAATTGCTCCACTAGCATTTTGATCGGTAGTAATGGTAGCGGTTGCTTGTGTCCCATCTTCACCAGTTGGGGCTTGGATAGTTATAGAACCATTTGAATATCCAGTTCCAGCACCTAATATAGTAATTCCTATAATTTTTCTACCAAATCCTGCTTGAAGATTTCTAAAATCGGCAAAATCTGTATTATTTCGTCCAATTCGTATATTACCATTAAGACTAGGTGAAACAGGAGGAGTAAAATATCCATTACCTCCTGCTTTACCATTTGTATCATTGCCTATTGTAACAGATACAATTTTATCTTCAAATTCTGTTCCTGCTGTTCCTAATACAGCAACTAAAGCCGGTGCTGTTCCCGATGGTCCTTGACCTTCTTCTATTTGATCAAATGCACTTGCACCATTTGTATTCCAAGAACCAAGAGTAGTTGATGTATAACCACTACCTTGATTGGTTATAACAATTGATTCGATCGATTGTAATGCTTTATTAATAATCGGATAACCTTCTGCTATAGTACCACCAGCGGCAGGCGCCGGAAATTTAACTTGATAACTTAAACCTTCTGTAGATCCTGCTTGAATATCTGGATCATATGGTCCAGATAATGTTAATCCTGCTCTTATATATGGAAAATTTGAATGTAATGCTGATCCATCTGGATTTGCTTCAACATCATATGTTACCGCAGAACCACCACTAGTAATCTGTAAAGGTGTACCAAGTAATTTTCCTAAAGGTGACCATTCGGTTTCACCAGTAGAATATATGCCAATAACTTTATTATCTACAACAAATTTAATACATGCATGAGACACCGGAGGTTCTGTTGTTTGTCCTGCGGCAGAATCGTCATATATATTTTGAAAGAGTAATGTAGCATCTGCGGCAACAGGTACACTAAGTTGACCCCATGTCAACGCACCTGTTTCGTCGTTTCTATATCGTATGTTTAATATACCTGCATCTGCTGAACTATTAAACCAAAAATCCCCTTCGCGAGGTGTATAACCACTAGGATCATCAACAGGATCTGTTGTTCTAATATCCATTGTGGCCATAGATTTCCATTTGGTTTTATTGTTAGCATCTTGATCTAACATGTATATGTGACCATCTGCTGGTTTATACCACAGTTGGCCTACAATAGGATTAGTCGGAGCAATATCTCTAGAAAAATTTTCCATTATATGAACAAAATTTTCTGCAATAAGTTGCCCATAATTTTTATAGTTTTGCCCTACTAATTTTAACGGGGTCTGGGTATTAACTGTACCTTCTAGTACACTTGCTATTGAGCTACCCTTATAGTTTTTTATATCATATGGCATTGTTTCTACCTTTTAACTTGCTGTATAGTTAGTTCTTACCTTAATTGTGTATAGAACTTGAATCTTTCTGTTTGCACTTTTTTGTACTGGATGAAATACTACATGGCTTAATAGTAATCCTTCATTTCGTCCATCTGCTGATTTTGATTTTAAACCTAATTCGTCAAAAACAAAATTTCCATCAATTGTAGCATCATCTGCTTTTTGATCTGCACTTGCTAAATTAAAATTTGTATCGCTTGCTACAGGTTCGTCATAATTTAAAGTACATGTTATTATAATATCTGTATATGAATTACCATCTGTATACGAAATATCTACTTTATTTTCTGTAATATCTGTATTATCTGCATCTAATATATCAAAGTTTTTATAAAATCTATCATTATACAAATCATCATTTGCTAAAGTAACTTTAGGTTCTCTATATGTAATATTTCCTTGAGCATCTATAATTGTACCGTCATTTCCGAAATGCATTTCGTATAAAGAAAAATGGTCTTTATTGCTTAATGTAGTTGCAATACATCTACTCATATTTTCTGCATGTATTTTGTTTGCTTTATCGACAAGGATTTCCCCAGTATTTACATCAAATATTTTAACGTGTCCTTGCATGTCTATATTAAGATTACTTTTCATTTATATTACCCTATTAATATTTATATGGTTCCTTTTCCTGCATTTATAAGAGCCGCTTGAGAATTTGTACTATTTTGTATTGTTGTTGTTCCATCATCATTAAATGCATTATATGCTTCTGGATCTGGATCAACTGGAATACCTACTGCTGGTCCTGCTACTACTACTTCTACTCCCGAAGCATGAGTTGCCGCAGATGTCCCTGCTACTCCTCGTATACACGAATGAAGTATATTACTACTTGTAGAAGCATATTTAATTCGTTCAGCCCCAATAACAACTTCGCCAGATGCTGGAAATCCACCCGAAGCAACCACAGTTATTTCTGTTTCAATCGAATCAAGTACTTCTGCTGTAGTTGATTTATTAGCATCTAACATTGTTTCATATATTCTTGTACCGGTATTATCTATAAACATTCTAAATGCCCTAGATGTAGATGCTTCTGTACTACCAGATGCATTAGTTTGTACTCTTATATCTACTACCTCATCTGCTGAGGCATTAATTTCTTCATCAAATGTTCTAGCATCAAAAATTGTTTCAATTTTTGAATGATACGGTTTAACTTCATTAAGATAATCTAAAATATCTTCTTCACTACCTACATCAAACGTTTTAGGAGTAAGAGCTCCAGGTGTTCTTCGTTGTAATTGTAAAAATGTAGTCTTAGCAACCCAATCTAAATTAGTTTGTTCTGCGTAGATAAAATGTATAATTGTAAAAAATAACTCTTTATAATACTGTTTATAAGGACCTACAAAAATATCTTCATGTAATCCTTTAAGTATTGCGGATAATTCATTAGTATAATTTTTGTCCCATCCACCTATATCATATTCTGCGGCATCCCATCCTGCATCTACATCCTTAACATCATATAATAAATCTGATAATTCAATTGTTCCGTTTTGCTTACCAATTTTAAACCAACTGTCATCGACCCATTGATAAAACGCCCAATTACCATCTGCATCATCACTATCTACCCTAACAACAGAATATACATCTTCGTCTACATCATATAAATTATTTCTTTCTGTAACAGTATATTGAGCAACAGACGAAGAACTAATAGTATAATCTGGATGGAACCAATCTACATATTTCCAGTAATCTTGAGGAATAAATGTTGAATTACCTTTTTCAAATGAAGTACCTAAATGTTTTTTCCAATTAAGATAAGAATCACTTAAATTTATCTTTAATAAATTCTTATTTGCATTTTGAATTAATGCTCGTATTGCTTTAATTCTACTTTTAATCCAACTTTGTTTATATGGACGAATTTGTCCACCATATCTAAATATTTCATGCAACCGTAAATTAGGCACCATATTAGGTGTATCTACATATATATTTCTATCATCGATCCATTCGTACGTTAATAATTCTTGCCACCGTTGTCTAGCAAAATTGCCTAATTCTTTAAATGTTGCATATTGTAAATGAGCAGATGCTGTTGTACTTTGAGCACCTCGACCAACCACAATTCTATCACCAATAGCAGGATTTGTAAATTCTAAACTATCAATATGTAATATAAAACCATTTGAATCTGGTGGATTTACTTCTAACCATAATGCATGATAATCATCTGTACTAGCAATAAATTCTCCTTGTACACTATAAACTAATGTTGTTCCTATAGTTAATTCTTCTGATGAAGTTTGTGGTGTTAAGATGACAGATGTCATTGCATCAAAATCCACATCTGTTGCTGAATGTCCATATTTTAATTTTACAGAATCTAATGGTGTATTTGTTTTAAATAATGCTTTTGCTTGATATTGTATACTTTCTAAAACCGTACCGCCGGACAATGTTGAATTTTTCAAACCTCTTTGACCTACATAATGCGTTGCATTTACACTATCACCAGTATATACACCACTTGCATTACCATAAATTGTTGCATTTGAATTAACAGTTGAGACCGTAAAAGTACCATCTGTTCCGCCTGCCACTGCTACTACATCTCCTACTGTATATCCTCCACCTCCATTAACAACCGTAGCTGATTGAATTACGCCGCCTATTTGAGTTATATCAAGAGTTAGTCCTGTACCCGAACCACCAGTTGTTGCGGCAACGATACTTGTATAACCAGTACCACCTGCATAAATTGCAACTACAGTAACTTTACCAGTTGTGTCTAAAGTTCCTAATTTTGTATCCCAAAACGCAGTAGTTTTCTGTTCAAAATCACTATTCGATAATATATTAACATCTGAATTAAATAACCGTGTAGCAAATCTATCAAAATATTTTAATTCTACAATTTCTTCATTTGATTCACCTTCGTCTATAATTGCATAACTTTGTTCGTATCCTGATCCCTTATTTGCATTTTGAATAGCAATTGCAGTAACTTCACCATTTACTATTGTTATATCTGAATCTTCAACTGTTGCCCGAACTCCTCCTTCAAGAATTGGATCACCTATAGTAATTGTTGGTTTTGTTGCTGAGTTATATCCTTGTCCGCCCCTGTTAACAGTAATACTATCTACCTTACCATTTACTATATTAGCATATGCGTAGGCTAATATATTTTCATATGGCAATCCGTATGTGTTCGATTCTGCAGGCGGTGTTCCTATATCAATATGTGCTGGAAATGTAAGTTCGTTTGCTTTTTCACCTATTCTAAGTTGTATTGTATTAACTTGATTATCAACAGATAATTTAGTATTTGTTTTAACTAAACCCAACTCTCTATGTGTTTTATACAATTTAGTATTATTTTTAACAACATTTCTTTCTTTATATTCTAGTTGCTGGTTCCAATCATAATTGAATTTTTTAGCAGAATATGTTGTCGAAGCACCATGTACAGTATATTCATTAACGTCATCTCCTTGCCAACCACAAAGAAACATTTGAAGTCCATTATTACTAAAGCAAAAGCCTCTTGCTTTAGTTTCTTGATCTGTTACCTCAAACGATTTATTTGAATAGGATGCTGTCGAAACATCAAATGCTGTTGATAATGTGTATTTGAATATTGTTGGAGTACCAGTTCCATTTAAAACATACATTATAGTTCCATCTGATTGAAATTGTACCGCTGATGGTTTTGCGGCTTGAGAACTAACATCAAAATTTTGAGAATATGATGCTGTTGAAATATCAAAACCTGTTGTTAATGTATATTCATTAATATCATCACCTGCCCAACCTGTAACATACATTTTAGTTCCATCATTATTAAATGCCAAACCATAAGGCTGGAGTTCTTGGGTACTAATATCAAAACTATCTGTAAAGGAAGCCGTTGAAAGATCGAAGCCTGTACTTAAAGCATATTCATGAACTTTATCATCATTTTGACCTAACATGATCAATATAGTTCCGTCTGGACTAAATTCTATACTATTTGACGATACGTCTTGCCCACTGATATCTAAAGACTGAACATAAGTTATTGTTGAAATATCAAATGCTGTTGATACCGAATATTCATAAACTTTATCATTGGCCCTACCTAACATAAACATTTTAGTTCCGTTTGTGCTAACCTTCACATCTCTTACATCGCTATCTTGAGAACTTAAACTAGCTGAGGCTTTGACAAATGTAAAAAGTCCTGATCCTGTTGGTGTTGTATATGTATAATTTTGATCGTCTTCTATTCCTGCTACCGTTAAAATATCTATATCTTCGTCTACGCCCAAAATACTTTCATGTAATCTTTTTGCAAATCTATCTGGAACATCTGTTTCTTGATCTTCTTCTCGAATTGTAATCCATTCTTTATGTTCATCTTCTGTATCACTTGTAAAATTTATTTGGAAAACAGAATGTTGAGTTAAGCGATCTCCAACATTTCCTGTTATAATATTTGATGCTCCGCCTGGGGCCGCCCAAAAAATTCCGTTGCCGGTTGGATCATTTAAATATTCTGCAATTACTTTTGTAGATATTTCTCTATGAGATTGTGTTTGTGGAACTGTTGTTTTATTTTTAACCCAAAAGTAATAATATGGAACTACTTGACCAGTTTGAGGATTCAATGCTTCTTCTTCAGCCCAATAATAATGTGTAACACCACTTAGAACTTTTGTGTATACTTCACCTGATGCAATTTCCCCTTCTATTTCAAAATCACCGGCAACTAATGTAATCCATTCATCAGGCGCAACCGGACTTTTAGTCCATTCATAAACATCCATTGAAGAACCTGGAAATTGGTCTCCCCAATGTTTAAATGTGTAATCTAAATCAGATGGTTGTTCATATTCTATATACCTAACAGTATTTAAATTCCACCAAGATATTCCTACTTCGTGTTGCCCCCAACATCGTGTTGTTGTTAACGCTTCTTCGTCTTGGGTAGTTGCATTATATAATGCTTGGTCATAACCAGAAATAATATCAATTTCTTTTTCTGCAATTCCCGGAACAATACCTTTGAAAGGATCCCATACTTCTGCTCTTGCTAATTCTTTATTTTGTTCATAATCGTATACAATAACATTTGCTAACTGTCCTGTATCTGCTTTTGGTTGTTGTGAGTTTATTTCAGTAAATGTTCTATTAACTCCATCAAACTTAAACGAACCCCAACCTGTAGTTCTATTTTTATATACAATTACAATGGGTTGACCTGCTATGTACGTTCCACCTAAATTTTCAGCATGAAATACAATACTAGTTCCTATAACTTCCCATGCTTTTGTGCCTCCACTTCCAGGTTGAAATTGAGTTCTAAATTCTCCTATAAATACATCCAAATCTGCTGTTGTTGCAGGATATAATAAAGCATAAGAAGATGTTACAGTAAATGATTGGCCTCCAGCAAATTCTGGGTTATATGATCCTGCCGCAGAGGTAGCACCTATTATTTGGTTTTGAATATCATAGTATGCATCAGCATAGGCATAATTATTTGTTATCCATGAATATTTTGGATCGGCAATAGAAGCAAACATTGTTGAATATCCAGAGAATCGTGATTTTCTAAATGCAAATACTTTTCCATATACTTCGTTATTTCCAACAAATTCATCTATATAAAATTGTTTATCTTCTCTTAATCCGCAAGTTTGGCAATCTGATCCTGTAGGAAAGCCAGTTACTTTATGAATTCCATTTAGTGCAGGATTGTTTTCTGCACCTGTTATCATAACATAATCACCTTCAGACAAATAATGAGGCATTCCTAATTTAATAAGAGCTTCGTCACCTGTTTCATATCCTTTACAAATTTGTTCAATCCCAAAATTATCATCTTGAAGATTAAATGTTGCCCAATCGCCTGCTCCTGCGTCTGCTGTCCATACATTAAATAGTCCCGATTCTCCAGTTTCTATCCACCTATCTAATACAGTATTATCTGCGGCTTCTGCATCTGTTTTATAATTAAATGCTGACATGTACACTTTATCATCATCAGCAGGTACATTAACAGCAGGAACTTGCCCATCTGCAAATGTAAAAATATATGTAAAATTACCATTTGCGTCGGCGCCTTTAGATACACTTGCATCAACTGTACTATCTGATATTTGTGAAGAAGGAATATAATAAGTAAAATCATATTCACCAAATCTAGCAGTAACACCAGTAATACCATAAAGATATGGATCTGTAGTTGATGTCATTTTAGTAACACCATCTATTGTAAAAAGACATTTTTCTAAAACAATTTCTGCTAAATTACCACTGGATGAATATGTTTTTGTATATTTTGCATTTACCGTACCAAAAAAACTTTGAGCGGCAGAATTTAATATTCGAGTAGAAATATATCGTTTACCTTTGTATCGTACATAATAATCTTTTGCGTATGTATAAGTATCTTTCCAGTTAGGGGTTTGAAGTAATTTATATAATAAAGAACTATCGTCATTTTTATATTTGTCGTATAATGCAGGTAAATCGTCTGATCTAAACGTTTGATATGTTGTTTCCTCTATTCGAGGATAACCAGCATTAGGCAAATCTTTTTCGTATAATTCTACTTCTGCTATTGTATCAATACTTTGATCAAATTTTACTCTAGTATTAAATTGAACAGCAGGATTAGTTGATGGTTGTTCTAACCATCTACCATCTCCTCCTAACATACTAATAGTTGTGTCATAATCAAAGTCTGTTGCTTGTCCTTCGTAAATTTCCCCAAAATTTATTAATTGTGGATTTGCTTTTATATCAGTATCTTTAAGTGTAAATTCTTTAGTTGTTTGAGTAGTTGTTGGGCCAAATTCGCCTAATCTAAACATCCATTCTTCTTGTAAATTAATATCAACACTTGCTTCAAGCAAAAATGTACTTCTAGTTAACCTATTAAAAACTTCTGGTGTACCTTTTAAATGGCTAACGCCTTTCATAAACTGAAATTGAACATCTTCAGAAAGCCGCATATTTCTTAAAAATTGTTTCTTTTCATATCCTATATTTTTTCTAGCAACACTTATTGTATCTTTATTTAGAGCAGTTTCTTCTGATGCAAAATAATTAGAAGTTATGCTATCTGCTGTTTTATCAAAATTTTCATAAATTGTATCTTCGTATACAAAATATCCAGGAGCATGTAATGTACCATTCCAGTCGGGGGATTTTAAATATTCTATTTTAAATCTAGGTTTTGCATCTCCTAAAATAGGATAATAAATCATATCATCAAAAATAGTTTTATTATTGATTATTAATAAATGCTCGTAATCACAAATAACAAGTGAGGCACAATAAATTGCCCTTTCGTCATCTTTTGGTTTAACAGAAATATAATTTAATTGTCTATCTATATCTACGGTTGTTGAATTAAATAAAGATTTATTTACATCTAAATAAAAACTACCATATTCGTACTCATTACTTTTTATGTGGCCGTGATCATGTTTGAAATATAATAAACTACCTGCAGGACTTAATTTAATAGATGTATCGTTGCCCCATTCTGCCTCAGACCATAATATAAATTGTTGAGCAGTTAACCCCCAATCTTCATATGCACCATCTTGATTAGGATTTGCAAATTCAAAACCCATGTTTTCTAAATATTTTCCATACGCATGTAAAAAATTATAAACATCATTTGCTGATGTAAATTCTGTTCCATAATCTATTCGATCGGTGCCTTCAGCAAATTCAGTATATAATTGAATATTAGTTTCGCTTATTGTAATTTGAGAAATTGTTGTTTTTAACGTTTTTTGTGTTAAAAAATATGGTTTGTTATTATTATATCCATAAACTGCATATCCGTTTGCTGTTTGAATAATTTCAACTCCGCTATAACTATATTCTTTATATGGTGCTGAATTGTGAAATTTAATAGTTAAATCGTCATTTGGTATAAAGTTATTAGATTTTTCAGATTGCAAACTATCTGCTAACATAGATATAGAAGATTTTTTTGAAAATCCTTGCATTTTATAACTTAATTTTGTATTCAATTGTCTCAATTGTCTAGCAAAATCAGTATATATATCATTACCCAAAAACATTAATCTATCTACTATAGGTTGTTGTAAACCTAATACTCGCCTAGATAAACTATTAACATCTTCTTCATTATGAATATATAATTCATTTGAGTTGTGTCGTTTTTTTGTTTTATTAGATATAATTTGTTTTTCATGTGATACAGGTAATACTTCTATTACGCCACCTTCTTGTAAATGATAAAGCCCGGCCTGTGAATCATAATAGTATAATACTTCTGGGGTAGATGAAGTTGGCGAAAATGTAGGTTTAGTTGCATCGGTTGCCTCGTCCCAGCCTGTTGTGTACTGCCCAACAACTTGGCCTTCCCATGCTTCTGATAATTGAAAATCATGCCCACTATAAGATGCATCTGTTAAATTAAATGTATATACATTTCCTGCTTGTAATACTAACTTTTTTTGTTGGACACCATCAATATAAAATACTGTTCCAGTAGTATTACCAGCCTTAGGTGCTGTTGTTACCTGAATTGTTATTGCTTTACTTCCACCATCTGTTATTCTATCTTTTGTGTCATAATATTTTTCGAAAAATTTTGCTGGATTAATCGAAAACAAAAATTGATTTTCTACATACGGAAATAAAGAACTCCGTTGCCATGTTGTTTCAACAGGACTAATATCACCTATAGACCAATTTGCTTGGGCATTTAAAGATGTTGGTGCCGACATTAAAGTTGCTGTAACAGGGTCTTGTAATGTACCGTCAGTAGCAACAGGAAAGGTAGCACTAGGTCTTGCAACATTAATATCTTGAACAATAGGTTGTCCGGGTTCGGATATAATACCTTTTTGTAAAGCAAAAATCATATTATTCCGTTTAGTAACATTAACCCATTCATAATTGGTATCCCACCATAAAGGTTTTCCAATAAATCCTAATATTTCCCATGGATGAGTATGTGGCCTATCTGTATCAAAATAATGTTTATAAATACCTCTCCAATAACCTATTCCGTTGGCATTGGCATCTGCACCATAATTCCATGTAAATTTATTATTTGCATCATATCCTGCATTTCCTAATAATGTTATACCTCGAGCAAGTTTAAATACATTAAAATAATTGTCATAAAAATCGTTTCTATTTTTTATTGTATAAGGCGTTATTCTGTATTTGCCAGGTAATAAACTCAAATCTTTACGTTTAGGTTCCGGACTGTGAGAATACGTAACTACATTATCATCATTTGTATTAAATTCAGATTGTATATGACCATAAATTCTATTTTCAAATTCTAATAGTGCTTTGTCTCTATAATCTGTAATTGTATGAGATAAAACAGAACCTGTACCAGTGATAGATGATTCAAATGCTACTGTTTTTGATCCGTCGTGTCCTTCAATGATAACCACTGTTCTAGTACCAGTATTATCAATATAACTTTTTGGAACATATGCAGGAGTTACACCCAATTTAGCAAGAGTAGGAGGTATAAAACTTAATCCCTCATCAATACTAACTTTTATAACAACTTTTCCTGATGCAATCGCTGTTCCTAATGTAATAGTATTTGCATTAGGATCTAATGTAAATTCAGTCTCAAATGTTTCGACTCCATTGGCATCTATTGTATAAACATACACATGATTATGATACTGATTTGTTTGTGTAATTGTTTTAGGTAAAGTAAATGTATCAGCAGATGTTGTAACTGTATATGTTTTTTCAACCATATTAAAATAATACGCCATATCACTATTAGCAAATGGAAATGTATTATTTTTGCCTAAATTAAGATCATATAATGCTTGATCTACTAGAGCACTTATTTTTGTTCCTGAAGCCATTGAGGCATATAACTGTTCTATTTTTTGTACAAACTTCTTTTTAAATACGTTATAACTATCAGCAGTATAATCGAGTGCTAATAATAAATCATAATTTTCGTTTCCTAATATTAATCCTGATTTAAGTAAAGGAGATATTTGTTGATTTATTATTCCACCAAATCTTTTTTCGCTCTCTAAATTTCTATAATTATTATCACCAAACGCTGGTCCTATTAATCCAGGTTGCTTATCTAATACATCAATAAAATGTGGAAATATTTCTGCATATTGAACTTGACCTAATACTTCGTTACCGGGATTATTTTTAAGTCCGTTCGGAACATCATACGCCCATTCGTCTGTTGTACTTGTATCTGTTGTATAAAATTTTATATCTACTACATCACCTACTGTTAATAAATTTTCAGTACTTTGGGTTTGTTCTGATGGGGCAAATACTGGCACACCACCATCCGATACTGTTTCGTCTGTACCAGGGCTTTCGTATGGTATAACTACATTTTTATCATTAAAAATATAATGTATATTTCTTTTTAATTTAACACCATCATGAAATACTTCTGGCCATCCTTGCTCTAAAACTTCGTCTATTATAATAATTTTACCTGTTCCACTAGGAGAAGAATAATATAATATATCATTTGCTTCTGCTTCAGCAATAGCAAATGTAACTATTCCGCTATGTGTATTATTATTTGTAACACCCGTACTGTATGCCGAGGCACTTACATCTTGTATTTGAAATGCTTTAGTTCCATTGGTTATTTCAAATGTGTATGTCTTATTTCTTGCAAGATAAAGAGTTGGATTAATTTCTGTTAATTTTTCAAAACCATATGCAGATTTTAAATAAAATTCAAAACCAGTTGCAGTTGATTGTAACCAATAATCTCGCTCCGGTTCAAAGTTTGTTGTGCCTAAATCAACAACAAAGTCATCGTCTGCATTTGTAACGTCTTGGGTTACAGTAATAGGTGTTCTAATTTGTTTATAACTTTGTTCCCAACCATTATTAAAATCATAATTTGATGCATCTCTATCAAATTTTCTTAAGTAATATAATCCTAAAATATTTTTTGGTGTAGTTCCCCTATCATACAAATACATTGTTTCTTGATGTGAATTATTAAACATTATATTAGATGTATTAGTAGAGGACAAATAATTTGTAGTTGCATATGTTAACGCAAACCCTAAAAATTTATCTTCAAATCTATTAGCAGTAGTTTTATCTTCTAAATATTCAAAAACTGTATTACCTAAAAAGTCTGTTTCATTATATTCTGATAGTGGTTGAAATGTTGAATCATATAATTCAAACTTTACTGGGACATTTTTAATACCTTTTTCTTGTGTTATTCTCCAAGTAGCATTTGAAGAAGTTAAGGCTGTTGGGCCATTTCTTCCATCAAACCAATAATCCTTACCTTGTAATGTAGTTCCATTTAAACTTGTAACAACATCACCATGAGTAGGCGGTCCTGCTCCTCTACCATCTGTTTCTAATGTTAAGGCTGTTGCACCAGTTTGTGATGTATTAACTTTATAAATTTTATTATTATATGTATCGCTTGCATTAACAAATAACACTCTATCATTATCTTGAACTGTATATCCATCATGAACTTCTGGTGTGGCCGACCCGCCCGATAATAAAAATCCATTTGTTCCATTTGCAGGATCCATTGATTCTGTTATAATAATATCAACTGGTGCTCTATAATGGGTACCATAATTATATAAATGTAAATCGCGCTCCCATTCTATAATAGGCCGTTGTGCATAATCATCATCAACAATAATACCATCGATCTTAAAAGACTTAGTAAGATTTAACATTGTGTTTACTGCTTGGACAGTATCAATATGATACCAATTGTTAACCCTAGACCATGCATTATTGTCTCTTGCACATTTTTCCATACAAATATATTCATGAACATAATGTACATCTTTATTAGCACTTATATACGGTGGCATTGCTTTTTGTCCACCCATAACTAATAATACAACCCCCGATGTTGCATACCCAGTACCTGCTTCTGTAATACTAACATTTGCTGTTACCTCTCCGTCAATCTCACCTTCTACCATTGCATGAGTTGCTGGACCACCACTTGGATCATATATATTCCAAAATGGATTATATGTATATCCTGTTCCATAATTGGTTATGTTTAGTGAGGAAAGAACGCCAGTTCCTGTATCAGGTGTACCAAGAGCAAGAGTTCCTGGAGCAATACCCATTGAGTGTTCAGTTACTGAACATAATGTACTTTCATCGATTAATGTTATTTCTTTACCTACGCCAGTTACTAGATATGTTTTATTATCATCATGAAATGCTAAACGCATTCCGTTTTCTAAAGTTAATTGTCTATTTCCATGTATAACTTGAGCAGATGTTGTATGTGTGCGTTTTCCGTTAATATCACTTGCTTCTTCACCATGTAATCCAACTAAAGGCAACCCAAATGGTAACCATACATAACTATTCCAATTAATAAACTTGTCAACGTCAATTGGAGGACGCCAAGAATAATTATAATCAGAAAATAATTTATCTAAATTTGTTGTATTGGCTTCAAGATATTTTAACTTACTAATAATATCATCATATGGAATAGCAGATTCATATTCTAAAGTAGATGGGTTTTGACTTACAACCGTAGGATCTAATTGATACCTATTATTAAGAGTTGTTCGACTTTCAGAATAAACATCATTTGCCGATGATCGAATTGCACCTACTTTTTTACCTATATAACCCGATTCTATTTTAGGATTACCACTTAAAATCATTTGATCTAATGTGGCATTTAAAAACTTCTTATTAGTATCGGATTGAAGATATTCAGGTAATAAATCAAAAGTAGATCGTTTTTTGATGTTCTTACTTGTAGAACCAGGTATAGTATTATTAACCTGATCATCAGTATTGTTGCTAGAATAATCTGCCATTTATTTTTCCATTAATAATAACTACCACCACTTGAACTAGATCCTGTTCCAACTGCAACACCTGTTATACTTGTTGTTGCTGTAGGTGTTTCGACAAGTCCTGAGGCAATTCTTATATTTGTTTCTGTATATGAATCTACTATATCTATATCAGACACTTTTGCGGCACTAACAAAAAGTTCGTGTGCATCAGGGGTAACTTGAAACATATTACCAAATCTTGAATCTGAATTAGTTGGTACAATAACCAATGATGAAAGTACTCCTATCATATTTCTATGAATATACGCCGCAAGTTCTGTGAAATAAAATGTTTCACCAAAATCCCAATTAGTTGGTTCAAAATAATCATCAATATGATCTACTATTGTTGCTTTTATTTCATTGTCTGTTAAACTTGATATCGGATTTTTTACTACTTTAAATTTTGCTTGCAATGCATAATCTGCTTCTGTTCCAAATAAAATTTTATACTCACATGATTTATAAATGATTGTATCAGATGAGGTTTTTGCATCTTCTAATGCTATAAACATTGTTTTTAAATCTTCTGTAGTATGAGACAAAGGTCTATATTTTGCTCGCCTATCATTTTTAAGCCAATTTCTAAACTCTAAATTATATGTATTTGTTAATACAAAAGTATCAATAATATTTGAAACCGCTGGATCAATTCGTGTTTCTTCGCTTGCGGCATGCTTCCATTTAAATCGCACACCAGATCGACCTGTATATTTTGCATAAATTAAATCTCTAATATACGACCATTTAGATGTATCAGTTGGTAACACACCTAAATTACCTGTAATTTTGGATTCATATTCTGCACCATTATATTCAATTTTTTCTGCCAAATCATACGAAGTAGACGATACCCAATATTTTATAGTACCGTCGGCAAGGGTTGGCGGTGGTGTAGTCATTAGCGTTTTATAAACATAGTTGTCGACTAATTCATCTGCAACATAAATTTCATTTGATCCTACAATACTTTCAAACGCAAACGGATCATCAATTACATAATCTTTATTAGTATCTGCAAATTTTAATAGTACTCTACGTGGATCTGTATAACCATCATCATAGGTATAAAATCCTTCTATATCAAAATTATAATTTGCAGTTAATAAGGATGTACCTAATCCTCCACCTGATGTTGTAAGAGGTTGTAAATTAATATCTAATACTCTAATTTCATCTTTTGTTGACTTTTTTGTTATTTTACTAACTTTATTATCTAATCGTTGATTAAAAAATCTAACATTTTTTACAGACCCAAAATTATATTTTATAGCCCTTGCTAGAAACACCCATTGCTCTGTTTGAAACTCTACTCTTACTATATAACTATTATCTGATTGTGTTCCTGAAGTATTTTCTGTTAAACTAAAAGATGTTTCTTGGGATTCTCCTAAATCAATACCTAATATAATTTCATATTGATTGTTTCTATGATCATATCGTAAACCAAATGAATTATTAAGTTCTAACTGATCTTTAATTGCTGTAATTTCTGTTGCACTAAATTTATTATTATATGCAGGTGCTATACGTTTTATTCTAACATTATTAGGTATATTTCTAGATAAAGATACAGTACCGTATTCTTCTTTAGTTTTACCTGTGTAACCTAATGCAGAACTTGTAACGCCTCTACCATCTCCGTATACTCCGGTTATGCTTGCCCAAGTAGTTTTTGATCCTACTACAAATTGATCATTTGCATCAACTTCTGCAAATTCTATATTTGCGCCTTCAATTAAAAATTTACCAATTGAATCCAATGAATTTGGTCCAATAGCAACAATATCCGGTGCAGTTGCTCCCTTTTCAAAATATCCAGTTGCTTGTCTAGCAGAACCAGTTACTTTTTTCCAAACCCACATTTTTGCGGCTAAAGCCGGAGTTCCTTCGTCTGATGTTGTAAAATATAAATCATCTGCTGATGTACCGCCCGACCAAACAAAATCACTTTTATATTTTTGATAATAAAAGTTTTGTACTTCTGATTCTTCTAAATATGGTTGTATATACTGTTCTATTATATCTGTTGCATTCAATGAAGACGGTAATGTTAATGTTTTTCGTAAAAATGTTTCTTCTTCAAATACATATCCGTCATCACCAAATATTGTTAAATCTTTATAAGTACCAGTCGGATCATTTATATCTACATATCGTGTATGTCCACTATGCACTCTATTTGTACTTTTAATTTTTATAATATTTGTCGATGCTTGTAAAGGATATACTGCATAATCAGTTGCTGATACCATTCTATTTTGTGTACTGTATACCTGTGGTGCTTTAGTTTGTATGCTAGTATTTGATTCTGTTACTGAACTATTTTTTATAGGTTCTTCTAAATCTAGTGTAACAATTAAATTATATAATTGCAAGTCATGTTTACTAAAATAAGGTATAGTAAGTTCAATATTTTGAATATCATCTGTTCTAATAGTATATTCTTCTCCATTGCCTACTCTATACCATACTCGAATAATTCCTTTTGGAGCATTACCAAATCTACCATCTGCAAATTTAATACTAATAGAATCATTAATATTAGTAACTGTTTGAAAAATGTCCCTAATATTATTATCAACTGCATTAAAAATAACATTAGATCCGACAACCGTATCTACTGGAGTCCAAGTTGTTGTTATTGCACCTGCTTGATCAATAGTTTGCACCCATACATCATTATTAGAAATATTTTCAGCAGTAATATCTATAACTTGATTTTCAATTGGTCGTGTTATTAATGTATCTTTAAATTCTAAAGAACCTTGTTTAAAGTAAAAGAAAAATCCTGTTTTAGCACTAGAATTCCCTCTACCGTCATTAAGATACAAACACCGCATAGCAGAATCTGGATCTGGATAGGGTTCAAATAAACCTAATGTTGCATCTACATCAACATTTGTTATTTCAAATGGTATTGCTTCTCCTTGAACTGTACCCGCAAACGTATGAGTCACATTTTGTTTTGTTTGTGAATTCATTTTATAAATTTCAGTTTTAACACCATCTATAGTTTCTGCTTTAAACGGAGTACCAAATTGTGTAGTACTTCCAAAAGAAGAATTCAATATCATTAAAAATTGTTCGTATGCATTTGCATTTGTTGCATCGTTCCATGTAACATCAACATTTAATAAATTATTACCATCAGAATCAATTAACGATTCTGTTGTTCGTATTGTTTTAATTTTTAACACGCCACTGGAATTTATATTTCTAGTAGGATTATATCCGAGGAATCTAGCTAATTTTAATATTGAATCCCTACTTTGAGCAGTTTCCATAAAGTTTTCGCGAGTAGCAAAATCAGTTCTAAAAGCAAGATTATGGCCCATAAAGGCTATTAGATCCATTAAACTAATAAATTCAGATGATTGAATCCAATCATTGTAATCTTCGGGGTAGTTTAATCGTATATAATCTACCATAGCCGCTTTTAGTGTATCAAAGTCGTATGCTTGAAAATTAGATTGAGCAAATGATTGATATTTTGCTATGTAATCTTCTGCGGCAAATAAAACATCTTGTCGTGTAGCCATTTGTTTATAATCCCTCTTCTATTTCTCGGTCAAACGTTAACGCCATAACTTCCAGTTGATCTGTAGGTTGGTAAAATAATCTTAATTGTACACTTAACGCATTGTCATTTGAATAAGTGTCTATTCCTTCTAATCTCCATCGAGGATCTTTTGTTATAATTTCGATACAATCTTCTTTAACTGCTTCTTCAGTAGTATCGTTCCATGGTTCAAACATCAATTGCCAAATCATTGAACCAAACCCAGGATTCATAATTCTTTCACCTCTTTTGGTATGAAAGTGATTTTTTAAATCCTGCTTTGCTAACTCTATATCGTGTAATTTTCTAGTTTTTGGTCCTTGGACCGTTGAAAAACCTTTAAATAATGTCTTTGCCATGGTATCCTAATAGATTATAATGTATTTATTGAAAAAATAAACTATACATTTAATTTTTTGGTTGACAAATGATCTGTAGAGTGTATAATAGTTGTATAGGTTAAATTAGTTAAACACTTACTTGGGAGCTGATATGGCGAAAGTACAAACAAAGTGGAATCGAACTAAAATTGCAAACCTACTTGCCACAAACAATAAGGCAGTTGAACGTGCCTTAATTATCATTTTTAATAACCAAGAAGCCGATGAACAGGCTTGCGATATGACTAGCAAGGCCAATGGTATTGGTTTTACTGCATTTGATGCAGACATTTTTTCTTCCTTTGCAAAACACATCCTTAAAGGGCGTTCACTTTCCGCAAAGCAAATGGAAATTGCCCGTAAGCCTGACAAATTTGGTAATATAAAAATTGCACGTTATTGGAAACAATTACAAGCAGAAATAATCCGTAAGGAGACTGTATGAATGATTTTGAACGAGGTAAACGAGATGGCATGCGAGAAACACTTACTGATGAACTAAAAAGTTCTGCCATGCGTATTGCAATTCTTGAAGAAGATCTTGATAGAGAACGTAAAAGAAAATGGAATATTGTTCGCAAGTTAAGTCTTGTTGAAATGGATGGTTATGCAGTTGACATGATCTTAGATGATAATGAAGCATTAACACTTCACGATAAGATAGAACTGATTAAAAACGGTTCAACTATTGGACTTGGTAAAAATAAATAGATATATGTTTTATTATATTATAATATTTTTATACTGTTGCCATATAGCCTGGGAACAAGGTGTAGCAGATGCTATTATAAGTTATATAGCATTGTCTTGTGTCTTTTGGTTTTTACGACAACTATATGTACATGACAAAGATCGACATGGCGGTACGTTTTGGCAGTAATAGATTCTTCAATTTTAAGATAAATAATTTAAGTAATTTAGGATGTTTAAATGAAAATAGATGAAGTATGTAATGCAAACCAATGTGTAGTCCAAATGGGGCAAGAACAAGGTTTTAAACCAGGGCAAGTAGACCCTAAACTTGCTCAAGCCCAAAGTGATAAAGAGGACAATATATATAATTGGGAAGGAAACCTGTCAGACAAAGATTATGATACATATGATCGTGCAAGAATGAAAGCATATAGAGCAAAAGACGGCGGTAGCGAATACCGAGCTCATCTAGCAGGAAAACAACAATTAAATATGTCTGCCGAGCCCAAAACATTAATGCAAGCAGTAAGCGAAGCTTCTGTGAATTTTCCATCACATGACTTTAGACACACCCAAGATTTTAGTGTAGAATCAGGCAGAGAATTAGAATTTGCCCAATACATTGCCCAACAATTAGAAATAATGGGTGTTACAAAAGAACAAGCAAAACGTTTATATAAAGCATCAAAGGATGGCGATTATAGTTGGGTTGAACGATTTGGTGCAAGTCCTAAATTAAAACAACTTATAGGTCATAATATTGGTACTGCAATGACTAGCAATGCAGTGGCAATTCACAATGGTATGGGCCTTTATGCTGGCGTACTTAAAATACAACCTAAACAAACTAGAATACAAAAACCCTCCCGCATTCCAGACGATTTACAACCAGGTGGACACGACACAGATGAATATCAACAAAGTCGAGATAACCGACGAGCCCAACAATATTACGATAGAGATATGAACTGGAGTGGTTTACGGTAACCCTTTATAATAGGGAAAAAAATGGCACGAGACTGGGCAAACATTTGGCATAAAGCATTTAAAAATATAGAACATCACGGAAAAGAATTTACGACTGTCCGTGTCTACAAAAACGTAACATGTAGAGACGGCTTTAATTTTTCTCTCCAAGCAGGTCCTTCACATTATTCAGAACCAAAAGCAGTAGCAGAAGAATACGAAGCATGGGAAATTGGATTTCCTTCTGCTACAGAACCCCTATGGTTAGAATGGCAAGAGCCAGGTGCCGAACCAACTGAAAGCGTATACGGCTGGGTACCAACTGATGTGGTTAATGCAGTAATTCAAAGACACGGTGGAATTGACGAAAGAGAATTCATAAAAGAAAAGCTCTTAAAATAAATACGTTTATGAAACCACATATTGAAGATCATCTTGATGAACGCCAAGAGCTTGAACAAGAACGTGATTATTATAAAGAACAATATGAAGCAGTTCAAAAAGAGCTTGACAAAGTTAAGATAGAATTAGATCGAATAAACAAAATTTATTTTAAAGACGGACACTTTTAACTCAGAAACTACTTATGAAACTGATAACAGGTAACGCAAATACCAAACTTGCTACAGATATTGCTGGCATTGCTGGCATAGATTTATGCGAAACTCTAGTTACTAGATTCGCAGACAACGAAATTTGGGTAGAAATTAAAGATAACATTAGAGGTGAGGATGTTTTCTTACTCCAAAGTACATGTAATCCAGCAAATGATAATTTAATGGAATTGTTAATACTTGTAGATGCTTGTAAAAGAGCAAGTGCAGGTAGAATTACAGCCGTGATACCCTATTACGGTTATGCAAGACAAGATAGAAAACCATCAGGACGATCACCTATTACTGCAAAACTTGTTGCTAATATGATTGAAGCCGCAGGTGTTGATCGTGTACTAACAATGGATTTACATGCAGGACAAATTCAAGGTTTCTTTGACATTCCAGTAGATAACTTATATGCCCAACCTTTATTCATAAAAGATTTAAAATCAAATCCTATGATCAGAGTTGGTAAGGCTATAATAGTTTCGCCAGATGCAGGCGGAGTTCCTAGAGCAAGAGCAGTAGCAAAACAATTAAATCTAGATATTGCAATTATAGATAAGCGAAGAGATCGTGCAAACGAATCTGAGGCTATGAACGTCATCGGTGACGTTTTAGGAAAACAATGTATAATCGTAGACGATATAATAGATACAGGTGGGACGCTAGTAAAAGCCGCCAGAGCATTAGAAGACGAAGGCGCAGAAGATGTACAAGCCTACATAACACATGGAGTATTGAGCAATGGCGGAGCGAAAAGGATGGAGCATTCAGCAATGTCCCGGTTAGTGATAACTGATACTATACCTTCAGAAGAAAACGTAGTATTACGAGTTATATCTGTGGCAGATATGTTTGCAGAAGCAATTCGTAGAGTACATCATGATGAATCTATATCGGTGTTATTTGAATAAATGTATGATTACGAAGCGTGGGTAAAATGTCATCCAGATGACTTATGGATTTTTGATAAACTAATCCTTGCCAAAAAATTAGGGTACCTATGCGGACCGGCAGATGTAGGGGTACCTGAATCAAATAATTATATAGTTAGACCTTGTGTTAACCTTGCAGGTATGGGCATAGGTGCAGAATTACGCTTTTTAGAAAAAGGTAGATGGGATTTAGAACCAGGTTATTTTTGGTGTAAACCATTTAAAGGTAGACATTTAAGTGTCGACTATGCAATTGATCCTAAATCACGTGTAATAGAACAAGGAGTAACTACAGAAGGTTTTAGAAGCCCTACAAATCCAATATGGAAATTTGATAGATGGGTTCGTGTAGACGACAAATTAAAAATTAACTTTATGCTAACAAAGCTCAAAGGTTCCTACGAGCATGTAAATTGTGAATTTATAGGTGGCAGACTTATAGAAATGCACCTAAGATCTAATACAGATATGGGCGATTATAATGAAATAATTCCTGTATGGAAAAACGAATCAACAACTCCTCCAGAAAATTATATATATGTCGAAGACAAAGATTACAATAGGCTCGGTTTTTTCAAACGTTAAAGAATACTTTAAAGAAAGTCATAGACTAAGTCCTTTAGCATTCTATTGTGAATTATGCGAAACTACCCTTGTTTGTGGTGCTAGTGCAATATTAACTTATACTGTACTAAATCCTGCTACTAAAATATTCATACCTATGATGTTTGTAGGTAGCATGTTAGGCGTCATTGCTACATTTAAACGCAAAGCCGCATTTGCAATTATTCTAACAACTTGGTTTGTAATAATGAATTTCATTGCATTAATTACTCTTTTTGGTTGACTTTTTTGTTAAAGATAGTATAATAGTTGTATAGTTAAACTTTATTGGAGTTCTAAATGAACGATAATGAATGGGATTTTGTACATGAAGATGTGGCTTTAGAAAATATTAATTTATTTGATATGGAACCACAACAGAAGTTTAACGATACACATTGCTTGGCACATATTATGTGTTGGGCAGGTGCGTTTCCTAGTGTTTCTCAGGCTAGGAAGAACGGATGGGATCGTCCTGTCCCTTTTGGGTTTTCTGAATTTAAAGTAGGTAAACGCAAAAGATGTATTTTCATCCTTAATCGAATAGGAGAAAAATGAGGTATTTTTATTTGGTGCTCGTAGCACTTTTAACTGTTGGTTGTTCCAGCAAACAAGAAATAGTTAAAGAAGCCCTTAATAGTGTGGGTGATAGGCCTGAATGGGTTATGGTACCACCTGGTCCAGAAGGTGATCAACTTTACTTTGTAGGCACAAGTGCTCTGTATGGTACAGAAAAACATGCCCGCAGAGATGCAAAGAGGGATGCAATTCGAGAAATGTCAGAATACGTTCGTGTTCTTAATAAGAACAAATTTGAACGAGCGAGTGTTACATATGGCATG
>Ga0310342_100000235_pt1 | contig 29078 bp, 45 predicted proteins | sample S15DNA20500_MG_FD_206155 | JGI IMG/M metagenome (GOLD analysis project Ga0310342, IMG submission 206155) | Marine microbial communities from station ALOHA, North Pacific Subtropical Gyre - S1503-DNA-20-500_MG | ecosystem: Environmental > Aquatic > Marine > Oceanic | place: Pacific Ocean: North... | reverse complement strand
GACCGTGACACACGAAACGGCGCTGCGCCATCCTGCCGTTTATCGCGCCGTGAGTTTGATCAGCGCGACCGTAGGATCGCTACCGCTCAAGATCTATCGACGCCTGCCGAACGACGGCAAGATCGCCGAACCGGCGCACCGGCTCTATCCGCTGCTGCACGATTCGCCGAACGGCGAGCAGACCTCGATGGATTTCCGCGAGGCGCTCCAAAGCGATCTGTGTCTCTACGGCAACGCGTTCGCGCAGATCGTGCGCGACCGTCAGCAACGCATCACCGCGCTGTATCCACTCCAGGCGCGACGGATGCAGATCTCGCGCGACAAGGATCTGCGGCTCGTGTATTCATACCAGACCGACGTGGCGCGGCACGAGTTCGTCGCCGACCCGCTGCACCCGCCGATCCTGCACCTGCGATCCTTTAGCGCCGACGGCGTTGTCGGGCGTTCGCCGATCGAGGTCGCACGCGATGCGGTCGCCGGGGCGATTGCGGCCGACACCTACGGGCAGACGTTTTTCGGCAACGGCGCGGCACCGGGCGGCGTCCTGCAAGGGCCGCGCGGCGGGCGACTCACCGAGCAGGCGCACCAACGCCTGCGCTCGTCGTGGGATGCCGCGCACAAGGGGGCGGCACGCGCGCATCGCGTGGCGCTGCTCGAAGACGGATGGACGTGGAACCCGATCAGCGTCGGCAATCGTGACAGCCAGTGGATCGAAGCGCGGCAGCTCGGCGTGCTCGACATCGCGCGGCTATTCGGCCTGCCGCCGTGGACACTGTACGAAATGGAACACGCCGCAACCTACAACTCGGTCGAGCAGCAGGCGATCGACTTTGCGCGCGAGATCTCGGGCTGGCTGCGTCGGTGGGAATCGCAGCTCGATAAAACGCTACTGTCGGCCCGCTCGACGCGCACGCACTTTTCCAAGTTCGTGATCGAGGGCATGTTGCGCGGTGATATTCAGACGCGGTATCAGGCGTACGCGACCGGCAGGCAATGGGGTTGGCTGTCGATCAACGACGTTCGCAAGCTCGAAGACATGAACCCGATCGGCGACGCGGGCAACGACTACATGCAGCCGCTTAACATGCAGGCGGCAGGAGCACCCGACGACCCGGTCGACGCAATCAGCGACGAGCAGTCGGCGCGCTTGCTGGCGCTCGCGACTGGCGAACCGAACTAAGGGGGCACGATGGCAGATCGCGAAGTTCGCACCCTAACCCGACGCGTCGAGGCGCGTGCGTCTGGCGACGACGCCGGGCCGCACAACGAGATCACCGGCTACGCGGCGATCTTCGACACGCCGACGACGATCGCGGGCGCGTTCACCGAGACGATCGATCGCGGCGCGTTCGATGACGCCCTCGGCGACGACGTGCGCGTCTTGTTTAACCACGACCCGAGCCGGTTACTCGGTCGCACCAAAAGCGGCACCGCGTCGATTGCGGTCGACGAGACGGGACTGCGCTACCTGGTGCGCCCGCCGGACACCGCGACCGGCCGCGAGGTGCTTGAGTTGCTGCAACGCGGCGACATTTCTGGCAGCTCGTTCGGGTTCCGCGTATTACAAGATCGCTGGACTGACGGCGCAACGCCGGGCGACTTGCCGGTGCGACATTTAGAACGCGTCGCCCTGTATGACGTTTCGCCCGTGACGATGCCCGCGTATGCAGAGACGACCGCCGAGGCGCGCAGCCAGGCGGCAGCCCGTACACACACGAACGACAGCGCGACCGCGCAGCGACGTCTGACGGTCGCCCGGCACACGATGCACGAGTAGGACAACGGTTTAACACTCGCGTCGGCGCTCGCGTCATCGGCTAGCTAGCCCACACGCAGCAACGCGGCCTTACTGAGGGGGATCGCATGAAGCTACGTGAACAACGCGCCAAGCTGGTCGAACAGCAGCGCCAGATTGTCAAGGCCGCCGACGACGAGTCGCGGGGCATGACAGTCGACGAGCTGACGAAGTTCGACGCAATCAACGACGACATCGACGCACTGAAGGCGACGATCGACCGTGCCGAAGCGGTCGAGGCCGAAGAGCGGGCCGACGTCCAGATCGCCGAGCCAATGGAAACGCGCACACCGTCAACGGTGAGCGTGCCCGTACACACCGAGACGCGCATCGGCGTCGGGTCCGACGAGTACCGCGAGGCATTCGACGGCTACCTGCGAAGCGGCGTTATGGAGCGTCGTGCGCTCGAAGTCGGCACGAACAGCGAGGGCGGCTACCTGGTGCCCGATAGCTGGTCGAATCAGCTCGTCCAGGCGCGCAACGCAGAAAACGTGATGCGCCAGTTGGCGACCGTCGTGACGACGACTAGCGGCACCTTCAACGTACCGACGGTTAGCTCGCAAGGCACCGCAAGCTGGACCACCGAGGAAAGTGCTCATACGGAGAGCGATCCGGCGTTCGGTATTGTGCAGTTCTCGGCCTACAAGGCCTCGACGCTGGTGAAGGTCAGCGACGAGTTGCTGAACGACAACGCCTACGACCTCGAAGGCTACCTCGCGCAGGAGTTCGGCCGACGGATCGGCGTGTTGGAGGAAGCTGCATTTTGCGATGGTTCTGGCTCTGGACAGCCCAAGGGAACGATCTACGACGCGACCGTGGCGGTAACAGCGGCGGGCGCGGCGGCGGTGACTGCTCTGGAGTTGGTAAGCCTGTACCACAGTCTCGGTCGGCAGTATCGCGATCGGGCGTCGTGGCTTTTGCACGACAACACGGTGCAACTAGTCAGGAAACTGGTTGATGGTGATTCACAATTCTTATGGCAGCCAGGCCTCCAGGCTGGGGCACCCGACCGGCTACTCGGTCGCCCGGTCTACACGAGCGACGGGATCCCGGTTCCGACGACGGCGAAAAAGTCGATCGTATTCGGTGACATCGGATCGGCGTACTGGATCGCAGACCGTGCCGGGATCTCGGTGCAACGTCTCAATGAGTTGTATGCCGCGAACGGCCAGGTCGGGTTCATTGCATCGAGCCGCACCGACGGCGCAAACGTACTCACCGACGCGGTCAAGGTTCTCCAGCAGGCCTAGTCGGGCGGTGCTGAACTGCTCAAGGTGGCGCGGGTGCGTAGTGCGCCTGCGCCGCCTTTTTCCAGAGAGGCGACACACGATGCAAATCAGAATGTTGACGTCGATCGCAGGTGCGGATCTGACAGCCAGGCCCGGCGAGGTCGTCGAGTGCGAGCCGTTACTCGCGGCGCGATTGATCGACAGCGATCAAGCGGTCGCAGTCGACGGTGCGCCCGAAGCGGCGGCAGTCGGCGGTGCGCCGGAAGTCGCGACGACGGCACGCGCGCAGCCGCGACGCCGGGGCAAGCGTGGCTAAGTGGTCGGATATCTGGCACGAGCTGGTCGAGGTATCGGCCCCGAGTGCCGAGCCGATCACGACCGCCGAGGCGAAGGCGTTTTTGCGGGTCGACCATTCGACGCAGGATGATCTCGTTGACGATCTGATCGCGGCGGCGCGGCAGCGTGTCGAGGCCGACACCGGGCGCAGCCTGATCACGACAACTTGGGATCTGACGTTTGATCAGTTTCCCGACGAGCGGGCGATCGTGCTGCCACGGTTGCCGCTGGCGTCGGTAACGTCGATCACGAGTTATGACGAAGACGACGCCTCGGCGACGTTCGCCAGCTCAAAATACCTCGTCGATACGGCGCAGGGACGGATCGCGCTGAACGACGACGAAGACTGGCCGACGGATCTGCGAACGCATAGCAGCGCCGTCGTGCGGTTTGTTGCGGGCTACGGGGCGAGCGGGTCGAGTGTGCCGCAACCGTTGCGGCTCGCGCTGTATCAGCTCGTGGCGCACTGGTTCGAGCAGCCCGATCCGATTGCCGGGATCGAGCAGGTCGACGTCGCCTACGCCGGGCATGTGGCGGCGTATCGCGGCGGGCAGGGGATCGGCTGATGGCGCGGCGACCATTCAACCCGGCGAGGCTCAGCGAGCGTGTGACGATTCAAACAGCGACGACGAGCGTGGATAACCAAGGCGGGCGATCGGCGTCCTGGGGCACCCTGGCGACCGTGTGGGCCGACGTGCGGGCACTATCGAGTCGCGAGTCGATCGCGGCGAAGGCGGCGGCCTCGAAGGTCGGGTACGAGGTCACGGTGCGCTACCGATCCGACGTGACACCGAAAATGCGCGTGAGTTGGACGCCGTCGTGGGCCAGCGGAGCCGGGGCGACCTATTTGGAGATCCACGGCATCCGGCCTGACCGGGCATCGCAAACGCTGGCGCTAGATTGCGGGGCGGCGGCCTGATGCCACGCTCAGCCCTCGAACCGATCGGCGAGGCGGTCTATACCGCGTTGAACGTGTCGGCGTTTACGACGCTGGCCTCGGGCGGCGTGTATGACGACCCGCCGCAGAGTGTCAGCTATCCGTTCGCGTGGTACACGGTGCGCGAGGATGACACCGAGGGCACGTTCGGGCAGATCTTCAAACGGTGCCGGGTGCGAGTGCACTGTTTCTCGCAGTACGCCGGGAACCAGGAAGCGCAGCAAGTGATCAACAAGGCTGTCGACTTGATTCGCGGCACAACGCCGAGCCTGACGAACCACACGGCGATCCAAGTACTGCACGAGGGATCGACGTCGCTGCCCGACGAGCTGATCAACGGCATCAAAACCAAGCACATCGCGGCCGACTTCGTCTACACGGTGGCCGAGGATTAGGCGATGGGCATCCGCAAACCGATCGACGCGACGGCGGCCAAGAGCGCGAATTTTAAACTACGCGGCCAGCGCGATCTGCGCGAGGCGCTCGAACGCCAGATGCGTCGGATCCCCGGCCAGGCAAAAGCCGCACTGGGCGACGAGGCCGAGTACCAGAAGGGACTCGCGCAGGAGCGCACGCCGTGGGATTCTGGCGACCTGGCCCGCTCTGCTATCGCGGGCGACGGGTTCCAGCTCGGCGACGACTTTGTCGCGAAGTATGGATTCGGCGGCGCACCCGACGAGATCCCGTATGTCTTTATTCAGCATTACGCCCACTACAGGCACGACGACGGCGAGCGTAAGTGGCTGTACAACACGGCGCACCGGCAATCCGGTCGAATGCTCAAACGGCTCGCGCAGGATCTCCAGGTGAAGCGGATATGACCGACCGCGATCGATCGTGCCATCGGTGCGGCGCGTCGGCTGAGTCGCGCGTCGAGTCGTGCGGGTTCGGCGAAGTGCGATCCGAGGTCTGCGGCGTGTGCGGGGCCGAGTGCCCCGAGCAAACTGCCGGGACTTTTTCAGGCGCGAAAAATCCGCGATCGAAACGGCGGCGCGAGACACGACACCAGCACGAGGCCGAGCGCGATCTCGAACGCGCGACGAGGTGATCAGAATGCCAAAAGGGAAAGACTACATTGCAACGACGCGCCTGACGAATCGCGAGGGCGACGTGCTGGCCGCCGAGGGTCAGACGTGCGGCCAGGTGCCCGACAAGTCGATCGGCTGGCTCTCGAAGCAAAAGTTGATTATCCCGAAGAGCGAAGCCACGGGCGGGCGGTCGCGTGCACGTAGGGGGGGCGACTAATGGCGAAGTATGGCGCGAAGGATGTCGGGTTTTTTCTGGTCGACGGCTACAACCTGATCGGCGTCTCGACGTCGCTCGCGGATAGCACGTCGGCAGAAATGGAAGAGACAACCGGCCTCGGCGACAGTTGGGCCGAGCAGACGGCGACCGGCGTGCGGTCTGCCGAGCTGACCGCCGACGGCTTCTACGACGATGCCAGCGACTCGGTCAACGCGGCGCTCAGCGGCAACGAGGCCACGTCGCGCGTGGTCTGTTACGCCTACGAATCAAACACGATTCACAAGGCAATGGTCGGGCACGAGGGCACATTCGGAGGCACGTATACGCGCACCGCGACGCGCGACGAGCTGACGAAGGCGTCGGCGAGTTGGACTGTGAGCGGGCAGAAAGACAACGGAATGATCATGCACGCGCTCGGGTCAGAGACGGCGACCGGCACGGGCGGCGCGGCGAACAACGACGCGAGCACGTCGTCGGGCGCGGTCGGCTACTTGCAGGTTACGGTCAAGGCAGGCACGTCGCCGACGCTCGACGCCAAGCTGCGCCACTCGGCCGACAATTCGACCTACGCCGATCTGCTGAGCTTCACGCAGGCGACCGACGTGACGGCCGAGCGCGTTACCGCGAGCGGCACCGTGAATCAGTACGTGCTGGCCAGTTGGACGCACGGCGGGACGTCGCCGGAGTTCACGTTTATGGTGGGCTTTGCGCGAGGCTAATGGATCTTGGACGTTATCAACATGCGGCGCGCGAGTTGGAACGCTTCGCGCGGCTGCAACTGTACGAGGCGACGGCCGAACAGGACGTTGCCGAGGCGCGCACGTTGCTCCGACTAACGGTCGGCGTGCGCCGCAAGCTCGAACGGTGGGCGGTTCCGGTGCCGCCCAAAACGGCAGACCACTCGCGCCGACGCGCGCCCGCTCGCCCCGGCTCTGCCGGTGCCTCGGTCGCCTCGCGACATTCGACAAGGGGCTGACAGATGGCGAAATACGGTAGTAACAGTTTGATCGTGGCGGTGGACAATTCATCGGGATCGGTCGTGACGATGACCTCGTACATTACGTCGATCAACGCGATCGAAGTCGAGGCGATCTTGACTGAGTCGCACTCGTTCGGCGATGCCTGGTTTGAGCAGTTGGCGACCGGCGTACGCAAGGCGAGCGATCTGGTACTTGGCGGGCTGTACGACGACACGAGCACGACAGGGCCGGATGCGATCTTTAATGACGTCGCCGACGGCCCGAGCGATAGCACTCGAACAGTGACGATCACGTTTGGGGGGTCGAAGACCTGCTCGTTCGAGGCGATCATCAGCAAGTACACCCGAACCGCGACACGCAACGAGCTGACCGCGTTCGAGGTAACGCTCGTACCGACGGGCACCGTAACAGAGGCGTAGATCGTTTCACACGACGCCAGGCGCTCGCCGCAGAGTGTGGCCTCGCCTGGCGTCCTGTACTAAGGGGGCGAGATGTTCGCATCGCGAATCACGAAAGAGATCCAGACGCCGACCGATCCGGCGTACACGGTCACGATCCGGCAACTGTCGGGCCGGGCGAAAGCGCGGTGCCAGGAAGCCGTGATCACGCGTGCCGCGTCGCTGGTCGAGCGGATCGGCGGGGCCAAAGCGTTCGCGGCTATTCAGGATCTCGGAGGCGAGCGCGAAGTGCGCGAGGCGGTCGAGCGCGACCCGTCGCAGAGTTACGACCAAGCGACGGTACTCGTCGAGGGCATCGTCTCGTGGACGGCAGCCGAGGACGTGACACCCGAGCAGATCGACGACCTCGAACCCGAGACGTCAGATCTATTGTTCCGCGAGATCCTGCGGCTCAGTCGGGTCGCGGTAACGGCAGAGGATGCGACAAGCGATGCGGCTGCACGAAAAAACGGCTGAAGGCGTTTCACCGACTGCTGTCCGACAGCGAGTCGGCGAGCGCCGATCCCGAGCTGCTGCGCGTCTGGATGGTGTCGCGGTTGTGCGAGGAGTTCCATTGCCTGCCGACGGTCGCCGAAAAATTGTGGCTCGACGATCCGCAGGACACCGCGATCCAGATCCTCGAACTGCGCGCCTATGCGAACGCGCTGCGGGCCTACACGCAGGCCGACGGAAAAATTGACAAGCTCGACGAGTCGCCACTTATGGATCAAGTGATCGCCAACGTGTTCGCGCTGCACCAGGAACGGGTCGCCGCCCGCGAGGGTGACACCTAATGGCGACTGTCAACGTCGGCGTGCTCGAAGCGGTGCTCCGGCTGAAGGATACGATGTCGCCCGGCTTGAATAATGCGGGCAAGCAATTACGCCAGTTTGGCGCGAAGGCGCAGACGGCGGGCGCATCGCTCACGCGCGGGATCTCGCTGCCGCTGGCGGCAATGGGCGGCCTGGCGGTGAAGGCGGCGATCGACTTCGAGAGTTCGTTCGCTGGTGTTCGCAAAACGGTCGACGCGACCGAGGCCGAGTTTCAAAACCTTGCCAAAGGGTTCCGCGCCCTGGCGCTCGAAATCCCGGTGTCAGTGAATCAACTGAACAACATCGGCGAGGCCGCCGGGCAGCTCGGGATCAAGACCGAGAACATTCTCGACTTTACAAAAACAATGGCGCAGCTCGGGGTCGCGACGAACCTGAGCGCCGAAGAGGCGGCGACGTCACTGGCGCGGCTCGCGAACATTACCGGGATGGCGCAGGACGATTTCGACAAGCTCGGATCGACGGTCGTCGGCCTGGGCAATAACTTCGCGACGACCGAAGCCGAGATCGTCGAGTTCGGGCTGCGGATTGCTGGCGCGGGCGCGCAGATCGGACTGACCGAGGGCGAGATCCTCGGGTTAGGCACCGCGCTCTCGTCGGTCGGCATCGGGGCCGAGGCGGGCGGCACGGCGATCAGCAAAGTAATGATCCAGATCGCGAGCGCCGTGTCGACGGGCGGTGCCGAGCTGGATCAGTTCGCCGAGATTGCGTCGCGGACTGGCCGCATTGCGCGCGAGGATTTTGCGCAGGCGTTCGAGGAGGATGCCGCAGGCGCGATCGTCACGTTTATCGAAGGGCTGGGCACGCTCGACGATGCCGGGATCAACACGTTCGCCGTGCTCGAAGATCTCGGCATGTCGGAGATCCGCGTGCGCGATGCCATGCTGCGCGCGTCGGGTGCGGGCGACTTGCTGCGCGAGGCGGTCGAGGAAGGCAACACCGCGTGGACCGCGAACCTGGCGCTGACGAAGGAAGCCGCCGAGCGATTCAAGACGACCGCGTCACGACTGACGCTACTCAAAAACAAACTAGTCGACGTCGGGATCGAGCTGGGCGTTGCGCTGCTGCCGATGTTCGAGCGCCTGGTCGACATGGCCGACGCGGCGATCCCGAAGGTGCGCGCGCTGGTGCAGGGGTTCGCCGCGCTGCCGACGCCGATGCAGAACGCGGCGATCGGTGCGGGGGTGTTTGTCGCCGCGCTCGGGCCGATGTTGTTTGTTACGGGCGCGGTGTCGCACGCGTTCGGAACGCTCCTGCCGCTGCTCGGCGTGCTTAAGCGCGTGCTTGTCGGTGTCGGCGGTGGGCCGATCGTGAAGTTTGGCAGCCGTCTCGCACGGATCGCAACGTCGGCCGCAGGGTTGCGCGGCGTGCTGGTGACGCTCGGGCGAGTCGTTGTCGGGTTCTCGAACCCGGTCAGCCTCGCCGCGACGGCGGTGGCCTTGCTGGTCGGCTCGACCGAAACCGGGCGGCGCGTCATGTATCAGCTCGGTCGGGTGATAAAGAATGTTGCGTTGTTGAGTATTCGACCGCTAATTTCCGAAGCGGTCGCCCTGTGGGGCGCGCTCAAAACGCTCGGCGCTTGGGTCGGCGACAAATTAACGCCCATCTTTCGGTTCTTCGGTGAGATCTTCGGATGGGTCGCCGATCGCCTCGAAGATCTGGCAGATTTTCTCAGCCTGGCCAAGACAAAAACTGAAGAGTTCACGCCCGCGATTAACACGCTGACGACCGCGACGCGCCAGGTCGACACGAGCCTGCGAGCCGTCGCCACGAGTGCGCCGAACGCCGGGGCCGGGTTGGAGACGTTCGGCACCAGAGCGGGCACCGCCTCGACCGCCGCCGATGATCTAGCGACAAAGCTCGACGAGCTGCGCGCCGGGATTCTCGACAGCGCGCTCGCGGGCGACGTCGCGAACCTCACGACGGTCTTCGAGGGACTCGACGACGAGCAACTCGCGAACACCGAGAACGCGAAACGGCTGGTCGATCAGATCCAGGCGTTGATCGATCGCGGCGGCCCTGTAAACGACGCGATGCGCGCCTATGCGACGAGCGCGGACCTGGCTGCCGACGCCGCCGCGCGAGCCGCCGAGAAAACGCGCGCCTTTAACAGCAAGGTAGAGGGCGCGATCACGACGATCACCGACGGCAATCTCGACGACGAGCTGCATGTGTGGGAAACGGCGCTTTCCGAAGTGCAGATCGCGGGCGAGTTGACCTACAACGAAGTCATGCGCCTGGGGGCGGAGGCGGTCACGCTGCGCCAGCGCGGCGCGCAACTCTCGCCGCAGCTCGAAGAGGTTGCACGGCAACACGAGTATTGGCTCGCGATGATTAACGCGACCAAGCTCGGCGGCGTGACGCAAGACATCAAGCTGTTGAACGAGCAGCTCGTCGTACAGCCGTCACTATTTCAACAACTCCGCACGGCCTGGTCGGCGGTGCCCGGCATGATCACGAAAACGATCATGCAAGGCGGCGACGCGGTGCGCGCGGTCGGGTCGCACTTTGGCGGGCTGATCGGCACGCACCTAGAGGGCAAGCTCGTCGGCGCGCTTACCGGCAAAGTCGGCGCGGCGATCGGCGCGGCGTTTGGTCCGATCGGGGCGATGGCCGGGCAACTGATCGGCAAGGGCATCAGCGCGGCGGTAAAGGAAGGCCTGAAGGGCTTACGAAAGCTCGGCGTGGCGCTCAAGGGGCTGTTCGGCCGGAGTACCGAGGACAACATTCGGATCATGGGCGAGCGGATGGGCTTCCAGTTTGGATCGAGTATGCAGCGCGCGATCGCGGCGACCTCGACCGAGATCGGGCACGACTACACGGCGTTCTTGCTGCACCTGTCGGAGATCACGCGCTCCCAGGGGTTGCATATGTCGGAGGACTACCAGCTCGTCGCGAGGACCGCCCGCGACCTCTGGTCGATGGTTGAGCAGGGGCACATTACAAGCGGCGAGGCGGCCGAGGCGATCGGGCCGATCCTCGAAGATCTTGCGGCGGGATTCGCGACTGCATCCGACACCGGGCAGATCCAGTTCTACGAGCTGATCCAGGTCGCGCACAAAATGGGCATGAGCCTCGAAGATCTGCGCGCGCTGGTCGGGTCACTGGCCGACGACGCGCTCGCGACGCAACTGAGCCGCGCGATTATCGACGTTAACGGCAACATCATCGATCTGGACGCCTCGATCCGTAACCTGCCAGACGTGATCCACATTCGCACCGAGATCGAGTGGGATGTCGATAACGTGCCGTGGGACGAAATCCACGACGAGATGCAGGATATCTTTAGCGACATCGTCGGCGAGGAAAGCGGCGATGCCGACAACTATACGCAAGGCTTCCAGCACGGCACGGGCGGGCGTTTCGTCGACTTTGGCGGCGGGCAGGGCACGTTGGTACGGTTGCACGGTCGCGAGGCGGTCGTGCCCGAAGGCCAGAGCGCGCCAGGGGTTGCTGCGCTCGCGCACGAGATCCGCGCGCTGCGGGCCGACCTCGAAGTCGAGCGCACGTTTCAATCGCAACTCGTGCCGAAGATGTTGGCGGCGGCGATCGCGCAGTCGGGGGCGACAAACTAATGGGCGTTGCGCCGACCTCGATCGCCCTAGAGATGCAGTTCGCGGGCACGGCTGGCGCGTGGACAAACGTCTGGGCCGACGTGCGCGCGCAGGTTGACGTCGTGGCGTCCTACGGGATATCCGCAGGGGGGCCGGGCGACCGCTGCGCGCAGCCTGGCGCACTAACGTATGCGCTCGATAATTCCGCGAACAACTCGAACACCGCTGTCGGGTATTACAGCCCAGGGCATGCGAACGTCCGCAGCGGGTTCGAGATCGGCATCGCGTGCCGTCTCGCGATCACGTACGGCGGCACGACGTACTACAAGTTCGTCGGGCGGCTGGCGTCGATTCATGCGACGGCAAACCAGCGCGGACCCTGGACGACGTTATGCGTCGTGCACGACTACCTTGACGAATGCCTGCGGACGTCACTCAAACGGCAGGCCGTGCTGACCTCGAAGCGCGGCGACGAGGTCTTCGACACGCTGGTCGCTGCGATGCCGTCCGCGCCTGGCAGTTCGACGAGCGGCACCGGGCGGGAAACCTACGCGCTCGCGCTCGACGCGAAGTCGCCCGAGGAAGGCGTCAGCGTGCTCGGCGAGCTGCAACGCCTCGCAATGTCCGAGGCGGGTTTTATCTATGCGAAGGGCACGACCAACGCCAGCACGGCGCAGGCGTTCACGTACGAGAGCCGCACCGACCGCGCCAAGAAAAACACGAACCAGTCGACGTTCGACGACGACGACATCGAGGCGATCTCGATCCGGCGCTCGCGGGATTCGGTGATCAACCGCATGCAGGTGTTGACGCACCCGCGCCGCAAGGATGGCAGCAGCGTCGTGCTGTACTCGATGCGCGACGCGACGGTCGGCACCGACTCGGCGGTCGCGCTCCTGGCGGGCGAGTCAATCACGCTTGTCTGCCCCTACACCGATCCCGACGACCGGGAGCAGCGGTGCGCGGGGACGTCAATGGTCACGCCTGCCAGCTCGACCGACTACACGGCCAACGCCGCCGCCGATGCGTCGGGCGCTGACATGTCCAGCAGTCTCGGGGTGAGTGCCACGTATGGCGGCACGTCGGCGTCGGTCGTGTTGACGAACAACCACGCGAGCACGACGCTGTACATCACGAAGTTCGATTTCCGTGGCCTCGGGATCTACGACCAGCAGACGACCGTAAACGAATTAGAAGACGCGACGAGCCAGTCGACGTTCGGCACGAACACCTACCGCTACGACGCCAGCTATCAGATGGACCCGGTGGTGGGCAACTCGTTCGCAAAACACTTCCTCGGGGTGTACAAAGACGCGCAACAGAGCGCCGAGAGCGTGACGATCCTGTTGAACAAAAACGCGGGACTCATGGCCGCCGGGCTTACCCGAGAAGTCGGCGATCGGATCGGCATCAGCGAAGCGCAGACGGCGCTCGACGAGGGCTACTTTATTCAATCGGTGACGTTGACGATCAAGCCGACGAACGTTATCCGGTGTAAGTGGACGCTGTCGCCCGCGAGCCGGATCGTGTACTGGTTCATCGGCACGGCGGGCGCGTCGAACGTCGGCACCTCGACGCTGCTGTCGTTCTAGAGGAGTGAGACATGGCATACGTCGCCGCTTCGACCCTGACAACCGGGGATATGGTTACGGCCGGAGAGTGGAACGCCTCAGTCGTTGCCAATAGTGCCGCGTTGCGTACCGGCTCGATCGCGATCGCGTCACAGGGTGCGAACGAGCTGATCTTCGCGAGCAGCGGCACGCAACTGGCGAGAAATAGCGCGTTGACGTATAACGCCAGCACGAACAGCCTGTCGGTCGGCGCGTCTCCGCTCGATTACATCGCAAACTATTTTGCCGGGAATTTCACATCTGGCGGCGCGGCGTCGAACGCGGCGAAACAGTGGTACGCCGGAACGCTGACCGGCGTTGCTGGCGATACGTCATCCCTGGGCGGAACGATTTTCGGGAATGCGATCACGACGCAAGCAAGCCAAGCCGTCACGACGGTCTACCAAGTCAAGATCGACGAGCCTACGATCATCGTCGGGGGCGGTGGAAGCGCTGGCACCTCAGCATCGCTCTGGATCACTGGCGCAGCTGGCGAGGCGAGTGCCAATTACGCCCTGTTTGTAGACGATGGGGCGACGCGGCTAGATGGCACCTTGGATGTTGACGGAATAACCACCATCACCAACACCGCGTCAGGCGCGACACCGGGGGATACCAATACGCGCCTCATCGTGGAGCACAACGACAACTGCGCCGTGGGTATCTACAGCGGGACAGGTGGGGCCGGAATAATCGATTTCGGTGACAGTGGCGACAGCGATATCGGGCGTCTCATCTACAACCACAGCTCCAACTTTATGTCGTTTACCACGAACGCGGCGGAACGGATGCGGATTGATAATGCCGGGAATGTTGGCCTCGGAGTAACCGATCCTGATGTTGCGCTTGACGTGACTGGCGGCGACAACGTGCTCGATATTTTCCGTATCACGCAGCGGGCATCAGGTGCAGCGGCGTACGGGTTACAAGTGGGATTGGCTGATACCGGCGACCCTGTGTTCCAGCGACTGGTGAACGACACCGCGACGGAGTCGTTCCGCATAGTGCGTGGTACTGGTGTTGTGAAATTTAACGCCAACGTTGGGATCGGGACTTCCACCCCCACGTCACCGTCAGATGTGGCTAGAATCCTTGAGATTGAGGACGGCACCCACGCGGGATTGGTGCTGCATGATTCCACAGCGGACGCATGGGAGATGTATGCGAACGGAACTGACGTGTCGTTCGCCTATAACAATTCAATCAAAATGCGGATCGAAGGTGATACGGGGTACGTCGGCATCGGCACAACGGAGATCACCCAACCGCTCACGGTATCTGCTGGGGGCGGTCAAGGGATCAAGGTTGATACATCTCCCGGCACCTCTGGGGCAGCTGGCGCAACTGGGGGATCGGCATTCCTGACGCTCGGCTCCCACACGGGAACGACCAACAACAACAATACCGATAACGGGATTAATTTCATGGTGGACAACGTCACCAAGTGGTCGTGGGGTATGAAAGGTCAGGGCAGTACAGACTCGACTGCCGACATGAATCTGTTTAATAACGTGCATGACAATGTGTGTATCAAAGTGTTCGGAGCCTCAAATACCGTCAACTTCATCGACGCCGTGAACGTGGCGGGAACGTTGTCCAAGGTATCGGGGACATTCAAGATCGACCATCCGCTGCCGTCCATGACGGACACGCACCATCTCATTCATTCGTTCATAGAGGGACCGAAAGCGGATCTGATTTACCGTGGCACCGCCACACTGGTGGACGGGCAAGCGACGGTGGATCTGGACGAGGCCGCAGGGATGTCCAGCGGGACATGGATTTTGCTCTGCCGCGATGAGCAGTGCTACACGTCAAACGAAACCGGGTGGAAGCATGTGCGCGGGAGCGTGACGGGCAGCACCTTGACCATCGACTGCGAAGAGTCGGACTGCACTGACACGGTGTCATGGATGGTCGTAGCCTGTCGGCAGGATGACCACATGAAAAGCAGCCACACGCTGTGGACAGACGATGAAGGCTATCCCATTATCGAACCGCTGAAACCAGAACCAGACCCAGAACCAGACCCAGAACCAGAACCAGACCCAGAACCGGAACCGGCACCCGCGCCGGAGCCTGAACCCTAACCAAAAGGACACCGACGATGACCGAACCGACAGCCCCGACGCTGCCGCCCGTCACGACCGAAACCCTGTTTACCGTGATCGGCGAACAAGTGATCCAGATCGCCAGATTGCAGGCGCTCGTCGCGCAGCAGGCGCAGCAACTCGCGCCGCCTGCCGACCCCGACGAGGACACAGAAGGCGGCTAGAGGATGCCGACGTTGCTCGCGAACGGAACACCCTGGATCGTCAAGGCCGTCAGCGCCGTCGGCGTCCCGTCGGCGATTGCGATCTATCTCGTCTGGCTGTTGTCGACGCAAGTGCTGACCGCGATCCAGACTCACGCCGATCGCAGCGAGGCCGAGCTGCGCGAGCTGCTGCCCGTGCTGCGCCAGATCTGTATTAACACCAGCCAGACACCCGCCGACCGGGTCGCGTGTTTCGACGATGACTGATCGACGGTCCTGGCACGGGCACGTCGAGAACGACGATCTCGGCGCGGGCGACGAGGGCGCGCGCGATCCCGAGCGACTGCCGCGCGATCCGCCGGTCGTCACCGAGCCAGACCGCGAGCCGGAACCGTCGCCGCCGCTGGTGCCGGGGCAGATCTACGGCGCGCTGCGGGCGGTGCCTGGCAGCCACTTCGCCGACGACGTCGGCCCGGTGTTACCGCTGGGCATCACGTACGGCTGGGGCCTGGGCCAGTACCGCGCCGATCCCGATGCCTGCCTGCACCAGCTCGACACGATTGCGACGGCGGGCTACCAGTTCGTCCGCACCTGGTTTTCGCTCGGCTGGTATCCGTATTGGCGCGGGCATGAAGTCGCGCCGATCGCGTTCACCGGCCAGGACGACGTGCGGGTCGAGGCGTGGCCGGACTACGACGACATGGTGGCGGGCTATTGTCGGGCGCTCGACGAGCGTGCCCTGCGGTTGTTCTGGTCGTGCGGCGATCTCCAGATGTTCGATCGCAACGAGGCGCAACTCACCACCTGGGCGCAGACGGTCGGCCAGGTCATCGCCGTCGCTGCGCCGGGCGTGATGATCTTCGCCGACGTGAACGAGGCCTGGCAGAACTGGCTGTACGATTCCGAGCCGGACGATCCCGCCGACCTCGACCGGCTTGTGATCGATCCGCTGGTCGACGCCTACGCGCTGCCGTGCCTGCGCTTGCGCAGTGCGTATAGCGAAGAGATCGTTGACCTCGATCGGTGGGGTCGGCCGCCGCTCTGGCAAAAGCACGGGCACCGGGGCCACTTCGAGCAAGATCACGTCTCGGCGATCCGGCACGCGCGCGGCATCACCTACGACGAGGGCCACGGGCGGCCCGTCAGTCGGCTCGGCGTCGAGTCTGAACCCGGCGGGCCGAGCCGTGATCTGATCGGCGCTGACGTCATGGGGCCGATCGAAACGCCCGAGGCGTTGTGCCTGCTGGCGGTCGCGAACTTTATGGCCCCGGCGGCGTTCGTCTTTCATACGCACCGGGGCGTGCGGGTATGGCTCGGCCCGATCGCCGACGAGCCGGGCTTCGAGGTTGTGCCGAACGTGCGGCGGCATTTGCCGGACGATCTGCAATCGGCGTTTCGGCTGATCGTGCACGGCAACCGCGACGAGTCGCCGCTGACCGACGCCGACGGGTTCCCCGAGGCGGCCGACCGTCGGATCGACAGTGTCGTCGCCGACGATGGCCGGTTCGTCACGCTGGTCTATAGCCTGGCGCGACACACGCGGCTGCGCGCGGTGCGGGCGTTGTCCTGCCGGATCATCGTGCCGGACACGGGCGAGTATGACGACGTGACGATGACGGCGAATGCCGAACTGGATCTGGAGTATGCGTGCGGGCGTCTGATTGTCGGGCGGCTCGACGACTAGCTAGGGGGCGGAATGGGATTCTTGAGTATCTTACGAAAGATCGGCAACGCGGCGGCCATCGCCTCGCCGTTCGCGGCGCTCGTGCCAGGCGCGCAGGGCATTGCGGGCATCCTGACACTGGCGACGCAGATCACCGAGGACGCCGTCGAGCTGGGCACGCCCGGCGCTGAAAAAGAACAAGCCGCGATCAACTTGAGCGCGACCGTGCTCGGGCATGTCGAGGGCAAGCTCGGGCGCGATCTACTCTCCGACGAGGCTGTCGCGACGTGTGCGCGCGAGTTCGTGCGGGCGACCGTGGCGGCGGGCAATGCCCGGCGGGCGCTCGATGCGGTCGTGTCGGATTATCAGGCCAAGCGCGACGCGGCAGCCGAGGCCGCAGCGACCACGTCATGATCGACACCGTGCGCGCCCTGGTGCAACTGCACGAGGGCTGTCGGTTGACGGTCTACGACGACGCGACCGGCAAACCGATCGGCCCTGGCGACACGCTGGTCGGGCACCCGACGATCGGATTCGGCCGGGCGCTCGACGTGCGCGGCGTGACGCAGGCCGAGGCGGGCGAGCTGCTCGAACACGACCTCGTCGCGACCGCCGCCGAGATCTCGGGGGCGTTGCCGTGGGCGGCCAGCCTCGACCCGGTGCGCCTCGCGGCGTTGCGAGACATGGCGCACAACCTGGGCGTGCGGGGCGTGTGCGGCTTCCGCCGGGCGCTCGCCGCGTTGAAGGCTGGCGACTTCGATCGCTGCGCCGACGAGCTGCTCGACTCCCGCTGGCAGACGCAGGTGCCGGTGCGCGCCCGTCGCCTCGCGGGCATGATGCGATCGGGGTCATGGCCGTCGCTGGCGCACGCGCAGGCCGACGGCGATCCCGGCGATGACTAAACCGAGGATCTGCCCGGTCTGCAAGGAACGCCCGCTGTCGGTGGCGACGGCGGCCAGGTGCATCCAGTGCTACTACGCGCGGCGGGGCGTGCCGAGTCGGGCGTTGCCGAATGCGCCGTGCATCGACTGCGGCGGACCGTGCTCGAAGCGCGCGACGCGCTGTTTTAAATGCTCGCGGCTGTATCAGCGCAGCGAGGCCAAGGCAGAGCGCGACGAGGCCGACGCGCATCTGCGGCAACCGCTCCGCACTTACGACGAAGCCTGGGCACGCTGGCAGGAGTGTATCCACCAGGCGCGCGATCGGTATCGCGGCGCAGCGAAGGCGCGCACGCCTGACGGGCGGACGCGCGTTCTGGTCGTGCCGGATCTCCACGTCCCGTTTCACGAGCCGGACATGTTAGCGACCATGCTGGCGCGCGAGTCGAAGCGCACCGATCTCGCCGTGCTGATCGGGGACGTCGGCGACTGCTATTCGTTGTCTCGGTTCAGCAAGCACGAGCGGGTGCCGTATGCTGACGAGTGGGCCGCCGTCACCTTGATCCTGGAGACGTTCTCGGAGTTGCTGCCCGCCGTGCGGATCATCGTCGGCAATCACGACGCCAGATTGCGAAAGGCGCTCGCCGCGCAACTGACGCCCGACATGGTCGACGCGATCACCGCGATGACGCCGAGTGGCACGCTCTGCCCGATCACCGCACTCGCCCGGCGGTTCGAGAACGTCAGCGTCGCCTCGCACCCGGTGCCGGGCACGACGCACGCGATCGACTGGCTCACCGTCGTCGGCGATGCTGTCCTGGCGCATCCTGAGAAATACAGCCGCACGCCCGGCGCGGCGCTCCGAGCGTTCGAGGAATGGCTCGCCGATAATTCAGACGCCCTCGGCCTCGACGCGATCCGGTTGCTGGTGATGGGCCACACGCACACGCTTGCAATGCTGCCCTGGCGTGCGTCGTCGATGCTCGTCGAGTGCGGGTGCCTGTGTAAGACGGCCGGGTATATGACGCAGGCCAAGATCGGCGGCCGACCGCAACGGCGCGGGTATGTGACCTTCGAGCAGGTCGACGGGCGGACGGATCTCAACTCGGTCACGCTGCACTGGTTCGATGTCGAAGACGGCGCACCCTGGCAGCGATGACGCCAGGCGGCGCGCGCTCTGGCTCCGACTGTGGGCCGAGCTGGGCGCAGCGCCGATCGTCGAGGCGTATCTGACGGCACCCGGCGAGACGGTGCACGGCGTCTGCATCGACGGCGATGCCGTGGTGATTAACCCGGTGCCCGCGACCGTCGACACCATCCTGCACGAGCTGCTGCACCGGGTGTATCCTGATCGATCCGAACGCTCGATCCGACGCACGACGACGCAGCTACGCAAGTTTCTAACCGATGACGAGGTGCAACTGTTCTATGCCGAATATTGCCGACGACGAAAAAAAGGGCGCAGCCGACGCGCCGACGTTTGATCAGTTTTGCGCGGATGTCGCCGCCCTGCTCGGCGCGACTGCCGCCTCGAAGCATTACAGCCAGAACGGCCCCGACGGCGACAACGTGCTCTACCGCTCGGTCGCCGAGATGGTCGGCGGCCACGGGCACGCCGCAGGGGAAATCGTCTACAAGGCCCGACGCTACCTGGCGCGCGGTGATGTCGAGGACGTCGCCAAGATCGCCGCGTGGGCCTTTTTGATCTGGCGGCACCATCAGCTCGACAAGGGGGCGTGATGCTCTACGCGTCGATCTTCCTGCGCGGCCTGGCGATCGTTTGCTTGGTGTCGTGGAATACCACCCTGCTCGCCTCGGGGCGCTCGCTGGCGATCGTCGTGGCGGCGGCGCTCTCCGGCGTCTGGTGGCTGAACGCCCGCACGGCGAGTCGAGCCGACGGCCCGGTCGCGATGGTTTGTTATGCGACGGGCGCGGGCTGCGGCACGGCGCTCGGCTTGTGGCTCTCGACGGTCGTCTGACCCGAAAACGGCGTGCGAGGTTGCCGTGTACGGGACGATCTCCGGCCGGGCCTTGCAGCGGTATGGGGCCGGGGCCGCGTGGCGTACAGCGCACGCGATCAGCTCGCGGCGTCTCGGCGGCGGGCTGCGGTGCCTTGGGCATACTATTGGCATACCTTCCGCGAGGGGGTCGATTTTGCCCTGTGTTTTTGGGGGTGTTTCTGGTGTCCGCGCTGCGTTGCGAACGCGGCGCTCTCCCAGCTGAGCTAGCGGCCCGAAACCTTAGACAAAACGCATTATATCCCGGTTTTGCTGGCGTTTTGCGTTGCCCTCTCGATGTCATTCGGTGTCACTGGATGTCGCTCGATGTCACTGGTTTGACCGTTTTTGGCATACTCTGGGCATACTATTGGCATACCGATCACGGCCCGCCGTGCGCCCGCCGCTGCCGCTCCTGCTCCATATCGATCAGCCTGATCGCGTAGTCGAGCGCCTCGACGACGACGTCGCGCCCGTCACCCTGCGCCAGCTTCGAGCGGGCGAGGTGTTGGGCATACCGGCAGACGACTCGCATGTCGGGCGTGATATCGAAGGTGCCGCCGCGCTGGTCGTCGGTCGGCACGTCAACGTGTCGCTGGGGTGTCATCGGCTGATCCTCCAGGTGTCTCGATGGCCGAGATCTCGGCGAGATGGTCGAGGGCGTCGCGCGCCGTCCATCCGAGCGCCACGACAACCGCGAGCGGCAGTTCGGCGGGAACCGGTGCACCGTCGATTAGCGCGGCGAGCTGATCGCGCGCGAGGTGGTGCGTTGTGGCAAAGTCGTCAAGCGTGCAGTTCATCGAGCCGAGCGCCGCGTGTACAAGATGACTGACGCCGAACGGGTGTTGCGCGTTCCTGGGCATAGTCAATCCTCCGACGACGGGTCATGATTTCCTTGGTCCGGTTTCCTTCCGAATGAGGGCGGCCAGCGTATCGACTGCGTCCTGGTCGCCTGAGCGGGCACCGTTCAATCGCTCGGCGTAACTCGTCGCCTCGCCGACGGTCGTGCCGAGTACCTCGGCCAACGTCGTCACGGTGTCCAGGCTGCCGACGCCACGATCTTCGAGTCGCTGGATCTTCGACTGCGCGACGCCTGACGCCTCGGCCAGGGCGGACTGGCTGAGCTGGTGCGCTTGCCGCAGTCGTCGCAGTACGTGGCCGACGTGCCAGCGAATGTCGTCGAGGTGGATCGGCATAGGCGGGCGATTGTATGGCGCAGAATTACACGCACGCAAGAGAAAAATGCCCCTTCGTGCGTCAGTTTGCACCGTTGTGGTGCGATAACGCCTTTATTGCTTGACGAGATATTGCTGCGCCCATATCGTGCCCCTTATGCCCCGCCCGAAACGACAGCAAAGCCTGATCAGCCGCGCCCGAGACTTGCCGCCCATCATTCGACGGGGCGACCTGGCGGCGCTTTTTGACGTACACCCGTCGACGATCCAGCGCGACGCCGATCAAGGCTCGGGCCGGTTCCCGCCGCCGATGCCGCGCGTCTCGGGCCAGTGGTATCGCTGGCTGCGCGAGGACGTGATCGCCTGGCTGCAACACCCCGACGTCAGGCAGCGACCGACGCGACCAGCCCGCCCGATCGCCCTCGCCGACCGAAAGCGCACCGCCTAAGATGCCGCGCTACCTCTCCGAAGCCGAAGCAATGGACTACGTCCGATTCCCTGGCACGCTCGCGAGCTTTCGCAGTCGCGTCTCCCGGCTGCGCGTGCCGCGCGTGCGCTTTGGTCGCACGCCGTTGTACTTGCCGCGCGACCTCGACCGGATCATCGTCAAACGCGCGGCGACCGACACGACGCCGCGACCGCCGAGGGATCGCTGATGGCGTGGCACCTGGTCGCGCACTCAAACTCGCCCGCCGATCTGGTTTGCGCTGATTGCTGGATCGGCTATCAGACCGTCCTGGCCTCGGTGTCAATTTTCGGCTCTGGGCCGATCACCGTCACCCGGTTCGAGTCGCCGCCGCCGTCGTACGAATGCACAGTCTGCGCCGCCCGCCCGGCGCTACGAGGTTCGCCACATGACGAGGTTAGTAGTGAACGTGTCCACTAGTGAAAAAGCGCCCGAGGGACGGCACGAGGCCGTCTGCCTGGACGTCGAAGATCTCGGCCAGGTCGAGACGGCCTACGGCACCAAGGCAATGATCTCGATCTCGTGGCAGTTGAACGGCGGCGAGCGGTTGTTCGTCGTGCGCCGCCGCTACACGCGATCGCTACACGCGCGGGCAATGCTCCGCAAGACGCTCGACTCGTGGCGCGGCGTGCCCGTCTCGCCCGAGGAAGAACGCGACGGGATCGACCTCATGCAGCTCGTGGGCAAAACGTGCCAGGTTGAGATCAAGCACGCGATCAAGACCGACGGCGACGTGTGGGCGAACGTCGAGGGCGTGTTCCCGCCGGGTGCGCCGACCACGACACCGCCGCCAGACATCACGCCGCCTGTCGACGCGGTGCCGTTCTAATGCCGACGACCTACGCCTACCAGCCGTCGCACTGTGTCAGCTGCGGCGAGCCGCTCACGGTCAAGGCGGGCACCGAGCTAGAGGGCATCGGGCGTTCGCAGAACTGGCGACCCGTCGGCTACGTCACCGCGATCGGGACGTGCCCGACCGAGGGCTGCGTCGATACCATCCTGCTCCGGCGCGGCGATCTGAATTTAGTGAACGAGGCGCAGGCATGACGCCGACCGTCACAACCGCAAACCGTCGGCAGACAAAAGCCGGGCGGCAGTACGAGATCGAGAACGAGTTTTATGTCGGCGTGACGACGATGCTCGGGTTGCTCAGCAAACCGGCGCTCGTGCCGTGGGCCGCGAAGGTCGAGCGCGACTACGTGGTCGGCGTTGCCGGGCAGCTCTACGACGGGCTGCGCGCGCACCAGAGCACGATCACCGGCACCAAGTTCGCGAGCACGCTGTCGAAGCAACTCGGCCCGAAGGCGCACACGCAGCAACTCAAGAGCGCGGGCAACATCGGCAGCGAGGCGCACGGGCTGATCGAACACCGGCTGCGGATCAGACTCGGGCAGACGCTCGGCCCCGAGCCGGACGTCAGCGATCCGGCGCGCTGGGCCGTCAGTCGCTTCGAGGACTGGGCAGGCGACACGATCAAACCCGAACTGGTCGAGCAGGTCGTGTATTCGACCACGCACCAGTACGCGGGCACGCTCGATCTCGTCGCGACCGTGGCCGGGCAGCGACTCCTGATCGACTTCAAAACCGGCAAGCGGATTTATCGCGAGGAAGCGTTCCTACAGTCGGCCTTTTATCAGGTCGCGCTCGCCGAGATGGGGCACGGGGCGGTCGATGGGGCCGTCGTGATCCGGTTGCCGAAGGTCGTCGGCGATCCCGACGTCGAAGTCGCGGCGGTGCCGAGCCTTGAGGAATTATGGCCCGCGTGCGACGCGATCCTGCGGCTCTGGAAGTGGCGACAAGAGATCGTGTTCTGAGGGCATCAGGTGTTCGAGTCTGATGCGATTCGGTGCGCGGCGTGCGGCGTGTGGATCATGACGCCGAGAACGGCCGCGCAGAAGTATTGCTCGCGGCGGTGTAAGAACCGCGACGCGCAACGCCGCCGACGGTCGGGCGGGATACAAAAAGCGACCGCGAGCAGCGCGCCGACCACACGGCGCGGCAGATCTGCGAGCGGCAATGGTGGGGCCAAGTAAAGGGTTGACGACTTGCCGGTGCGATCCCGGCTGTCGCGTTTGATCCGCGACACCCTGGCCTCGGTGCGACGGCGTGCGGTATCACCTGACACCCAGGGGCCGACGTGGTCGGGCGACGAAGCGAGCACCACGGCGGGACTATGACCGCCAGGCCGCGCAGCATAGGCGAGAGATCAACGGCAAACCCGCGACGATTTGCCGGTGTGGGCCTAAGTCGTACCGTGTACGAAAGGCGCAAGAATGCCAGAACGTGCCGAACGGCCGAACCCTGCCTTGACGGTGCCGGATGCCTTCGCGGCGTTCGATCAGGCGTGGCGCGTCCGGTATGGCCGCCCGTATCTCGGGTTCGGGCCGAGGCTGGGCAAAGTGGCGAAGGGGCTGATCGCATTCGGACTCACGCGCGACGAGGTGGCGGCGGCGGCGGCCCGGTATGTCGCCGACGACGATCCCTACCTGACGAAACGGCGGCACCCGTTCGAGGTGTTCGCGGGCGGCAATCGGATCAACCAGTACCTCGGCGACGCGCCTGCGCCGGACACCTTCGCGGCGGCGAGCGCGCAATTCCTGGAGCGGCTCAAGTGACGACGACCGATGCCCCGGCGTTCGCGCACGCCTACGACGGCCTGGCGCTCGCGTTTCGCGTGCCCGCCTCGCGTGACGGCGGAGCCGACCAGCGACAGATCTACTACGAGGCGTTGGCCGATCTGCCGGTCGCGGCGATTGTCGACGCCGCCTCGCAGTTGCAACGCACCGGGCGGTATATGCCGACCGTCTCCGAGTGGGCGCTCGCTGCCGAGGCGGTCGCCTCGAAGCACGCGCCGCCCGCGCGCCTGGTCGCGCAGATGCCGAACGCGACGCCCGGCCAGGTGGCCCGCGTGCAGCTCGCGAAAGCCGCCTGCGTCGCGCAGCTCCGGGCGCGCGGGTGGGCGAAGCTCGCCGATACCATCGAGGCCGGGCGCATTGCGATCCCGGTGCCGCCATCGTGCGACGTGTGCGACGACTCCGGCTGGCGTCCGCGCATGTGCACGGCGGCCACGCGCTGCGGGCGGTTTGCCTGCGCGCCACTCGGCAGCGACTACGAGCACGACTACGTCGAGCGGTGCGCCTGTGTCGACACGAACGAGACGATCGCGGCCCGCCGCGCACGGGCGGCCATTCGACAAACCAGCAACGCGCAATCGCGGGGGCGGCGATGACGAACGCGAGCTGGAAAGCCGCCGAACGGGCGCACGCCCGCGACGTCGGTACACAACGGATTCCGGTGACGGGCGAACGCGACGGCGCTGACTTCACGTCGGGGCTATTCGGGTATCAGCTCAAAGTGCGGAAGGTGATCCCGAAATATCTGTTCGACTGGCTCGACGGGGTTCGGCGTGTGTCGGAACGCCGCCACCAGATCGGCGTGCTGGTGTTAAACCGGCCCCGGCGACCACGACGCGACGCGCTGGTCGTGGTGCGCTGGTCGGACTGGATCGACCTGCACGGCGAGCCGCCGGGCGGCGACGAGGAATGACGTGCCAGGGGTCAACAACCCGCGCCGCGCCTACGTCGCACCCGATCGGCGCTCTGCCGTGCTGCGACGCATGGGCAACGAACACGTCCGCGACACGATGCGGCACGCGCGACTGGCAGAGCAGCGCGGCGTCGCACGGTGGGCGAATCCGTATATCGCCTCGAAGGCGCGCGCCTGGACGTATGCGTGGAACATTTCGCATGGCGTCTGCAAGGGTTGCGACCAGTGCACGACGGGCACCGGGCGACCAGCAGACACGCTCGCGATCCACTTGCGCGAGTGGTACGCACGCAACGAGACGGGGTGATCGACGATGACGATCGAAGTCTGGCCGGTGTCGGCGGTTCTCGGACGCGTGCGCGCGTTGTGGATCTGGTATCGGTGGCGCGCGCGGTTGCCGATCGAGGAACGGGCGCGGCTCGAAATGCGCGTCACCCATGAAACGCTCGCGCGCGCCAGGCGTCGACCGTGGCCGGGCGGTATGTGATGCGGCGCACGGCGATCGGCGCGGCGGTGTCGGCGCTCGTCGTCGTCGGTGGGGTGCGAATGATCGCGCCTGAGCCGACCGGCTACGACCGGGCCGACTACTTCGTCGGCTGGCCGGACACGGATCGCGACTGTCAAAACCTGCGCGCCGAGCTGTTGATTGCCGCGAGCGCCGAGCCGGTGACGTTTGCCACGACGCGCGACTGCCGTGTCGTCGGCGGCGCGTGGGTCGACCCGTACACGGGCGCACCGCTCACCGACGCCGGGCAGATAGACGTCGACCACATCGTGCCGCTGGCCGAGGCGCACCGCTCCGGCGCGAGCGCCTGGCCGACGGTGATGCGGCGCGGCTTCGCGCTCGACCGGCTGAACCTTGATCTCAGCTCGGCCTCGGTCAACCGCTCGAAGGGCGACCGCGATCCGGCGACCTGGTGGCCGACGGTCGACGGGTGCCACTACGGTCGCCGCTGGCTGCGCGTCAAGGCGGCCTACAGTTTGACGCTCGACGTCGCCGAAGTGCGGGCGCTCGTCGAGCACCTGCGGGGCTGCGATGGCTGACCCGCTACCGCGCCCGTGCCGGATCTGTCGTCGCGTCCTGGTCTACGGCACCTGGCGCTGCGCGGAGTGCATCAAGGCGCGCGGCCAGGTCGTCGCCCGGCTCAAGCCGAAACGCCCGACGCAGCGCATGTACTCGACCGCCTGGCGCAAAGCGCGCGCCGGGTTCCTACGGAAGCACCCTTTCTGCGCGACGTGCCTGACAGCGGGCCGGGAAGTGCGCGCGACCGAACTGGATCATGTCGTGCCGCATGATGGCGACTTCGATCGGTTCTGGACGCGCGACAACTGGCAGCCGCTCTGCAAGCCGTGCCACTCGCGCAAAACGCTCGCCGAAACCAAGGCTCGCCGCCCGAGCCGCTTCCAGAGGGAGAACACCGCATGACCGATCGATCGCTTCTACGTATTGACAGCAAGCAAGCCGCCGAGATGATCGGCGTCACGCCGACCACGATCCGCACCTGGGCCGAGGCCGGGCGCTTCCCGTCGGTGCCCGGCGGTAAGTATGGGCGCAATCAGATCCGCCCGACGATCGCCGACGTCGAGGCCGAGGCCGAACGGTGGCGCACGAAGCTCGCCGCCCGCGCCGAGGTGCAGGCCAAGCGCGACGCCGCGCGCACGTTGAAGCAAGCGCGGGCCGATGCGCGCGTCGAGGCAATGCTGACCTCGTCGGATAAAGTCGACGCCGACCTCGCCGAGATCCGCGTGCTGCTCGAAGATTTCAAGCGGCAGTTTACCGACCTGCCCGGCGCGGTGCAGCGGATCGAGTCGCTCATTCTGGCGACGCACGACCAGGCGATCACGAAGCCGCCGAACGGTGGCGGCGAACCGCTGCAACGGCGGTTGATCGTTCCGCTGCCGACGACACCGCCCCGCGTGAGCTGATGCCCGAGTCTGCGCCCTTGACTGTTGCCCTGCGCGGCGGCCTGCGCGTGTCTGTTCCTGCCCTGGTGTTGCTGCTTTCACTAGAACAGGACGGCCGCGACGTGGTCGTGCGCGCGGGGCAGCTCGTTGTCGACCCGCCGACCGGGAACCAGTCGCCGCGCGATCTCGACGTGGCGGCGTATCGCCGCGAGCTGATCGCGCTCGTGCGCTATTGCGAGGGTCAACTATGAAGTGCTGCATTTGTGAGATCACGATCGTCGGCTACGGACACAACGCCGAGCCAGTCCAGGTCGGCAGGTGTTGCGACTTGTGCAACGCGGTCCGCGTTATCCCGGCACGGCTTCTAACAAAACCATGACCGAGTCACAATCCGAACGGCTGCTGCGCGCCCTCGAAGACCTGGTCGACGAGGTGCGCGCCACCAAGCACGAGATCTGTGTGCTCCGCGTCGACCTGATCAACCGCTGGCAACCGGCGGCGGTCGAGGCGCCGCGCGAGGCGCGACCCGACGGGCCGACCACGCGGGGCAGTCGTTGACATGCTGCGCGCTGGGACCGTGCGATCGGTATCTCGACAACGGGCGCACCTACTTCGCCTGCCCCGTCTGCTGGTGGGGCGAGCAACCGCAGCCGGACATGCGGCGACGACCGCCTGGCGTGCGCTCTGCGCCCTTGCTGGCCGACGCCGGGCAGACGTCACGCGCTGCACCTACACGGGGCCGCTCGTCGGTGAGGCCGCGCGGCGGCGAGTCTTCGAGGACGTGAGCGCCGATCCACTAGTGCGGCAGTTGATCGCCTTGCGTCGAGCCAGGGGCGAGTACTTCGTCGATCAACCTTGGAAGGCGATCGCGGAGCAACGAACCATTGCCGTCGCGATGGCATCGGCGCGGAAGCTCGTGCACCTGGACAACCGACCCTACGGCGACAGCGAGCGCGGCTATCTTTTGTCGAGCATCCTAGCGGCCGAGACGTTCGCGTTGTCGCACGACCTGACGAACCTTGCGGCAGACGCACCGATGCCGAGGCACGTTATCGACTCGGACCTGTTGCCGTTTCGGTCGATGTATCTCGCCTTCGAGGCTGAGTTTCAGACCGAGCTACGGCAGCACGGCAGCAGCGCAGAGCAGGCCGAGGCGGTCGGACTCCAGTTACTCGGGCAGGATGACGGCGTCGCTGTTGTCGTTCATATGGAACGCCCTGATAATGCCTGGCCGATCGCGCATGATGTCCACATCAGATACGGGCAGACGTTTCCCGATGACATCCGAGCCAGGGATCGCAGTACGGTTCGATGGGCGCTCGCGATCCTTTCGCTGATCAACTCACACTACACCGACACCGACGACTGCACGCTGCCGAGGGCGTGGCGACGCGGCAAAGAGTTCGCCGCATACAAAGAGCAACAGATCCGCGTTGTGCGTCTGCGACGCCTGGCGACGGGCGAACCCAACGCCGACGCGAGTGAGGACGACGGGCAGCGTCGGGCGTATCGTCGCCGATGGATTGTGTCGGGGCATCATCGCGCCCAGTGGTATCCCAGTCGCAAGGCGCACCGCGTGATCTGGATCGCCCCGCACATGAAGGGGCAGCAGGGCGGCGACGTGATCGAGAAGGCGTACATGGTGACGCGATGAACGCGTTCGGAATTACGCGCGACGACCTGGCGGCGATGAACGATCAAGACAGGGCACAGGTAATTCGGCTTATCGCGAGGCACAAACGTCTCGTCGCGAGGGCGATCGAGTTCGGGATCTGCGAACGGTGCAAGCGGCACGACACCACGGTCGACGAGCGCTACTCGTTCGGCGTCTATGCTGGGATCGTGTGCCGACGTTGTGCGCTCGGCTACCTGGATCGCTGCGGCTTGCGACCTGAAGGCCAGGGCGCGCGATTCTGAAAAGGAACCAGCGATGAACGACAGACACGCGGCCTACGTTGCCAGGGCAATCGAGCGCGGGATCTGCGAACGGTGCAAGCGGCACGACACCACGGTCGATCTGCGCTACTCGTTCGGCGTGTATGCTGGGATCATGTGCCGACGTTGTGCACTCGGCTACCGGGATCGTTGCGGCTTGCGACCCGAAGGCCAGGGCACGCGCGCCGACTTCGAGGCGCTCGAAGGACCGGGCAGCTACTAGCACCCAGGGGGGGGGTCAATCCCGAGAGGGCGCACCCCGACAGCCCGCGCCAGCCCCTTGTGTATATGCTCGCGTTTTCAAAA